>Ga0187881_10000118_pt1 | contig 94555 bp, 68 predicted proteins | sample June2016WEW_19_1_2_FD_133017 | JGI IMG/M metagenome (GOLD analysis project Ga0187881, IMG submission 133017) | Peatland microbial communities from SPRUCE experiment site at the Marcell Experimental Forest, Minnesota, USA - June2016WEW_19_100 | ecosystem: Environmental > Terrestrial > Soil >... | reverse complement strand
TCAGTGGGAGAGACTCCATGGAAAGTGGATGGACCCACCCGTTGCAAATCTCGGAGCGAGTGATGGTGAAGAAAGCATATCATCTCAACGCATCGTCCGGGAGTCCCGGAATCCTACCCCCCCCTATCCAAACGGGGGAAGTCGAGAGTCAGCGTCGACACAGGAGGCACGAATGAAAGCTCATATCACAAGAGCTATGGGGTATGTCAGGGTCTCTACAGAAGAACAAGCCCGGGAAGGGGTATCCATCGAGGCCCAGGAAGAGAGGATCAGGGCACTGGCGACGGCCAAGGGCTGGAGCCTGGTCAAGATCATTAGAGACGCCGGCTATTCGGGGAAAAACCTCAATCGGCCTGGCGCGGAAAGCCTGATTACCATCTGCCGCAAGGCCGAAGTCGACGTGGTGATCGTTTTTAAGGTCGACCGACTCACCAGGAAGCAGAAGGACCTGTGGTACCTCCTGGAGGACGTTTTCTATAAGAACCAGGTTGGCTTTGTGTCCGTCACGGAGGCATTCGACTCGACGACAGCCGCTGGGACGGCCTTTCTCGGAATGATAGGGGTCTTTGCCCAGCTGGAGAGAGATCTCGTGTCTGAGCGCACGAGAGAGGCCCTGGGCCAAAAGAAGCGCAGGGGCCAGTGGATTGGCCGCAGGCCAACGGGGTTCAGGATCAACGAAGGGGGCAGGCTGGAGGAGGATCCCGACGTGTTAAAGATGATCGCCAGGGCCAAGAGGTTGCGCAGGGAAGGCGCCAGTTTTGGAGACATTTCCAGGTCACTCGGGGCCTCAAAAACTACAATCTATAGGCTTGTAAACGTCAACCTCAGGTGTCTCAAGGCTAGGTATAGCAATGAGTTATGAGGAGAAAGTGTTCCATAAAGGTCCCTTTTTGGAACGGGATGCAAGCACGCATGCCACTTTAAAGAGAGAGCCTATCTAGTTGATTAAATAAATGTTACGAAACAAGCTGCCAAGCATTTCTAGCCAGGGAAGTCTTAATTTCCCCCATAAACGCTCAGCAGAAGTGCAACGATTCATCAAAACTGGGTTTGCCTTCTCATAGGCATATATCAAAAGAGGAGGTTAACATGCTCGAATAAGTTTAAGAATCTAAGGGATCAACCAGTGCAGGGCACACACTAAGTGCGCTCAATCTGGGAGGATTCTGGGGACTAGTCTGGCCTTTATTATGGGCAGGTCAAACACTGCCTGAAAGGAGGATCCATGCATGACCCATAAAAACTAAGGATGGAGCTTTTCATCAGCTAGTTGGCCCGAGAAGGGTACTAGTGTACTAAAATTTTGTGCGAACCCTCTCGGCCGGCTCGGATTGGCAAATGACTTTAAAAAAGGATGTGAATAATGTCTAATACTGCAATTTTCGACGAACCCACTTGCACAGCTGTCATCGACAGTTCTGTTGCCGGGTGGGTTCAACAACCCTATAACAGACCAGGTGAATGGCTGCTTCCAGGGCTTGTCTTTGACAGGTGGCCCATCTGGACGTGGACCGGGGAGGTTCTTTTTGAGCCTACGTGGTGCTCCCGGCGCTCCGTTCAAGATGATCGCCGCGCTGGACCAATCACCAACCTGAAGAAACTGTGGCAGCGGCTGTTCGCCAGCACCATGGATCTGAAGCAACACATGGAGTCGCACCTAGGTGATGGTATACGGCTACCTCTATCCCAAGTAATCCGTCGGAGCGATCGAATTGGCCACGAGGCCCAGAAGACCAGCAGCGAGAACGGTGGCGACGATGACTGAACAACAAAAGACAGCCAAGCCGTCCGACTTCTCCCCCGCCCCCCTGGCCGAATCACTCCTCGATCTTCTTGATCGGCCGATCAAGCCACGCGACATCTTCATGAAGTACTGGCTCGAGCGGGAGGGGCTGACGTTTCTCGCCGGCGAACATAAGACCGGTAAGTCGATCCTTGCTATGAACATAGCCATCAGCCTGGCGCTGGGACGAGAATTCCTGGGCTTTGAGATTCGGTCTCCCAGGAAGGTCCTGCTCGTCCAACAAGAGATCTCCGACCCCCTCATGAAGGACAGGATCGACAAGATGATCAAGTCCGTCCCACGAGATCTGCTGGCCAACCTGATCATCCCGAGAAGGCCAGACCAGCCGTGGAAGCTTAGCAGATCACATGACCGGGAAATCCTCGGCGAGATTGTGCGAGATCACGAGATCGACCTGATAATTTTTGATCCCCTCATGACATTCCACGGCAAACAAGAAAATGACAACGCTGTTATGTCCGGGATCCTCGAATACTTTGCCGACCTCATTAAGAAGTACAGTGTTGGAATTCTCGTGATCCACCACTTCGGGAAACCCTCCCAGGTAGAAAGGCAGGGCAGTTACAAGATGCGGGGGGCCAGCGTGCTGGGCGACCGGCCCGATGCGATCATCATCTCTACCCGGCTACCTGAGAAGTACAGACAGACTCCGCTTCCCCAGCCGTTTGAGAACCACGCCCAGCTGAGCTTCACCCTCAGAAGCGATGAGGAGCCAGAAAGCATTGTCATTGAGAGGGACAGCGAGACTCTCTGGTACAGCCGGTTTGAGCTACCAGGATACCTCTGTAGGAAAATCCCGCCCTCTATGGTCGTTGAAATCGTCAAGATGCACGGTGGCTCTCTCCCTCAAGGTGAGGTGCAGACGATCCTGGAAAAGATCGCCAGCCATCGTATTGCATTCGACGCCATCAAGGAAGCCAAGGCCTTGGGCCTTGTCATAGCCCAACAGCTTCCCGGAAAGGGAAGCCCCCTCGTGCTTATGTTACCTGAGATTTATGAGTCCCAGGGGGCTATGTGCAAGGGGGTAGCATAAATGACCTACCTTGCTGATTCTATTAAGGTTAATTTGTTTCACCCGGGGGTGAAACGAATGAGATTTATTATACCCTGGGGTGTAATAAATGAACGCCTTGAAAATAAAGAAGTTACTCTATTTGTTACACCTACTTCACAAGTATCAGAGGCACCTTTCTTTTTCCAAGCCATTCCTCGTCCTGTACTCACAATTCACATTGTATTGACGCACCAAACTACTTACTCACTAGCACCAAGCTCCAACGACGCCGGCTCCCGAGGGGGAGCCGGCGCGCCACAGCCTGCTCCTTCACAGCCGGCAACTTGCTTTTCCAGTCAACCCGGCCAATACGTCCAGGGAGGTGACGTATCAGTCAATAAGAACTTACGGGAGGGCCTCACGGCCCTCCCCCTCCTTATGCCTGGATTACGTGAGTCGGGATCCCACAGTACGACTCCGTGTCGACAGAGGGAGGCCAGCCATGACTAGCCAGTGCCTCCTGACGGTGAAGCAGTTGAGTCAACAACTGGGGTGTAGCACGTGTACCGTGTACCGGTTGGTAGATAAACGAGAGATCCCCCACATCAGGCTTCGGGGACGTGACATCAGATTCAACCAGCCAGATATCGATGCCTGGCTGGAGACACATAAAAATAAGTCTCTTTACAGGGTTGATGATTTAGCCAGGTCCTTGACAGTTTCTCCCGAAAGCACTATGAAAAGATCGCATGTTGAAACAGGAGGTATTGGCGAGATGGCGAAAGCCAATTCAAAGACTCGCTATAATTTTGGCTATGGTGCGATCTTTCAGAGGAAATCAAAAAAATGGGGAACCCGCTGGTATCTTGATTTCAAAGACGCCACGGGCAAACGTGTTCAGAAAATCGCCCAGGATGCCCAATCGTCTCAGGACGCTGTCCGGGCCCTTCAGGATGCCATCCGACAGGATCTTCTCCAGGCTGGCAAGTTGGTTGTCAAGCCCGATCGGGTCATGTTCGAGGACTTCGCTGACATCTACTACCACGATTACGTCGTGCCCACTCGCAAGCGGCCAGCTTATGAGAAAGGCCGTATCAATGTTTTCGTTGACTTCTTCAAGGGCCATGAGCTGAAGGACGTGACGCCTATGATGATCGAGAGGTTCCGGGCTCAGCGGCTCAAAGCCGGCAATTCCAAGTCCACGACGAATCGATACCTGGCGCTCATGAAGAAGATGTACAGCCTGGCAGTTAACGAGGGCCTTGTCACCGACAACCCCGTAAAGAAGGTCAAGTTCTTCTCCGAGGCGGAAAACGTCAAGGAGAGGATTTTGACTCTTGAGGAAGAGGAGCAGCTTATGGCCGCTGCCCCAGACTATCTGAGGTCGGCCCTCATCATTGCCCTCAACACGGGCATGCGCTATGGAGAGATCGTCAACCTCGAATGGGAGCACGTCGATTTCACGTCGAAAAGGATCCGGGTAGAGAAGACCAAGAGTGGCAAAGTCCGGTTCATCAACATCAACGGGCCGCTGTTCGGGGAGCTCTCAAAGCTCAGGGCGACGGCTAATGGCTCATCATACGTCCTGCCGAATCAAGGAACCGGCAAACCCTATGTCTGCCTGCATAGGAGCTACACTACGGCTTGCAAGAAAGCTGGCATCACAGGCCTGCGCTTCCATGACCTTCGGCACACCTTTGCCACAAGGCTCGTTCAAGGCGGCGTTGACATCGAAACCGTGCGGTCTCTCCTTGGACACTACAGCATCGTTTTGACGCAGCGCTATACCCACTCCAGCAACGAGATGAAGCAGCGGGCGGTTGACATCCTGGTCCAAAAAGGGCCGGCTCCGGGGCCAAAAAACGGGGATATTTGTGACAAATCTGTGACAAAAGAGCCCAAAATCAGCTCAACAGGGGCTGCGAATATTCCAGCAACCTATTCAGAATCAGTGAATTAAATGAAGTGCCCCTGGCCTGACTCGAACAGGCGACACATGGATTAGGAATCCATTGCTCTATCCATACTGAGCTACAGGGGCACTCAGAGGAAGTGGCCTTACTATAGCGTAAAGCCGCGGCCTTTTCAATTCAGAGGGATACCTTCTGTGCGACCTGCATGCGGGCCCGCCGCTTCCGCTGGCACTTCGGGCAAAAGAAAGTGCTCCGGCCGCCCACCACGACCCTCCTGATCGACGCCCCGCACCGGCCGCACCTCTCCCCTTCCCGGCCGTAGGCCTTGTGGAAAAACTGGAAGCTTCCAGGCTGGCCATCGGCGTCGACATAATCGCTCAGGCTCGAGCCTTTGGCCTCAACGGCCGAGGTCAGGATCTTTCGCGTCGATCCCCAAAGGCGGGCGACGGCCTTGGCCGACAGTGCGGCGGCCGGCGTTTCAGGATGGACCCGGGAATCGAAGAGGATCTCGTCCGCGTAAATATTGCCGATCCCCGCAATGACCGTCTGGTCAAGGAGAAGGCTCTTGATCCGTCCTTTTCTCGGCCGAAGAATGCGCCTGAAATCCTCGAGCGTGATATCCAGCGGCTCGGGCCCGAGAGACGACAGCTCCGGGCACGATTCCTCCGGGACACCGGAAACGCAGAGAAGAAAGCCGAACTTGCGGACGTCCCGGAAGCGGAGCTCGGGCCCCCCGTCGCGGAACCTGATGATGAGCCGGGTGTGTTTGTCCGGCGCTTCCCGGCCGTCCACGAGAAGGAGCTGGCCCGTCATTTTCAGATGGAAGACCAGAGTCCATCCGCCCTCGAACGCGAGGAGTGCCAACTTCCCGCGACGCCGCGCCCCGAGGACCCGGCGTCCCGCGAGGCCGGCGAGGCCGCCCCCCGGCCGCCGGCGCAGGAGCGGCTTGAACAGGAGCTCGGCCCGGTCGATCACCCGGCCGCGGAGGCCGGGCCCCAGGCTCCGGACGATCGTCTCGACTTCGGGCAACTCGGGCATGCCGCTATTTTATCAAAATTGAGAGGGACAGTCCCCTTCCGAGGAGAGCCCCGGTTTCCAGGTCTCCACTGCTACGGCTTTCTTTGAGGATCTGAGGGAGCATCGCCAGTAGTCAAAAGATGAAAAATAGCCTCCGTCTTGATTCCTCTTTGATTTTCGTTTAAGATGGAAAACCGATGAAATTCAAAGCTGTCGTCTTCATGGTTCTCGGCTGGCTCGTGCCCGGCCTCGGCCACGCGGTTCAGAAAAAATACGTCCGGGCGCTGCTCTTCTTCGGCTCCATCCTGGCCATGACGGCCATGGGCCTGGCCATGGGCGGACGGGTCTATCCCTTCCAGACCGACAACCCGCTGACCATCCTGGCCTTCTTCTCCGACGTGGGTAACGGCCTGTTCTACGGACTGGCCAGGCTCTTCGCCTGGGGGCCGGGAGAGCTCGAGCGGGCGACCTTCGAATTCGGCACGGCCTACATCGCCGGGGCCGGCCTCCTCAACTTCCTCGTCGCCCTGGACGCCTACGACATCGGGACGGGAAAAAGGCCATGATCCTCGAAAGCCACCTCCTCTCCATGGTCATCTACTCCTTCTTCGTGTCCCTCGTCATGGCCCTCATCCGCCGCACGGAAAAGAAGGACCGTATTCGCTATGGCGTCGTCCTGTTCCTCGTGATGGTGGCCGGCGCCCTGGCCTTCGGCTGGTTCATGTTCCTGTTCATCAAAAAATAAGCGCCCGGACGCGGGCCCGGCGGGCGCGCAGGACCCGAAGGTCATGATCGAACTCTTTCACGTCTGGAAGCAGTACCAGAAGCCCTACTGGGCCCTGTCCGACGTCACCCTCCAGATCCGGGCCGGCGATTTCTATTTCGTGACCGGGCCGAGCGGGTCGGGCAAGACGACCCTCCTCAAGATCATCTTCCGGGAGATCCTCCCGACCGAGGGCCAGATCCTCATCGACGGCGTCAACGCTCTGAAGATCCCCGACTCCAAGATCTGGAAGCTCCGCCGGCAGATGGGGATCGTCTTCCAGGACTTCCGGCTCATGTTCCACCGGCCGGTCTTCGAGAACGTGGCCGTCCCCCTCCAGGTCATCGGGGTCAACCGGAAGGAGATCCGGCGGCGGGTCTTCGCCACCCTGCAGAAGGTCAACCTCCACCAGAAGATGTGGGAACTCCCCGGGCGGCTCTCCTACGGCGAGCAGCAGCGGGTGGCCATCGCCCGGGCCATCGTCAACAACCCGGAGATCATCCTGGCCGACGAGCCGACAGGGAACCTCGACCCCGAGCTGGCCTTCGAGATCGTGACCCTGTTCAAGGAGATCAACCAGCAGGGGACGACGGTCATCATCGGCAGCCATGACCGCGAGCTCATCCGCCACTTCGGCGACAACATCCTCTTTCTCCAGAAGGGCAAGATCGTGGGAAAGGAAGGACGCTGATTTTCGAAAAAATCAAGTTCTACCTGAGGGTCACCGGGAACAACTTGTGGCAGTTCCGCGGCCGGAACGTCTTCTCCGTGACCATCATCTGCCTCTCCTTCCTGATCGCCGGCACCTTCCTGGCCCTCTCCAACAATCTCCGCGACACGGCCCGCGACCTGGCGAACAACATGACCATCTCCTTCTTCCTCGACCGGGGCACGTCCCCGCAGGCGACCGCGGCCCTGCTCCGGGACATCGGCCAGCCGGCCTTCATCGAGAGCGTCCGCTTCGTGCGGCCCGAGGAGGCCATGGAAAAGTTCCAGGCGAGCTTTCCGGAGCTCAAGGACATCCTGGCCAACCTCAAGGCCAACCCCTTCCCGCCGAGCATCGAGGCCCGGGTCCGGAGCAAGACGTCCTCGGCCGAGGAGCTCGTCCGGTTCGTCCAGACGATGAAGGGCCGGCCCGGCGTCACCGACGTCCAGTTCAACGAGGAGTGGGTCGAAAGGATGCAGGGCTTCAGCCGGCTGGCCGGGGCCGTCGGGGTCTTCCTGGGCGGGATCCTCATCCTGGCCTCTTTTTTCATCATCTCGAACGTCATCAAGCTGAACGTCATGGCCCGGCGGAACGAGATCGAGATCCTGAGGCTGGTCGGGGCGACGAACCTTTTCATCCGGATCCCCTTCTGGCTCGAGGGGATCGTCCTCGGGCTGCTGGGAAGCCTCCTCTCGCTCGGGCTCCTGTTCGTCGTCATCAAGCTTTTCCCGCTCTATCTCGGGTCGTCCCTCGGCGCCCTCCAGCAGCTCCTGAGCTTCCGCTATCCGGACTGGCTGCAGGCGCTGGGCCTCCTGGCCGCCGGGGCGGCCACCGGTTTCACGGGCAGCGCCACCTCCGTCTCGAAGTTCCTCAAGATCTAGGCGAGCCGCGGAAGTTCGACCTCCCATGGGTTGGTTGACAGGACGAAGCGATTGTCTTAAAATCTGGGTCCATGGCGACCCTGGGTCAGGAGCTCAAGAAGGAACGGGAATCCCGCAACATCTCCCTCGACGAGATGGCCTCCGCCACCAAGATCGTCGGCCGCTACCTGGCGGCCCTGGAAGAAGACCGGCTCGACACCATGCCGGGCGGATTCTTCATCAAGGGCATCATCCGGACGTACGCCAAGTACCTCGGGCTCGACGAAAACGAGGTCCTGCATAAATACGTGGAGGCCGGGGTCCTCGACGAGCCGGCCAGGAGCCGGACCTCGGAAGAAAGGCCCGTGCCCGCTTTCCTGGGGAAAAACAAGATCATCGTCTGGGCTGTCGTCGGGACGGGTGTCTTCCTTCTCCTTATCGCCTTGCTTTTCCTGTGGAGATCACGGCTTCCCCACAAGGCCGCTCCGCCAAGCAAAGTCTCGACGGCCCTCACCCAAACCCGGAAGCCGTCACCCCCGCCGGCTCAAAAGAATGTCGCCCCACCGGTCCAGAAGCCGGCGGCCGGGCCCGCGACCGAGGTGGCCTCGAAACCACCCGCTCAACCCGTCTCCCCGCCAGCCTCTCAGCCCGCCTCGCGATCCGTCCAGGCGGAATGGAAGGGTTTGACCATGGACATCTCTTTCCAGGAGGAGACCTGGATCCAGATCTACGCCGACGGGGCCTTCAAGGTCGGGGGCCTGTTCCCGGCCGGCCAGAAAGTCCGGGCCGGGGCGGAGAAAGAGCTCCTCATCTCCTTGGGCAACGCGGGCGGAATGACTTTCGCTCTCAACGGCAGCCCCGGAAAGACGCTGGGGCGCTCGGGCGAGGTGCTCAACAATATCCGGATCAACCTCGACAACTACAAGGACTTCCTCCAGACCAGAGAACCGTCGGGCCCGTCCCACTGAGTCCCATGGCGACGGCCCGGACCGCGTGACCCATGCCAACGGACCAGTCGGAAGCCATCGTCCTGCGGACGATCAACGTCGGCGACCAGGACAAAATCGTCGTCCTCTTCGGCCGCGACAAGGGCCTCTTCCGCGGCGTCGCCAAGGGCGCGCGGAAGTTCGGCAACCGGTTCGGCAGCAGCCTGGAGCCCATGACCGTCGTCCGCGTCTTCTATTACGAGAAGGAGCGCCGCGATCTCGTCACGATCTCGGGCTGTGACCTCCTCGAGTCGTTCTTCGAGGTCCAGTCCGACCCGAAGACGGCTTTCCTCTTGACCTATTTCGCCGAGCTCGTCGAGGAGTTCGCCCCGGCCAGGGCCAAGGAGGAGGTCCTTTACCGGCTCCTCCTCTCCGTCCTCGGCGCCCTCGCGGCGGGGGGCGAAAGGCCGTTCCTGGCCGCCTATTTCGAGGCCTGGCTCCTCCACGTCAATGGCTATCTTCCGAACCTCGGCACGTGCCGGAAATGCCGCAAGCCGCTCAACCCGGGCTGGCTCGGGGCGAAAAGGGACGGGGCCTACTGCTCGGACTGCGCGCCCTTGAAAAAAGAGGAAGTGCCGGCCGAGACCCAGGCTTTCCTCCGCTGGGTCCGGAAGAATCCCCCCTCGGGATCCGGCGGCCACGGTTTCCCCGCCGCCGAGATCGGCCGGATCCGCAAGACCCTCCAGGCCATGATCGTGTTCCACCTGGAGCGCGAGCCGCGGACCCTTCAGTTCATCAAAGACTAAAGGCCCGCGGAAGCATAAAAAAAGCCCGCCCCGGCCGGAGCCGGGACGGGCTTTTCCTTTTTCTAGCCCTTATAAGAAGGGCCCATTCACCTGCCTCAGAAGAAGAGAGACAGCCCCACGAAGATGGTGTTAAAAGTGACATGTTCTATGTATGCGTCATCTTCATACGGGGTACTGATCCTATAATGGCGGTAGCGGTATTCCAAACGAAGAGCCCCGATGTTGCCGAACAGGTACTTGACGCCTACGCCAAGGTTGGGGGTGCTCACCTTGCTGCCTGTATCCCATTTCTCAACATAGCCTTCATACGGGACCCCGTTCCCGAATCCGAACCCGGCCAGGACGAAGGGAACCCAGTGCGGAGATTTCAGCTTGAAATTGTAGAGCACGTTTGCGGAAAACAGCACGCCCGTTTCATGATACTTATCGTCATAGTAGCCCGGATAAACTTCATGATAATGATAGCTCGTCCACATCAATTCCGGCTCTAACTCCAGCCCTTTCCAGATGAACCAGCCAAAGCGAATGGGGATATTGAGATAGCTTTCGGTATACTTGTAACCAGCTGGCGCATCTGGGTAAGTATAGCTAAATGTTTCAAATGAAAGGGCCGTGCTGAATTCGAATTTTTTCCCCTCGACGATGGAGCCGGACGCCGCGGTGGCTGCGCCCAAGAGAAGCAAGACTCCCAGAAAAACACAAACTTTTTTCATCATCATTCTCCTTTCCCACATGAATAGTTTACCCCCCCTGCTGTCCATTCCCTTTGCCCGTTTGATGGCTCTCGATTCCCACCTCCTTTTGAATTCCCAATTTTAGACTTCCGGTCACTTCAGTCATTATTTTTCAACATCAGGCGGTTGTCTGTCAAGCGTTTTTTGCCGTTGGGGCGCTTATCTTTCGAAAGGAGGGCGGCCGGGGCTATTTCTTGATGGTCGAGATGAATTCCTCGACCTCGGGGATGCCGCCCTGGAAGATGAGGTACCCGTTCGACGGCTCGCGCTCCGTGATCTCGCCGGCAATCGGTGTCAGCATGATCTTCCGGACCTCCTCGACATCGCTCGTCCGGCCCAGAGCCCAGGCGAGCTTGACGTAGGCGACCTCGGGGAGCATGTTCGCGGCCGGGATGACGCCGAGCTCCATCATGTCGCGGCCCGTGTCGTAGACGTACATTTGGACATACCCCCAGAGCGTCTGGACGGTCATGTAGACGGCGATCCCCTTGTCCCGGCACTTCTTGAGCGACGGGTAGAGAGGCTTGTTGACATGGCCCAGGCCCGTCCCGGCGATGACGATCCCCCGGTAGCCGTTGTCGATGAGGGAATCGATGATGTCGGGCTTCATATTGGGGTAATAGTAGACGATCGAGACTTTCTCTTCGAAGGACGTATCGATCCTGACCTCGCGGTCCTTCCGGCGCCTCTTGTAGTCCTGCCGGAGGGGCGTGATCTTCTCCCGGCTGACCATGGCGATCGGGATGTCGCCGATCGTCCGGAACGTGGACCGGTAGCTCGAGTGCATCTTCCGGACCCGCGTCCCCCGGTGGAGGAGGCCGTACATGTCGGACGTCGGGCCGAACATGCAGACCATGACCTCGGCGATGTCGCTCTCGGCGGCCGTCTTGACGCTGTGCATGAGGTTGAGGGCGGCGTCGGACGAGGGCCGGTCGGAGGAGCGCTGCGAACCGACCATGACGATGGGCACGGGCGGGTCCTGGACCATGAAGGACAGGATGGCCGCCGTGTGGTGCATGGTGTCGGTGCCGTGGCCGATGACGATGCCCTGGACGCCCTTCTCGATCTCCCGGCCGATGGCCTTGGCCGTCGCGATGTATTGTTCGGGCCCCATGTTCTCGCTGAAGACGCCGAAGAGCTTCTCGGTCTCGAGGTTGCAGATATCGGCGAGCTCCGGGACCGAGCCATAGAGCTCGCCGGGCGAAAAGGCCGGGATGACCGCGCCGGTCCGGTAATCGAGGCGGCTGGCAATCGTCCCGCCCGTGCCGAGGAGCTTGACCCTGGGCTTTTTGGGGTCGTACGGAAAATCCTTCTCCGGGATCTTGTAGTGGGCTTCCTTGCGGCCGGTGATGGTCACGGCCTCGATCGACCGGGCCAGGAGGCCGATGTTGTAGCCGGAGCGGAGCTTGAGGACGATGTGGAAGGGGTCGGCGGTTTCCGAGCGCGGCAGGATGATGCCGGTGTAGGCGCCCCGGGCCGTCTTGATCTCGGCCTCGCTCCAGACGAAGGCGCCGAAGTTCTTGAGGACGGCCAGGGCCTCTCCCCGGTATCCTTTGTAGGAGTCGTCGCCGGCCATCAGGATCTCTCCTCCAGGACTTTGCGGACCTTGTCCGCCACGGCCGCGCCTTCGGCCGAGCCCCGGAGCTCGGGCATGACCAGGCCCATCAGGACGTGGGCCCTTTTGGCGGGGTTGTGGAGCTTCAATGAGGTCAGCTTCTCGGACCCTCGGCTGACCAGGGCATCGACCTCTGCTTCGGAAGGGACGCGGGGAGGGTCGATCGCAGAGAGGCCGTCGTTCCCGCCGGCCCCCTTCATGGCCAGGTAGATCCCCTCGCGTGAGATCTTTCCGTCCTTGTAGAGCTCGAATATTTTCTTCAGGTTGTCCTCTGTGAGCGAGGCCGTGTCCAAGCCCTTCCTGCGCAGCCGCTTCGGGAACTGGACGAGGGCCACGGCGGCAAGGGTCGGGCCGATTTTCCAATCTCGAACGAGACTCTCGAACAGCCCCGCCAGCCGCGACATGGCCAGGGGACGGATGACGTCGTCCGGAACGCCAAGGTCGGCATATGTGGATTCCCGGGCCCAGATCGGGCGCGGCAGGGAAGCCCCGATCTTCTCCAGCCGCTCCGTGGTCACTGTCTTCGGCGGCAGGTCCGTGTCCGGGTACATCCGGTCCGGCCCTGGCAGGATGCGCTCGAAGCCGTTGGTCCCGTCATGGAGCGCCTGGCGCGTCTCGGAAGGAATGCCGACAGTCGCCTCCTTGGCCCGGATGGCGATCTCCTGGGCGCCCGTCCTGGCGTCGTCCTTCGTCCCCCAGACGATGACGAGCGTATCGTTGTCGGTCGCCTTGAGGGCTTTCCGGACCGCCTGCCATTCGGCGCTCGCCAGCGTCTCGGAGGCGCTGTCCGAGTGGACGATATTGGGCAGGGTCGTCAGGCAGGCGACGACCCGGACGCGGTCGGAGATCTCCCGCGAGAAATGGGTGTTGGCCTGGGTCTGCCAGTTGAGCAGCCCCTGGAAGCCGCGCAGGGCGACGCCGCTCGCGACGGCGCCCGCCTCGAGGGCGTTGCGGACGGGCTGGTAGCTCGTCCGCTGGAGAAGCTTAGTGACGTCCTCGATGTCGGTCTTGAAGGTCTCGGCCGTGAGGCCGCGGCGATGGAGCTCGTCGCGGAGCCGGAGAAGGTTCCACTGGCGTATGGCCTCGTTATAGGTCAGGAGCGGGATCCGCGGGATCCGGGGCACGCCCTTGATCTCGACGCGGGTCCCGCCGCGGACGCTGACGTTGACGTCCTCGCGGGCGGCCCCGATCCCCGTCCTGACCCGGCCGGTGCTCCGGACGAGGCGACGGCAGATCTGGGCCACCTCGGCGACCTCCTGGGGCGTGCGCATGTCCGGGCCGGTCACGGTCTCGATGAGGGGCATGCCCAGGCGGTCCGTGAGATAGACGCGGCGGTGGCCGACGTCGCTCACCTCCCGGCAGGCGTCCTCCTCGAGGCCGAGCTGGACGATCTGGATCCGGCGGCCCTTGTAAGGGATCCAGCCGTTGACGCCGACGATCGTCGTCCGCTGGAAGCCGGTCGGGATGCTGCCGTCAAGATACTGCTTGCGGGCGATGTGGAGCTCATCGACCAGGTTGAGGTTGTAGAGCATGGCGATGCCCAGGGCGATGTCCAGGGCCTGCTCGTCGATCATGAACGGCGGCGTGTCGTCCATCTCGTAGGTGCAGACGGTCTCGCGGTTGATCCGGTAGATGATCTCCTTTTTGGTCTTGAACTCCATCAGGGCCGTGCCGTCATACTCGCCGAGCTCGGACAGGGTGGGCCGCATGTGGCGGAGGATCTCGGCGTCGTATTTTTCGCTGTAGCGGCCGGCCGGGCAGCGGCAGAAAAGCTTCTTTTCGGTCAGGAGCTGCTGATGGATCTCGAGGCCAGAGCGGAAGCCGACCGCCTCGTAATCGGCTTCCGTCATCTCCGGGAACGGCTTGATCTGGAAGTCGTGGTCGCTCATCTCTCGGGTCTTGCGTCCTTAGGGATAAAGGAGGGCATTATACCATAATTTTTTGTTCGGGGTCGGACCACTTCAACTCATAGATAACAAAGGGATTGCCCATTGTCGCATAGTTTGACCCTCGCCTTGGGTCCCATTTTTTAACGCTCAAAACACGGACTTAAGGCGAGGCCAGGTCCAAGGAGTGGAGAATTTCCTTAACCCCCGTTTTTCAGGCCTGAAAAACGGGGGTTAAGGCCAAAAAACTAGTAAATTCATACGATAATTTATTCGATATCAATAAGATAAATTGGTCCGACCCCTAAACGAGATAATCCTGGACCTTGCCGTCGGCGTCGACCCGGCGCATCCAGACCATGACGGGCTTGCCGCTCTTGTCGTAGAACTGGCCAATGATGATCAGGGCCAGGTCGATGATGAAGCCGATCAAAAAGCAGCCGCCGGTCAGGAGCCAGACGATCCCCGTGCCGGTCTTGCCGACGTAGAACCTGTGGCCGCCGAACATGCCGAACCAAATACAAAGGAAGAGTGTGACCAATCTCGATTTTTCCGACACTTGAGGGCCTCCTTCACGCTTTCCGCGCGAGATCTGAGGACCTTATAACAGAGATGATCCCGCCGGGTCAACCCGGCTCGACCGGCGCCCGCCAGCCGTCTTCCGGCCGAAGAAACTCAGGGCCGGCGTTCTTCAAGGAGGCCGCCCGTCAGGTGTTGAATCTCTATAGGGGTTGATTTTTCCCCGATGTTGTGTAAAATATCACTTTTCCGTTCGGGAGGGAAACACGATGAACATTCTGGGTTTGGCCCGACACGGGTTGAATTCATTCGAGCAGATCGCGATCGTCGGCGTCCTTTGCACGGCCTTCTTCAGTCTCTTCTACGCCTGGATGCTGCGCAAGGTCGTGCTCAAGAAGGACAAGGGCACGGAAAAGATGCAGGAGGTCTGGAACGCCATCCGCATCGGCGCCGACAGCTACCTCAGCCGCCAGCTCAAGAGGATCCTGCCCGTCATCGGAATCCTGACGGTGGCCCTGTTCCTCAGCGTTTACATCGTCCCGGCCAGCCGGGAGGCCGTCCGCGAGTTCGGCGAGAAAAACGCCCAGATCATCGTCGCCATCGGGCGGACGATCGCCTTCATCATGGGCGCCTCGTTCTCCCTCCTCGTCGGCCAGCTCGGCATGCGGATGGCCATCCAGGCCAACGTCCGGGCCGCCTCGGCCGCCCGCCGCGGCTTCAACGAGGCCCTCTCCATCGCCTATTACGCCGGAACGATCACAGGCATGCTGACCGACGGCCTGGGGCTGTTCGGCGGCACCGTCATCTTCATCGTCTTCGGCACGGCCGCTCCAGACGCGCTCCTCGGCTTCGGCTTCGGCGGCACGCTCCTGGCCCTGTTCATGCGGGTCGGCGGCGGCATCTACACCAAGGCCGCCGACGTCGGCGCCGACCTCGTCGGCAAGGTCGAGAAGGACATCCCCGAGGACGACCCGCGGAACGCGGCGGTCATCGCCGACCTCGTCGGCGACAACGTCGGCGACTGCGCCGGGATGGCCGCGGACATCTTCGAATCCTACGAAGTGACCATCGTTTCCGGGCTGATCTTGGGGCTGGCCCTCATGGCCATCGACCCCACCCACTCCCTCAAGTGGATCGTCTACCCCCTCATCATCCGGGCCATCGGCGTCATTTCCTCCATCCTGGGCACGTTCACGGTCCCCATCTGGGAGCGTTTCCCGCTCAAGTTCCTCCGGGCCAAGGACGCCGAAGAGGCCATGTTCCGGTCGTACGAGGTCTCGAGCGTCAACACCATCCTCTGGTCGTTCCTCGTGGCCGTCAACTACGCTCACGATTGGCGGCTGGCCATGCTGACGTCGGTCGGCGTCGGCCTCGCCGTAGCCTTCAACCCGTTGACCTCCTACTTCACATCGACCCGGAAGAGCCCGGTCAAGGAGATCGTTCGCTCGACCAAGACCGGGCCGGCGACGACCATCCTCTCCGGCCTGTCCGTGGGGATGGAGTCGAGCGTCTGGGCCGTCGTGGCCATCGTCGTCAGCTTCATCGTCGCCCTCGCCCTCTACAGCGGGACCGGCGCGGTCTACGTCCTCTACGCCGTGGCCATGGTCGGCATCGGGATGCTCAGCCATACGGGCAACAACGTGGCCATGGATTCCTACGGGCCGATCTCGGACAACGCCAACGGCATCGGCGAGATGGCCTGGCACGATATGAACGACGAAGGGACGAGGAAGGCCCGCCAGATCATGGCCGACCTCGACGCCGTCGGGAACACAACCAAGGCCATCACCAAGGGAGTGGCCATCGCCTCGGCGGTCATCGCGGCGGTGAGCCTCTTCGCCTCCTATATCACGGACGTCGGCCGGGTCCAGCTCCAGCTCGGGGTCAAGGACATCATGAATTCGATCCGCGTTTCCGACACTAAGGTCTTTATCGGCCTGCTCCTCGGCGGCGCCCTCCCCTGGCTCTTCAGCTCGCTCTCGATCAAGGCCGTCTCGCGGGCGGCCGGTCTCATCGTCGAGGAGGTCCGGCGGCAGTTCAAGATCCCGGGCGTGATGGAGGGCAAGGTCAAGCCCGATTACGCCAGGGTCGTTGGCATCTCCACGGCCGCCGCCCAGAAGGAGCTCATCCCGCTGGCCATGATCTCGGTCATCATGCCGATCGCGGTCGGCCTGATCCTTCAGGTCGAGGCCCTTGGCGGCTTCCTCGCGGGCATCATCCTGAGCGGCCAGCTCCTGGCCGTCTTCATGGCCAACGCGGGCGGCGCCTGGGACAACGCCAAGAAATCGATTGAGGACGAGCCACGCGACCTGGCCGCTAACACGGGCAAAGGCTCGGAGCGTCACAAGGCCGGCGTCGTCGGCGACACGGTCGGCGACCCCCTCAAAGACACGGCCGGGCCGGCCCTCAACCCGATGATCAAGGTCGCGAACATCGTCAGCCTGATCGTCGCGCCCGTCATCGTCAAGTACAGCCACATGAGCCTCGGTCTCGGCATCGTCGTGGCCGTCCTGCTCGCCGGCGTGGCCTGGGCCATCTGGAAGAGCAAGCGTGAGGCCCCGTCGCTCTTCGAGGAAGACAGGGCAAGAAATAAGAAGGTCAGCGGGAGAAAAAGAGGATCAGGACCTGGGCCGTGAACACCCGGAGCAGCATCGTCAGCGGATAGACGGCCACGAAGGCCATGGACACCCCGTCGGAGGACGGCTCCTGGGCGTTGGCGAAGGCCAGGGCCGGCGGGTCGGTCATGCTCCCGGCCAGGAGACCGCAGACCGACAGGAAATTGAGCTTGAGGAAGAACCGGCCCGCCAGGGAAAAAAGGACCAGCGGGACGACGGTGATCACCGCAGCGCCGAGGATCCAGTAAAGCCCGCCCCGGAGCAGGATCTCGACGAAACCCTCCCCCGCCCGGAGCCCCACGCAGGCCAGGAAAAGAGAGATCCCGACGTTCCTGAGCATAAGGTTGGCGCTCAGGGGCATATGCCAGATCAGGGGCCCGATGGACCCGATCCGGCTGAGGATGATGGAGGCGATGAGAGGACCGCCGGCCAGGCCGATCCGGACCGGGACGGCCGTCCCGGGGATCCTGATCGGAAGACTCCCCAGGAGCACGCCGAGAGCGATGCCGAGGAAGATGGGGACGATGTGCGGCTGTTCGAGGCGCTCCCGCGAGTCCCCGACATCGACGGCCAGCCGGTCGATGGCGTCCTCTTTTCCCACGACCATGAGGACATCACCGAACTGGATCCGGAAACCCGGCCGGGGGGAGAATTCGAGCCCCGTCCTGATGATCCGGGTCACGACGATGCCGTAGACCTCGCGCAGGTTCAGGTCCTGGACGGATTTGCCGAGGGCGGCCCTCCGGGTCACGAGGACCCGGCGGCCGGTGAATTCCGAGGGCAACTCTATCAGATTGAGGCTGCTTTCGGCTCCGATAAGGGCCTTCAACCTCCCGAGCTGTTCAGGCACCCCGACCGCGAGAATGACGTCGCCCAAGTGGATGAGCGTGTTGGCCCGCGGGACCTCCTGGACCTCGCGCCCGCGGAGGAGCCGGGCCACGACAACCCCGCCATCGACCATCTCGATGATCCTGCTGATGGGCAGATCCTCCAGGCCGGAGTTCTGCACTTCCAGGGTGATGGTCGATAGCCGGGGGCTCTCTTTTTCCTTGAGGGCTTCGAGCTCGGCGGCCTCCTTCTTGGTGTCGACCCGGAAGACGGCGCGGAAAGCGACCATGACCAGGATGATCCCGGCGACGCCGAAGGGGTAGGCCATGGCATAGGCCGCGCCGGGGAGCCTGCCGACGGAATCGGTGTAGTCTGGGGCGAGCTTGATGGCCTGCTGGATCGCGGCCAGGCTCGGCGTGTTGGTCGTGGCCCCGGAAAGCAGGCCCGCGGCCGCGGCCATGGGGACCTTCCCGGCCCAATGGAGGACGAGGGTGATGATCCCCCCCGACATGACGATCCCCGCGGCGAGCAGGTTCAGGGGAAGCCCCCTTTTCCGAAGAGAGGCGAGAAAGCCCGGTCCGACCTCCTGGCCGATGCTGTAGACGAAGAGGATCAGCCCGAGATCCCGGGCCAGCTCCGCCATGACGGGATTGACCTTGACCCCGTAATGACCGAAGAGGATCCCGACGAAGAGGATGCCGGCCACGCCGAGATGGACCGAGAAGACCTTGATGCTTCCGAGGATCATCCCCAGGACGATCACCAGGCAGATGATGAGGAGGGCCTGGCCGACCGAATCTTTGAGGAAGATATCCAGCAACCAGCTCATGATGGAGGTCCCTTGGGCCTGGGCACGGCCCTCAGGCACGGCCCGAAAGCCGCCCCATTGTAGCCCAACAAAATCGGGGACACAATACTCAATTCCGAATTTGGCGCGCCTGAAGGATATCTTCTCGCCTGAGGGCCGGTGAAAAGGGAAGGCGCCCCCCCTCCGTGTCAGCCGGGTGGACCCGGGTATCCCGATATAGTATGATCTGGGGACGGGTGAGCCGGAGGAGATCCGGGCGGAAAAAATTCGGAAATTAGGATGGTGTCCCCAAATTGAATTGAACGAGGTGAGGATGCGTAATTCATTGATATCAATTGCCATAGCTGTATTGACGATGGCCGCGGTTCCCGCCGCCGCACCGTCCCAGGATGTCAAGTACGGCGTGGGGAAATGGGACCCGGAATCAGGTCTTGGGAACCATAGGGCGGTCGTCCGCGTCGAAGCCGTCGCGCCGGGAAAGCTCGGCGTGCGGGTCAAGATCCCCTGGCGACGCCGCGATGCCGAACCGGAAAAGAAAAGCATCATCGTCATCGACGCGGCGACCGGCGCCAGAATCGCGAATGTCTATCCCCTCGCCGTCAACCGTGAGTTCGGCGACATCGTCTTCGAACCCAAGACCGTTCCCGGCGATTATGGCGTTTATTTCATGCCCTACAAGTCCGAAGGCCGGAAGAACTACCCGAACGTCAAGTACGACCCGCCCCAGGCGACTGCCGACGCCGCCTGGCTCGCGGCGACCGGTTTAGCCGCCGGCAAGATAACGTCCGTCTCAGCCGACGCCTTCCCCTCCGCGAAGGTCGTCGAGATCCAGTCTGCGGACGAGTTCAGCAGCTTCTATCCCATGGAGGTCATCGCCACCGCCGCCGAGGCCGCGGCCCTGCTCAAGGCCAATCCGGACTCTCCCTACCTCCTGTTTCCAGAGGATCGTCATCTGTCCATCCGCATGACCGGCGACCTGCCTCAGCGGTGGATCGCGAGCGGGCCGAACCGCGTTTTCTACGGGGAAGCGGCCCCCGGCGAATACTTCACGTTCCAGATAGGCGTCTGGGCCGCCCGCGGGCCGATCGAAGACCTCGCGGTGAGGTTCACGGAGCTCGAGAGGTCCGGACGCGCGGCGTCCGCGAGCCCCGCTCCCCTCTCCGCCGTGATCCCGGCCTCGGCCACGACCTGCTTCAATACGGGGGGGTCCAACTGGGACGGGTCGTCCTTCAAGAAAGCCGTCCCGGTCGGCGCCGGAAAGGTCCAGGCCCTCTGGTGCGGCGTCCAGGTCCCGAAAGACGCCGCCCCGGGTGTCTATGAAGGCACCGTCACGGTCGCGCCCCGGGCCCTTCCGGAGACGGCCGTGGTTCTCGAGCTCCGCGTGCCCGGCCCCGCGCTCGAAGACGCCGGCGACGCTGATCCCAACCGGATGACCCGGCTCCGCTGGCTTGACTCCCGGATCGCCTTCGACGACGGCATCGTCCCGCCCTACACGCCACTCAAACTTGAGGGAAGGACGGTCAGCTGTCTGGGCCGTTCTCTCGTAGTCGGGCCGGACGGTCTGCCCGCCCGGGTCCTGAGCTACTTCACTTCCGAGATGACCCGGTTCGCGGCCGTGCCGGTCGAACTTGTTGCCTCGCCCTTCAAGGTCCGCGTGGACGGCCCGGACGGACACGAGATCGCGTGGACCGGCCATCCATCCGAGCTGCGCTTCACGAAAAGCTCGGCCGGCGCCATCGCCTGGGAATCGGAAGACCGGGCCGGCGGCTTGACAATGACGGTCAGCGCCAGGATGGAGTTCGACGGGTTCGTCGATTACAGGGTTTCGATATCGGCGGCGCAAGATGTCCCGGTCTCTGATATCCGGCTCGAGATTCCGTTCAACGGGGACCGCGCAAGTTACATGATGGGTCTCGGCTTCAAGGGCGGGCTTAGGCCGGCTTCGTTCGAATGGTCATGGGACCCGAAGAAGAACCAGGACGCCCTCTGGATCGGGAACGTCAACACGGGCCTGCAAATCTCCCTCCGGGCCGAGAATTATTCCCGCCCCCTCAACACGAACTTCTACCTGTCCAAGCCCCTCAACATGCCGCCCTCCTGGTGGAACGCGGGCAAGGGCAGCGTCTCGGTGAGGACGGTCGGCCTCGCGGATATCACGACGGGCCCGAACGCGTCCGGACGTGTCGCCGGTGGGCCCGCTTCCGCCGCCCGCGGCCGGAAGGCCATCGTCCTCCTCGCCGCCCGATCAGGGCCGCGGGTGGTCCGGGCCGGCGAAACGCTCCACTTCGATTTCACCCTCCTCCTTACGCCCTTCAAGCTCCTCGACCCGGCGGCCCATTTCAGCCAGCGCTACTTCCACGCTTACAAGCCCCTGGACGAGGTGGCCGCCTCCGGGGCCAACGTCATCAACATCCACCACGCGAACGACATCAACCCGTACCTGAACTATCCCTTCCTGCGGCCGCGGCAGATGAAGGACTACATCGACGCGGCCCACCGCCGTGGCTTCAAGGTCAAGATCTACGACACGGTCCGCGAGCTCTCGAACCGCGCGGCCGAGCTCTTCGCCCTCCGGAGCCTGGGGCACGAGGTCTTCTCGCCCGGCCCCGGCGGGGGCTCCTCCTGGCTCCAGGAACACCTCGGCGCCGACTACATCGCGGCCTGGTTCGTGCCCGAGCTCAAGGACGCGGCCGTCATCAACAGCGGCATGTCCCGCTGGCACAATTATTACCTCGAGGGCCTCGACTGGCTGGCCCGCAACGTCGGCATCGACGGCCTCTACCTCGACGATGTGGCCTTCGACCGGACGACCATGCTGCGGCTCCGGAAGATCCTCGACCGCGACCGGCCCGGCGCCCTCATCGACCTCCACAGCGCCAACCAGTACAACCCGAGGGACGGGTTCGCCTCGAGCGCCAACCTCTACCTCGAGCACTTCCCGTTCCTCAACCGGCTGTGGTTCGGCGAGTACTTCGACTACAACGGCAGCGGGCCCGACTATTGGCTCGTCGAGATCTCCGGCATTCCCTTCGGCCTCATGGGCGAGATGCTCCAGGACGGCGGCAATCCCTGGCGCGGCATGGTCTTCGGCATGACGAGCCGCCTGCCCTGGGCGGGCGACCCGCGCCCTCTCTGGAAGGCCTGGGACGACTTCGGCATCACCTCGAGCGAAATGGTCGGCTGGTGGGCGGAGTCGAACCCCGTGAGGACGGGAAGCGCGGAAGTCCTGGCAACGGCCTATCTGAAGAAGGGGAAAGAGGGCAAAACCCGGGTCCTGATCGCCCTGGCCAGCTGGGCCCGGGACACCGTGGACGTCAGGCTCGCGATCGACTGGAAGGCGCTCGGGCTCGACCCGGGCAGGACCCTCCTCCGCGCTCCGGCCATCGACAAGTTCCAGCCGTCCGCCGAGTTCAAGCCCGGCGACCCTGTCCGGGTCGAGCTGGGAAAAGGATGGCTGCTCGTCGTCGGTGATTAACCCAGGGTGACGCGGTTCCGGCCGGCCGCCTTGCCCCGGGACATCAGCGCGTCGGCGCGGCTGATCACGCCCTCGGCCGTGTCGTCCGGGAGGAACGTCGTGGCCCCGATCGAGACCGTGACCCCGACCTGGCAGGCCGCGAGCGTGACGAAGCTCTTCGCGACGAGGGCCCGGAGCTTCTCGGCCAGCTTGCCCAAGTTCTTCTCGGTGATGTTCCGGATGATCAGGACGAACTCCTCGCCGCCCCAGCGGCCCACGATATCGAAGGCCCGGACCCCCTGGACGAGGGTCTGGGCGACGGCCTTCAGGATCTGGTCCCCCGCCTCGTGTCCGTAGCTGTCGTTGACCCGCTTGAACCGGTCGATGTCAACGAACAGGAGGCCCATGGGCCAGCTGTAGCGATCGACCTCCTTGAGGACCGCTTGGAGCGAGATCTCCATGTAGCCCCTGTCCCGGATCTCGGTCATGGGGTCCAGGAGGGCCAGCCGCTTGAGGTGGTCGAGCTGCTGGGCCTCGGCCAGCCGGCGCGAGTTGTCGCTGAAGACCTCGACGCCGCCCATGATCCGGCCGTCCGCATCCCGGATCGGCGCGACCCGCACGGAGACGGGCATCCGGTGGCCCTTCCGATGGTGAAGAAAGACGTCCGCCTCGCGCGGCTCCCCGTCCTCGATCGTCCGGGCCAGGGGGCACAGGCCCTCGCACAGGTTCGTCCCGTCGCCGTCGACATGGACGAGGATGTTGTCCGCGCAGCGCCGGCCGACGACCTCCCGGGCCTCGTACCCGGTCATTTTCTCGGCCGTCTTGCTCCAGAACGTGATCCGGCGCTCACGGTCGACGAAGTAAACGCCGTCGAACAGGTTGTCGAGGACATCGCGATAGAATTCGTTCCTGGGCGACATTCTTTCCTCCGCTCGCACAAGGCCCCTGAATTATGGACGTTATTATATCAAAAAGGGAGCCGCGGCCAAGCCTGCCGAGCCCGTGCGGGGCCCGGTCTCACCCGGCGAGCTTCAACAGCCAGCGGTGGAGAGGGACGAGCGGCCTATAGCGCTCGAAACAGTAATCCACCAGGCGGGCCGAATAGAACTCCTCGGGGGTCTTCGTTTCGTATCCCACCCAAAGACCGTTGTGCTTCAATAATTCCGCGTTCGGGTGGCCGGGGTCGTAGCCGGCCGGAACGCGCTTGTAATGCGTTCCGCCGAGCTCGTACTCTTTCCGATCCGCGAGGCCGTCCAGGATCTTCCGGAGCTCCTTGCCGAGCTTCGGGTCGACGACGGCGCGGCGATAGCGCGGGACGAACTGATCCGGGAACATGTACATCCCCGACCCGAGGTACAGGTCCGGCGGCTCGACATGGAAATAAGAACCGGGGGATTCCATCCGCGACTTCGTCCCTTCCCAGAAATAGAGGCCTAGGTTAGTCTTGTACGGGGACGGGTCCAAGCTGAACCGGGTGTCGCGGTTGATCCGGAAGATTGATTTATTGACCAGCGGGACGGCGATGATCCCCGGGACCGCCGTCCGGAGCTTCTCGCCCATGGCAACGACGAAGGCCTTGGCCGGCTCCATCACGTGCCTATCATATATTTCCCGGTGCGCGGCGAACCATTCCCGGTTGTTATTCCGGCGCAAACCATTGAAGAATCGGACCGTGTCCTTGGTGAATCCGGAAAAGACGGCAGTATCAGCCATTGCGTCCTCCTCCCGGCTATTCTATCGGGCCGGACGGGCGCGGTCAAACCCGCACATTGTCAAGAGCTCCGCGGGCATGGTATAAATCGGCCGAAGGAAATCTCCATTCTAGGCTGACGGAAAGGGAGGCGCCGATGAAATGGATCCGGGCCATTGTGTCACTCCTGATCGCGGCTGCGGCCTTCTGGGGGCTGGACAACCGCCACGGGATGGTTCCGCCCGCGGGCAAGCTCGTCAACCCCTTCGCCGGATTCTGGCAAAACGGGACGCGCGCGGATAAGCCGCCCGGAGAGCTTATCCTCCCGGGGCTCCGGGACAGGGTGCGCGTCGTCTGGGACGCGCGGCATGTCCCCCATATCTTCGCTGCGAACGACCATGACCTCTATTTCGCCCAGGGATATATCACGGCCCGGGACAGGCTTTGGCAGATGGACTTCCAGGCCCGCTACGCCGCCGGCCGGCTTGCGGAGATCATCGGCCGGGCCGGCCTCGAGTCGGACCGATTCAACCGGCGCTTCGGCCTGGGCTGGGCCGCCGAGCGCGCGGCGGAAGCCATAAGCCGCGACCCTCAAGCCCGTGACACCGTCGAGGCCTACGCCGACGGCGTCAACGCCTATATCGGCAGTCTCCGCCGGAGAGATTACCCCGTCGAATACAAGATCCTCGATTATTCGCCGGAGCCCTGGACTCTTTTCAATTCCGGCCTGCTGCTCAAGTACATGTCCTATGACCTCACCAGCTATAACGACGACCGTTGGATGACGGTGGCCAGGAAGGCCCTTGGGGAAGCCGTCCTCGACGAGCTTTTCCCATTCGAACCGCCGCCGATCGCCGACCCGATCATCCCGCCGGGGACGCCTTGGGACTTCAAGCCGGTCCCGCTCCCGAAACGAGGGGAAACGGCGGCCCCCGCCCGGGCGCACGATTCAGCTTCACCAACGGCATCTTTCTGCCCGTTGGCTGATGGCCCGGCGCCCGTCCCCGAGCGGCCGGAAATCGGGAGCAACAACTGGGCCGTCTCCGGCACCCGGACCCGGAGCGGCCGGCCGATTCTGGCCAACGACCCGCATCTCCGCCTGACGCTGCCTTCGATCTGGTACGAAATCCAGCTCTCCGCTCCCGGGACGAACGCCGCGGGCGTCTCGCTTCCCGGAACGCCGCTCGTCATCATCGGCCACAACGACAGGATCGCCTGGGGCTTCACGAACGCCGGAGACGACGTCCTCGACTGGTATGCCATCAAGTTCAAGGACGAAAGCCATGGGGAATACTTCTATAACGGGGAATGGCGAAAGAGCTCGGTCCGCTCCGAGGTGATCAAGGTCCGCGGCCAGAAGGATGTCATCGACCGCGTGGTCTACACCCACCATGGCCCCGTTGTCTGGCTGGAGGGCGAACCTGAGCCGTCCAACAAATCCGTCCCCGCCGGCGCGGCCCTGCGCTGGGAAGCCCATGACCCCTCGAACGAGTTCATGACTTTTTACCATCTCAACCGGGCCCGCAATTACGAGGGCTATCTCGAGGCCCTGGCGTCATGGGACTGCCCGGCCCAAAATTTCGCCTACGCCGACGTTGACGGCACGATCGCCATCTGGCACAACGGCAAATACCCGTTAAGGCAGAAAGGTGATGGGCGTTACATCCTCGACGGATCGAACTCCGCCGACGAGTGGCGGGGTTGGGTGCCGCGCGAGCACAACCCGCACGTCAAGAACCCGCCGCGCGGCTTCGTCAGTTCGGCGAACCAGAAACCCACCGACGCGAGTTACCCGTATTACCTCGGCTGGGATTATGCCTCCTTCGAGCGCGGCACGCGGATCAACCAGATGCTGGCGGCGATGAAAGACATCACCCCGGAAGACATGCTCCGGATGCAGAATGACAACCTCAGCTTGCGGGCCAGGATGGCGATGTCCCGGCTTCTCCGGGACATCGTCGACCGGGACTTCACGGCCACGGAAAAGTGGGCCCTCGAGGAGCTCAAGGCCTGGAACTGCGAAAACCTGGCCGGGCTCGCCGCGCCGACGATCTTCAGCCGGTTCTGGTCCGATTTCAACGAGAAGACATGGAACGACGAGAAGAAAGGCGACCTTTGGGGGATGCGCTGGCCGCGCAGCGAGGTCGTGATCGACCTCATCCTCAACCACCCCGACTCGGAATTCTTCGATGACCGGACGACGCCGCAGAAAGAGACCATGGCGGACATCGCGAACGCGGCCTTCCACTCCGCGGTCAAACAGCTCCAGGCCGAGTGCGGGCCGCCGGGAAGATCCTGGACATGGGGCGAGTGGCGGCGCGCCGGGATCGGTCACCTGGGCCGGATCCCGGGATTCGGGAGGGAACGGCTGGCCATGAACGGCGGCGGCAACGCCGTCAACGCTTCGGGTCCGGGTTTCGGCCCGTCGTGGCGGATGGTCGTCGAGCTCGGACCGGAAGTCCAGGCTTGGGGGATCCTGCCGGGAGGGCCATCAGGCAACCCGGGGTCACCCTACTACGACAGCGGGGTCGATGACTGGTTGGCCGGCAGGGCCCACCCGCTCCTTTTCCTGAAGTCGGCCGAAGAAGCCGGGCCGGACGTGGTCGCTAAAACGAGCTTGAGAGGTGCCAAATGATCGCCGTCCTGGTATGCCTTCTGGCCATGCTGGTTTTCCAGCTCCTGACCCCTTTCTGGTGGTGGATCATGATCGTGCCTTTCGCCTACGGCGTCGCGGCGGCGCACACGGGTGGCGGAGCGTTCTTCAACGGTTTTCTGTCGGCCGGCCTGCTGTGGCTGGGCTCAAGCCTTTGCTTTTTCCTGACCGGGAGCGGGATCATCACGGCCCGGGTCGTCAAGATGTTCGGGCTCGGCGGTTCCTGGCTGATGATCCCGGCGACGGCGCTCGTCGCGGCCATCGCCGCGGCCGTCTCCGGCTACGCAGGATACGCCGTCCGAGCCCTGGTCAAAAGGAAGTGACTCGAGATCATCCGCAGGATCATTCGCTCTTTCCCAGGCGGTTGTATTTTTTCAGGATCTCGCGCAGACGGTCGTGAGGGATGGCGTGGACCGTGTTCCCGTTGATCCCGGTCATCGTCTCGGCGGCGACGAGGGCGTTGGCGATCGCTTCTTCGGTCGCGTTGACGGTCGCCCGGAAAAGAGGGTCGATCCTCTCGTTGGGAAGCATGGTCAATTGCGCCAGACCTGAGGTTTTGGCGACCTCGGGGTTGGCTGTCGAGAAAGCGACGAAAATATCCCCGGAGCTGTTGTTGGCCCTCCCGCCGGCGACCGCGATGCCCAAGGCCGCTCTTTTAACGAGCCGCTCGAGCTGGTGGGGAAGCAGCGGCGCGTCCGTGGCCACGATCACGATGATCGAGCCGTCCTTCGCATCAACTCGGCCCGGCTCGGGCAGGAGATCGGCGATCTCCCTTCCCACGGGAACCCCCGCGATGCTCAGGGTTTCCCGGGTCCCGTAGTTCGCCTGGACGAGGACGCCGACGGTATAGCCGCCGTCGGCCTGCCCGATCACTCTTGAGGACGTCCCGATGCCGCCCTTGAACTGGTGGCAGACCATTCCCGTGCCTCCGCCGACGTTCCCTTCGGCCATGGGGCCCGGCTTCGCCCGATCGAGCGCCTCGAAGACGTGTTCCTTCTTGACGTGGAACCCGTCGATGTCATTCAGGAAGCCGTCCCAGGTTTCGGCGACGACCGGCAGGCTGAAATCGCCCGAATAGTCGTCCGCGTGACCGCGCCGGACGTTCCATTCGATGACGGCGTCTCGAACGACTCCAACACTCTGGGTGTTGGTGATGAGGATGGGGCTTCCGAGACAGCCCGATTCCTTGAGCCAAGTCGTCCCGGTCATCTCGCCGTTGCCGTTGAGCGTGAACCAGGCCCCGAAGAGGCGCTCCCGGAAGGATTTCCCCTGGGGAAAAATCGCCGTGACTCCCGTTCGTATGGGCCCATTGCCGACGACGAGCTTCCCCTCGCCCGAGATGAGCGTCACCTGGCCGACCTCGACGCCTTTAACATCGGTGATGGCGTTGAGCGGACCGGGAGAGCCCTCAAAGGGGATCCCCAGATCACGGGCCCGGGGCTTGTTTATAGTCTGAGGGATCGCGGGGGCGAGGAGCACGGTCCCTGCGATCCCCAGAAGTAGAAGCCAGAGGGTGAGTGATTTCGGTTTCATCGGCAACTCCATGGGCCTGAGGGCAGGAGCATCGGGATCGGACGCCTGGCCCCTCATCATGCCAGATATATATCGCCGGCTCGTCCGGAATGTCAAATGGGGGACGCTTCATGGGGGTTGCCGGTCGCCGGGATGGCGCCGGGTTCGGCGACAAAACTCTTAAAAATCGGCTCGGGATGCGGTAGGATAACCGAGATAGGCTTTGGAGGTGCACATGCCTAAACACGAGTGGGTCAAGGAATTCCCCGGCTCGGTCACGGTTTGCGATCAAGAAGGCCGGATCATCGAGATGAACGACAGGGCCGCCGAGGTCTTCGCCAAGGACGGGGGCGCCAATCTCATCGGGACAAACGTCTTCGACTGCCACCCCGAGCCCTCGCGAACGAAACTCAAGGAGATGATGGAGGCCGGGCGGACGAACGTCTACACGATCCAGAAAAGCGGAAAGAAAAAGCTCATCTTCCAGTCGCCGTGGTTCGAGAGAGGCCGGTACGCGGGCTTCATCGAGGTCTCGGTCGAGATCCCCTGGGACATGCCTCACATCAACCGCGACTGAAGCTCTGCGGACTTACGTCCGTGGGATCCAACTTTCGCAGGCTTTGGAGCGCCTGTCCCCGAAGCGGGGGTTCGCTATTCCTCCATGGACCCACGTCCGTGGAATCCCGCGAAGGGGATTAGCGGGGTCAGGCCGGCGAGCCGTACTTCTTTTTAAAGATCAGGTAGATCGGGATGCCGATGAGGACCGTCGCGATCGCGATGGAAGATTCCTTGGGCCGCTGCAGGAAGGACAGGAAAAGAATGGTCACGCCCGTCAGGACATAGATCGCCGGGACTATAGGATAGCCCGGGAGCTTGATGACGCTCCGGCCGGACCGCCTCAGCTTGAAAACTCCGAGGACGGCGAGGATCGGGAAGATGCCGAGCGAAAAGCCCATGTAGGTCAGGAGCTGGTCGAACGTCCCGAACAGGACCAGGACAGTGGCGATCAGCCCCTGAAGGACGATCGACCGCGAAGGCACGCTGAATCGGGGATTCACCTTGGCCAGCGACTTGAAGAAGACGCCGTCCTTGGCCATCGAATAATAGACCCGTGGCCCGAGGATGATGAACGCGCTGAGCGACGAAAAGAGGGCGAAGGAAATGAGCACCGAGAGCACTGTCTCAGCGGATTTCCCGAAAAGGTTCCCGGCCGCGAGCCCGCCGATCGAGATGACCCCCTCCATGCCTGCGGGCGGGACCGCATAAATATAGAACAGGTTGAGGGCGACGTACAGGACGACGACGGCCCCTGTCCCGAGGAGGAGCGACCGCGGCAGGTTCCTCGACGGGTCCTTCACTTCTGAGCCGACGTAGGCCGAGGCGTTCCAGCCGCTGTAGGCGAACATGATCCACATCAGGGCCAGGCCCATGGTCTTCCAGCCGCCGAAGCCGAAATCGAATCCGCCGGACGCCGTGAGGTGGGTCAGGCTGCCCTTGCCCACGGCGAAGCCCGCGGCGACGAGGACGATGATGAGAAGGATCTTCAGCCCCGTCAGGAGGTTCTGGACCTTTGCCCCGAGCTCAAGTCCCCTCGTATGGAGGAAGGTGAACGCGGCGATGGCCAGGACGGCATAGATCTTTTTCATGACCCCCGCTTCGGACCCGTTGACGAAAATTCCAGGGTGCAGAAGGCCCGGAAAGGCCCGCGTCAGATATTCCGTGAACCCGATGGCCGAGGCGGCGATGGGCGCGGAGAAGCCGACGAAAAACGACACCCAGCCGGCGAGAAAACCCAAGACCGGATGGAAGAGCCGCGAGAGGAAGGCGTACTCGCCGCCCGCGCGCGGGATGGCCGCGCCGAGCTCGCCGTAGCTCAGGGCGCCGCAGAGGGCGATGAGGCCGCCGACGGCCCACAGGGCGAGCATGACCAAGGCGCTGTGGAGGTCCTTCATCAGGAGGCCGGAGGTCGTGAAGATGCCGGCGCCGACCATGTTGGCGATGACGATGTTGGTCAGCGGGAAGAGACCGAGCTTGCGCTGGAGGCCGTTGACCGGTTCTTTGTCGTCCATGCTATCACCTTTTGAGTCGGCTGATCCGGGCATTGTCTTGCTTTATATGACAGCACAAGGGGCAAAGTCAACGCGCAGCCAAGCCTCACGCGCCCGGCCTTGACATTCGATTCACCCGAGTCCAGGATATTCGGTGATGAAAAGCCGGGCCGTTCTCTTTTATCTTCTGATGCTCCTGGCCCATATCGCCCACGTCTTCGAGGAGATCTGGGGAAGATTCTGGATTCTCCAGAGAATCGGGCTGACCGGGTTCCTCGCGATCAACGGGATCCTCTTTCTGATCCCGGTGGCTTTTTTGTACTTTATCCTCAAGCGAAAACGCTGGGCGTATTGGCTCGGCTTCCTCTACGCCGGATTCATGGGACTCCAGGGACTCGGTCACAACGTCGCCACGATCGTGACCGGCCGTTATTTCGATGGCTATGCCGGCGGATTCAGCGGGCTTGTCATGCTCGTTGTCGCCTGGCCGCTCATTCGCCACCTCAGAAAAGAAATGCCTGGGCGCAGAGGCCCGGCCGTTTCTTAAACTGAGAACGTCGCTGACGCACAACGCAATGCGCTAAATTATTCGGAGGGCTCTGCCGAACTCTATTTCGGTAATGAGTTGTGTGTCACCGAATGGGGAAATGAGGAAATCACTTATTGACCCGTTTCGCCTCGAAGACGCCGCCGGGCTGGTTGATCTCCAAGCCCGTCACAAGTCCCTTGGCGTCCTCGATGAACCTCAAGCTCACGACCTTGGCTTGCTTCAGAGAGTACTCGCCGCCGAGCTCGGGCACGAGGTCATAGACGGGCTGGCCGGGAAGGACGAGCGTTAGGCTGGCGCCTCTCAAGCCAACCGTGATGGTCTGGCGCATGAGCTGGTAAGTCCCGACGACGTTCTTGAGGTAAGCGGAGTCGGAGAGCTTCGCTTCCGGCTTCTTCGTGAAAACGATCTCGTCCAGGGTCGGCTCGAAGGGCACCGCCAAGGCCGCCACGTTTCCGTTGACGTCGGTCCGGAAGGTCAGCTTCATATCCTGGAAGGTGGGATCGTCGGTCTTCAGGCCGTTGAAGGTGTCGAAATGCCAATGCTCGAGGGGCGTGGTGATCGCGTTATAAGTGAAGCGGAGACGGCCTTCCTTGAGCTCGACCTCGAGGGCGCCGTACCCGGGATGCCAGTAGTCGCCGGCATATTCTTCGAGTTTGTGGGAGGGCGTCGTCCCGGGGCGGCGGCGGGCCGCTTTCTTCTGCTCGGCCGTTTTCTGGGCCTCATTGCCCTCGGTCTGGTTCTTGGCCGCTTCACCGATCCAGTCAACGGCCTCGAGACCGAAGATGCGGTCAGCGGCGGTCTGGACGACGAGGCCGGGGAAGGGCGTGCCGTTCTTGTTGGTCAGGACGACAAAGCCGAGCCCGTCCTTCGGGAAAAGGCAGACCAAGGCCGAGAAGCCGTCGATATTCCCGCCGTGCTCGACCCGCTGGTGCCCGCGGTAGGTGTCGATGAACCAGCCGAGACCGTAATCCGCCGGGGAGATGTCCGGGCGGGTCGAGGTCGCCCCCGTGGGCATGTAGGCCGAGTGCATGTCGTTGAGGGTGACGGGATTAATGACCTGCGCGTCCCTATATTTCCCATTGTTGATATGGACCATGACCCAATGGGCCATCTCGTTGACACTTGAATTGATGGCCCCGGCCGGGCCGATGTTGGTGATGTTGCGGAAGGGGATCTTGACGAGCTTGCCGTCGCGCTCGGTGTAAGGCAGGGCGAAATCGCTGTCCTTTTGCGAATCAACGACGGAGAAGTTGCTCCGGGTCATCCCCAGGGGATTGAAGACCAGCGTCCGGATCGAATCCTCCCAGGGCTTCCCCGTCAGGACCTCGACCAGGTAGCCGGCCGTGAGGAACATGAGGTTGTTGTATTGCCAGCGCTCGCGGAGATCTGCGCTCGGAGGGAGGAACGCCAGGCTGCGGACGAGCTGCTCGCGGGTCGATGTAAAATTGTTGTACCAGACGAGGTCGTGGCGGGGCAGCCCGGAGCGATGAGTGACCAGGTCGCGGGGCGTCAGGCGCTCGCCGGCCTGGGGGTCATAGAGCCGGAACCAGGGGATGTAATTGTGGAGCGGCTTATCCCATTCGACTTTACCCTGGTCGACGAGGGTGCCCAGGGCGAAGGTCGTGAAGGCTTTGGAGGATGATCCGATGGCCATGAGGGTGTCGGGGGTCATGGGGAGTTTCTTTTCGAGGTCTTTGTAGCCGAACCCCTTGGCGAAAATGACCTCGTTGTCCTTGACGACGGCGACGGCCGCGCCGGGGACGTTGATCTTGGCCAGGCCCTGGGTCACCACATCGTCGAAGCCTTCCAGGGCCTTTTTGGCCTTGGCCGCGGGGTCAGCGCCCCGGGCGATCTCGAACGTGAATTTCTGCCCTCCCTGGGTGAAATCCCCGGCGAGCTTGTTCCCGTCCGCGTTCAGCGTGCCGGCGAAGGCCGGGTTCCCCGGGATCCCGGGCATGGCGAAGGAGATTTTCGCCCCGTCGGCTTTGATATCGGACAAAGGCATATTCTTGATGTTCTGGATCGGGATCGAGATGTCCCCTTTCCAGGAACCGTCCGCCTGCTTCATGAAGTTGAGGTTGAACTCAACCTTCATGGCCGGCAGGACGATCGCCCCGTCCCAGTGACCGGCGAGGTCGGGCGGTGCGGCCGCGAGTGACGGGACGCCTGCGGACAAAAACAGGACGAGGGCGATAAAAACGGAATTCCTGACAGAGCGGTTCATCTAAGCCTCCTTGTCCGGACCTTAATAAAAAGACAGGATCTGCGGATATCGGACATCAAAACTCGCCATACTTTACCATACGGGTTCAGCGGCCCGCAAATGGGCCTCAGGCTCTATATACGCAAGTCGTGACGAGGGAGTTCAAACCGGCCTCTCATTCGGTGACGCACAACTCAATACACTTAATGATCACCTAATGATCACCCGATTCTTTATGTCTTAATTTCGGTAATGAGTTATGTGTCACCGAATTAATAATTATTGAAATGCCGGGATATTTTTTTCATAATACGGCCTTGAGACGAGCGATGCCCGTTTTCCCGTGTTCCACCGCCCCGAGCCCTTCCGACCAAGGAGTTCCCTTCGTTGGCTGAGTTCCTGGAGTTCCGCGGCGTCTCCAAGCGTTTCGGAACCATCCAGGCGGTCGGCGACGTTTCCCTGGAGATCAAGAAGGGGGAATTCTTTTCTCTCCTCGGGCCGAGCGGCTGCGGCAAGACGACCATGCTCCGTCTCGCGGCCGGGTTCGAAGAGCCCGACGCCGGCCGCGTGTTCCTCGACGGCCGGGACATCACCGACCTCCCCCCGAACGAGCGCAAGGTCAACACGATCTTCCAGAGCTATGCCCTCTTCCCCCACATGACGGTCCGGGACAATATCGCCTTCGGCCTGGCCATCGCCAAGCGGCCGAAAACGGAGATCGGCGCCGAGGTCGACAAAATGCTCCACCTCATCCAGATGACGGACCAGGCCGACAAGAGGCCCGACCTCCTCTCCGGCGGCCAGAAACAGCGGGTCGCCGTCGCCCGGGCCCTGATCAACAGGCCCGACGTCCTGCTTCTCGACGAGCCGCTCGCGGCCCTGGACCTCAAGCTCCGCCAGAAGATGCTCATCGAGCTCGACCTCATCCACGACGAGGTCGGGATCACCTTTCTCTACGTCACCCACGACCAGGCCGAGGCCATGAGCCTGAGCGACCGGATCGCGGTCATGGACAGCGGCCGGATCGAGCAGGTGGGGGCGCCGGCCGAGATCTATGAATCTCCCCGGACGAGCTTCGTCGCCGCCTTCATCGGCGACACGAATTTCCTCAAGGGCCGGGTCCTCGATTGCCCGGACCGCGAATACTGCCGCCTGGACATCGCGGGCCTGCCCGGGATCCTCTGTTTCAACGACAAGCACCTCCAGCCCGTCCAGCCGATCTATCTCAGCATCCGGCCCGAGAAGATCCATATCTCCCATGAGCGGCCCGAGGAAGAGCCGCAACGGAATTACCTCCCGGCCGTCGTCGAGGACGTCATCTACCTCGGCTCGAACACGAAATACTGGGTCCGGGTCGCGGGCTACAGGATCCAGGTCCTCCGCCAGCACGCCCGCTATTTCCTCGACGAGAAACCCCTGCGCTGGAAGGACGAGGCCTGGATCTGGTGGCACGCCGACGACGGTTTCATGCTCGACCATTTCCGGAAGGCCGACGAGGGCCTGCTTGCCGTCCCGCCGCAGAAGGTCGGCGAGCCCTTCAACGGGGAATAGGATGAGTCTCCGTCGCAGAGAGTCCTTTGATCCCGATATTTCCCAGAAGCGCGACTCCGAGCCGCTCCGCCGCGCTTCTGATGTTCGCTCCTCGAAATCTGCCCCGCTAAGAAGCGGGGCTGCCCCGCCAAGAGACGGTGCTGCCCGTATCTGGACAAATCGGGCAGGAGCCGGGACTGCCCGCGTCCGGACGGATCCAGTAAGAGGCGAGACAGCTCCCCGCCGGCGCAGGTTCCAGGAGTGGCTGATCTCGCTCCCGACCCTGTTCTGGCTCACCCTCTTCATCGTCATTCCGACCCTGCTCGTCTTCGCCATCGCCTTCCGCCCGGCTAACCCTTACGGCGGCATCGGGGCGGGCTGGACCCTGGAAACGATCCGCGCGCTGGGGAATGCCGGATACCTGGTCATCGCCTGGCGGACGGTCTGGATAAGCCTCGTGACCACCATGCTTTGCATCCTTTTCTCGCTCCCGACAGGTTACTTCATCGCCCGGGCCCCCGAAAAATGGCAGAACCGGCTCCTGATGCTCATCATCGTGCCGTTCTGGACGAGCTTCCTCGTCCGGGTCTTCGCCTGGAGATCGCTCCTTCACCCCGAGGGGCTGATCAAGAAAGTCCTCGAGGCGACCGGCCTCGCCGGCCCCCAAACAACGCTCCTCTATCATCCGGCGGCGGTTGTCCTGGTCATGGTGTACACCTTCCTGCCGTTCACCATCCTTCCGATCTACGCGGCCGCGGAGAAGTTCGATTTCCGGCTGGTCGAGGCGGCCCGGGACCTCGGCGCCAAGCCCTTCCAGGCCTTCCGGAAGATCTTCCTCCCGGGGATCCGGCGCGGCCTCGTGACGGCGGTCCTGGTCGTCTTCATCCCCGCCCTGGGCTCCTACATCATCCCCGACCTGGTCGGCGGGCCGGCCAGCGAGATGGTCGGGAACAAGATCGCCCAGAGGGTCTTCGTCGACCGCAACCTTCCGCACGCGGCCGCCCTCTCGGCCGTCCTGATCCTGGCCGTCCTGGCGCCCCTCATCGCCGTGCTTGTCCGCCAACGGAAGAAAGACAAGGCGGAGATCATCATCGGGGAGGCGCCGTGAAGAGGAGCCGTTTTCCGTTGGCCATGACCGTTCTCATCCTCGTCTTTTTCTACCTGCCGATCCTCATCCTCGTCGTCAATTCCTTCAACGCAGCCCGGTTCTCGAGCAGCTGGCAGGGATTCACCCTCGATTGGTACGCAAGGCTCTTCCACTCCCCCGAGATCTGGCTGTCTGTCCGCAACACGCTCATCATCGCGGTGAGCTCGACGGCCGTTTCGCTCGTCCTGGGCACGGCGGCCGCCTTCGCCCTGCACCGTTACGCCGGGAGCCGCCTCCAGCGGGTCCATTACACCTTGATCTATACCCCTCTCGTCGTCCCCGAGATCCTGATGGGCATCAGCCTTCTGATGGCCTTCGTGGCGGCCGGGACCGGCCTCGGCCTTTTCACCATTTTCCTCGCCCACGTGACGTTCTCGGTGAGCTATGTCGCGATGGTCGTCCTGGCCCGGCTCCAGGATTTCGATTTCTCGCTCATCGAGGCCGCCCAGGACCTCGGCGCCAACTGGTGGCAGAGCACCCTCAAGGTCCTCCTCCCGCTCCTTCTCCCTGGGTTGGCGGCGGGCGGTCTCCTGGCCTTCACCCTGTCGGTGGACGATTTCGTCATCACTTTTTTCGTCGCCGGCCCGGGCTCGACGACCCTCCCCCTCCGGATCTACAGCATGATCAAGTATGGAAACCCGCCGATGATCAACGCCCTTTCGACCCTCCTCCTGGCCGTGACCCTCACGGCCGTCATCGCCAGCCAGAAGCTCGCCCGGTTGAAAAGATAGCCGTTCTGGGGTTAAATAGGGATTCCGCGATGAGGGATCCCGAAACCGGAAACAGGCGTTCCCCAGGCTTGCCGGCCGTCCCGGCCGGAACCCGGCCGGCCCCGCCCCGCACGATCCTTGTCCTTCTGGCTTTGTCGCTCCTATTCCCCGGCGGCTGCGGAAAATCGAGGCCGGTCCTGAGCGTCTATACTTGGGCCGATTACATCAAGCCCGAGCTCGTCCGGAGGTTCGAGCGAGAGAACGGTTGCCGCGTCGTCATCGACACCTTCGAATCGAACGAGGCCATGTACGCCAAGCTCAAGGCGGGCGCGACCGGATACGACGTCCTCACCCCGACGAGCTATATGGTCAGCCTGATGTTCGACCAGGACATGCTCCTCCGGCTCGACCATGCCCGGCTGCCGAATATCAGCCACGTGGACCCGGAATTCCTCAAGATCACGGTCGACAAGACGATGGACCATTCCGTGCCCTACATGCTCGTCTGGAGCGGGATCGCCTACCTCGAAGGCCGGGTGAAGGATATCAGGCCGACTTGGGAAATGTTCGACCGGAAGGACCTCAAGGGCCGGATGACCATGTTCAACGACATGCGGGAATCGATCGGGGCCGCCCTCAAGTCCCTGGGATACAGCATCAACACCGTCAACGAAAAAGAGCTCCTCGAGGCCGAGGCGGTCCTCCTGCGCTGGAAGAAGAACCTGGCCAAGTTCGACAACGAGCAGTACAAGCTTGGCCTGGCCTCCGGCGAGTTCCTCCTGGTCCACGCCTGGAACGGCGACGTTTTCCAGGTCCGGAAGGAAAACCCGGACGTCCGCTTCTTCATCCCCGAGGAGGGAACGATCATCTCCTGCGACGACCTCGTCATCCCGAAGAGCTCCGACCAGGTCGCCCTGGCCCACGCCTTCATCAATTTCCTCCACGACCCGAAGGTCGCCGCCGAGAACACGGACTTCATCTATTATCTCTGCCCGAACAAGGACGCCTATCCGCTTCTCGATCCCGAAATCCGGAACAATCCCGGCATCTTCGTGAAACAGGAAATCCTGGCGAAGAGCGAGATCATCGCCAACCTGAAGGAAGCCAACGCCCTCTACATCAAGGTCTGGGACCGGGTCAAGTCCGCGGACTGACCAAAAGGGAAGCTCGGGCCGCCCCCTTTTCGGGCAGCGAGGTTGCCCTTGACCGCCTACTTGAGCGTGGCGACGTAGTTGCCGACCCCGACGACGACCGTCGAAAGGATGAGGATGACGATCCCGGCCACGACCAGCCGGCGCGTCGGCCGGCCCGTTCCCTTCCATTCGTGGAAGTAGATCCCCCACAGGCTGCTGAAGGTGATGATGAAGGCCATGTGGATGGTCCAGCTCGAGAAGTCATACTTCCCCATCTTCGTCGTGCCCATCCCGTAGAAGAAGAACTGGAAGTACCACGTCATGCCGGCGAGGGCCGAGAAAAGATAGTTGGAGAATAGCGACGGTCGCGGGGAGCGCGAGGGAAACGGGGTGGATGCGGCCGCAGCCGTTTCCGCCGCCGGCGTTATGGGCTCCTGGACCCGCAGATAATCCCTTGCCGTCCTGTTCCGGACGCTGAGCGTGACGCACCAGAGAAAATTCGTCGTGAACCCCCCGAAGAGGGCAACGATCAGGACCGGAAAATTCTGGAAAAGAGGGGGCGTCCCGTTCGCCACCGCGGCCGCGGCGATGGGCTTCCCGGCAGCGAAGGAAAAAGCCATGCAGGAGCTCATGACGCCGGCGAACGTGGCCACCCAGGCGCCCTTGACGAAGCTGAACTCGGCGATCGAGGCCCGTTTCTCGGCGTCGGAGAGCTCCCGTTCCTTCCTCATCCCGGCGCTGCCGCACATGGCGATCCCGGTCAGGCAGACGAGGATCCCGAGGATGACGATCCGGCCGGAGGGGGTTGAGACCATGCCCGCGAGCTGGCTGTGGAAAAGCGGCGGGACGAGGGTGCCGAAGACGGCGCAGAAGCCGAGCGACAGGGCCATTCCGAGCGACAGCCCGAGATAGCGCATGCTCAGGCCGAAGGTCAGCCCGCCGACCCCCCACATCACGCCGAAGAGGTACGTCCAGAGGAGCGTCCCGGGCGAAGCGGACCTGATGACCCTGATGAGATCGGGGCAGGTCAGGAGCCCCACGATCCAGGGCGTGATGATCCAGCTGAAGAACCCGCCCGTCAGCCAGTAGGTCTCCCAGGCCCAGCCGCGGACTTTCTTGTAGGGGATGTAAAAGCTCCCGGCCGCGAACCCGCCCAGGGCGTGAAGAAAAACTCCGAGAAAAGGATTGGGGGCCATCCTGTCTCCTCGATTTTCCGGGAACTATATAACGCAGGCCCCGCGAAGTCAATGCGCGCGCCTTGCTTTTCCCGGCTCATTTTCATTACGATACTCCCCGGACCGATGTCCGGTTCCGGGAAGGCGTCAACATGCTGAAAAAACATCCCCAGGGACTGCCGTTCATCTTTTTCACCGAGATGTGGGAGCGCGTCGGCTTTTACACGCTGATGGCCCTCCTCGTCCTCTACATGGACAAGGTCCTCGGCTGGAACGACTCCCGCAAGGGCGATTTCTACGGGGTCTTCCTGGCCCTCTGCTATTTCATGCCTCTCGTCGGCGGCTGGCTCGGCGATCGCGTCTTCGGGCAGATCAGGACGGTCCGCGCCGGGGCTTTCCTAATGGCCCTCGGCTATGTCGGGCTAGCCGTATCATCGGCGGACCATATCACCACGTTCTACATCGGCCTCCTCCTGATCGCCGTCGGAACGGGCATCTTCAAGGTCAACATGGCCGTCCTCGTCGGCAACCTCTACGCCGACAAAGTCCCTCTCAAGGACGCCGGCTTCAACATCTATTATATGGGCGTCAATCTGGGCGCCATGATCGCCCCCATCGTGGCCACGGTCAACAGCGCCGTCTTCCACAGCTATAATCTCTCGTTCTGGGTGGCCGCGGTGGGGATGCTCTTTGCCGTGATCATCTTCGATATGGGCCGGCCGCATATCCGCGTCGCCGACGTCAAGAAGCGGGAAATAGGACCGTCCAAGGACGCCTCGCGTCCATCGGAGACTCCGAGCGTCATGGGGGCACCGTCCGCCATGGGCAAAAAAGAACAGGCCCAGCGCATCGCGACCCTCGTGATCCTCTTCCTCATCGTCATCTTCTTCTGGGTGGCCTTTTATCAGAATTCCTTCGGCCTGACCCTTTTCGCCGAGCGCTCGACGATCAGCCTCAAATGGCTCCGGCCCGAGACCTACCAGTTCTTCGAGCCGTTTTTCATCCTCGCGCTGACCCCGGCCCTCCTCGCGGCCCTGGCCGCCCTGAACCGGCGGGGCAAGGAACCCTCGACCCCGGTCAAGATCTTCCTCGGCATGCTCATCATGAGCCTGGCCATGATCATCATGGTCTTCGGGTCCCTCGCCGGCGGGAACAGGGACCAAACCATCCTGTCGCCGGCCTGGCTCATCGGGACCTACTTCATCGTCACCCTGGCCGAGATCCTGATCTCTCCCATGGGCCAATCGTTTGTCTCCAAGGTCGCGCCGCCGAAGATCCAGGGACTGATGATGGGTGGCTGGTTCGCGGCCACCGCCGCCGGGAGCTACGGCAGCGGCCTGCTCGGGAAATCCTATAGCCGCTTCGCCCACCACCAATTCTTCCTCATCCTGACCGGGCTCCTGGCCATCGCCGCGGTGCTCGTTTTGGCCTTCATGAAAAAGCTCAAACGTTTTTCGTCCTAGACCGGAAGGAGAAGGACCATGCTCATCCAGGAAAAAGTCAGACAGTCCGTCGGCCTGCTCAGGGAATTCGGCGTCGACTGCTGGATCACTTTCACCCGTGAGAGCGAGATCAACGGCGACCCGACCCTCGTGTACTTGGCCCCCGGACACGTGACCTGGCACTCCGCCTTCATCGTCGGCGCCGACGGCCGGACGCGGGCCATCGTCGGCCTCTACGATCAGAAAGGGATCGAGGAGACGGGCGCCTACGACAACGTCGTCGGCTTCGTCACGGGGATCAAGGAGCCCCTCCTCGAATATCTCAAAGAGCTCGATCCGAGGACGATCGCCCTCAATTACTCGAAAGGCAGCGAGATCTGCGACGGCCTGACCCACGGCATGTACCTGACCCTCCTGGAATTCCTTGGAGAGATCGGGTTCGCGGACCGGCTGATGTCCGCCGAGAAGATCGTCTCCGCCCTGAGGGAGAGGAAATCGGCGACCGAGATCGCCTGGATGAAGGAGGCCGTCCGTCACACCGAGGAGATCTACGCCGTCGCGGCCGGGTTCATCGGGCCCGGAAAGACGGAGAAAGAGATCGCGGCCCTTATTTTGGCCGAGGTCGAGCGCCGGAAGCTCCAGCTCGCGTGGGGCCAATCGACCTGTCCGGCGGTCTTCACGGGACCCGAGACGGCCCAGGCCCATTACTCCCCGACCGATCGCGTGGTCGAGCGCGGCCACGTGCTCAACATGGACTTCGGGGTCAAGGTCAGCTCCTACTGCTCCGACATGCAGCGAACCTTCTACATCCTGAAGGAAGGCGAAAGGGGCGCGCCGGAGGACGTCCTGAAGGGTTTCCGGACCATCGTCCGGGCCATCGATGAATCGCGCCGGGCCATGAAGCCGGGGGTCCAGGGCCTCGTGATCGACGCCGTCGCCCGGTCGATCGTCCTCGATGCGGGCTATGCCGAGTTCCCCCACGCCCTCGGCCACCAGGCGGGCCGCTTCGCCCATGACGGCACGGCGCTCCTCGGGCCGAAGTGGGAGAAGTATGCCCAGAAGCCGCTCCAGAAGCTCGAGGAAGGCATGGTTTTCACCATCGAGCCCCGGCTGACCGTTCCCGGCAAGGGGGTCGTCACGGTCGAGGAGATGGTGGTCGTGACGAACAAGGGCGCCGAGTGGCTCGGCCGCCCGCAAACCGAGCTCATCCTCATTGGCTGAGAAATCGGGAATGATCCCGCTCCGGAAACCGGCCAAATTCGTCCTGGCGGCCGCGGCCGCGGCGTTCGTCCTGTCATTCTTCATGAGGGACCGCCTGCCCGGCAAGACCGCGATCCTCCCGGACCTCCTTCAGGAACCGGTCCAGACGAACTCCGAGCTTCCTGAGCCGTTCGACGCCGTCCGCAAGGGCGTCACATACTCGGTGACGCCCCTCTTCACTTATGAGCTCTGGGGGATGATCGTCTCCTATCATCACGCAAATTCCTTCGTGGATATCTCTCACGAGGCCTGGAACGACCACATCAATATCAAGGACGTTTGCGTCCTCTGGGGGAAGGACCTCGAATCGGCCGTTTACACGAGGATGAAGTTCAGGAACCGCGATTTCACGTGCTTCTACACGTATCCGGACGAGGAGACGGGCCGGATCTTCAAGGAGGACTGCCTGTCCAACAACCACCTTCTCCCCGCGGATCCACTGGTAGCCCGAACGATCATGAGCGCGAGGAAAGGCGATCAGATCCATTTCAAGGGCTGGCTCGTGTCGTACGGGATCAAGGATTCGCCCTACCGCCGGGTGTCGAGCACGACCCGGAGCGACCGGGGGAACGGCGCTTGTGAGACGGCCTTCGTCAACGAGTTCGAGATCCTGCGGGAGGCCAATCCCGAATGGCGCTCACTCTACAAGCTGTCGCTGGGCCTCATGGCCCTCTGCGCCGCATTCCTCATCTTCGGGGCAAGGCCGCCCCAGGGCCAGGACTGACCTCTGGCCTCGCTTCACGGGGAGGGACCTCGACCGGGCTCCCCCTCACTCGCGGAGCGCCTCAACGTCCATTGACAAATAGGGGGCCCCTATAATATATCAGGCCCAGTCAGGGAATGCTCCCGCGGCGCAGGAGGAAACCTTGGGCCCGATAGCCAGGAACCATCGAAACATATCTCGCCGTTGGGCGGCCCTTGGGCTGGCCTTATCTTTGATCCTGGCCGGCACGCCGAGTTTCGGCCGGTCGAAGGCGCGCCAAGCAGGGACGGCGCCGGCACCCGGCGCCATCAGGCTCTGGCCGCAGTACGTCAAGATGGACTCCTGGGCGATCAAGCTCCCGGTCCCGCGTTCCGAAGAAATCGCCGACATCGGCTTCACGGGGCGCTATGCGACCTACGAGCACGCGGACACGTGGTATCCGTCGTGGGCCTCGGACGGGAACATGTACTCGCCCTGGACCGACGGCGAGGTCGGCAAAGCCAGTTGTTCATCGGGCGGGAAGGACGCGCGCACCGGCCAGGCGATGATCGAAGGCCAGGATCCCCTCAGCCTCAAGATCACGAACCTCGGGACGTTCCCCGGCGACCCCAGCCCGTACGAAGGACGGTATCCCTGCGGTTCGCTCGTCCATAACGGCGTCTGGTACTACGGAACCTATTGCCTGTTCGACCATCCCGCCTGGAGCATGAACTGGCCGATCCTGGGGCCGTTCGTCGGCTTCCGGATTTCGCGCGACTTCGGCAAGACCTGGGAGCCGCCCCTGCCGACGCCGGCCAATCCCCTCTTCGGCGAGAAGACCTCGGTTTGGGGCGCCGAGCCGGTCAAGATGGGCTCGCCTCACTTCGTGGACTTCGGGAAGAACATGACGCATTCTCCAGACGGCAAGGCCTACCTCGTCGGCCACGGCGCGACGGCCCCCGACCCGAACCCCCGCGCCGGAAACCTGAGCTGGATCTCGGGCGACGAAATCTATCTGGCCCGGGTCAAGCCCTCTCCCGAAACGATCAATGACATGAAAAGTTACGAGTTCTATGCGGGGAACGGCCGTGACGGAAAACCCCTCTGGAGCTCCGATTTTTCGAAAATCCGGCCCCTCTTCAGCTGGAACAACCACTGCGGCTGCGTCACGATGACCTACGACGCCCCCTTGAAGAAGTATCTCATGTGCATCACCGACGGCTGGCCGACGATCAAATCCATGGACACCTACATCCTGGAATCCTCCGAGATCACGGGCCCGTGGAAGATCGCGGCCTACTGGAAGGACTTCGGTCCCCAGGCTTATTTCGTGCACTTCCCGTCGAAGTTCATCGGTGCCGATGGCAGGACGGCCTGGCTCAGTTATTCGGCGAATTTCACGTACGGCCAGAACGATCCGGCCTACGTCGGGAATCCGCCCGGCAGCGGCTATCAGTGGTGCCTCCACGAGGTCCGCCTCCTGGACAAGGCGGAATATGAGAGGATCGCCAAGGAAGAAATCAGAAGGGGAACCTCTCTTCGCTAAAATCGTATTTCTTATTGGGAATGTGAAAAAATCGTCTTGGAGAGTCGGGCCATGAAAACTAAAAAATTCCTGCTTTTTCTGTCCCTCTTATGGCTTGTCGCCGTCGTCTGCCAGGCGCTGGAGAACCCGAAGGATATCCTGGCAAGAGCCAAGGACGCCTCCGGAGGAGCGGCCTGGGATTCGGTTTTTTCCATGCACTCCAAGGTCGCCCTCGCGGTCGGCGGCATGAAGGGGACGGGCGAGTCCTGGGAGGACATTCTGAAGGGACGGTCCTTCACGAGCTTTCAGCTGGGGATATTCACCGGAGCCGAGGGGTTCGACGGCCGGACGGTCTGGTCCCAGGACCCCTCGAAGCACTCCCACGCCGAGGAAGGAGGCGATGCGAAGGAGGAAGCCGTCAACGACGCCTTCCGGCGCTCGCTGGCCTACTGGTTCCCGGAACGTTGGGAAGGTGCCGTCGAGTATCCGGGCCTGAAACAGCAAAACGACCGTCAATTCCACGTTATCAGGATCACCCCCCGGGGCGGCCGGGCGTTCGACCTGTGGATCGATGCCAGAACCTATCTCCTGGACCGCATCGTCGAAAAAACGGCCATGGAAACCCGGACGACGTACTTCTCCGATTACCGCGAAATCTCCGGAATTAAAATTCCCTATTTATCGCGCTCGACCAACGGCGAAGTCCGTTACGACCAGCTCATCACGGTCGAAAGCGTGGAATTGAATGCCCCGTTGAACGACGAGATGTTCCGGATGCCGGGCCCGCCGCCTCCGGATTTTGCGATCTCCGGAGGCCGGAGCTCGACGACCGTGCCTTTCGAGCTCCTGAACAATCATATTTACGTCCAGGCCGTTCTCAACGGGAAAGGGCCGTTCCGGCTCCTCTGCGACACGGGAGGCCAAAACATCGTCAGCGTCGACCTGGCCAGGGAGCTCGGATTGAAATCCGAAGGGGCCCTCCAAGGCCGCGGCGTCGGAGAAAAATCCGAGGATGTCGGCATGACGAAAGTCCAGGCTCTCCAGATCGGGGAGGCCACGCTCTCGAACCAGATCTTCGCCGTTTTCTCCCTCTCAGCGCTGGGAGATGTCGAAGGCATGCCCATCCAGGGACTTGTCGGCTATGAAGTCTTCAAGCGATTCGTGGTGAGCATCGACTACGAACACGGCCGGCTGACACTGACAGTGCCGTCGGCGTTTTCTTATGCCGGCCCGGGGACGGCTGTCCCGTTCAAGTTCAACGGTCAGATCCCTCAGGTCGAGGGCGAGATCGACGGCGTGGCCGGGAAGTTCGACATCGACACCGGGAGCCGGTCCTCGCTGACCGTCCTGGCTCCGTTCGCCGAGAAGCACAGCCTGAAAGCGCGCTATAAGCCGAAAGTCGAGACGATCACCGGCTGGGGCGTCGGCGGCCCGGCCCGGGGGCTCGTGACGCGGGCGCAAGTCCTCAAACTGGGGAACGTCACCGTCGAGAACCCTCTGACGGAAATTTCCGCGCAGACGAAGGGGGCCTTCACGGATCCGTACGTGGCGGGGAACGTCGGCGGCGGCGTCCTGAAGCGGTTCAACGTCATTTTCGATTATGACAGGCAGCGGCTGATCTTCGAACGGAACGCCAACTACTCCCGGCCGGATGACTATGATCGCGCCGGCCTTTGGCTGAACCTGGCGAACGGAGCCTTCAAGGTGGTGTCCGTTCTTCCCAAGGGACCGGCGGCCGAAGCCGGGCTGAGAGAGGGCGATCTCATCGTGGCGATCGGCGGGAAGACGCCGGCCGAGCTTTCACTGCCCGCGGCGCGAAGAATGCTCACGTCCAATCCGCCCGGCACCAAAATCCGGCTGCGGGTCGGATCGGGCGGCAAAACCCGGGAAGTGACGGTGACCCTCAGAGACCTCATCTGAGGGGTTCCCGGTCATTTTCCCTTGATCCGGTACAGTCCGGCCCCGTGCCACGGGATAACCGGCGCGAACTCACCGGCAAGACTGCCGAGGTCCTTTTTCGCCCAGAGGTCGCGGATTTCGCACGGTCCCGGGAACCCGAGGTCCGAGAGACGGACGCTGATCCCGAGTCCGGCCGCGGCGTCTTTTTCTCCCCTGTCGGCGGCATTGAAAACGGCGAGATATCGCGCCCCTTCGTCCTCGCTCCCGGCGACCCAGGCGACGAGGCCGTTCGCGTTGAAGAGCTGACGGTTGCCCCGGCTCCGCTGATTGACGGCGATGACCTCTTCGTTCGTGATGAGCGAGAGCGTCCAGTCGTCGCTCGCCGGCAGATGGCCGCCGAACATCAGCGGGCACCGGGCGATCGTCCAGAGCGTCATCACCGTCCGCTGTTCGTCGCGGGTCAGGAAATTCGGGACGTCCTCGCGGCCCCCGTGCGCGGTCATGGCGAAATATTCCCGGCTCGTCGTCTTGTTCTGTGACCAGCCGGGCGGCAGATAGCGGAGATGGCCAAGGGGAAGCATGTCGGGGTCGGGCCAATGGCCGGGCCCGGCGTAAGGCGCCCAATCGTGGAGCTTCCGGAAGGCCGGCAGGACCTGGTCCCAGTAGTCCCAGAGGTCGCTCAGAAGGCGCCACATGTTGGCGTTTTGGGCAACGTGGCCGGCCTTCTCGATCGGCGTCGGCCCGGGCGAGAGACTCAGGACGATGGGCCGTCCGGACTTATCGATGGCCGCGCGGAGGATCTCGATCTCCCGGGCCCGATAAGGTTGCGAGATGTCGTCGACCTTGACGAAATCGACGCCCCAGGACGCGAGGAGGCGGAAGAACGAGTCATACCATTCCTGGGCGCCGGGCTTGGTCACAGCGACGCCCCACTGGTCCACGTTCCACGGGCAATAGTCAGTCTTGAGGGCGATGTCGGCCGCGCGATAGGATGTGCCTTCGATCGGAGTGTTTTGCTCGACGGCTTTCCGGGGAATGCCGCGGACAATATGGAGACCGAACTTGAGTCCCTTCCCATGGACGTAATCCGCGAGCGGTTTGAGGCCCTTGCGCCCCGCCGCCGACGGGAACTTGTTCTCGGCCGGACGGAAGCGGCCGAACCCATCCACGTCGGCCCGCGATTCGAGCGGATAATCCGGCCCCATCATCTGCGGCTCATACCACTGGATATCGACAACGATATACCGCCATCCGTAACGGGCGAGCTTCGCCGCCATGAAATCGGCGTTGGCCTTGGCCTCGACTTCCGTCATGGCTTGGCCGAACGAATCCCAGCTGTTCCAGCCCATGGGCGGGATCAGGGTCCAGGCCTGATGAGGAGAGGACAGGACGTGCCCCCCCGCCGCTTTTTCCTTTCCCGGGAGATCGAAGCCCGCGGCTTGCCGGATGACCTGGACCTCGGCCTGCGAAAACGGCCGCCCGTCCGGCCGGAAGATGTCGTGGTGCCAGACCGCCGGCTCCGGGCTCCCTTCTTTCGACCCCCAGGGAAAGATCGTCTGGGTCTTGCCGCTCACGAGGCCCCAGCTCATCGCCCCGACGTCCCCGGCCTTGAAGAGGGGAAGGATGTTGTCGAACCGGCTTCCGGCCGTCCGGGCCATGTATTCCGTGCAGATGAGAGGCCGCTTGAGAGCTCTCAGCGCCTCCAGCCTTTTCTTCGTGCCCGCTTCATCAAAATAGGCGTGGAACGAGACGATGTCGGAGTTTTCGACCTGGAAGCGGTTGAGCTCCTCGAGGTCCTTCGCGTCGTCCCAGATGCCGGAGGTCAGGGGCTGGATGGGCGCCGCCGACCTGGCCCACTCGAAGACCGTTTTCAGGAGAGGCAGGGTCTTCGGCCCGCCCGGCTCGTTATAGAGGTCCCAGGCCAGGACGCGACGGTCCTTCCCGAACGCGCCGATGACGCCCTTCGTGTAGCTCTCGAGGATCCCCCAGCGGGACGGATCGGCGATCATTTTCGTCCCCGGGCAGCGGACCCAGCCGGAGTTATGGACGCCGGGTCGAGGCACGGGCTGCGGGCCGAGCTTGAACGAGTCATTCCAGCAGTCGTCGAAGAGGACGAACATTGTCCCGATGTGATGCCGGTCGGCGATCCGGAGGAAGTCCTCAAGCCGCCGGGTGAAGCCCTCCGGATCCTGCTCCCATAGGGCGTAATGGAGGAAGACCCGGGCGGCGTTGAAGCCGAGGGACTCGGCCCAGCCGAGCTCCTGGTCGATCGTCTTCGGGTCGTACGTCTCGGACTGCCACATCTCGAGGGTGTTGATGGCCGTCCTGGGAACATAGTTGCAGCCGAGGACCCAAGGCCTGCATTCGGCCCAGGCCCGAGCCCGGGCTTCGTCCCATCGGGGGCGGCCGGCCGAGACGCGCCCTTCCCCGACCGCGACGGTGACGGTCCGGCTTGGCGGAACTTCCATGGTCACCCAGCTCGTGGCGTGTCCAGCCTCGTCCGGTCCCTGAAAAGCCTCCGTCGGACGTCCATCCACTGTCAGCTCCTTCCACCGTCCATCGAACGCCGCGCGCCAGGCGAGGGCAGGGCCCGATCGATTCGTCAGGGCCGAACGGTCGCGGCCCTCGTGACGGATATCGATCACGTTCCCGAAGACGGGCACGTGGACGAGTTCGGCCCACGCCGCCTCCGCCGTCAGCCGCGATCGCGTCGCGACCGCGCGCCCCCCGGACTCCGGCTCGACGCCCATCGTACCCGTCGCGATGGCGCCGACCAGGGCGAAGGCAACCTCCGGGTATTCCCGCCGTTTCTTCGCCGGGTCCGAGAGCTTCAGAACCTCGGTGTAGGCCGCCTCGTCCCGACCGAAACGATAAAAGACCTCGGGCAGGTAAGACTCTATCTCGATGCCCTCCGCCTCCCCCCCGGCGATCCGATTCAGGGTCATGTCGCGCTCGGGACCTGGACGGAGGAAGCCGAAATAGAGCGGGAAAACGCCGGACCAGAACAAGTCCTCGAAATTGAGAGCCCCGCCCTGGAGCATGAGCCCGGCGAAACGCCCGAGCTCCGGACTCCACCACTTTTTGTAAAACGCCCGCTGCAGGCCGGCGGCCCTGGCTTCGAGGCTTCCCGCCGTCTCGACATCTCCCCTCATCCTCAGCATCTCGGCATAGGACAGGAACGCCCGGGCCTCGGCGGCGATGAGGTCGGCGCCGATGGCCGTCCGGTCCGACAGCGGACCCTCGTCGTAGCTCCCCAGCCCGCGGTTCCCGTCGACCGTCCGATGGTCGGGAACCCCGTCTCCGTCGTTGTCCCACGCGTCGACATAGGAGGTTACGCTCTGCCGGCAGAACGAGGCGAACGCGGGGTCGTCGAGGTAGGCCCGGTTCCCCGTCCATAGATACTGGCGCCGGCAGGCGTCCACGACATCAAAGTTGGCCGGCAGGTTGTACCAGAAATCCCGGTCGTTCTTATAATCGACGGGCGCCGGCCTGCCCCACTTGTCGATCTCCCAGAACGAGGCGTGGCGCCGGGAGGAGGCGAGGCCCGCCGCGAATCTCCTCAGCATGTTCAGATTGAAATCCGCCAGACCAAGGACATGGGCCCCGGTGGCCTGGTGGGAGACGTCGCGCATGCAGAAGGCGAACCGGCCGGGCAGGGCCGCCTCGTACCAGTCGCCCGCCGGATCGCCGTAGACGGCGGCCGGAAAGACGTAGTCGAGCGCCTGCCCCTTGGCCCAGACAAAGGCCGCGGCCAGCTTCGCGTCGGACGTGAGGAGATCGAGACGGCTCTCGAACCTTTTCGCCGGCCGGAATCCGCTCGGCGGCCCGAGCTCGAGGTCGAACGGCTCATTCCGGTCGCAGACGATCCGGCCGCCGGCGAGCTCCAACTTCGCCACTTGCAACGAGGAGCGGTGCTGGCCGGGCCGGACATGGTCCTTCGGTCCGAACGGATGGGTGAAATAGAAGAGGTAGGCGTCGCGCCCCTGGACGACGACTTCGCCGTGGCGGCCGATGTCGGCGTCGTCGGGCCGGGTGCCCGGCACGCCGAGGATCGTCCCCGGCTGCTCGGTCCAGCGCTCGAGTTCGTCCGAACGCAGCACCGCCATCCCCTGCCAGCGGTCGACGAGCATCCAATAGGCGCCCCGCCACCAGAAGACGGCCGGCCCTTCCTGGGCTCCGGCGGTGACGACCGCTCCCTTGACGGCCCAACGGTCGAGGTCCTCGCTGTCGGCGGCATAAATGTGAGAGCCGTGGGCCTCGTCCTTGTACCACATCCGCCAGCCGCCGGACGGCTTGGCGTAAACGAAGGGGTCGATGACCTGGGCCGAGCTCAGCGCGAGAATGGAACTGAACGTCCAGTGGACGAGGTCGCGGCTCGTGTAATGGACGATGTGCCGCTCGCCGCTCCAGTCGGCGGGCACGCCGCGCACGTAGGCAACGAACATGTGGTAGGTCCGGGAATGCTCGACGAGGCAGGGCGCCCAGAAGGTGTTGCGGCCCGCCTCGAATTCGAGCCCCTTGGCCGTGCCCCGATAAGCCCAGGTCCGGCCGTCCGGAGAGGAGGCGATGCCGATGTCGGTCCCATGGCACCAGCGGACGCCGTCCTGGGCGTCGGGCGCGTTGGCCCGGCGGTTCGTGTAAAAGACCCACCAAGCCCGCTCGGCGTCGTTCCAAATGAAGGAGGGGTCGGCCGCGCCGTCGTAGACGGGATCGCGAAAAAGCGGCGCGGGCGGCGTGCGCATCCCGGCGACGGGACGGGCTTGAGCTTGCGCGTCGGCGGCGGCCGGCCGGACAAGCCCGGAAGTAAGAACGAACAGGGTTATCAGGATCGGGATCCTTGTCATCATGCGCGCCATCGGACCCTCCCTCGCTTCAGGAATGCCGCGGGGTCCGCAGCGAAGTCGGTCTCGCCGCGCAGGGGACCCGCCGTCCGGTCATCGGCCATCGCAACGCCCGGGCTATTGCTTCTTTTCGAAAACCCGCCAGTTCGGGGCCAGGCGCAGCGTCTCCAGCCGGAACGCCGTCGGCCAGGCGACGAGCCACTGGCTCACGCTCGAGGGGTAGAGCCAACGGGTGTGCAGGAACCCCTCGTCCTGGCTTCCGGCCGGCCGTTTCTTGCCGAGGACGACGAGGTCACCGTTCGAGATCCCGATCGTGCCGTTGGCCCAGGCGGCCAGGGCCCGATCCCGCCAGACGGTTTTCCCGGTCAGGGCGGCCAGCTTGATCCAATCGTTGACGATGATCACGGCGAAGGGGTCCTGGTGGTGATGCTGTGTCGAGACGGCGCTCCCGCCCAAGGTGTCATAGCCGAGCCCGTTGAGGACGGTCCCCGCCGGATAAGGCACAGTGTAGTGCCACTGCCAGGAGGCGACGTAATAGGAGACATCCTCGGCCCACCGTAGGTACGTTTCCTTTCCCGTGAGCTCGTAGAGGTCCAAGGCGGCCTTGAGCAGGGGCGTCGCGGACTCCTTGTCGATGCAATCCGTGTCCAGGGCGCCGGCCGTGGTGAAGCCGTTCTTGATGAAATCCCCGATGTAGAAGGCGAAGGCCCTCTCCGCGCCTTCGAGATACGGCGGCTTGTGGGTGAGACGGTAGGCCGTGAGGAGGGGCGGGATGAGGTAGGCGCCGGTCGTCCCCTCGGGGTCGACGGGCCGGCCGTCATTCGTCCAGGCCTTGCCGATCCGGCCGTCCTGCTGCATGGCCTTGAGCGCGAAATCACAGATGGCGACGGCGATCTCGCGGTACTCCGGCCTCGGGAGCTTGCATTTCGCGGCCAGGTCCCAGGCCTCGAAGAAGCCCTGGGCCGCCTGGCCCAGGTTGCAGGCGTCCTGGACCTCCGTCTTCGGGTCGCCGAGGCCGATCAGATAATCAAAATGGCAGCGGAAGAGGCCGTTCTTGAGCCGCGCGTTGCGGGCCCAGGCGTCGAGGCATTTCATCCCGAGATCGAGGGACGTCCGGTCACCAGTCTTCAGGTAGTCCTGAAGGAGAGAGTTCGAGAGCGAGGCGTTCTGGCCCGCCCAGCCGATCTCGTATTTCCAGGACGGGCGCTGGGCCCATTTCGCGCCGTCCCAGCTGAGGCCGATGGAGAAGCCCTTGAAGGACTGTTCCTCGGCCCAGAGGCTGTCTTTGGCGAACTCGAGGCCGAGCTCCCAGAGGTCTTCGGGCTCGAACCGCGGCGAGACGGGGTGGGAGCTGAGCTGCCAGGCGGCGTCCAAGAGAGCGTGCCAGCCGTGCTTCGGCACCGTCACGGGGCCGGCGACGATCCACGCCTTGAGAGTGACCGTTTGGCCGCAGGACATGCGGAAGTCCTCATGATACGCGTCCGCATAAAGGTCGCGGGCCGCGTAGACAACGGGCGTCTCTTCCTCCGGCCAGACGAGACGGTGGACGGTCCTGTCCTGGCCCGGGTCGAGGGAGCAGGAGAAGCCGCAGACGAGCTGCCCCGGCCGGCTGAAGAGAGCCACCGACCAGGCCTCGGACTCGGAATAGGTCGCGCCCGGGACGGAGACCCTGTGATAGGCGAAGGTCCAGGGCTGTCCGTCCTTTCTGAAACCCTTGGGCTCCAAGCCCTTGCCCCACGGGTTTCCGTTGTACGACACGGCGGGGATGAGACTGTATCTCGACGCATAGAACGTTTCGAGCTCCATCGTCAGCCGGGCCGGCCGGACATAACCCTCGCCGTTGTAAGTGAAGGTCCGCGTCCACTCGAAGAGCCCGGGCTGGACCTCCAGGACGCCGTCCGTGGCGGCGAAACCCGCCTCCTTGAAAGGCACCAGGGCCCCGACCGGCTGCCCGCTGCCGTAGAGCGTGTATGTTTCCCCGGTCTTCCTGAACTCGACCCGGACCTGCGCGGAGGCGAAGACCGCGATCATGCCAACGAGAAGCGCCGCGGAGATCAGTTTTTTTGTCATGACGGACTCCTTGGACTCCGGGACCAGGACGATATTCCGGAAGATACGGGGCGCAGGGCGGGTCCGGAATCGGCTCGATATCCCACTGTCAGCGGTTATACCAGACGGCCCATCAAAAGACAAGATAACTTCAATAGGGAATCCCCCGAGCTCAACCTCCATGAGAATGGAGGCTATCCTCCTCAACGTTCCTTTGTAAAAGGACAGCGATTCGGGTATGATTTGGCCGGGAGGTTTCATCATGCCCATTTCTTATAAAGACCTCGGATTGTCGAACACCCGCGAGATGTTCCATAGGGCTTTCGAGGGACGATACGCGGTCCCGGCCTACAATTTCAACAACATGGAACAGCTCCAGGCCATCATCACCGCCTGTGTCGAGACCCGTTCTCCCGTCATCCTCCAGGTCTCGAGCGGGGCCCGGAAATACGCCAACCAGACCCTCCTCCGCTACATGGCGGAAGGCGCCGTGAAGATGGCCCGGGAGATGGAGAAGGCGCACGGGGCCGACGGGGAAAGCCCCATCACCCTCCACCTCGATCACGGCGACACGTTCGATCTGGCGAGATCCTGCATCGACAGCGGCTTCTCGTCGGTGATGATCGATGGCTCCCACCTCCCGTACGAGGAGAACATCGCTCTCACGAAACAGGTCGTCGCTTATGCCCGGGAGCGCGACGTCTCCGTCGAGGGCGAGCTCGGCGTCCTGGCCGGCATCGAGGACAAGGTCAAGGCGGAGAAATCCACCTACACCCGGCCCGACGAGGTCGTCGACTTCGTCGGCCGGACCGGCGTCGGCTCACTGGCCATCTCGATCGGGACATCGCACGGCGCTTACAAGTTCAAGCCCGAACAGTGCACCCGGGACGAGCGCGGGGTTCTCATCCCGCCGCCCCTCCGGTTCGACATCCTGGAGGAGGTCGAAAAGCGGCTCCCGGGCTTTCCCATCGTCCTGCATGGGGCCTCGTCCGTCATCCAGGACGCCGTGGCCACGATCAACAAGTACGGCGGCGCGATGAAGGACGCCATCGGGGTCCCTGAGGACCAGCTCCGGCAGGCCGCGAAATCGGCGGTCTGCAAGATCAACATCGACACGGACGGCCGGATGGTCATGACCGCCACGATCAGGAAAATCTTCGTGGAACAGCCGTCGGAATTCGACCCGCGCAAGTACCTGGGCCCGGCCCGGACCGCGCTCATCGAGATGTACAAGAGGAAGAACCGGGACGTCCTGGGCTCGGCCGGCCGGTACGGGAAGGAATTCTAGGCCGGGCTCCTATCTCTTGTCCGGCGGGAAGAGCTCCCGGATCCTTCGCCTCGTCCTTTCGATCACGTCGGCCAGGCCCCTTTTGCTCAGAGCTTGGGCCGTGCCCGTCAGGCCCAGGGGAACAGGGCCCGGGTCCGAGTAGACGAGGTAGGCCGCCAGGACCCCGCTCGCTCCTGCTCTTCTGACCAGCCAGCGACCGGACGTGTCTTTCACCGTCTGACCCGGCGGGAGACCGGGCCAGGGCAATTTTTCCCAGCTGATCTCAAATCCTTCGCCGCTCCTCGCGGCCCGGTATTCCAAGCGATACTGCCTGGATTGGCCTAGAGGGAACGCCAGCCGGATCTCCACGATGGAGGTCGTCGCGTTCACGTCACGGACGGCGACGCGCTCGACGCGGGGCATGAACTCCGGGTAGCGCCGGTAATCCGTGATGACTGCGTAGGCCTCATCGAGCCCGCCCGGGAACGACCCCAGCGCCTCAAAGGTCTTGCCCGGCCTCGCGGGGTTCGGCAGGTCCCTGACAATGATGCCCCCTTTGAGGATGTCCGCCCTCTCCTGCGGAGTGAGGCCCATCTGCGGGTCGGCCGTCCCGGCCTGAACGGGGACCGCGCCGAGGCCGTGGGAAGCTTCAAGGCCCGAAGCGATAGTGAGAGCCGGGGCAAGAGCGGCGATCGCGAAGGCATTTCTCCAGGCCGGGGGGAATCGCATGACGATATCAGTGTCGGGGAAAGATAAGGGATTGTCAAATCCCCCGGAAACCTAAGGAGAAAAAATAAGGCGCCCCGCTGCGCGAGGCGCCCCGTTTTTTAGAAATAGGCCGCGACGAGCTAGAATGCGATGCCGATGGTCCCCGACCAGACCCCATTCTTGATATCGAGAGGGGTCTGTCCCTGGACGGTGGCAATGACCTTCTCCAGGCCCATGCTGTATCGGACGTCGATCTGGAAATGGCTGCCGATATTCAGGCCGCCGCCGAAGATGGCGCCGTAGTCGTTGTTCTTGAAAAGCGCCTGGGTCAGGGGAACGGTCTGGCCGTTCTCCACGACTTTTTCGTTCAGCTTGAATCCGACGGCCGGTCCGAAGAACACGAACGGCGAAACGAGCGGGGTCGGGATCCGGAACTTAAAGAGCAGCGGGACTTCGATGTAATTCGCGTAAAGCTTGTCAGAGTAGGTCGTGTCCACGTCGGTGTAGGTCGTGTCGACCCCTTTCATCGTGTAGAGGCCCTCGAGCTGGAGGGTGAAGACGCTCCCCATGTTGAAGGCCAGAAAAACGCCGGCCACGAACCCGACCTTGTCCTTCAGGGTCCCGTTGATGTCCTGGGCGTCCGCGCCCGTGATCGTCGCCATGTTGCCCCCGCCCTTGATACCGAACTGCACGTTGGCAGCCGCGGGACCGGGCAGCGCGAGCAGGCAGGCAAAGGCGCCGACCACCAGGGCCGCAGTCAGTTTTCTCATATTAACCTCCGTTCCGACGGATGGCGGCAGTTCTGCACGCCTCCATCTCTCATAGTCATTATGTCGGCGCCCCGGAATCCCCGGAATCCCCTTTAAGAGTGAATCCGCTGGGGATATTTCCCTCCCCCCAAACGGGGAAAGGGGAACCCAAGCGGTCCCCCCGGGACAAGGGGATATCACCCCCCTCCCGGCCGCCGACGCCGGGCAAAGTCGGGCTCCGATGGTCAGCTTGGAGAATGGCGGGGATGGAAGCCCGGAGGATGCCGGGCTCTCAGTTCATCACTTGATGAGCCTCTTTTTCATCATCCGGATGCCGACGACGAAGGCGACGGTTTCCAGGACGAAGATGACCAGAAAATTCCAGATGTACCTGGCGTGGTATTCGCCCGAGAAGACGGCCCGCGAGATCTTGACGGCGTGGGTCAGCGGCATGAACTCGGAGAGCTTCTGCATCCAGGCCGGGAACTTGTCCAGGGGGAAGAAAACTCCCGAGAAGAAGAGCATGGGCGTGATGACGAGCTCCGTGTAGTAATTGAAGAAGTCGAAGCTCGGCGAGACGGAGGTCACGATCATGGCCAGCGAGGCGAAGAGGACGCCGACGAAGACCATCAGGACGAGGATGATGAGGACGCTCGGGATCGAGACGGGGAGAATGCCCATGGCCATGGAGACGAGCATCATCAGGACACCGCTGATGAGGCCGCGGGCAGCCCCCCAGGCGATGTCGCCGGCCACGGCGTCCTCCGCGGAGACCGGCGTCGCGATCAGGGATTCGTAGAGCTTCTCGTGGACCATCTTGACGAACGTCCCGTACAGGCACTCGAACGTCGACGACATCATGACCGACGAGACGAGGACTCCGGGCACGAGAAAATAAAGATAGGGCTTGCCGCCGAACAGGCCCATGTAGGCGCCCATGCCGATGCCGAAAGTGATGAGGTAGAACAGCGGCTCGATGAGGCTGACGAGGAACGTCGAGACGACGAACCGCTTGTACGAGTAGAGATTGCGGACGAAGACGTGGTAGATCCTGTAGGACAGGTTCATTCGATGAGCCCCCTGCCCGTGAGCTTCAGGAAGACGTCCTCGAGCGTCGCCGGCCGGGTCCAGGTGTTGGGGAGGTCGAGCTCGACGAGCTTGCGCATGATGTCGTGGCCGTCGCGGCAGTAGAAGAAGAGCGTGTCGCCGACGCGCTCATGGCCGCAGGCGAAGGACCCGAGCTCGCGGATGAGCCGGTCGTCCTCCTCCCGGCCGATCCGGATCTCGACGACCTCCCGGCCGATCTCCTCCTCGATGAGCCTCAGGGGGAGACCTTCACGAAGGATCTTCCCCTGGTGCATGACGACGATCCTGTCGCAGAGCTGCTGGGCTTCCTCCATGTACTGAGTCGTCAGGATGAGCGTTGCTCCCTGGGTCTTGAGCTGCCGGAGCCGCTGCCAGATCATGTGCCGGGCCTGGGGGTCGAGCCCCGTCGTCGGCTCGTCGGCGACGATGAGCTTCGGGCGGTTGAGGAGGGCCCGGGCGACGAGCAGCCGCCGTTTCATGCCGGTCGACAGCTCGTCGATCTTGCTCGTCCGCTTGCCCTCGAGCTCGACGAACTTCAGGAGTTCGTCGATCCGGGGCCGGGCCTCGCGCCGGGGGATGTCGAAGAACCGGGCGAAGATGGTCATGTTCTCGGTCACCGTGAGGTCGGGGTCGAGGGTGATCTCCTGGGGGATGACGCCGGTCATCTGCTTGATGGCGCGGTTGCCGGTATGGGCGGGCATGCCGTCGACGCTCAGAGTGCCGGAGGTCAACGGCGAGACGCAATGGATGATCTTGACCGTCGAGGTCTTGCCGGCGCCGTTCGGCCCCAGGAAGCCGAAGCATTCGCCCTCCCGGATCTCGAAGGAGATCCGGTCGACGGCGGTCAACTCCCCGTATTTCTTGGTGAGATCCCGCGCCGTGATGAATGCGTCCATGGCCTTGAGAAAGGCCATGATAGCAGATTTCCGGAAAGGAGCAAAGTGGCCGGGCCGGTCGTGAAGGTCCCCCAGAAATCGTCCCCGAGGATGGCCATGCCGAAGTAAACCTCCCCCTTACATTCCCGATTCAGGTGGTGCCGCCCAGCAAAGGCAGGCGTTTTTTCTCTATTTGACATCGGCCCCGGGCTGCCCTACTTTCTATCGCAACAAAGGACATTCCTAACGTTCCCGAAAGGCGTCCTCATGAACCGTTTTTCTCTCCGGCCTTTTTATTCGGGGATGGTCATCGCGCTGATCCTGCAGCTCGTTCCCTCAGGCATCGCCCGGGCGCAGCAAACGGCGGCGCTTTCGGACGATCAGGTGAAAGAACGCCTGGGCTATATCGAGAACGCCCTGCGTTCAGCCCAGCCCCGGGTTGAGATGTGGTGCTACGGCTGGCTGGCCGTATCTTTCGCCGGATCCGTCGCCGGAGGCACCCTGGCGGCCTCCCGTTGGACCAAAAAGAAGATCGAGAATGGCGAAACTGTCCCTGACCAGGAGTTCGCCGAGGGCATGCTCGTGGCCGGGGCGACCCTCGCCCTGGGAGTCGGGGCCCTTCTCCTCGACCCGTTCGTGCCGGCCTACGCCCCGAACAAGCTGCATCCCCTCCAGGAAGCGACGCCGGAGGAACGGCGGGCGAAGCTTTGAAAAGCCGAGGAGCTTCTGCGCCGCTGTGCCCGACAGGAGACATCGGGACGGAGCTAAACGACCCACCTGCTGAACATCGGCGCCGACGCCGCTGGCGCGCTCGTGGCCAAGGCTATGTTCCGCCAGTCCTAGGGCAGCGCGTTCGTCTCATTCGCGGGCATCGAAGCCATCTCCTCCCTCAACATCTTCACCCAGCCGATGCGGGCGACCCGCGACCTGAAGGAATACGAGGCGAAATACCTGGGGAAGAACGGGGACACCAGGCTGATCCGGCCGGAGGGCCATTGGACGTTGAGCGTTTGGCCGGGCGGCCTCACCTTTCGGCTCGAGTTCTAAGGTCATGGGGGCGCAACACCCGGTCCCCGTTTTGATGCTGGACGGGGAGTGACCTGCCCCCCCTTAAATCGGCTGTCAGCTACTTCTTCGGTGCGGGCTTGAGGACCTTCGCATATTTAGCCCCGAGCCACGGTGCCCAGGAATTGCCGTCGGTTGAGATCTCACCCTTACCTACAAAGCTCATCGAGTCCGCCGCAATTATCATGGTGAACTTGGCCATATACGGCTTGCCCCCGACGATGAACTTTCCCGAATAGGTTACTGTGTTTCCATTGAAGACGTACGCCCCGGTAAACATATTTCCATCATCATGGTATTCATTACTGAAAAAGGCCTTGTTCGCCGGGTCGTACCCGACAATTTCAATAGCTCGTGTCTCTCCCATAGCCCCTTTTTCTGTAGACTGGTTCTCGATAAAGAAGCCCCCGAGAATCTTCCTGCCGGATAATTCTCCTGTGACCTTGCTGGCGGGCCCTAATGGGCTGGCCTTGTATTCTGCTGCGTATGTCCAATGGCCCAAAAAGACCTCAAACTTCGTGATCTCGGGATCGGGCTTCGGAGCCGTCGTTTGTGCCCAGAGCGAGACCGCGAAAACCAAGACGACCACGCCGACCGCAAGAGCCATGCGTTTCATGAAAGCCCTCCTTTTAAACTGATTCAGAGACGCGGGGACGGCAAAGATGGTTTTTACGTAAAAGCTGACCGACGACTTCCCCTGAATCTCTTGCTGGTTAACTTATAGCACCGAAAAAATACGAAGTCAACCGAAGCGGAAAGATCCGGAGTCCACTGCTCAATCTAACGGGCAGACTCTCCACGGTCACAATTTGGTCACAATCCTCTCCCGCCTAGCCCCCTACTCCCCCACTGATCGTTGATTATGAAGGGGATTAGCAAGCGGGTGCGGCCTCAGGGCATTGAACGGGGAATTCCGCGGCTGACAATCATCCGAAAGGATGATAAAATGAGGCCCTGGGTCATATAGGAATCGCCATGTTTGATCAAAGCATTTACATCGAAAGACGGAACCGCCTGAAACAACGCGTCCGGTCGGGCCTCGTCCTCTTCCTGGGAAACGAAGAGAGCCCGATGAATTACGCGGATAACGGCTATCATTTCCGTCAGGACAGCTCGTTCCTCTATTTCTTCGGTCTCGACTTCGCCGGGCTGGCCGGTGTTATTGACCTCGATGAGGGAACCGTCGCGATCTACGGCAACGACCTGACGATCGACGATTTCGTCTGGATGGGCCCCCAGCCGACGATCCGGGAGCGGGCGCTCGCCATCGGGGTCGAAAAAACGGGGCCCCGCGCCGCGCTCAGAGACGTCTTGAAGGCCGCAAAGGCCGTGGGTCGGAAGGTCCATTTCCTGCCCCCTTACCGCGCCGAAAACGCGATCATGCTCATGGATGGACTTGGGGTTGCGCCCGACAAGGCGGGAGCCGAGGCGTCCGCCGAGCTTATCAAGGCGGTCGTCGGCCAGCGGGCGATCAAAGGCCCCGAGGAAGTGAAGGAAATCGAGGCTGCGGTCAACACCTCCGTCGATATGCACATGGCCGCCATGCGCATGGTCCATCCCGGCGTCCGCGAAGCCGAAATCGCCGCCGAGGTCTACAGAATCGCACTGGCCGCAGGGGGGGATATTGCCTTCCCGATCATCGCCACAGTCCACGGCGAGACACTCCACAATCATGACCACGGCAACCGGCTGAAGGACGGGGACATGTTCCTGCTCGATGCCGGGGCAGAGAGCGCTCTCCATTATGCCGGCGATCTCTCCAGTACTATCCCCGTCTCACCGAAGTTCACGCCGCGGCAAAGGGAGATCTATCAGATCGCCCTTGCCGCCCACGAGGCCGCCGCCGGCGCCCTCAAGCCCGGCGTGAAAAATCTCGATGTCCATCTCTTGGCCTGCCGGACGATCGCCGCCGGGCTCAAGGATCTCGGCCTCATGAAGGGGGATGTGGACGAGGCCGTCCACCAGGGCGCCCATGCCCTTTTCTTCCCATGCGGCGTCGGCCATATGATGGGCCTCGACGTCCACGACATGGAAGACATCGGCGAGATCTACGTCGGCTACGAAGGCATGTCCAGGAGCAGCCAGTTCGGCCTGAAATCCCTGCGCTTGGCCAGGGAACTCAGGCCGGGGTTCGTCTTGACGATCGAGCCCGGCATTTACTTCATCCCCGAGCTCATCAACCAATGGAAGGCCGCGGGCAGACTCACCGATTTCCTGAATTACGACCGGATCGAGGCCTACGAGGATTTCGGAGGGATCCGCAACGAGGAGAATTTCCTGATCACGACCGACGGGAAGCGCCTCCTGGGGAAGCCGAAGCCCAAGACAATCGAAGAAGTAGAGTCCATCGCCAGAACTTGAGGCGGCTTTTGAAGGACCTCTCGATGGCGGGCGCATCGAAGCTCTTCTTATTTGATCTTGGCCCCATATCGTGAAACGTTCAGGGTCTTCCCTTGACCTGCAATTCATTGATCTTCTCCAATTGATAATTTGCCTTGGCAGAGGTTCACACAGTTTCCCATATACTCCGTCTGTTGACACGGCCCAAACTTGAACTTATGATGCGCGTCATGAGTAAAACGAAAAGACGCAATTGCGCGAATATCACGAAACTCCTGTCATCCGTGATCTTGGCATTATCATTTCTGGGAATGTCCTCCGGCCAGGGAGCCGGCCCCCGGGGAGATTCGGTGTCCCTCGACCGGGAAAAGATGATCCCGGCAATGAGGCAAAAAACATATGAAACGAACTGGGAATCCCTGGCCCAGTGGGAGATGCCCAAGTGGTTTGAGGACGCCGTTTTCGGAATCTACTGGCATTGGGGGCCGTATTCCGTGGCCGGCTACGGATACAGCTGCTGGTATGGGAGCAGCATGTATGAGCCGGATAACGGACCTGATTATCGAGGGGGAGATTGCTATAAGCATCATCTGGAGGTCTGGGGCGATCCGTTCACTCAGTTCGGCTACAAGGATTTCATTCCTCTGCTGACGGCGGCGAAATGGAATCCCGCTGAATGGGCCAGGCTTTTCAAGGAGATCGGAGCGGATTTTGCCGGACCCTGCGCTGAACACCACGATAACTTCTCGATGTGGGATTCCAAAGTCACGATGTGGAATTCCGTCAATATGGGCCCCCATCGGGACATCGTCGGTGACATCGCCAAGGCCTTGAAAGCGCAGGGCGTGAAATTCATCGTCACCTTCCACAATAATGGATGCAATAACTGGAACTACTTCAACGGAGGAAGAAAGGGCTGCCCCGAAGGCGTCGATGTCAATAATCCCGATTTTTACGGGCTCTACGGCGAGCCGCACGATTCACCGGGCGCGCGTCATAGGATGTGTCTAAAATTTTTCAACAAAGCGATGGAGGTCATCGATAAGTACAATCCCCAAATGATCTGGCTGGAAGGCTGCATGGATAAGGAGATCATCGCGGATTATATACCCAAGATGATGGCCTATTATTTCAATAAGAACGAGAAGTTGGGTCTGGGCGTTGTCGTGACGCATAAGGGCCAGGAGCTGCCTCTCGCCTGTTCACCGCTGGATTTCGAAGGCGGCGGCAAAGAGGAACCCGATATCCGCAAATGGCAGACCGATATGCCGTTGCCGGGATGTTCCTGGGCCTATGAGTACACCATTAAAATGACGTCCGAAGAGATTGAAAAAAATGCCGGCGACCTCGTGGACGACATTGTGGACAGGACAAGCAAGAATGGGGTCACGCTGTTGAGCATCGGACCCAGAGCCGACGGGACAATTCCAGAGTACCAGATCGAGATGCTGAAAAAGCTAGGTGCCTGGATGAAAGTCAATAAGGAAGCTCTCTATGGGTCCAAGCCGGCTCCTTTTTCCAAGGGCGGCGTGGATAGCTGGAAAGCCGGCACGATCAGGTTCACGGAGAAAGATGATTATCTTTATGCCATCGAACTGAAAATGCCGGCCGCAGGAGAGGTGATCCCGGGGGTCAAATTAGCACCAGGGTCGACCATCAATATGCTCGGGTACGCTAAAAATCTGCCCTGGCACCAGGAGGGTGGTGCTCTTGTGATCGATAAGATGCCCGATAAGCTCCCCTGTCATTATGCCTGGTCATTCAAGATTAAGAAGGCCGATATCGTGAATTGATGCAGATCGTCAGATCAATGAAAAACCGCTCCCGGGTTTTTCCCGTTATACCCGGACCGACTTAAGGGGGACAGGTCAGGGTCAAATGCCTTTTCCGTGCTTCTTCAGGTAAGAACGCCAGGTGATCGCCCATCTCGCCGGGTCCTCGAACCAGCCGTGGTCGATCCGATGGACGACGCTCCGGTAGGGAGCCCCCTTGACCTTCGCCGGGTCCTCATAGGCCTCGCCGGAGATCTTTTTCAGGGCGGCCAGATACTCGTCGATCTCGGCTTTGGAGTAAGATTCGGTCGGCTCGATGGTGAAGGGTTCGGGCACGATGAAGGGGTGATGGCTCGACCAAAGGTGAAAGCCGAAATCCGCCATCCGGAGGGCGACGTCCTCCGTCGTGACGCCCGTGTCCCTCGTGAGTTTCTCCCAACTGTAACGCACCTGTTCGATCCGGTGCCGTCCCTGGGCAAAGGGGGCGCTTGCCCCGCGGATCTTCTTGACCTTTTCCAAAATGTAATTGTTGTTGAGCACCGCCACATTCGCCGCCTCGCGAAGGCCGCGGTCTCCCAAGCTCATGATCCAGGCGTAGGCCTTGAGGATCGCGGGAAAGACGCCGTAGAAGCTCCGGACCTTGCCGATTGTGTTCTTCAGGTCATAGCGGAGGAGATATTTCTCGCCGTCGAAATCGACGAGCGGGACGGGCAGGTAATCCATGAGCTCCCCGACGACGCCGAGGGCGCCGCAGGCCGGGCCGCCGCAGCCGTGGGGCGTCCCGAACGTCTTGTGGAGGTTGAAGAAACACATGTCGAAGCCGGCCTCGCGGGCCCGGGTCACGCCCAGGATGCCGTTGGCGTTGGCCTGGTCATAGCCACACAGCCCGCCGGCCGCGCGGACGATCCGGGTGATCTCGTCTATTTTCGGGTTGAAGATGCCCGTGTCCTCGGGGTTCGTGATGAGAAGCCCGGCCGTCCGCTCCGAGACGGCGAGCTTCAGGGCTTCGAGGTCGGGAAGGCCGTCTTCCGTCTGATAAATCGTGACGACTTTGTAGCCTTTGACGGCGGCCGCAGCCGCGTCGGAGGGATGGGAGAAGATGGTCGTGATGACCTCGTCGCGGGTCTTCCCCTCCCCCCGCGATTCATGCCAGGCCTGGATAATCGAGGCCATGGCGAGGATGGCCGCTGAGCCCGAAGCCGGCTGGAAGGAGAACCGGTCGAGCCCCGAGATCTCCCGCATGAAAAGGTCCAGCTTGTAGATGATCTCCAGGGCGCCCTGGACGGTGCTCTCGTCCTGGAAGGGGTGGAGCTCCGCCACTTTGGGCGACGCGGCCAGGGCGTCGTTGATCTTCGGGTTGTACTTGACCGTGCACGTTCCTTGGCCGATGTCCACGTTGAGATCGGCGCCGAGCGTTTGCTGGGAGAGGCGGAGGTAGTGTTTCAAGACCCGCATCTGAGAGATCTCGGGAAGCGCGGGCGGGGTCATGCGGCGAAGGGATTCGGGAAGGGCCGAGATCCCGTCGCCGACTTCATCCGCGAGGGCCTTCTCGACCGGCGGGACGAGGATCCCTCTCTCTCCCTTCGTGCTGAGCTCGAAGATGACCTCCTCGTCCCATTTCGCCTGATGGAAAGCCCGCAGCTTCATCGGAGCACCTCCTCGAGGGCCGCCGCCAGGGAATCGATGTCGTCTTTCGTGTGGACCTCCGTGACGCAGAAAAGGACACAGCCCGCCAGGCCGGGGAAATCCCGGCCCAGGTCTCTCCCCCCGAAAATCCCACGCCCGAGGAGGGCTTGGTTGATATCGGCCACGCTCTTCCCGGTCCCGGTGAAATCGACGACGAATTCCTTGAAATAAGGCGACCTGAAGCGAGGGGCTTTCACGCCGGAAAGCTTAGCGATCTTTTTCAAGGCATATTGGGACTTCTGGAGGATGTGTTGTCCCAGCTCCCGCATCCCCTGCGGCCCCATGAGGGCCAGATAGACGCCGGCCGTGATCCCCCAGAGAGCCGCTGCCGTCCCGACGAACTCCTTGCCTTTTTCCCGGACGCCGAACGAGGTCCGGTCGTAGGCCACGTCGCCAAACCCCCATTCCCCCTCGACCGCCGTCTTGGCGATCCCGAAGAGCCGCGATGGGTATTCCATGACGAACCTTTCTTCGTCCCGGGTTGAGATGAAGCCGGCCTGGCCGCCTCCGAAGTTCATGTGGACGCCGAGGGGCTGGATGTCACCGCAGACGATATCGGCACCGTAGTGGCCCGGCGGGGCGATGACGCCCAACGATATGGGGTCCACGCCGACGACGCAGAGCCCGCCGCGGGCGTGGGCCATCTCGGCAATCCGCTGCCCCTGGGTTTCGAGGAAGCCCAGGTAGGATGGATTCTCAAAATAGACCGCGGCCGTCTTTTCCGTGAATTTGGCCGCCAGGTCCTCGAGATCCATGCCGCCCGTCTCAGGATCATGACGGACCGGGACGAGGCTCATCACGCCGCGGCAATAGTTCTTCATGACCAGCAGACGGTCGGGACCGATCGTGTCCGCGACGAGGGCCTCGTTCCTTTTCGTGATCCGGCCGGCCATCCGGACCGACGTGCTGGCCGCCTGGCACCAGTCGAAGGTCGGGACGTTGACGACATCCATGTCGAGGAGTTCGGCCATCAGGCTCTCATATTCGAAGAGGGCCTGGAACCGGCCGTGGTCCTCGTACGGCTCTCCAGCGTAGGCTGTCAAGAATTCCGAGCGGCGGTTGATCTCATCGCAGACGGCCGGCACGTAGTGTGGCCAGCATCCGCCGCCGAGGAAGCTCAGCGTTTCGGCGCAGGACCGGTTTCTGCCGAGGATGCCCTCGACATGCCGTTTCAGCGCCGCTTCCGATGTCAACGGCTCGGGCAGGTTCATCCGGCCGCGGAAACGCAGCCGCTCGGGGATATCGCCGTAAAGCTCATCAACGCTCCGGACGCCGATATCCCTCAACATCTGTCCCTTCACTTCGGGGACGGAATTCGGGATGTAGGGATGGACAAAGGGCTTTTCGTCGCTCATGGGCACCTCAAGGGTCGGACTGCACATCCATCAGTCGTTCTCATCTCGGCCGGGCGGCCCGCCGGTCTCGTGCGAGAAAGACGGGCCCTGATCCCGGCGCTAGGCGATGCCGCCGCCATCCACGACGAGGAAGGCGCCGGTCACCCATTTCGAAAGATCGCTCGCGAAAAAGAGGACGGCGTTGGCCACATCCTCGGGCGTCCCCACCCGAGCCAGAGGCCGCAGGGCCGCGGCTGCCATGAACGCCTCCTCCTCCTGACCGAGCTGGGCGCATTCGCTCCGGAGCAAGGGCGTGTCGATGTCGCCCGGGCAGACGCAGTTGACCCGGATGCCGTGGCGGCCATGGTCGATGGCCATGGCCCGGGTGATGTTGAGGATTCCGCCCTTGGCTGCACAGTAGGCGACCGCGTCAGGGCCGCCTTTGAGGGCCCAGCCGGAGCCCATGTTGATGATGCTCCCCCCTCCGGCGGCGATCATATGGGGGATGACATGATGCGACAGGAGATAGGTCCCTTTGAGCATGACGTCGAGCGTAAGGTCCCACTCCTCTTCCCTGAGCTCGATGGCGTTCTTACGTACAATGACGCCGGCATTATTGAAGAGGATATCGATGCAACCGAACTCGCGGATCGTCTCCTCTACGGCCCGGCGGCAATCGGCCTCCGAGCGGACGTCGCAAGAGATGAAGAGCGCCCGGCCGCCTCGGGCGGCGATTCCTTCGGCGGCCGCGGTTCCTTTCTCCCGGTGGATGTCAAGAAGGACGACCCCAGCCCCGAATTCTGCCAGCCGGCGGGCTGAGCCCAGCCCGATTCCAGAAGCGGCGCCGGAAATGACGGCCACCCGTCCCTCGAGAGAAACGATCTTTAATGCTTTTGGATTCATGAAGGCCTCGCCCATGTCGCGAAGCGACCCTCGATATACCACAGGGACCGGGGACTGTCAACGTAACGGGTCTGGCCTGCCCCCCCCCTTAAATATGGGTGTAAGGAAAAGGGATGAGGTCCCGGAAAATTGGCATCTCCGCGCTGCCGATCCGGTGAAGGCCGGCGGCTAGCTCCAATATGCCGCGGTGGATCTCCTGGGCCGCTAGGTTGCTTATTATTCTCTCTGACTGGCCAGACCGCCGGCGATCTCCCCCCCGTCGATGACGAACGATTGGCCCGTAATGAACGCGGCATCATCGGAGGCCAAGAAAGCGAAGAGGGCCGCTACTTCTTCCGGCCGGCCGAGCCGGCCAAGCGGCACTTTGGCCTCGAAGACTCGGCGCTTTTCCGGGGTGTATTCGGCCTCTTGCATGGGCGTCAGGATGAAGCCCGGGCAGACGCAGTTGACCCGGACCCTGGGCGCGAGTTCGAGGGCCATGGACCGGGTCAGCTCGATGACTCCGGCCTTCGAGGCGTTGTAGTCGGCGTAGTAATGATAGCCCATGATCCCGTTGGTCGATCCCATGTTGAGGACGACGCCGCCCGAGCCGGCGGCCATACGCCCGGCCGCTTCGCGGGCGCAATAGAACACCCCGTTGAGGTTCGTGTCGATGACCCGCCGCCATTCCGCCTCCGTAGTGTCGAGGAAGCGATGGCGGAGGCTGATGCCCGCGTTGTTGATGAGGACGTCGAGCCCGCCCCACAGATCATCCAGCCGGGCGAAAGCTCCGGCCACGGATTCCGGATCCGAGACATCCGCTCGAAGGACCGTTTCCAGGCCGGGAAGCTGCGTCTTCACACCGTCGAGGGCCGCCTCGTTCCTGTCGAGGATGGCTACCCGGGCTCCCTCATCGAGAAAGCGGGCCGCGATGGCCGCCCCGATGCCCTGGGCCCCGCCAGTGACGACAGTTCGTTTGCCTTTCAATCCGCGCATCTCATCCTCCCCCAATATTATAATCCACCTGGTCTTGGCGAACAAAGACCGCCGGCTAAGCATGCCTGTTCGGTTTAGGGATGGCTGTGCATGCCATGTTGCGAGGCATCGCTCAGGCGCCACGGAGGACGAAAGCGAAACTAAATTAAGCGGACAGGCTCCGGCTTTCGCCGTGTGGACATGTTTAGGTGTTTGTCCTTGACCTCGATCCGCGGCCGGAATTATCCTGTGCGGGACGGAAGTGTTGAGGTATGGGACAGGAACAAACTGTGATCTCAAGTCGACATCCGGCGAAGAATCAAGGGTTAGAAGCCCGCAGCGAGGCCGAATCGGCTGTGGTGAGGTGCCAATGAACAGACGGGATTTGTTCCGCCAAGGGTTTTGGAGCCTGGCTGCTCTTCGGGGATTTGGCCGCCGGGCATTGTCCGGCGCCGCGGCGTCAGGAGGCGCCGGGGTGCCGGCGGTGCCGCAAGCAGCGGCCGCTCTCCCGCTCAACAAGGCGCAAATCTACAAACTTTTGGGCTTGGCCACGATGACCGGTGAGGACCCGCTCAAGATGTGGGAACGGCTCCGGGACACTCACGAATGGCTGGTCGGGCCGCTATCTCCGGACGCCTGGCCGGGGCAGGTCTTCATCGCGGATCATGCTGATATTTTCGCCTTCCGGTTTCTCACCGTTCCCGCGGCCTGGACAAAGGAACGGAATAGCGAGGGCGGCGCGGAGTTCTGCGCCAAGAACTTCCGGGCTTGGTTCGCGGACTGGCCCAAGTGGTGGAAGTTCGTGGGCCCGAAGGCACCCGACAATTCATACGCTCGCCTCGTGTGGCAGATGCCGGACGGCGGACCCGAGGTGACGTACGAATGGGCGCAAACCGCCATGAACGAAGTGGTCTGCCGGATCAGGCATTCGCGGCCCTGCGACCTCGTGGTCCAAGCCTACACACCATGGGACAGCCACCCTCCCCAATTCTCTGTTCTTTACACAGACGGCCCCAGCCGCCGTTTTCTGCGCGCGCGTTCCTGGGTACCCGGCACCCGCGACGGGATGCGCTTCGTCACGGCTTTCAGTGCACCCTTCGATGAGAGCCGGCAGGTCACCCACGATGAGCACGCCGGACCGGGCATGCCGCGTGACTGGAACGCGCTCTTCAGCAACATCCAGACATTGTATCTTTGCGGGCGGCAAGGGCAGACGTACGAAGAATTGCAGGCGAGCACCGCGGCGTGGCTGGAAGCCGGGCGGATCGATGATCTGCTGGAACGCAACCGCAAAGAGTACTTGCGCACGCGCCCGGAGGGCGTGGGCTGGCTGGCCGATGTTCCGGCCGCTATCAACGACCAACTCCAATGGAGCGAGGTCTACACGCCCGAGCGACGGCGCCCCTACATCACTGTCAGCCGCGCTTGGGCCAGAGAAAACAACAGCGCACCGGACTTCCTTTGGGACAGCTTTTTCAGCGCGCTGCTGGTTGCCCAGGAAGACGAAAAGAAGGCCTCCGCGCTTGTGCGCGATATCACTTCCTGGCAGAACGACCAGGGCATGTTCGCGCAATACGGTCAATGGGTGGCCCGGCCGAACGACTGGATCTTCCCGGTCGCATGGGGCCACACCCAGTACCCCGTCGGAGGCCTTGCCGTTTCCAAGATCTACATGCGCCGGCCCAGCAAGCCATTCCTTGCGGAAATCTACCCGCGCCTGCTCAAGAACCACCGCTGGTGGTTTTTAGACCGCGGCGATGGCCAGCCCTGGCGCGACGGCAACCGAAACGGGCTGCTCGAGTTAGGGTCCAACTATCCCGAGGAAATCCCTTACGAAGATCGCCAACAGACCGCCTATTTCGAGTCGCATGACGACAGCCCGCAATGGTGGCACGTCGCAAAATACAACGAGAAGACCAACACGTGCGAGCTCGACACGGTCGAGCGGAACTGCCTCTACGCCATGGATTGCTGGATCCTCGCATGGATAGCGCGCGAGCTGGGTCGGACAGCGGAAGCCGCTGCGCTCGAACAGGAACACCGCGCCATGACGGAGAAGATCAACCAGCTTCTTTGGGACCCCGGGCGCGGTTCCTACGCGAACCGCCGCTGGGCGCCGGAAAACGGAAAATGGCACACGCCGCACATGGCGCCCGACATCTTCCTGTCTCTGCTCGGCCGCGTGACGCCCGCCGACCGCGCCGAGGCGCTGAAAAAGCATTTCTACGATCCCAACAAGTTCGCCGGCGAATGGATCCTGCCGACGATCAGCCGCGATGACCCCTTGTACCCGAAACAGCACTACTGGCGGGGCAAGGTCTGGGCGCCGATCAACTGGCTCGTTTACCAAGGTTTCAAGATCTATGACTGGGACCACGAAGCGAGGATGCTCGCCGAGTCGAGCGCGAAGATGTTCCTGAAGCCGTGGCGCGACAAGGCCGAGTGCTACGAGAACTTCCTGGCCACCACCGGCGAAGGATCCAGCGACCCGCATTACACTTGGGGCGCGCTGATGATCCTCACGGCGCTCGAGGAGTTCATTGATGCCAACCCCTGGCATGGCTTGCGTTTTGGAAACCTCGAGCCCGTCGAGGAAGGGGCGATCCGCCGGTACTACGTGGCTGGTTCGTTCTACGACGTCGAACTTTCCCCCAAGCATCTCGAGGTGCGGCGCGACAGCCGCTTGCTCTTCTCCGCCAACGCGCCGGTCGAGCTGCGCCATGTCGAGTTTGAGGGCGATGCTGTGCGCTTTGCGATACGATCGGCCCGCGGGGCAACGCTTCGGGTCGGCGACAGCAAGCCGGAGACTTACGCGGGCGGTTTGCAACGCGGGCACGGAAGGATATAGCTGTCTGTTCCGTCGCGGGCATAGGGATCTCCTATCCTCCCGTTCTTGTGCCGTTGATATCGACGGTGTCTGCTGAGGTCATGGCGGTTTGCTCAGGAGGAAGCGAAATGGAAAGCAAAGAACAGGAAGTTTCGCGGCGCGCCTTCTTGAAAGCCACGGGGGCGGCCGGTCTCGCGGTCGCCGTTCCTCTCCTCCTCACATCATATTCGAGTACGGCGCCGGGCAACCGCGTGAATGGTGGGGGGCCAAATTCTCCCGCCATCCCCAAGAATGACGTCCGAATGAACCAGGATGCCCTGCGAAGTCTGGCCGCAAGGAGAGGTCTGCTTCTCGGTACCGCGTTCAGCGTCGATGCTTTCAGGAAGGATCCGAGATACCGCGAGGTCATCGCGCGCGAGTTCAACTGTCTCGTGGCCGAGAACGAGATGAAGCTGGATGTCCTTCAGCGCGTGCGGGGACAATTCGACTTCGGACCTGCGGAAGTGATGATGGCATTCGCCAGCCGGCACGGCATGAAAGTGCGCGCGGTCCCGCTGGTCTGGCACGACGCGCTGCCGGAGTGGGCCATGGACAAGACGTTTTCCCGCCAGGAAGCCCTCGACATCCTTCGCGAGCACATCTTCACCGTGATGCGTCATTTCCGCGGGCGCGTGTTCGCGTGGGATGTCCTGAACGAAGGCCTGAGCGACAAGGGGCCGGGGTTGCGGGAAGAGGGCCCCTGGTATCATTCCATCGGCCCCGAATGCGTCGAGAGGGTCTACCGCTGGGCCCACGAAGCCGACCCGCATGCCGTGCTCTTCTATAACGACTTCGATATGGACGGGATGTCGGAAAAGGCCGACCGGTGCTACCGCTGGGTCAAGGGACTCCTGGCCCGCGGCGTGCCGATCCACGGGATCGGATTGCAGTATCACGTCCAGCTGGACAAGCATCCCTCCCAGGCGGAGGTGACGGAGAACATCAGGCGGTTCAACGACCTCGGGCTGGCCGTCCATATCACCGAGCTCGACGTTTGGCTTCCCAAGAACGCCACCGAGGCGGACTTCCGACAACAGGCGATGATCTACCGCGGCGTCTTCGAAGCCGCTCTCGCCGCGCCGAACTGTCCGGCCATCCTCTTCTGGGGTTTTACCGACCGTTACTCATGGGTCCCCGGGATCAGCAACGGGACATACGATCATGCGTTGATCTTCGACAGGGACTATCGGCCCAAGCCGGCCTACGACGCCATCGCCTCCGTTCTTCGGTGAAGCCCGGAGACATTGGGGTGCGACGGCACGGGGCGATTCTTAGATCGGAGCTCGCTTCTAAGATGGCCCGGCCTTCCTGAATGCACGTCACGAATGAGTTCGCCTTCGAAGCCATCGCGTTCTCGTTGACACCGCTCCGTAGCTCGGAATATCCTTTTCTCGCAATGGGAAGCATCTCTATCAAGCCCAACGGAAGCGGAAGCCGCACAACGCCCGAAAACGATTTCTTAGGCCCGAAACCTCAATCGTCAATCCTCACCCTGTAAGACGATCATGATACGAATCACGCGGGTCTTCGCGGTCTGCGCCTTGACCGTAGGTTGCACCATAGCGTCCGTGGCTGAATCTCCTTGGCATCTGTTGACCGTCAGAGCAGATTATAATTCCACGGCTGGCACGCTGGAGAAAGCCCGGCTGCTCAACGGATCGGTGGGCGGCTATGAGCCGATGAAAAACCTGAACTGGCTACCGGAAGCCTACGATAATCTGGCCGCCATCGGCTTCAAGATGATCCGATTGGATCATTTGGTGAACGATAAATTCTACCGGGTGGCCGCCCGGGACGAAGCCGGGAAACTCCGGTTCGACTTCAGCCGACTGGACCGGGTGATCAAACCGATGCTCCACAAGGGGATGACTCCGCTGATGTGCCTGGCGTATTGCCCCGGTGTGCTGCTCCCCGAGGGCGGCGACGCCGCCAGCGTTCCCACAAACCTGGACGAGTGGAAGCAAATCGTCAAGGCCTATGTTCAGCACTACAGGGACCTCGGCTCCAACGGCTGGTGCTGGGAAGTCTGGAACGAGCCGGATATAGTCCGGTTCTTCAAGGGCTCGAGCCGGGAGTACGTTGCCCTGTATGTCAAAACCGCGGAAGCGATAAAAGAAACGGACCCCACCGCTCATGTGGGCGGAGCTGCCGACGCCGGCGTTCTCTCTCCAACCTCCAAGCTCGGACCCCTGTTAGATTATGTCAGGGGGCATCCCGAGGTGCCGCTCGATTTTGTTTCCTACCATAAGTATGGCGGGAGCACTCTTGATGAGAAGCCGCCCTACGACCTGGAATGGGACGTCGACGAAGTGAATGCCTGGTGTTTTAGCCAGCCGGCAGGCAAAGCAGGAATTGGACCTTGCCGCTGCGAAGCCGGTTTCCGCCAGTTCTTCTTTGGAAAAGGCCGGCTGGGGAACAAATCATTTGGTGAACGAAATCACTCACAGTCTGCCTGGCACGCTCGGCTGGAGCAGCGCCGGTCACGATACGCCGAACCATAGCGAATGGGTGTGCGTGGATCTAGGACGGGCGGTCCGGATCGATAACATCAAACTCTGCCCGCGAGATGACCAGGAGGCCGAGGGTGGCGGCTTTCCGACCGATTTCAAGATTCAAGCGTCAGATGACCTCAACAACTGGACGGACCTGGTGACCCGGACCGGATACGGTCACGGGCAGAAGGTGCTGGGGGTGCAATCTTTCGTTTCCACCAGCCGACGTTGCCGTTATGTCCGCGTTTATGCAACCAGGCTGGGCAAAATATCTTCCAGCCCGCTCGAATACCGTTTTCAATTGGCGGAGCTGGAAGTCTATGGCAAGGACAACTAGCGAAGGCGCCCGTGCCCCCTGACGGTCACGTCGGGCTTGGGACCGGTCAGGGACGGCAGATTCTCGAACGAACCGGCCGGGGTGGCTGAGATGGCCTTGGGCTTAAGAAGGAAGATCTCCAGCCCATCAGAAGTCTTGGGGTTGGGCCAGCGGTATGCGACGAGGGGGTCGGGCGATTCGGGCACCTCCGGACCGCTGAAGCGTCCCGCGCCGACATAGGTATAGGGCTCGGGAATCGGCGGCCGGCCCCTGGTCAGCGCATCCTGAACCGCCGGTTGATCACCCTGAGAAACAGTGCGCGCCAGGCCGGAGAGCACCGCCAGAGCGATGGCCGCGATCATGAGGACTTTGATCAGGCGTTGGGCCATGGTGTCGCTCCTGTGGTCAAGCCCCGGTGATCATGGCAAGCTGTGGCATATTCAGGATCGTCGCTCATCAGCGAAGTTCAGGGGGAAATTCTTTGGTGATCCCCCAAAGCCCCATCTCGAAATTTTTGAAACCAAGCCGCAGGGCCGGCGATTCGGGCCGCACCCGGTAATCGTTCCCGGCCGGGTCGATAAAAAGGGGATCGGCGAAGACCGAGTTCCGGTCGAACCCGAGTTTGCGCCATTCCTCGAGATCGACCAGGCGGGATCCGCCTTCGGGTCCGGTTTCGCCGCGCATCTGGCTGATCCGGGCCGTGAATCGACCGGACCGGCTGAAGAGGCAGTTATGGTCGAGCTCCTCGAGCCACGGGCCCCGCGCCGGCGGGGCGATGATCGAATAGACGTCGTCGTGGGCCATCACCGTGATGTTCCGGAAATAACGGTCATGGTTGTCCTCGTTGCCCACATGGAAGCAGGGCGCGACGTTACTATCGACCCAGATGTTGTTATAGATGGTCCGGTAGGCCCCCTCGCGCAGCTTGATGCTGATGCCCTTGGAAATATTGTTGTAGATCTCGTAGTTGGAGGCGCCGTCGTCGAGGTCCAGGCCCCAGCCCGAGCGGTCCTCGAAAAAATTGTTCCGCAGGGTGACCGGCTCCATGGCGTCGATCTTGACGGCGCCGGCCTCGAGGCTCCGGTGGACGCTGTATTCGGAGTGGGATTGAATCAGACTCCAGAACCGCTCGCGGCCCCAGGCGTTGAACGGTCCGTGATCGCCCGTTTCGCGGACGGTGTCGTGGATGTGATTGAACTCGATGACGTGGCCGCCCCACGTGCCGTCGCCGATGCAGATGCCCGCCCGGGGCATGTTGTAAATGGTGTTGTGGGCGGCTGTGATGCGCTTAGCCCTGGAGATGTAGACACCCGCGATCTGCTTGCCGAAGACCCCGCAGTCGTGGATCAGGTTGTTGGACACCGTGCATTCGTAGGGGAAGGCGCGGCGGGTGCCGTTCGTGGCCCCCAGGGTCCCGACGAGGCAGACCGCGCTGTCGCCTGTTTCCGTGAACTTGCACCCGGTGACGGTGGCGTTCCGGTTGTAGTTGCTGATGAAGACGGCGTTGCCGCCGACGGCGTCAAACCAGCAGTTCCTGACCGCGCAGTCCCGCGTCCCCTCCAGAAAGACGGTCCCGCCGCGGTGGATGGCCCAGTCGCTCAGGGATGGAATGTCGTAGGGCTCGAGGAACGTCGAGGCCGTCTGCGTCAGGTGGAAGCCCTCGATGGCGATGTGGCGGACCGGGGCGTCCTGCGTCCCGGCGAACCGGACGAGCTGCTCAAGGAGCGGGGCCTCGACGCGCGCAACCGCCATATCGACTCCCGGCTCTGGCAAGTCATAGAGGATCCCGGCTTTGACATCCAAATACCATTCCCCCGGAGCGTCAAGCTCCTCGAAGACATTCTCGATAAAAAAGCGCGAGTCCGCTTCGATCTTGGCCGGGTCCTCGAAATATTTGGCGCCCATCTGGAACCCGCCCGCGCCGAACCAGATCGCCCGTCCGTCATAATCGATCGCCTTTAGCCGCCATTGCAGGTTGCCCCACTCCCAGCCCTGGAAAATATGAATAACCGCCTCTTCCGGCCGGGCCCAGCGTTTGGCCGTGAACGACGCGGAATCGAAGAGGATGCCCCGCGGGGCGCCGCCGGAGAAGGTCATGTCGTCGTTCTCTCCGGGCTTCGGGTCAGGAAGGCCGTCCGGGATCGGGCCCACGGGGTGGATATAGCCGCTTCGCCCGGGTTTCGAATCGTCCCGGTTTGGAAATCGGGCCAGAGTCTGGCGTTTGCCGTTGACGAAGAGCTGCGAAAAACGGACCCCCCCCTGTTTGACGGCGGGCAGGTCGCACATCAGGATCCCGTCCCGGTATGGCTTCCAGCGGCAATCCAGGGTGCAGCTCCCGCTGATGGTCACGCGCTCGCCCGGGGCGGCGGCAAAGACGACGGGGGACGCCGCCGATCCGGAGTCCTCGGGCGAGAACACCAGCGGGCGGTCAAGAGCATAAGTGCCTTGGCTCACCTCGACGACGGCCGGGCCGGAGCCCGTCTTTTTCCATGCCCGCAGCGCCTGCTGGGCCCGGGCCAGGGTGGCGAACGGCGCCAATTTCGTGCCGGGATTACTGTCAAGGCCGGAGCTCGAAACGTAGAACGTAGCCCCACCGGAGGGAACGGATTTCGAGGGGTGCGGGGGATCGCCGGCCATCGGGACCAAGCCCAAGGCTGATAGGATCATCGCACCGAGAATCGCCCGTCGGCCATTCACCGTTCGTATCATCCCCGGTTCTCCTTCCGGCCCCTGATTAATGCGGTTTTTCCCGATAGACATCCAGTTCATAGATCGACCAATGGTACGTGGCATCCGCGCCGGTCTGGGTGATCCTGATATAACGCGCGGTCTGAGCGGGGAAGATGATGGTCGTCAGTCCCAACTGCCCCGATCCCGAGGCGATCGGGCTTCCCCAGTGGATCCCGTCCCTGGAGACCGAAACTGAATAGGCCTTGGGAGAATCCCACAAAGCCCAAGTGTTGTCGAGAGCGATCTTGGAAAACGTTTCCGCCCGCCTCATATCGACTTGGAACCATTGTCCGCTGTGTTGCGTTCTCGTCATGTCGCGCCAGCCGGTCCAATGATCCCCGTCGATGGCATTGGCGGCCGAAACATCGACAGGAATCTTATCTCCGCTGAAGAGAAACGTGCCGTCTTCGACCGAAGCGGAGGCGATCCAGGATTTCTTCTCCAGCGGGATATCATCCGCCGGCGGCGGCGGCAACGGCTTCGGCGAGCTTATCGGCAACGTGCCCAAACCGGTCAAGGACCATGTCCCCGGGTTCGCTTCGAATTTGATATATTCGTCATCCTCTCCGTTCCAGGAAATACCTTCCACCCCGCCGCGGTAAGCTCCACTCCAAACGGTCGTCCCGTTGACCTTGATGGCATCCAGCTTCAAGAATGAACTCTTGGGAATGCCGACGATGGCCTGGGTGTACGGGGGGGACGTCAGCCTCAGGGAATATTCCCTGGGGGTTTTCTTCATGAGGACCGTGATCTTGCCCTTGATGGAGGGAACGACGACCTTGATCGTCGTCAGAAAGGCCTCTTTGGGCAACACATGGTACGTCGTCCACCCGGGCGCCTCCGGGGCAATCCCGGCAATGGTTTGGGAGAGATTGAGGACGGGGGGATTCCAGCCGTGGTTGAGCGATGAGCCCTCGTCGAAGGCGTTGAGGCCTGTCGCCCACCACCGGTCGTAATGTTCCCACAAGGTCGTGAAGCTGCACGGGATCATGGTCTTATATCGACTGGACATTCTGAGCAAGGCCGTGTCCTGTTTTCCCATGGTGCACAGGGCCTCGAAGACCCACCGGTCGAAAAAACAGCTGGCATTCGTCATCTTGGTCAGCACCATGTCGTGGATCGCAGCCCATTTGGAGCGGTCCGCCAGTCCGGAATTGACCGCCATGGCATTCGCCCGGTCGTCCGGCGCGAGGGCGTTCGCCGACCTATAACAGTTCCCTTTCCAATATTTGTCATCAAACGTGCTTTTGATGGCCTCGAGCCTTGCCTCGATGGCCGGGATATCCGCGTCATGCCCGGTCGCTTTGGCCATCTTCTTCAGGGTCTTGAGGTCAATATAATAAAAGCAGGTCTCGATGACGGGGATATCCTTTGTATCCTTTCCCCAATCGAACCATTGCCTGGGATTGCCGAACTTATAGGTTTCCAAAAGAAAGGCCTTGGTCGCGTCATAGACGGCTTTTATGGAATCCAGATCTCCGGTGTGCAGGTAATAGAACCACAGCCCGTATTCGCCGAGAAATTCCAGGTGTTGACCGGGATAGAAATCGGGCTCGAGTTTCCTCAGGACCAGCTCTTTGCACAGCCGATGGGAGGCCGTATCGAAGGCATAAAAGCACTGGCCGAGTTCAGGCGTCCCATCGCCCCAGAATCCGACCCTCTCCCGGTCGGGGCAGTCGTAGAAATGGTCTCTCATGCAGACATAGACGGTCCTGGCCGCTTTTTTCCAGAGGATATTGAAGTCGGCGTCGTTGCACTCGAACGAACCGGCCAAGGTCGTGTCGTATCCCGTTTCGCGGTATTTGACGGCCTTCACGGTCACGCCGGCAGGAATGGTATAAATCGCGCCCTCCCCGCTGACCCAATTCTTCGCCTCGTGGCTTTGCTCGCCCGAAACGGTCGTATATGTCTCCGTGGGTGTCAGATAGAGGACGAGCGGGTTGCTGGAGTTGAAGCGGATCACCTGGCCCGCAGGGGCTTCCAGCTGGATCCAGGGCTGAAAATGGCAGTTATATGGCATGCGGCAGACAAGCTTCCAGCCCTTATTCTCCGAATGAGGCAGGCCCTTGGAGAGACCGATATAATCTCTCAATCCATAATCCTTCAGGCCCGAAGATGCCTCCGCGGAGGGTTTCCCTGCCTGCCTCAGAGCCGGGCTTGGATGGGCCGACGGAATCAGGGCGGGATTCATCGGCAATGCGGCAGTTGTGAGAACGATGAATGCGCCGATCCTGACGAGCATGATCCAGGGAGTTTTCATCGACGGGGTTTCGACCCGGAAGAACGAGCGGATCTTATCCATCAGTCCCTGAAGACCGCCATCTCGGCAAGGCCAACGTTGGCCGTTTCTCTAGAAACCGAATCGACGACGAACACGACCCAGGTGACGGACTTGGGCGGGAAGCTCAGCTCCTTGCAGGATCTCGCGTCGTTCGGAAGCTCACCCACGCGGATGGTGCTCCCGTCGCTGAAAAGCAGCATGCCCGAGGTGATGTGGTCGGTCGGATCCGGACGGTCGAAAAGCCAGACCCGTCGCACCGTCTGCGGCGAATCCCAGCTGAGGCGGATCATGGCCGTCTCCCGCTCGCCGCCGCTCACCCATTCGTGCGCGTTGATCCCGGTGTTCAGGTCGACGATCCCGTCTACGGCCCCCTCGCCAAAATATTCCATCAGCTCAGTGAAAGGCTTGTTTTTCTTGTGGACCGACGAGACGTTGACCCTGGCGCGAAGGGCGATATTATTCTCGTTCTTGAGCGGATCCAGCGGCGGCATATCGCTCTCCGTCGGGCCGGACATTTCCCCGGTCCCGCCCAGGAGTTTGACCTCCTGAAGAGTCCAGGCGTAGCGGCTGCCCATCGGATCGGCCGCCGTCCGGTTGCCGAAGTAGGCTTTGTGGAAGTTCGCGGAGTAGGATAGCCACGCTGTCCGGCCGTCGGCGCTGATGAACTTCGACGGGAAGTGCAGGAAGTAGCCCTGCCGGCCGAACTTGTTCATGTATGTGACCATCCTGTAGGGTCCTGTGATCTCGTCCGCTTCCAGGATGTATGAGTTCATGTCCTCGACGCCCGGCCAACCGTCGGTGACGCACATCAGATATTTGCGGAGCGGGGCATCATAGGTTATCGTCGCGCAGCCCATGTGGTCGTCCCAGGTCAGGAGCGGCCGGATGTCCGTGAAATTCCGGGACCAGACGGGACGCCCGTCAGTCCCCCGGCCGGCGAAAAATTCGTAAGTCCTGACATCGTTGATGTTTTTCGGGCTGGGAGTTACGCGCGCGAGGTAGACCGCGTCGCCTGCGATCCAGCTGTTCCCGGCGATGCGCGGCGTGGGGTCCACGTCTAGGGCGCCGTGGCCGACGAGGTAGGCCTTCCCGTCCGGGGAATGCTCCAGGTTGCATCCGAAGTCCACGAAATGGGGCGTCCCCATCTTGACCTGACGCCCGTCCTTCCCCGATTCCGGGAAGAGTGGCTTTTCGGGCGAAAGCGGGCTCGGGATCCAGGTCTTCCCGTAGTCCAACGAGATCCGGAATCCCGGCACCGGGCCGCAGATGGCCCAACTGTAGAGGTCCCGGTATTCAGGTTTGGACAGGTCGAAGTCGACGCAGTACGTCCCGTAATACCAGACCCCGTTGTGCACGAGGTTGGCGCTGGGATAGCGTCCGCCGTACGGCAGGGCCGAGGCCGGTTCTGACCCGAGAGAGGTAACCGTCAGATTCAAGGGATCGTCGCCGGCGATCTTGGCGTTGCCCGTGCGAGCCTTCGCCCCGCCGCTCGAATGGCAGGACTCCTCGCCGATCTCACCGTCCGTCCAGCCGCTATACATGTTGCCGTCGGAGGCCCAGGACGGATACCAAGTATCGGCATCCGTGTACGTCGCTGATTTGTGGGTGAAGGCGATACCCCGGATGTCCCGGGAGGGTTCGAAGGGACAGCCGGGGGGCGCTTCGGATTTCCAAACCCGCGGCGGCCACGGCCGGGACGTGTAGGCGACGGTCCTCTCGGTGACCCCCCGCGAGCATCCGGCGAGAGCGAAAATGATCAGGCCGGGAACAAACGAAATCAGGAAGCGTTTCATCATGTCTCCTCGGCGACGTTTTTTATCACCACAAGAAATCATGCCAGCACGACCTGCTCTGCGGGGCCAGAACGTCGGCGGCCCCGGGCATGGTCAGCGCCCGCCGATCTCGAGTTCGACCAAAACCTCCTGACCCGCCGGCAGCGACAGCTTGCGTGCCCTTGCGTCATTCAGGTTCTGGATGGCCGCCTTGCCGGTCTTCACGGCAATGCTCTCGATCTTCCCCGGCGCATAGAGCGAGATGTCCTGGGCCCTGGCCGTCTTGAACGCGGCTTGGATCTTTCCGCCGTCCCACGACAGGCGCGTGATCTCGATCTGGCCGCGGCAAAGGACCCCTTCGATCGTCCCCGACGGCCAGGCCGAGGGAAGCGCTGGGAAGAGACGGACGACGCCGGGATCCGAGGCCACGAGCATCTTGATGAGGACAGCCGGCAGACCCCCGCTGATGTCCGTGTTGAAGAGCTCCTTGGCATTGTGCATGGACGCCAGATTATGCAGCCAATAGCGGTTGAGGAGCGGCACCAGGCAACGATAGGCCAGGTCCGCTTCTCCCAGGCTGGCCGAGGCCTGCCCGAGCTGGACCAGGCCGAAGGACATGAAGCCCCCCTGTTTCTGCCAATGGCCCCAGTAGCGCTCGAGCTTGAGCTCGATGGCCCGCTTGAAAGCGGCCCTGAGCTCCGGGTTCTTGGCGATCTCATCCGGCATCCCGTCAAACAGGGCATAAAGTTGGGAATTGTGTCTGTGATCGTAATTGTCCGCGAGCTTGGGAGTCAGCCATTCCCGGACCGCGCCGTCCTCGTTGATCAGGTACTCCGGCATCTTGGCCAGCATCTTCTCCCAGACGGGGATCTTGTCCTTGTTGACGTTCAGTTCCCGGGAGGCGGCCACCGTATTCCGGAGAAGTTCCTTGGCCGCCGCCACGTCCATCGTGGCGTTGAACGTCGTCTGGGACCCGGTGTTGCTGGGCGAGTTCTCGGGCGACTGGGTCGGGCTGAACACGTATTTCCTGTCCGGGCCTTCGTAAAGATAATCTTCGAAGAAGAGGGCCGCCTTTTCCATGAAAGGCAGGGCATGTTCAGCCAGGAACTTCCGGTCGCCCGTGTAGAGCCAATAGTCATAAAAAAAATGGGCCGCCCAGGGGGCGCCGGCGACCCAGAACTGTCCGGGGAAATCCGCTTCGAACGCGTTATTGTAGCCGTTCGTGGTCGACCGTGACGGCAGAGCGATCCCCCGAGCCCCGAAGATCATCTTCGCGTTGACCTCGAGATACGGGACCAGTCCCTCCATATAGGATGTATAGGCCAGAAGGAGTTCGGGCGTGTTCCCCATGAGCATGCTGGCCAGGGCCGAGGGGACGTTCCCGTTGTGGGTGAAATCACTGGACCAGGGCGGGTCGTAGGTCCCGGCCCAGACGCCCTGGAGGGTCGGCGGCAGATCGCCCGTGCTGGAGATGATATTGTAGCGGCCGGCATCGAAGACCTTTTCCAGGAGCGCCCTCGAGGGCTCGGCGTCGGTCGACTTGGCCAGCAACTGCTCCGACGTCAGGCCGCGGTCCGGGCCGCCACCCAGGTCGAGCCGCATGCGCCGGAACATCTCCCCGTGGATTTTCTCGTGTCTCCGCAGAAGCTCGCTATAAACCGGGGGCAGGCCGGCCAGGGCCCGTTTCGTCGCTTCGATCATGGATTTATCGAAGTCGTCGAGCACCCTGATATCGACGAAAACAAGCACTTCGTCCGCGCCCGTGACCACCAAGGCCGGTCCGTCCGTCGTCGTCGTGCCGTTCTTGGCAATGACCCGCGCGACACCTTCCAACGCCTGGATGCTTCCGGGATACGCGTGGGTGAAGCCGTTGCGATACGTCAGGGTGGACGCATCGGTGGTCATGGCCAGGTTGGTGACGTTCGCCCTGAACCTCTCGTTCTTGGGCTCCCGGGGCGTGAGCTCCAGCCGGCAGTTCACCCGGCCCGGGCCGGGCCCGATGATCTGCATCAGGGCGATCCCATCGGCGCGCGAGACGAAAAGCCGGCGCTCGAACACCCCCCGGTTATCGGACCAGTGAACGGCCGTCTCGCCCGTCTCAAAATTCGTCGAGCGCAGATATTCCGTGACGGCGCCTTCCGCGGCCATCTTGACCCTGAGGTCAAAAGCGGGCATGAGCGGGTCGGGATAGAGGAATCCCTTCTGTTCGGCGACATCTTCCGCCAGTTGCCCCGCCTGCGCGTAAAGCCCGCGGTCGATGAGGCGGCGGATCTCGAACAGCCGAGTGGCGGTGGCCGGCGGCAGGAGTGGGGCGCGCTCGGGCATGAACAGATGCTTGTGACTGAAGACGACGATCTCGTCCAACGGCCGGCCCAGGACGCTCGCCCCGATGGTCCCATTACCGCTGAGAAGGCCCTGCTCCCAGGTCAGGCCGGGCTCGGAGCTGATGAATCCGCGCTCGGGGACAGGCAGTTTCGTTGAGGCCTGAGCTGGGGGATCCGAAGGATCGGTGGCACGGCGCGCGGAACCGGCCGCCGGGCTGAAGGCCGAAAAGATGATGAGGAGTGCCGCAGCGCCGTAGATCGCTTTTTTCACGGACGGTTTGTTCATGAGACTCATCTCCCTTTCTGTTTGCCGCTATAAATTTCCCGGACCCGGTCGACGACGATCGCCAGCAGGATGAGCAGGCCGAGAAACGAGTTGGCGTAATAGGGGTTCGCCTTGACCTCGACCAGCCCGTGTTTGATGAGCATGAAAATGGACGACCCCATGAAGATCCCGAGCGCGGAGATGATCCCGCCGTTGAGCCCTGTCCCGCCGATGATGGCTACGGCGAACGAGATGATCAGCCAATCGTCGCCGGTTTCGGGGGCGGCCGAGCCGAGCTTGGACGCCCACAGGACGGCCGCCAGCGCCGCGAACGCCCCGGACAGGACGTGGGCCGAGATGACCATACGGTCGGTATGGATCCCGGACAGCCGGGCCGCGGCCGCGTTGCCGCCCGTGGCCAGCATCCGGCGGCCGAAGACCGTGTTCCTGTACATGAATCCGATAAGCCCCAGCAGAAGGACCACGAGAATGAAAACGAACGGGACCCCCCAGAGGCTTTTCTGGCCGATGACGCTAAATGACTCTGAGACCTTGTAGGGCGATCCGCCCGAGATGCCAGAGCGCAAACCCATGAAGATGAACATCATGGACAGCGTGACGATGAACGAATCGATCCTGAGGCGGGTGATGATCAGGCCGTTGAGCCAGCCAGCCAGAACGCCGACGCCCAGGGCCAGGGCCACGGCCAGGCCTGCCGGGAGGCCCCAGGTATCGAGTCCCAGGCCGAGGACAACGGTGGCGATGCTGCCGATCGCTCCGACCGCCAGGCTCATCTGGCCCACGACAAGGCAAAAGGCCTGCGACAGAGCGATCAGGACATAGAACGCCATCTGGCGCGAAATAACGAACATGGTGTAGCTGCTGAGGAAGCTTTGGGAACGAAGCGCCAGGATCGCGAAGAGGACGACGGTCGAGATGACCAGCCCGAGGGTCCGGCCGCTTATCCTTTCCCGCCGGTCGAACCCCGCCCCGGTTTTCGCCCCGTCCTTCTCCGCTGTGGTCTTCGTTGCCATGATCGTGTCCTTCCTCACTGCAAATACCGGCCGATGGCCGCACTGACCTGCCCGTAGGTCTTGGTCTCCTCGTCCACGCCCGTGATCTCGCCGACGACACGGCGGTCCCTGAAGACGAGGATCCGGCTGGCGACCTTGATGACCTCCGCCATGTCCGAGGAGATGAGGATGACCGCCTTCCGCCCGTTCTTCGCCAGGTCCCAGATGAGCTGGTGGATCTGCTCCTTGGCCCCGATGTCCACCCCGACCGTCGGCTCGTCGATGATCAGGATGTCGCAATCGGCGGCCAGCCACTTCGAAATGCAGATCTTCTGCTGGTTGCCGCCGCTCAGGTCCTCGGTCTTCTGGTAGGGCCCGGTCGTCCGGATGTCCAGGGCCCGGATCATGCGTCGCGTCAATGCCAACTCCCCGGCCCGGCTGATGGCCCGGGTCAGCCGGCTGCGAAGACGGGGCCAGACGGTGATCGTGACGTTGGTCGTGACGGGGGACTGGAGAAGCAGCCCCTCCTCCTTGCGGTTCTCCGTGACGTAGCCGATGCGGTAGCGCTCCAGGCTGTCCGCAACGCTCTGGATGCAGGCCTTCTCCCCCCGGACATAGACTGCGCCGCGGTCAAGCCGGTCCTCGCCGATCAGGACGCGGGCCAATTCGGTGCGGCCCGCCCCGACCAGACCGTAGAAGCCGAGGATCTCTCCTTCGTAAAGGGTGAAGTTGACATTATCGACCTTACCCTCGCGAACCACGTTCTCGGCCCGCAGCATCTCGCGGTCCCGGTTGACGTCGAGCGGGCCCAGATGGGCCTCCACGATCTCCCGTCCGATCATCATCCGGACGAGTTCCCCCGGTTCGAGGCCGGCGATCCTCCGCGTGCCGACGTGGCGGCCGTCACGGAGCACGCTGACCGCATCGCACAAGGCGAACACTTCCTCGACCTTGTGGGAAACGAAGATGATCGTGACGCCCCGGCCCCGGAGGTCCCTGAGGATATGGAACAGGTTGCCCGCCTCGTGTTCGGTCAGCGAGCTCGTCGGCTCGTCGAGAAAAAGGACGCGCGCGTCGGCGGCCAGCGCCTTGGCGATCTGAACGAGCTGCTTGTGGGCGGCGCTCAGGTTCTTGATCACGGCGTCCGGGGGGAGGGCCAGCCCGACCAGGTCGAGGTATCTCCGGGCGACGCTTTCGACGGCCTTCCAATCGATGATCCCTGTCCGGCCGACCGTCACGAGCTTGTCGAGCATGATGTTCTCGGCGACGGTGCTTTCGGGGATGATCTGGATCTCCTGGCTGACGACGTCGATGCCGCGGGCCAGGCTGTCGCGGTAGTCGCGAAAGCAGAGGCGCTCCCCGTCATAAAGAACTTCGCCCTCGTCGGGCTGCTCGATGCCGGTGACGACCTTGATGAGGGTGCTCTTCCCGGCACCGTTCTCCCCGACGACGGCGTGGATCTCTCTGGGCTCGAACCGCAGGCTGACGCCGTCGAGCGCCTGGACGCCCGGGAAGCGCTTGCGGATGCCCCTGAGTTCGAGCATGGATCGGCGGCGCTCCTATTTCGGCGGTTGGAGATACTTCGTCCGGAGCTCTGCGGCGATCCCGTCGGTGATCTTCCGGACCTCGGTGGCGTACGTGTCGATATTGTCCTTCGTGACGATGACGATTCCCGCGTTGATGAACTGGTAGGGGGCTTTGGGCGTCCACCCGTCGAGCATCAGCCCGAGCAATCGGGCCGAAAGGTAACCGTGTCCGGGCGGGTTCTGGGCGATCGTGGCGTCGATGAAGCCGTCGCGGATCGCCTGGAGCACGGTCGGGCCGGTGTCGATCCCGATGAAGCGGATCCGCTTGTGCCGGGGGTCGCGGTGCCATTCGGTCAAAACGGACGCGGCGGCGATGGTCGGGTTGTAGCCCGTGGTGATGATGCCGTCGATCTCGTCCATCCGGGCCGCGAGGGCGCTCTGGAGCTTGGTGACGGCTTCGCTGACCTGGGTCATGTCCGAAATCGTCTGGACGATTTCCACGCCGGGATGCCGGGCCACGACCTCTCGGATGCCCTCGTCGCGCTTCTTGGTGTTGATGTCCGTGACCATCTCGAGGACATTGAGAATCCGGCCCCGGCCGTCCATGAGTCCGATGAGCTTCTCCGCGGCCGTCATGGCCGCCGCCTTGATATCCGTGGCCACGGTGAAGGGAACGGGCGTGGGCAGGTCCGGTTCCGCCCCATAGGCCACCACGAGCTGGCCGCGGCTTTTCAATTGGGCGAAAAGGGCATTGGCGCCGGCGGGGTCCCCGGGATAGACGCTGAAGGCCTTGTATCCCTTGGTGGACAGGGCCTCGACGTTGACATTCTCGTTGTCCTGGGTCCACTGCTGGCCGACGACCTTGGCCGCCCGGGTGCCGGTCTCCCGTTCAAACCGCTCGACGCCGCTCCGGACTTCGCTGACGTAGGGATGGGGCATCATGCCATACCAGCAGACGGGCTCGACCCCCACGTTCGTACGTGTCACTTTAACGACGACGACCACGGCCGCCAAAACGACGACGGCGAGGATAAGGACCGTCTTTTTCATCGCGATTCCTCCCGATCCGCCGCCCACCGCGGGTGCCGCTGGACCCGCGCGACGGAGACAGGCCGAAGGCTTAAGGATTTTTCATTATAGCATGACTCAGATCCGCTCATCGGGGCCCCAAGCCGATGCGGACCGGCCGGACCGACTCCTTCTTGATCCAGACCACAAGATCGGTCCCGTCGATCGTTCGCACATATCCAAGCTTGAGGGCCGGGCCGCGCTCGACGGGCTGTCCATCCACCGTCACCGCGGCGCCTCCGTCGCCCCAGCCCCGGAGATAAAGCACGATATTCACCGCCGGCCTTTCCGGGGCAGCCTGGAGCTCGCAGACCACGGCCTCCGGCCTCCCTGGGTGGGGGCAGGCAAGCACATAGGCTCGCTGCGAGAGGTCATAGCCTTCGGAACGAAGGCCGGGACCCTGAACGGACAAGGCCGGCGCTAGGGCCCAGGACCTTCCGAGCGCCGCCAGGCCTCTGTACGGGCCCTCCGTGACGCCATAGACCCAACTCGCCCAAGTGGTCTCTTCGGGCCCGGCGTGCCTCGGAGGATCGGTGTAGGAGATGGAAAAACTCGTCACGCGGTCGGCCGCCACCGCGTACCGGCCGTCCGAAGGCAGGAGAGAGACCGGAAAGTGGTTGTACGCGGGGAAATTCGAGACGCCGGCCCTGACCCTCCCGACATAAACATTCATCTGGCAGCCCGGTTCGAAGAGGATGAAGGGCTTGGCCTTCGACTTCAGGTTCACGACCTGGATATTCGGATTCTCGGGCTGGAGCTTCCGGCGGTGGTCAGGATCATTGATCTCTCCGGGCCAGGAGTACACCTGGCTCTCCCCTTTCAGGTTGAGAAGCGTCAGGGCGTCCCGGTTCAGGACGTCCTCGGAGCTTTGACCGGGCTGGCACAGGGGGATGGTTTCCTGGATTTCGGACGGTGATTCCCGGCCCAGGAATTCTGCGGGCCAAACCACTTTGCGGACGGCCGTCAGGTCGGGATAAAAATAGTAATATTCGTCCATCCATAATCCCCAGCCGGATTTCTCGTCGACCCGCCAGAAATGGTTGCGCGAGCTCACGGGGGCATAGCGCCAATGGACCACGGCCCGGGCCTCGCTCGATTCCAGGATCCGGACTTGGGAATAGAGGCAGCGAGGGTCTTCCATGTGCTCGTAGCAGCCCTCGGTGTCGTCCCATGTTTCGACGCTCTGGTCGGCCAGCCACTGTCCGTTCTCCATGACCCAGGCCGGGCCGTAGCGCGTCCCCCGCCAGAAAACGACGCGGACCGGCGAATCGTCGAACTCGACGACGATGTCCGCGGCCGGACCGACGGGCCACAGGGCATCCCAGCCGTCGTCGTACCGGAGCTTCGTATAATAAGCCCCGAAACGCCCCGGCCCTTGAGGGCCGGAAGGCAGCCGGGGGACGGCGAGGTCGGGGGCTGAGGCCGGCCGCACAGACTCATAGGTTTGCTTCAGCTCTTCGGCGGAAAGCGCTCGATCGAAGATCCTGATCTCATCCATGATCCCGTCGAACGCATACCAGCCTTCGACCGTTCCGACGCCCGACCCGACGATGTGCGACGGCTTTCTCTTTTCGGGGTTCATCCCGATCAGGAGGTCCGCGCCGCCGGCATAGGCCGGGATCCCCTGAAAAGCCAGCGAGCCCGCCTCCCGGCCGTCAAGGAACAATGTGATCCCACTCCGGGCGTCGAAAACGGCCGCGAGATGTGTCCATTTTCCCGTGGGAATCCTGGTGCGCGACAGGCACTCCTTCCATTCGCCGCGGACAGAGACCCTCAGTCCGAGTTCGCCTTGGGGCCCGATCCCGAAAGAATAGCCGACAAGCCCGTCCTTCTCCTGGCTCAGGACGGGACACCAATTCCACGGCAGCGCCGCCGGGGCGACCCAGGCCTCCATCGTGAACGCCTCGCCCAGGCGCGGAGCCCGGTTTCCTTTCCGGATGACGCGGGTGGTGTAGCCGTCGAACCTAAGGCCGGTTCCCGAGATCCCTGTGACAAGCTTGAAATGCCCCTCGATCGCATCCTGGACGCCGCTCGCCGCATCGAGCGCCCTCCGGGTCGCCGATCCTTCGTCGAACGTCCACAAGGCCACCGGGTCCTTTCGAGCGGCCGGTGACCGGAGTTCAGCGACCGCTCCCGAGAGAATGGTGAAGAGCGCAACAAGGGACCAAAGCAGACGTTGGCTCACGGTTCCTCCCCCATGATGCGCCATCTGTTTCTTCAATGGCTTTCGCCGAGGATCCGCGCGACCTCATCAAGGGTCGCGACCTTGGGATGGTTCCGGTAGTCCGGGAGCACGAGAGATTGGATCGCGAGCGCGGCCAGCTCATCTTCGGGCACGTGGAGATCGCGGAGCCTGAGATCCATCCCGATCTTCTTCATGAAGCGCTCGATCGCGGCACACGATTTCTCGGCGGCCTTCAGCCCTGTCTCGGCGGCAATTCTTTTATCGAGGATCCGGCCCACGGCGGCGAATTTAGCGGGGGCGGCCCGGAAACTGTAGCGCAGGATCGCCGGGTAGACCACGGCCAGGGCTTCGCCGTGAGCGACATGGGGATAGAGTCCGCCGATAGCCATGCCGATGCCGTGAGGGAGGGTCACACCGGAGTTGGCGATGCAGAGGCCGGCCAGCGTATCGGCCCACGCCATTTGTTCTCTGGCCTCAAGGTCCGTTCCGTCCTTGACGGCGGAGGGGAGGTGTCTGGCGACGATTGCCAGGGCCTCCAGAGCCATCAGGTCCGTATAAGGAGATCCGTTCGGGTTGATAAAACTCTCAAAGGCGTGGGCAAATACGTCGAACCCGGTCGTGGCCGTCACCCGGCCTGGCACGGAACGCATCAGCTCGGGATCGACAATGCTCGTCCGGGGGTAGAGCAGCGGATGAAACAGCGCGGATTTGTTTTTTTCCTCCGGATTCGTGATGACGGCCACCTGAGTGACATGGGATCCGGTTCCTGAGGTAGTCGTGACAGCGACAATCGGCAGGGTTTTGCCGGTCGGCTGGCTTTCCCGGAAGAACAGGTAATCCCAGGCCCTGCCCGGGTGGGTGGCTTCGACGGCGATCGCCTTGGCCGTGTCCATGCTCGAGCCGCCGCCGACGCCAAGGACGATGTCGGCCTTGAAATCCCTCGCCATTCTGGCACCCGCCGACACGACGTCGCAGGTGGGATTGGGGATGACGCCGTCGAAATGGGCGAAGGGGATCTTGGCCTCGGTCAGCAAACGTCTGACCCTTCCGAAAAGTCCCCCGAACTCGGGGGTCTCCGGGACCGTCACGAGGAGACAGCGGCTTCCGACGCGGGCCACGGCTGGCCCGATATCGGCCACGCGGCCCCGGCCGAACCGAATTTCCGTTGGTTGGTGGTAGTGGAATGGTTTCATGTGTTCTCTATCCTCCGGACGCATATAATCTTGGCTCTCTCCGCGGCACGTCCCGAGCGCCCGTTCAAAGGTCGATAAAGACCTTCATGGATCTGTCCCCTTCCTGGTCGATGAAGTCATAGGCGCTCCGATAGCTTTCGAAGGGGAAATGAACGGTCTCCAGGGGCTTCGTGATGACGCGCCGGTCCGTGATCAGCCTGACCGCCTTGATGAAATCCCTCCTCTGGTACATCAGAGTCCCCTTCAGGACGAGCTCCCGGTCCTGGAGAAATCCCATATTGACCCGCGGTCGTTCGCCGTAGACTCCGACGGCGACGATCGTCCCGCCTTTCCGGATGGCTCCAATGGCCAGATTGATGGCGGCCTCGGCGCCGGCGCATTCAAAGGCCGTGTCAAAGCCCTTACGGCCGAAGACGCGCACCACGGCCTCCTCGAGACTCTCCGCCTTCGCATTGGATACCGACCGGAGCCCGGACCGCCGGGCGATCTCGAGGCGGAAATCGCTGATGTCGTTGATCAGAACGTTCGCGCCCGCGGCCCGGGCCACTTGCCCGAGGAGATTGCCGATGGGGCCGGCGCCGAGGACGACGACGTTCGTCCCGCCGATCCTTCCGGCCCGGGCGACCGCGTGGACCCCGACCGCCACCGGCTCGACGAGAGCCCCCTGTTCGAAGCTGAACGACGCGGGGAGGGGGATGATCTTCGCCGCCTCGGTGACAAAGAAGTCCTGGGCGCAGCCGGGGGCCTGAAAGCCCTGGACCTTGAGGACGTCGCAGATATGGTAATCCCCGCGCCGGCAGGGGCCGCAGCGGCCGCAAACGATCTGGGGAGTGGCCGTGACTTTCAGCCCAGGCCGGATGTTACGGACTCGTTTTCCGACGGACTCGACGACGCCCGAGAATTCGTGGCCCTGGACGACAGGGTAAGAGGTGAACGGGTGACGTCCGTGCCGGACGTGAACGTCGGATCCGCAGACCCCGATCGTCTTGATGCGGATGAGGACTTCGTCGGGGCCGGGCTTGGGAACGGGCACGTCCCTGAACTCAATCTCGCCGGGAGAGGTCATCACGGCCTGTCTCATCTTCGATCTCCTTTATTTTAGAGCTTCCGGTTCGCCGGCGCCAGCGGGAGCGACATGATAGGTCTCGCCCCGTTCCGTCGGAAAGGTCAACATGTCCTCCCCGCTTTCAACCGTCTTTACGGGCATGCCGTCACTGAGGGTCACTTGCACCGGCCATCGGACTCTGAGGCGGCATGGCTTGCCCAGCCGCGACTGAATCGACCCGGACGTCAAGCGGCCGGCTTTCCAAGCGATGTCCACTTCGAAGCCACCGCGGGCGGCGAAGCCGCGAAGAACACCATCGGGCCAAGCCGCGGGAAGCGCGGGAAGAAAGTCAATCGTGTCGTTCTGAGATTGGAGCAGCATCTCCGCGATTCCAGCCGTCCCGCCGAAGTTCCCGTCAATCTGGAAGGGCGGACCGATGTCCATAAGGTTCGGAAGCGTGCCGCCCTTTCTCGGATCGCCTTCGGACATATCCTGCGGTTGAAGGAGACTACGCAACGAGGCGTACGCCTTCTCCGCATCGCGCAGCCTGGCCCACAGGGCCGTCTTCCAGGCAATCGACCAACCCATGCCTCCCTCGCCGCGCATGGTTAAGGACATCCGGGCCGCGGCCGCGAGCCGGGCTGTCGCGTCGAGTCCGATCGCACGACCGGGGTAGAGAGCATAGAGATGGGAAAGGTGCCGGTTCGTGTCCTTGGGATCGTCCCAGTCGTCGAGCCACTCCTGAAGCTGGCCGTAGCGGCCAATCTGAAGAGGGGCCAGGCGATCCCGGGCACGAAGGACGGCGCTCCGGAACGCTGCGTCCAGGCCGAGCGTGCGAGAAGCGTCGGCATAGGCGCTGAATAGGTCCCGCAATAGCTCCATGTCCAGGGCCGGACCCGCGGCAATCGTGGCGAAGACCTTGACTTTGCGCACCTCGTCGGTGAAGCTCACGTTGCCGGGATAATGGGGCCAGTTTTCGGGGGAGCTCGAGGGGCAGGTCACGAGCCACTTGTGGCGTGGCTCCTCAACGAGCGTATCGAGAAAGAACTCGGCCGCTCCCTTGAGAAGCGGGTAAATCCGGCGCAGGTAATCCGCCGCCCCAGTGAAGAGATAGCGGTCCCAGAGCTCGTTGCATAGCCAAGCCCCGCCCGCCGGCCAGGTCCCCACGTACGGACCGTTGACCGGAGCGGCGGCCAACCAGATGTCGGTGTTGTGGTGGAGCATCCAACCGCGGGCGCCGTAATGCGTTTTCGCGATTTTCGCCCCCGTTTCGGCCAGGCCTTCGACGAGCCGGACGAACGGCTCGAAACACTCATCGAGGTTCGCGACTTCGGCGGGCCAGTAGTTCATCTCGAGGTTGATGTTGGTCGTGTATTTGCTGCCCCAGGCCGGATTCATCGTATCATTCCAGAGACCCTGGAGGTTGGCCGGAACCCCGCCCGGGCGAGAGCTCGAAATGAGAAGATAGCGGCCGAATTGAAAATAGAGCGCGGCCAACGCCGGGTCATCGCCCCGGGCCTGGAACCGCCGCAGGCGCTCGTCGGTGGGAAGGCCCGACGCATCAGTGCGCGGCAGGACCAGTGCGGCCCGGCGGAAGAGCCGCCGGTGTCCGGCGACATGATCTTCCCTGAGTTTTTCATAGGACTTCGTGACGGCGGCCGCGAGACTGCTTTCGGCCAGGGGGGCCGGGTCGCCACCAAGGTCCTTAAAACTCAGGAAGTTCGTGGCCGCCGTGACCAGGATGGTTGCGGCATCGGCGCAGCTAACGGTCGCTACATCGCCGTCGAGTTGGACACGGCCGCCTTCGGGGATGACCTTGGCCATGGCCTCGTACTCGACGCGGCCCTTGATCCCGAGGTATGTGGCCGTCCTTCCCCGCAACCGGAGGCAGTCCGAACCGAGACCGTTGCTCTCCCAATGTTCGTCGCCCGGAGATTCCACGGATCTGCCGTCGAGCTCCGTGATCCGAGCGTACGTATCGTCCATGGTGAGCCCGTTCGTCCGTCCCGTCAAGCGAACGCTGAAGGACAAGTTGCCGGGCTTGGAGGCCGCGAAACGCACTACAATGACCTCGTCGGCTGGGCTCGCAAAGACTTCACGTGTGTAAGTCACGCCGCCAATTGTGTAGCGTACGGCGGCGACGGCCGTGTCCAAGTCGAGTTCCCGCCTATAGCCCGTGAGTTGCTTGTTTTGGTCGGTCGGACGCCCCAGTCCGGCGTAACTAATCTGGAGGTCCGCCAGAGGCTGATATTTCTGCTGGTTGGGCGGACGGGCCATCATTTTCCGGCCGAAGAGTTCCTGCGCCTCACGGAATTTCCCGGCGAAAACGAGCCGCCGAACCTCCGGCAAGGCCTTCAGGGCCTCCGGGTTCGAGGGGTCATAGGGGCCGCCGGTCCAAACGGTGGATTCGTTAAGCTGAACGCACTCTTCGTTGACGCCGCCGTAGATCATAGCCCCGAGGCGCCCATTTCCGACCGGAAGCGCTTCATTCCAGACCGCGGCCGGACGCCGGTACCAGAGTTTAAGATAGCCCCACTCGGCGTCCTCTGAGCTCTGGGCCATTGAACCCGGCGCCTGGACGGCAATAGCGGACCGAACGGTGTCGTTCGACGCGGGTGCCGACACAACCGCGGCCCAGGCAGCTAACGATGCAAGCCCCGGCAGGAGGATTCGAAAAGTTGTTCGTTTCATTCCATTTCCGTATCAAACACTCTGCGCCGGCAGATTGCCGTTGTTACAGCTCATTCGCGCGCCGCCGTGTTTATATCCATCTATTCTCGCACCCCGTACCCTACATCGCCTTGATGTTCTTTGGTGGGGTCAGGGCCTGGATATTATGGCAGGGCGCCAGGATCTAGCCCTCGTCGCGGCCTAACGTGTGGAGACCCGGTGCGAGTGCAAACCCAGCATAGCGCGGCTCGAGCTTGACGACAAAGTCGACATGCAGTTTCTCGAGGGCCGCCCGCTGACTCGCGTGCCCCGTCTGTTTCATGAGGCTGGCGACAGCCTCGTCTGTCCCCCAGAAGTCCATGAGGACCCTATCGGGCTTTTCCCGTTTGAAAACGGCCTGACAGCTCTCACGGGACGATAGGGTTTCCCTGGACATGCCCTTCCCCCTCCTAGAGGGACCGGAGGGGAAAGGGCCGCATGGCCCCTCCCCCTTGTCCCGATCAGAATGCCGTGTTTAGAACCTGTAGAGCAGAGAGAACTTGAACATGCGGGATCCGACAAATCCACGCAGGCCTGTCGAGCCGGGGGTGTAGCTGCCGGTCGTCGAGTTGTTGTCGTCCGGCCTCCATGTCCCGCCGGGGTTATCGGCGACGGTCAACGTGTAAGCGCCGAGAACGTTGAAAGCGTCGACGAACGCGGCGAGCTTGCCGGGGCCCAGCCTGAAGTCCTTCTCGAGTCTGAAGTCGAGGCTGTCCGTGGCCTCGGTCCGCCGGGTGCCGGGCGGTTCTACGTAGATACTGTAAGGCGTCGACGAGACGTTATTGGCCGCCGCCCAGTCCGCCGGGGGCTGGACATTGACCGTCCGTCCCCAGGGGGTGCCGTCGGCATGCATGTAGTTGAACGAGAACATCAACTTGTAAGGCAGGTTGAACGTGCCGTAAAGCTTGATCAGGATGGGCCGGCTGTAGGGCAGCTGGCCATAGGTGTTGACGAACGAGTTGGGGCTGGTGAAGTTGGCGAACGAAGCCCAAGAGGCGTAGCCCACGGGATAGTTTCCGGTGCTCCTGGTGAAACTGACGGAGCCGCCGAGCTGCCAGCCGTTGGACAGTCTCTTGTCGAGGCTGACCTCCACGGAATGGTATTTCATGACGCCTTCAGGGACGTTGGTCAGGCGGTAGTATTGGGCGGGGGCGTCATTGGAGAGGAAGTACATGGTGACCTGCCTGGCCGGGAAGGAGCCGTACGCGGGGACCGTCGTGGTGAACGGGATCCACCACTGGGGGGCCTGGTCATGCGTGTACCAGTAGTCGCCGGTCGATTGGTCCCAGAGGACACTGGCCAGGACTTCCTTGCGTTCCTTGTGAATATAGCGGACTCCGACGTTGATGTCCTTGACGAGCTCGTGTTCAATGCCGGCCGTGACCTCATCGATGTGAGGCATCTTGACGTTGGGGTCGATGGAGTCCAGATAGCCCGTGGAGATCATGTTCAGGGGAGTCTCTCCGTAGAGGACCGCGTAGTGGTCGCCGCCCGGGCCCGGGAGATCGGGCACGCCGTTGTGGTTGTCATCCCACCAGGAAAAGTCATAGCCGTACCAGTTCAGGGGAGGGAGGATTGTTCCGGTGGGGAAGCCCTCCTGCTGGCGGGACCACGAGGCCTTCAGAGCCGTCTTCCCGTTGCCGAAGAGGTCGTAGGTCACCCCGATGCGCGGGGATGGGATGGTCCCATAGGGGAAGGCGTTGTTCCAGGCCGGGTACGAGACCGCGGCATAAG
>Ga0187881_10000098_pt1 | contig 102495 bp, 80 predicted proteins | sample June2016WEW_19_1_2_FD_133017 | JGI IMG/M metagenome (GOLD analysis project Ga0187881, IMG submission 133017) | Peatland microbial communities from SPRUCE experiment site at the Marcell Experimental Forest, Minnesota, USA - June2016WEW_19_100 | ecosystem: Environmental > Terrestrial > Soil >... | reverse complement strand
GCTTACCGGGTACTTGGTTTCGACGGTCTTCTGGAACTGCGGCTCCAGCGGCATCATGCGGAACCCCACCAGCAGGGATGCGTTACCGTACCAGAATTGCTGGTGAGAGATATTCCAGAAACCGTAGCGCGTCTTGGTATCCGCGCCCTCCCAGTCGATCAGGCCCAATCCCATGCCGATGAGCTTGTTCTCTGTCAGTTGGGTCTCCAGAGCGCGCCACGGACCTTCGCAGCCGGAGTAGTCGAAGGGAGTGATGTAGAACTCCAGGACCAGCTTGCCGGATTCTCCCGGCTTGAAGCTGTAGTTGTAGGCGTGCTCGGAATAGGGCGGATCGATGCCGTACTGCGGGCAGCCCCACTCCATTGCCCAGTTCTTGCCCGGACCCGGCGGAGTGAAAATGTGATAGTTCTGCGCCGTTACACCGTGGGTCTGCCGCGAAGCTGTCTCGCGATCGATCCGCGGGTCGAGGACCGATGCCGGCTTCCCCACCATCTCGGGAGTAAAGATCTCCCGATGGTATTGATCGATCAGCGGCCCGCCGGAAAGATCGCCGTCCACGACCACCTCGAAAATGTCGTTGTGCAATCCCGGCAGGGAGAAATCCCAGTAGCCTTTGTATGCCTCGTAGAGGAAATACAGGCGGTTCTCGCCCTTCACCCACCCGACCTTGATTTTCACATCCAACTTCTTCGGATCGTGGTTCAGGCCATGGCCCTGTTCAGTGTCCATGAACTCGCTCATGGTGATGGCATAGTTGTCCGGCACGATATTCCAGTCGTCCGGATTCCCGTCGATGCACGGCTTCATGCTGGCGGGAAATTGAAATGCCTTGAACGTCACATCCTGCCGCTCGAGTGCCGTGGCAGGGATCGACAGGAGCACTACGAAGAGGGCGCCTATCGGTCTGCTCAGAGTCATGTCTCCTCCAGTTCAGGACTGCAACTCGGCAACGATCTCCGCCGCCAGGGACCGGGCCTTCTCGAGTGCGCCGGGCTCCAGGCTGATGGCGCCTACGCGCGCGTGACCGCCGCCGCCGTAACGCTCGCAAATGGTGGCGAGATTGTGCCTCGGCGCTGCCGGAGACCAGGGGTTCGAGCCCACTGAAATTTTGGTGCGGAAGGCGGAGCGGCTCACCGACACCGTATAGGTGGAAGCTGGAAACAGGTAGTACGGGATGAACTTGTTGTAGCCTTCCATGTCATAACCCGCCAGATCGAAAAAAACCACGCTGTCTTCCTGGCGCGCGCGGTTCTTGATGATCTCCATCGAATCCAGGTGGCGCTGGTACAGAGGCTCGAAAAGCGCCTGGACTTCCGGTTCGGCGATGATTTCCGGGAGCTGGCGGAACTGCATCCAGCCGATGATCTTCCGCACGATATCGGAGTCCTTGGCCGCTTCGATCACCAGCGTCAGCTTCATGGCCGGCTCACCCAGCTCGACGGCCGTCCTGGCATCCGGATACTGCGCTCCGTCGATGACCACCGACCAGCGCACCAGGTCCGCCAGGTCCGGCGCGCGGAAGCCGAAGCGCTCGCCGGCCACCGCGCAAATGAACGCGGTGCAGGACTTGTAGCTGGGGTCGTAGAGCTTGCGCCCGCTGGTATCGCGGCCAAAATGCTCCGCGTCTTCGGGGGTGAGGAACGCGCTCTGGTGGTGGTCGAACCACCACGTGAGGCGGGGATCGCTGGAGTACTTGAAATCCACAATGGCGTTCTCGTCGCCATCGAACAGCGCCGGATCGAAGGTCTGGGACGCCCGGTGCGCCATTCCTGTGTAACGAAACTCCGCGTCCGGGTGAACCGCGCCCGCGATAAAGCGGCTGAAGAAGGCAGCCGACGCTGCCCCGTCAAAACAATGGTCGTGGTACAGCACGCGTTCGAGCATGAGCAAACTGAGGAAAACCTATCAGCTTGCCTGAACGCGAGAAGAAATGCAACTGCGCTCCGCCGCCGGCGCTGCGCCGCCCATGCCCTCGCCAGTCAACTCTGCTACATTTGTTGGGAAACCATGCGAACCATCCCCGGCTGGGACCAGTACTACCTCGATATCTGCAAGGTTGTCTCCTGCCGCAGCAAGGACCCCCACACCCAAATCGGCTGCGTGATCGTTGGGCCGAACCATGAAATCCGGTCGACCGGTTACAACTCGTTCCCGCGTGGAATCCGGGACGACGCCCCGGAACGGCTGGTGCGGCCCGCCAAGTACCTTTGGATCGAGCATGCCGAGCGCAACGCCATCTGCAACGCGGCGCGCGCCGGAACCCCCACCGAGGGGTGCACCATGTTCGTCGAGATCATGCCGTGCATGGATTGCGCCCGTGCCATCGTGCAGGCCGGCATCACGGAGGTGGTGGTTTCCTCCGAGCGCATGGCGCAATATTGCAGCGAATACTACGACGAGCACTTCGGCATGGTTGAGGTGTTATTCGGCGAGGCCCGGGTGCGCGTGCGCCGGGTCTAACCGGCCTTGGAACCGCCGGGGCCGGCGGGGTTGTCTGACGGGCTCCCGCCAGTTCTTGCCAGTGCACTCCTATGAAAGCGGCACTGGCAAGCGCGGCACCGGAAGGGACGCCTCCCCAGCGCCGCCATAAACGAGTCTCTGATTCCGCGGGGGCTGGACTGGCGGATGTCCCTGCCGCCGCAACGCGGACACCGGAGTTTTTCCTCGAGATCCGTAATTAACGTCCCCGTTATAGTGAGCTTACCAGAACCATACGCGCCCTGTCAGGGCTGGTTTGGGGTCAACCACCCTGAAGCGCCGAGCGTGTCGAGGTCGGACGGCTCGCCGAACTTCAGCCCGGCGAGTGAGGCGTCGATAGCGCGCAGCAGGCCAGTCAGCACGCCGCCGGCTCCCACCTCGACGAAGTGCCCAATGCCCAGTCCCGCCATCTGGCGGATGGATTCCAACCATCGCACCGGGTTGGGCACCTGCTGGTAGAGTCCCTCGCGGGCTTCGGCGCCGGTTCGGATCTCGCGCGCCTGCCAGTTGTTCACCAGCGGCCGGGAGAGGTCGCGGAAATCGGTGGCGTCCAGATCGGCTCGCAGGCGCTCCTGCGCCGGCTTCATCAGCGCGCAGTGGAACGGCGCGCTGACGGGCAAGAGCACGGCGCGGCGCGCGCCCGCGGCCTTGGCCAGCTCGATGGCGCGGGCGACCGCTGCCGCATGGCCCGCGATCACCGTCTGGTCCGGCGAATTCAGGTTGGCGGCGCTCACCACCTCGCCCTGGGCGGCCTGCTCCAGGACCCCGTCCAGTCTTCCTTCCGGCAGCTTGAGCAGCGCGGCCATGGCGCCCACGCCGGGCGGCACGGCTTCCTGCATATACTGGCCGCGCTTGCGGACCAGCCGGACGGCGTCGGCGAACCGCAGACTTCCCGCCGCCACCAGCGCCGAATACTCGCCCAGGCTGTGGCCGGCCACGTAGTCGGGCGCAAAGCCCCGCTCTTGGAGCACCTCGAAGGCGGCCATGGAGACGGTGAGCAGCGCGGGCTGCGTGTTCTCGGTGAGCTTGAGCCGATCCTCGGGGCCTTCGAAGCACAGACGCGAGAGAGGAAAGCCGGCGGCCTCGTCGGCCTCCTCGAAGATGCGGCGCGCGGCGGCGTACGCATCGGCCAGCGCCTTGCCCATGCCCGCGAATTGCGAGCCCTGGCCGGGGAAGAGAAATGCGATTTTCGGTGGCAAACCAAAATTATAGCCGAGGACTGACGAATCTGTCCCAAGGCGCGCTTTTCGCGCCGCGCGGACAGATCCGTCTGTCCCTGGTCTTTCGAACGGCGGGTGCGTCTCATTCGTTACAATAACTGCTGTGGGCACAGAGAAAACCAAGCGGTGGCGCCGCCTGTGGGTCGACTTTTCGGAACTGACGCACGAGGTGCACCGCGGCTTCATTGCGGAATGGACGGTTACGATCGTTCTATTGCTGTTCGCCACCACCACGCTGGTGCAGGCCTTCGTCATACCGAGCGCCTCCATGGTGGCCACGCTGCTGATCGGCGATCACGTGCTGGTGGACAAACTCGTCTACGCGCCTCCAGGGACGCTCGCCCGCGACCTGCTGCCGTATCGCGAGGTGCGGCGGGGTGACATCATCGTGTTCCGCTACCCGCTCGATATCAAAGAGGATTACGTGAAGCGCGCCATCGGCGTGCCCGGCGACCACATCCGCTTCGTGAACCAGCAGCTCATCCTGAACGGCAAGCCCGTTAACGAGCCGTATACCATCCACTCTGCCGCTTCCCCCGATCTGTACCGCGACAATTTCCCCACGGCGCCGCCCAATATGCCGTTGCGGCCGCAAGCTGCCGACATGCTCGAAAACCACGTGGTGCAGGGCGACTTGGTAGTGCCGCCGGGTTTCATCTTCGCCATGGGCGACAATCGCGACGACTCGGACGACAGCCGCTACTGGGGTTTGGTTCCGCGCGAGAATATCGAGGGCACGCCGCTGATCATTTACTGGTCGTTCGAGGCCCCTACACAGGACCTCACCAACGGCAACATCGGCATCGATCACATTATCGATGTGGTGTCGCACTTCCTGACCAAGACGCGCTGGTCGCGGACCTTCAAGCTGATCCGCGGCTACCCGCTGCGGTAGGGCTTCATCGTGCCGGCATCTCCGAATTCGGGACCACGTGTCCGCCGGATTGTTCCTCATTGAATTCAAAGACGTCGGTGTTGGTCCGGACCACCAGCCGGCCGGGCCCCAGAGGCTTGCCCTCGGTGGGGAAGAACACCGCGCCATCGGTGGATTCACCGGGAGCCAGTTTGGTCTGCACCAGTGCCAGCGCGCTGGCGGTCGCCGCAGCCTTCAGCTTGGTGGAACCCATGGAGAGGGCGGCCAGCCGGCGCTGCTCATACCCGTTCGTCGTCGACCTCAGGTGCAGGTTTCCGTAAACCCCAGCCTCATAGCTGGTGACCAGCTTGATGACATCGCTGCCGCTGCCTTTTTGCTGCAACATCGCAATCACCGTCCGCGCCGGCGCCGCGCGAACAGTGACGCTGGTGTCGCGGACGTAAGTGAAATCTTCCGGCCGGATCACGTAGGGCCCCTCGGATCCATTCGAGACCGCTACCTGGATGGTGGTGTATTCGTGCAGATGAGACGGCAGAACGGCGAACATGATGGTCACGCCGGATTTCGTAAGCGTCTGATACTTCAGACCGTTCGACTCGTACTCGATCACTTGAGCGTGCGCGCGCGGGTACAGCAGCGTAAGCGCCAGGCCGCATACCCCGAGAAGCCGGTTCATGAGACAATCTTACGATAACCCACTGGGAACCTCTATGCCGCGTCTACGTCCGATCGCTCTCTTCGCCGCTCCGCTCCTCGGCGATCTGCGCCGGCGCCCTCCGCGACCCGCCGTCAAATAGGGCGGCGTCCGCCAGGCCGCCCAGTTCTCCGCCGCCGGCAACCAGATCGAAGTGCGGCTGGCCCCTCACAAGCCCGCCCTCGATTTCTTCGATGCCTGGCCGCACTTTGATCACCAGGGCAAGTGGTGCGACAATTGCGTTTCCTGCCGGTAGGGCGCGCCGCACCGGAGCCCACATGGGCCGTAACCAAGAGTCGCATACGCACGCCGTTGCGGTGCTCGACTTACCAGAGGACGGATAGACGCTATACAAAAACGGAAAGGCGTACTTCTATATGAAACGTGTTCAAGCGAGAGATCTGAGCCGCCGCGCGATGTTGTGCCAGGCCGCGATCGCCAGCGGTTTGGTGGAATCTATACAATGTCTGCCTCGGCGCAGCAGGGCACTCCCGGTCGAGTACCCACTGGCGGCCAGAACCCCGGAGGCGGCGGAGGCGGACGCGGCGCGCCGGTGCACTATGGGCCCCTCAACAAGTTCTCCGCGCCCAGCGACCTGAAAATCACGGACATACGGGCGCTCCGGGTTGCGGCCAATTTCGACTACCCCATCATCAAAATGTTCACCAACCAGGATGTCTACGGCCTGGGCGAAGTGCGCGATGCCGGCAACGAGAACCTGGCCCTCTCGATGAGACCCCTGCTGGTGGGAAGAAACCCCCTGGACATAGCGAGCATTCTCCAGAGCGTACGCCCGTTCGCGGGCCCCGGACGACAAGGCGGCGGCTTCAGCGCCATCGATATCGCCCTGCACGACATCACCGGCAAGGTCTTCGGCGTGCCGGTCTGGCGGTTGCTGGGCGATAAGAAGCGCGATCGGGCGCGGATGTATTGCGACACAACCGGAACCTCCGACCCCAAGAAATATGGGGAACGAATGGTGGAGCGTATGAAGAAAGGGTTCACCTTCTTCAAGATGGATGTCACCACCAACTTCGTGGGCGTCAAGCCGGGGTATCTGGATACCGAAGGCGTCCCCACGGACAAAGGGCTGGAGTACGGAGCCGAGTTGATCATGGCCGTGCGGGATGCCATCGGCTGGGATAAGCCGCTGGCGGTGGACGCCTCCAGCCTCCGGTGCGGAACGGTCCCCGACGGCATTCGCGCCGCCAAAACGTTCGAGAAGTGCCGCCTCTCATGGCTCGAAGATCTGTTCTACACCGGCGGCTTCTGGCGATGGAAGGACTTCAAGGAAATCAAGGCTCATACCAGCACGCCGCTGCTCACCGGCGAGGACGGTTTCGGGCTGGAGGAAGGCTTCCAGCAGTTGATCGACAATCGGGCCGTCGATATTATCCATTTGGATCACGGCACCTCCGGAGGATGCCGCGAGACCAAACGGATTGCCGACTACGCCTTCGACCGCGAGCGCATCCCCACGGCCATTCACATGGCGGGATCGCCGCTGGCCACTATCGCCGCGGTTCATACGGCCGCCACGCTGCAGTCGTACATTGCCATGGAATGCCATGCGGTGGATTTCCTCTCCTGGTGGCAGCAACTGATCACCGGAGTGCCCCAGCCGTTGATCGACAGAGGCTACATCACGGTTCCGGATGCCCCCGGTCTGGGCGTGGAACTCAACGAACCCGTGGTCAAAGAGCACCTGCGGAAGCCCGGCTACTTCGACCCGGCCACCAAGTGGGACGACAGCATCACCGGACGAGGCTTGGGCGGGCCGTGGCCGCACTTCAACGTGGACGGCGTCTGGGTAAACGAGCGCACATCGGATTACTGATTATGACTCGACTAACGATTCTCTTGACCGTCTCGAGTTGCCTTTTTGCCGCGGATCCGATCTTTCTGCGGCGGCAGGTATCGGACGTTAAGCCGCAACCGGACGATCTGACCGCGGCCAATGCCAAAGGGGCTTCCTACAAGCCCCTTTTTGGCATTGGCGACCAGGACGTGGACCAACTCAAGTGCGTGGCCCGGTACGGTGAACTCACTGTCGGTCCCGGCGGGACCAGCGCGCTCGTGAGCTACCCTGCCGAGGAGCAGATCTATTTCGTCGAGGAAGGCAGCGGGACGCTGTTGTATGGCGATGATAGGGCGCCCATAAAGGCAAATGACTTCATGTACCTGCCCGTCGGGGTCAGGCACGGCGTCGCGAATTCGTCGAACGCGCCGGTGAAAGCGATCGTGATGGGATACAAGATTCCCGCCGGCGTGAAAGTGCAGCCCACGCCGAAGCTCATGCTGGCCAGTGCGGATGAGGTGCAGCTCCAGATCCTGGGTCAGCATGGCCCGACCTCGCAGTTCAAGCTGATGATGGGCGCCACTTCCAGCCAGCGCGATAAACTCGCTGCGGCCTACCTGATGAACAGCCTCTTTATCATGGACTTCGCGCCGGGCGGGACGAACATTCCGCACAATCACCCAGCGGAGGAAGAAATCTACTTCCTGCTGAGAGGGTCGGGCGACATGGTGGCTGGACTCGATGCGGATGGTAAAGAGGTGCGCCACCCCGTCACCCAAGGCGCCGCCTTTTTCTTCAAGCCGGGCACGCAAGTCGGCTACTACAGCCATGCGAAGGAAGGCCAGCCGCACGATCTGATGCTGGCCGTGCGGTCGCGGGTCCCGGGCATCGGCATGCCGGGCCGAGGCGGCAGGGGAGGTCCGGCAAACCAACCTGGGCGCCAACCATAGGACCCCGCACGGCCTAATCCGGGATCTTCTTGGTGAGTCCCGAGCCGGGTTCGCTGGTCTTGCTCGGCGCCGGCGCTCTGGCACTGGCCTTGCGGCGCCGGCCTCGTTGACAGGTGAGCCCACTGGAGCATCCGTTGAAGCGCCGGCGGGCGCGCTGGGCGCCCTGTGTTACATTGGGGGAAATCGCTCCCCCAAAAATGAAAACCGATTCCACGGCTGGCGAAAAATTCCAGAAACTGGTCGAGATCATGGCCCGGCTGCGCGCTCCGGGCGGCTGCCCGTGGGACCGCGAGCAGACCTTCGATAGCATCAAGCCGTACACCCTCGAAGAGACCTACGAGGTTCTCGACGCCATCGACCGGCGCGAGTGGAAGGAACTCGCCGAAGAGTTGGGCGACTTCCTGCTGCAAGCCGTCTTCTATGCGCAGATGGGCTCGGAGCAGGGCCTGTTCCGCATCGAGGACGCGCTCGACGCCATCAATGAGAAGCTCGTCCGGCGCCATCCGCACGTGTTCGGGGAGGAATCGGCGGAATCGGCCGGCGATGTGAAGCGCATCTGGGCCGGGGTGAAGGCGGCGGAAAAGAAAGACCAGGGCAGGGAAGAGGCCGGGCTTCTGGACTCGGTGCCGCGCGCGCTGCCGGCGCTGGTGGAGGCGCAACAGATCGCCTCGCGCGCCGCGGCCGTGGGGTTCGACTGGGAGAATCCCCAGCAGGTGCTCGACAAGCTGCATGAAGAGCTGGCCGAGTTCGACGAGGCGCGGCGCAACGCTTCGCCAGTGCGGCTCGAGGACGAGCTCGGCGACCTGCTGTTCGTGCTCGTGAACCTGGCGCGGTTCGTGAAGGTCGATCCCGAGCAGGCGCTGCGCGGAACCAATGCCAAGTTTCGCGAGCGCTTCGGCTACATCGAGCGCAAGCTGGCCGAGCGCGGCAGGAAACCGCGAGATTCCAATATCGAGGAAATGGAGGCGCTGTGGCAGGAAGCCAAGCGGTGATCGAGATCCGCCGGTTGTGCCAGCTTGACGAGTTCGAGGAGGCCGTCCGCTTGCAGCAGGCCATCTGGGGATTCGCCGATATCGAGATGCTGCCCCTGCGCTCGTTCGTGGTGTCCGGAGAGGTGGGTGGACAACTGTTCGGCGCTTACGATGGCGCTGAGATGGCCGGGTTCCTCATCGCCGTGCCGGGCATCAAGCCGGGCCCGCGGCCGTATCTGCACAGCCACATGCTGGGGGTGCTGCCCGCCTACCAGAATACCGGGATCGGGCGGCGGCTCAAGCTGCGGCAGCGCGAGGAAGCTCTCGAGCGCGGAATCGAGCTGATCGAGTGGACCTTCGATCCGCTGGAGCTCAAGAACGCGTTCTTCAACCTCCAACGGCTGGGTGCCATCGTGCGGCGGTACTCCGAAAACCAGTACGGCGTCACCGACAGCCCCCTCTACGGCGGGCTGCCTACGGACCGCTGCATCGCCGAATGGTGGATCGATTCTCCTCGCGTGCGGGCCGTCCTGGCGGGCGAAACCGTAGCGCGGCGCATGGAAGAGGCGGAGCGCATCGTCTTCCCCTTCGACATAGCGCGGATTCGCGGCCAAGACCCTGGACGCGCGCGTGAAATCCAGATAACCAACGGCGGGAAGTTCCAGCGCGCCTTCGAGCGCGGGCTCGCCGTGACCGGCTTCGAACGCAGCCAAACGGAGGGCATCTACCTCTTGGAGCCATGGCCATGAAACTCGAACGCATCACCCTGCGCCAAGTCCGCATGCCGCTGGTCGATTTCTTCGAAACCAGTTTCGGGCGCACTACCGAGCGCCACATCATCCTGGTGGAAGCGCAGGGCGAGGGAGCGTCCGGCTGGGGCGAGGTGACCGCCGGCGAAAGCCCGTTCTACAACGAGGAGTGGACCGGCTCGGCGTGGATGATCCTGCGCGATTACGCGGCGCCGCGCGTGCTGGGCCGCGAACTCGCGAGCGCCGCGGACGTGTACCCGCTGACGGCCCACATCCGCGGCCACAACATGGCGCGCGGAGGCCTGGAAACGGCCGTCTGGGATCTCGCGGCGCGCCTCGATGGCGTGCCCCTGTGGAAGAAGATCGGCGGCGGGGGTGCCCCCTGGGCCCGGCGCGAGATTCCCTGCGGCGTCTCCATCGGGATTCAAGACACCGTCGAGCAGCTTCTCGTGAAGATCGAGCGCGAGCTGGCCGCCGGGTACCAGCGCATTAAAATCAAGATCAAGCCGGGCTGGGACGTGGACGTGGTGCGGAGGGTGCGGGAGCGTTTCCTCGGAATCAAGCTGATGGCGGACGCCAACTCGGCTTACACGCTGGCCGACGCGGAGCATCTTCGCCAGCTCGACGACTACTACCTGATGATGATCGAGCAGCCGCTCAGCCACGACGACATCATCGACCATGCCGAGCTGCAACGAAAGCTCCAAACCCCCATCTGCCTGGACGAATGCATCCGCACCGCGCACCACGCGGAGCAGGCCATCAAGCTGGGCGCTTGTGGCATCATCAACATCAAACTGGGACGCGTGGCGGGGTTCAGCGAAGCCAAACGCGTGCACGATGTGGCTCAGGCCGCGGGGATTCCCGTGTGGTGCGGCGGCATGCTCGAAGCGGGCGTGGGGCGCGCGCACAACGTGGCGCTGGCCACGCTGCCGAATTTCGTGCTGCCGGGCGACGTTTCGGCGAGCCAGAGGTACTGGAAGCGCGACATCATCCAGCCGGCCGTCGAAACCACGCCGCGGGGCACCATCGCCGTTCGCGACGAGCCGGGTTTTGGCTACGCGCTCGACCACGACTACATCCGCGCCATCACTGTGCGTGAGGAGTCCATCGGTTGAACGCCTTCGTCTCGCTGCTGCGCGACAACCGCAACTACCGCTACACGTGGGCCGGCCAGGTGGTCAGTGAAATCGGCGACCACTTCAACAACATCGCGGTCTTCAGCCTGGCGGTGGCCCATACCAAGTCGGGGCTGGTGGTGAGCGGGGTGATGCTTTCGCGGGCCATCCCGGCGGTGCTGATTGGGCCGGTGGCGGGGGTGGTGCTCGACCGGCTCAACCGCAAGCAAGTCATGATCGCCAGCGATCTGATCCGCGCGGTGGTGGCCATGGCTTTCATCCTCACGGTGAGGCGCACGGACACGTGGCTGCTGTACGTCCTCAGCGCCCTGCTCATGCTGGCCTCGCCGTTCTTCACCAGCGGGCGCGCGTCCATTCTGCCGTCGATCGCCACCAAAGATGAGCTGCACACCGCCAATTCGCTGACCCAGACCACGCAGTGGACCACTCTGACGATCGGCACTTTCCTGGGCGGGGCGAGCGTGATGCAGTTCGGCTACCAGTGGGCGTTTTTCGGCAACTCGCTTTCCTTCCTGGTCTCCGCGCTGTGCATTTCCCGGCTGTTTCTGGCGGGCCGCGGCTTCCGCCCGCCGCGCAGCTCGCTCACCGAAGCCGAGGTGGTGCGGCCGTGGCACGAGTACGTCGAGGGCCTGCGGTATATGCGCGCCACTCCGCTGATTCTCGGACTCGCCCTGATCAACGTCGGCTGGGCCACCGGCGGCGGGGCGGCGCAGATCCTGTTCACCGTCTTCGGCGAGCTGGTCTTCAATCGCGGCCCCGCCGGCCTCGGCACCATCTGGAGCTTCGCCGGAGTCGGCCTGTTGTGCGGAGGGGCGCTCGCGCATATCATCGGGCGGCGTCTCAGCTTCACCAATTACAAACGCTCCATCGCGATCTGTTACATCGTGCATGGCGGTTCGTATATTCTGTTCAGCCAGATGCGCAGCTTCACCTGGGCACTGGTGTTCATCGCGCTATCGCGCGCCGGAGTGGGGTTCAGCTCGGTGATGAACATGTCGCAACTGATGCGCTCGGTTCCGAACGGACTTCGGGGGCGCGTGTTCGCCACCATGGAATCGACCACCTGGTCTGTCATGATGATCTCGATGATGCTGGCGGGCATCGCCTCGCAGCATTGGGACCCGCGGACCATCGGCGCGATTGCGGGAGCGCTCAGCTCCACGACCGCGATATTCTGGGGCTGGGCGCAATTCACCGGCCGGCTTCCCGAGCCGGCGCGCGAGGGCGTAGACCCGGAGGAGATCGAAGTTCATGGAGAGCCGAACGTCTGATGGAGTTCTGTCCGGCCGCGTGGTACTGGTCACTGGCGCGGCCCGGCGAATCGGGCGTGGGATCGCCCTGCGGCTGGCCGAAGAGGGCGCGCGGGTAGCGATCCACTACCACCGCTCGGAAGCCGAAGCGCGCCGCACGGCCGAGGAGTGTGGCGGCGCGGCGCTGGTCCGCGCCAACCTGGAAAACGTAGCCGAAATCGGCCGCATGTTCGCCCAGGTGGAAGAGCGCTTCGGACGGCTGGACGGGCTGGTGAACAACGCCGCGCGCTTCACCCGCCGGCTTCCGCTCGAAATCACCGAGCAGGACTGGGATTTCATTCACTCCGTGAACCTGAAAGCGGTCTTCTTCTGCTGCCAGCACGGCGCGCGGCTCATGAAAAAGACCGGCGGCGGGCGCATCGTCAATATCAGCTCGCTGGGCGGCATACGCCCCTGGGCGGAGCACGCCCACTACTGCGCCTCGAAGGCCGGGGTGATTATGCTGACCCGCGCGCTGGCGAAGGCCTTTGCGCCGGAGATCACCGTGAACTCGGTGGCGCCGGGAGTGATTCCGTTCGAGGACATCGACGAGCGCGGTCGGAAGATGATGGAAGTCACTCCGGCCAAGCGCGGCGGGACTCCGGCCGAGGTCGCGGACGCCGTGGTTTACTTCCTGAAAGCGTCTGATTTCGTGACCGGGCAGACGCTGGCGGTGGACGGCGGGCTAAGCCAGCGGTAAGCGGCTCCAAAAGGTATGATCGAAGTGAGATGGCAATCCGCTTGAAAACGCGCGTCTTCCAGCAACAGGAATTGACCCTGGCGGAGGCTCGCCGGCGCCGCCGCATGCGAAGCCAGCGCGAGCAATTCCGCGCGCTGGTCGATTCTCTGCCGGTGATGTCGAACAGCGCTGAATCGATCCACGAAGACCGCGATCGCGGGCATCGATCGGATGTCCTGTCGCGGTAGGGAGAACATGATGGCAACGCAGTGGGAATATAAAGTGATCTGCTTGCGTAACGTTTATGGGAACAGCGACGGAGCAGAGAAAGAACTCAACACGGCCGGATCGGATGGATGGGAAGCAGTGGCGGCATGGGGCGATAATTTGGGAGGCGCCTCCACCGTCATTCTCAAGCGCCAGAAATCGTAAGTAGCACACTACCCAGCCGGTGATCAATTGAGAGTTGCTGCTGCGTGAGAAGGCGCGAAAAACCGATTTGGGCCGCCGATGAACACCGATAAACACGGATTGAAAACAGGATACTTATCTGCGTTCATCGGTGTTCATCAGCGGCCATGATTGTTTTGGATGGTCTGGGCAAGCTAAAGCATGCCCCACCGACTATACTGAAATTCGTGGCGCGGCTGAACTGGAAAAGCACGGCTTCGTATATCGCCCTGCTGGCGGCTGCGTTCGTCGTGGCCGTGGTGGGGAGCTGGATGTTCGGGGCGCAGTTGGACAACTACGCCTACGACTACATGTTCCGGCTCTATCAGCCCCAGCCGTGGCAGCCGCAGTCGGAGCTGCTGGCCATCGACGAGCGGACTCTCTCCGCCATCCCCGGTGGCATCCGCGGCATCCGCCAGCCTCTGGCCGAGGCCCTGCGCCTGGTTGCGCCGGCTGCGCCCAAGGCCGTCGCGGTCGACGTGATCCTGGCGGAGAGAAGCCAGGACCCGGCCGTGGATGCCGCGCTCGCCCAAGCTTTCCAGGCCACGCCGGACCTGGTGCTCTCCTGCGAGCTGATCGATGACGGCCGGCAGTGGGAAGAGCCGCTGGAGGAGTTCCGGCGCGGGGCGGCCCTGGGGCACGTTTACGCCGATCCCGACAAGAACGACTCGGTCACGCGCGCCATTCCTCTGGAGAAACGCTCGGGCCATGTGCGCCGGTGGGCTCTGTCGCTGGAGGCGTTCCGGCTGAGCCGGGGCGCGCCCATCGTCGAATCTCCCAGCGATCTCCAAATCGGCGACACCGTGATTCCCGCGCGCGGCGACGGCCGGCCCATGCGCGTGCGGTTTATTCCGTTCGACATGGCGCCGATCCCGCGCGTATCTTTGAAGGACCTGCTCGACGATCCCGCCGGGGCGGCGAAATTCACTGGCAAAGTGGTGTTCATCGGGGTCACTGCCATCACCGAGGTCCGCGACCGCCTGTTGACCCCGTACGCGCTCGGCCGCCAGACCACCGGGATCGAAATCAACGCTCAGGCGTTTGAAACCATGGCGCAGGGCCGCTTCCTCACCGATGTCTCCGATTTCTGGGTGCTGCTCTTCAGCCTCGGCCTGGTGGTGGCCGCCGGCCTGGCGTTCCGGTATCTGCCGGGTGGCGGGCATACGCCGCGAGCGTGCTGATTCTGGGGTGCGCCGGCGTCACGCCCTACGTCTTTTTCACGCACCAGCGCGTCCTTCCTTTTTCGACTCCGGCATCTGCGGCGCTGCTCGGAACTATGACTGCGGCCGCTTACTATCATCTCGTGGTGCGCCGTAATTTGCGCCTCGAGCAGGCCACACGCGCGCGTTACCAGCAGGCCATGCACTTCGTCACGCACGAAATGCGCACGCCCCTTTCCGCCATCCAGGGATCCAGCGAGCTGATCTCGCGCTACGCCCTCACCGAGGAGAAACGCCAGCAGATCGCGCTGCTCATCAATTCGGAATCCAAGCGCCTGGCTCGCATGGTGGAGATTTTTCTCAACGTCGAGCGGCTCTCCGCGGGGCAAATGGAGCTGAAGCGCCAGGCCATCCCGTTAAAGGAGATGGTTGATGTCTGTGTCGCGCGCGTGAGGCCGCTGGGCGAGCGCAAGCATATCGCCATCACCCTCGAACCCATCCCCGAAGAGCTGCAACTTACCGGCGACCGGGAATTGATGGAGTACGCCTGTTACAATTTACTTACCAACGCGGTCAAGTATTCCCCCCAGCGCACCGAAGTCAAAATCTCCGGCTGGAGGGACGATAGCCACATCCGCATCGCCGTGAAGGACCAGGGCATCGGCATGGATCAGAAGGAGGTCAAGCAGGTCTTTCAAAAGTTCTACCGCACCAAGAAGGCGGAAGAATCCGGAGAAGCAGGCACCGGAATCGGGCTTTCCATCGTCCAACAGATCGTGGAACAGCATGGAGGGCGGATTGAAGTGACCAGCGAGCCCGGCGTTGGCTCCTGTTTCACGGTGGTAGTGCCCGTACAACATTAATGCAGAAAATACTATTAGTAGAAGACGATCCAGCCCTTCAGTTCACCGTTCTGACGGCGCTGGAGGAAAAAGGGTACGAGGTGGACGCCGTGTCGACCACCGGGGAAGCCATCGAGCGCCTGAGCGGCAACGCTTATCCCATCGTGGTTTCCGACATCTATATCGATGAGCGCACCGGCCTCGATATCCTGGACGCCGCCAAGCGGAAGGATCCGCTCTGTTCGGTGATTCTCATGACGGGCCGCGGCACGGTCGAGACGGTGATGGCCGCCACCCGCGGCGGCGCCTTCGATTACATCGCCAAGCCCTTCGACCTCGACGTGATGCTGGATGCCATCGAGCGCGCCGAGGCCTCGCGCCAGGAACAAGAGGGCGAAGCCGAAGAGAAGGAGCCGCTCGAGACGGAGATGATCGGCACGTCGCCGAGCATGGTTGAGATCTATAAGACGATTTCCCGGACGGCTCCCACCGATGCCACCGTGCTCATTGAAGGCGAGACCGGCACCGGCAAGGATATGGCGGCGCATATGATCCACCGGTTCAGCAATCGCAAGGATCAGCCGTTCGTGCCGGTGGATTGCGCCTCCATCGCGCCTTCCCTGCTGGAGAGCGAGTTGTTCGGCTCGATGCGCGGCGCGTTCACCGGCGCCGACCGCGACCGCGTGGGTGTGTTCGAGGCCGCCAACCGGGGCACCGTGTTTCTGGACGAGATCGGCGATATCGAACACAACTTCCAGCTTGCGCTGCTGCGGTTTCTCGAAAGCCACGAGATCCGCCCCGTGGGCGCCTCGCGATCCAAGACGGTGGATGTGCGGGTCCTGGCTGCCACCAACCGGGATCTCCAGCGGATGGTGAAGGAGGAAAAATTCCGCGAGGACCTTTGGCACCGCCTCAACGTGGTGCGGATCGTGATGCCGCCGCTGTGCGAGCATCCCGGCGATATCGTCCTGCTCACTCAGCATTTCCTCAGAAAGTACAATGAGCGCTACCACCGTGACGTGAAGTTGATGGACTCCGGAGTCGCGGCGCTGCGGGAACACCTATGGCCGGGCAACGTGCGGCAGTTGCAGCACGTGATCGAGCGGCTGACGATCCTGGCTGACCGGGTCGACGACCAGACCGTGCGGCACGCTCTGGCCATTGGTTCGCGCGAGAAGCCCGTCGAGACCCTGGCGGAAGTAGAAGAAGACCAGATCCGCAAGATGCTGGTTGCCATGGGCGGCAACAAGAGCAAGGCCGCCAAGAAACTGGGCATCGAACGCAAAACCCTCTACCGGAAGCTGGAGCAGATGAAGCTGTAAAAAGGGGTCAGACGCATTTAAATAAATGCGTCTGACCCCTTTTTTAGCATCGCGGCACGAAGCGGGGGACGCGCGCGCAATAAGCGTCGTATTCGGCGCCGAAGCGATCGCGAAGCTCGCGCTCCTCGATGCGTACGATCAGCAGCAGGCTCGGGATGGCTACGATCCAATTCACGTAAGTGGCCAGATTGTTGGCCACCAGAGCGAGAGACGCCATGACCAGCAGGGCCTCGACGTAGCGCGGATGGCGGATACGGGAGTAGATTCCCCCGGTCAGGAGCGGCTGAGGATGACTTTCCGGCGCCAGCTCCGGGAGCCCGCCCAGGGTACTGAAACGCAGGTGGCGGGAGATCTTCCGGCGCAGCACAATGCACGCGGCCAGAATCGGCACGGCTACGGCAATCAGGACGGGATTCGTTCCGAACTCCACGGCGAGCAGAGTCTTCCGCAATAGAAACACGCCCGCGGCGAATACCGTAAGCAGCGCAGTGAGGATGGCTCCGGAACGGCGCAAGCCAATCCGTCTCCAGAACCGAATGAACGGATGGATCACGAACCAGAACAGGACAGCGCCGGGCATGAACATCAGCATCAGCACGGCCAGAACGTGTCGGAAGGTGTTCATCACTGCGCCCGCGAGGCTCTCTGCTCCTCGCCCCAAATCAGCAGGTCGGGACCGGAGAGTTGCCGGAACAACTGGTAGTTGGCGCGCGCCTCGTCGGGCTTGCCTTCCTTCTCCGCAACCGCTCCGCGCAGGTAGTAAATGCGCGGGAAATAGAATGGGGCGAACAGGCTCACGCCGTTGGGAGACGGAATCGGATTGAGGCGCAGGAGGGGCGCGGCGTCTTTGGCGCGGCCGGTTTCCAGGCAGGTCCACGCCAGCATGACCGGCAGGCTTGGATCGGCTGCCGGTTTGGCGCCGTCGTACAGCTCCTTCAATAGCAGTGAGGCGGGCTGGAATTCCTTGCCGAGCAACAGCGCGTAGGCCAGCGCGAAATCCTTGATGGAATCCTGGGAGGCGTTGGGGAAGAGCCGCTCCGCGCGCACGGACCACTCGGACGAGGAGGCCGGAGGCTCGGCCAGGTAACGCGCCACCGTGGCGGCGCCGGCGGAAGAAGGGCCGGCGAGGAGGGCCCCTTTCTGCGCCAATTGTCCGGCGGCGGCGCGGTCGCCCAGCACCAGGCTCCATACGGCGAGCTGGGAATAAGCGCGCGAGGCGAGTTCCCGCAACGGGCCGTTTTCGGCTCCGCGCGCGAAGGTCGCGAGCCGCTGCCAGGCGGATTTGCGCCGGCCGCTGACCCAAGACCATTCCGCCTTGTGGTACTCGGCGACGGGGTCCTTGGCGGCCTCGCGGGCCTCGATGTACTGCTGGGCGAGCTTGTCGGCGCCGGCCACGTCGCCGCTCATGAGCCGCGCCATGGCGGCTTTCCACAGCTCGCCGCCATTCTCGAAGTTGGGGTCTTTTTTGGCGGCCTGCAAGTAGAGGTTCTCGGCCTGGCGCAAGCGCCCGGCCAGCAGGCTGACGTCACCCTGCGAGTCCAATGGATTGGCGTCCGCGGGGCGCAACGCCTGGTAGCGGCGTAGCGCGTCCAGCGCGGTATCGAAACTGCCCGCATACGCGGCGGCATAACCGAGCTGGTTCAGCGCAGCGACGTCTTCCGGCTCCACTTCGAGCAGTTTCCGATAGGACAGAACGGCCTGCTGGTATTCGCGGCGGCTCATGCAGGATTCGGCGAGCGAGCTCCATGCGGCGGGATCGTTCGGCTCGAGCGCGACCAGCGTGGTGAGGGCGCTCTTGCCAGCGGCGAGATCGCCGTGGAGATTGGCGGCTTCCAGCTCCAGGCGCGCGCGCTCCGCTGGGGGCATGGCGCCGGCGCGGGCCAGCGCCTGCCCGAGTAGAGCCTCGGCGCCGGCGCGGTCCTGCTGCTGGGCTTTCAATTGCGCCAGCAGGCGGTAAGGCGGTCCGAAATCGGGGTCGACGGCGATGGCTTGATTGAGATTCTGCGCGGCGGCGGCGGCGGTGGCCGATTCCCTGGCCGCCACGCAAGCTTTCAGCGCCGGCACGCTGTTTGTGCCGTAGGGCGCCACGCGGCTCGAGATCCGCCGCGCCAGCTCTGAGGCCACGGCGAACACGTCGCCCGCCGCAGGGTGCCCACTGGGCCCGGCGGAAACCACGTTGGTCGTCTTCCCGGTCCGCGGATCTTCGATGGTGAGCCGCGCCGAGAGCCTGCCTGCGCGAACGGAGTACTCCCCGTAGCCCAAGCGGGTAGCGCCGGAAGCGAACGCTAAGGTGCGCTCGGCGGAAATGCCCGGCAAAGAGACCGGCCGCGGTCCGAGCACCTGATCGAAACCGTGCAGCCGGTTCGAGGGGATGGCGTAGAGGCCCGGCGCGCCGGCCAACTCTGCGGTAATGACTTCGGAGAAGGCGCGGCCCATCCAGTCGTCGGAAACGCCGGCGCCGAGGTTCTCGAAGCGCAGAATGGCAATCCGTTCGACGCGCGGCCCAACCGGCTGGCGAGTGCAGGCGGCCAGGAGCAGGAACAATAAGAGTGGGGCAGCCATTCCTGGCTGCAGCCGGCTTTCAGCCGGCGCGCCGCCTGAAAGGCGGCTGCAGGCAAGATTGCCTGCCCTACAGTACACGCGGCTCCAGGGCCAGCAGCTCCTTGAACTCCGGCAGGTCGCGCATGGCCTGGAAGTCGGGATCTTCCTCGATCTTCTTCTTTTCCTTAAAGCCCTCTTCCAGGGCCTTCCTCAGATACTGGAGCGCGAGCTCGTTCCGGCCAACCTGGGCGTACAATTTGGCCATGTGGAAATGGAACTTGGCGCGTTCCTCGACGTTGCGCTCCTCGAGCAGGACGCCGTAGCTGCCGTGGTTCTCGAAGACGTTGGGATCGAGCTTGAGCGCGATCTGGTAGGTTTCCATGGCTTCTTTGTATTTCTTTTGGGCGAAATACGCCGTGCCCAGGTTGGAATAAATCGAGGCGGAGTTGGGAGTGTACTTGAGCGCCCTCTTATAATACCGGATGGCTCTGCTAAAACTTTTTCTGGCGTAGTAGACCGTGCCGAGGTTGTTAATGGCTTCGGCGTAGCTGGGTTTGAATCGGACGGCCTGCTCGTAGTACTTCCTGGCGTTGTCGAGCTGCTGCATCTGGTGGTACGCGATGCCGATTTTGTTGCTGATGACCGGGTTCTTGGACTTATCCTCGCGGAACACGTCGATGGCTTCGCGGTACATCTTACGCGCCATGAAAATGTCGCCGCGGGTTTCCACGGAAAGAGGGGTTTTCGGGGCTTGGGCCGCTACCTGGGCGAAAGCCAATGCGGACATCAAGCCTGCCGCAACTGCGATGGCCAGAGGTCGGGAAACCATGGGGGCCTCCACCACCTATTTAAACACACCCCACAAGCGGCGGAAAAATCCTTTCTTCTCTTCTTTCTTGGGCTGCTGCGGCGGCGGCTGCGGAGCGGCGGTGGCGGCGGCATTCGGCCGGTTCTGCCGCGCGGCGCGGCGCGCCACGGCGGCTCCCGACACTTCTCCTTCCGATCCGGTGACGCGCAGGGAATCATCCGCGGGCGAAGCCGGCTTGACGGGCGAGGGTGTTTCCCATCCGGCGACGTTGGTCACGCCTTGCCGGCCTCCGCCGTGCAGCGGGCAGGCGCCCACGGGCTGTGTACCCGCGATGTAAACCTCCGGCCGCTTGACCGGGCAGTAAGGCGTAGCGGGCATTCCGGATTGCGGATCGATATCGATCGAAACAATGCCGTCCGGGGCCTGGAATGGTTTGGCGTCGCGATACTCGCGGTATCCCAGCGCGCGCTTCATGAACTCGGTCCAGATGGGCGCGGCCGAGTGCGCGCCCTCCAGGTCGAGCTCTTTGTTGTCGTCAAACCCCACCCACACCACGCACAACAGCTCGGAGGTGTAGCCGGCGAACCAGCCGTCGTGCGAGGTGCCGGTCTTGCCGGCCGCCGGGACGTTGAAGCCGCGCGCGCGGACGGCGGCGGCGGTGCCGCTGCGCAGGACCTCTTCCATCAGGTTGGTCATGAGGTACGCCACGCGCGGGTCCAGCACCTGCTTATGTTCGAGCTGGTTCCTATAGACCACCTTGCCGTCCTGCGAGCGCACCAGCGAGATAAAGTTGGGCTTGACGTAATCGCCCTGATTGGAAAAGATGGTGTAGGCGCCGACGGCTTCGAGCGGCGTGATTTCATACGAGCCCAGAGCCACTGCCGGGGTCGGCTGGATCTTGTAGTTCATGCCGGCGCGGTTGGCCATTTCGACCACCTTGTCGTAGCCCACCATTTCGGCGAGCTTTACCGTGGCGTTGTTGAGCGAATGCGCCAGCGCCTCGCGCAGAGTGACCGTGCCGTGGTATTCGTTCTTGAAATTAGCCGGCGTGTAAGACTTTTCGTCGAACCAGAAGATGGTGGGCTGGTCGAGGACCGTGGTGCTGGCGGTGAAGACGCGCGGCGCGCCCTCCACCGCGGTATCGAGGGCGGCGGCGTAGACGAACGGCTTGAAGATGGAGCCGGGCTGGCGCTTGGCCAGCAGGTGGTTGAGCTGGCTCATGCCGTAGTTGCGGCCGCCGGCCAGGGCCTTCACTTCGCCGGTGTGCGGATCGATGGCCACCAGCGCCACCTGCGCCTCGGGAGGGGGCCCGGTTACGCCGGGCGCCCCGGCCCGGAAGCGGCGCTGGCGGTGAATCTGCTCGTCCACGTTCTGCATGCCGATGCGGATGGCTTCCGCCGCCGCGCGCTGCAGGTGCATATCCAGCGTGGTGTAGATGCGGAAGGCGTTGGACTGGAAGTCGGTGTCCTGGAACCGGGTTAGCAGCGTGTCGTTCACCAGGTCTACGAAGTATGGCGCCTCGACCGATTGCGCGGTGGACTTGGCCACGGTCAGCGGCGCCTGAACGGCGAGGGCGTAATCGTGTTCGCCGATGTACCCGTTCTGCCGCATCAAACCCAGCACCACGTTGCGCCGCTCGCGCAGGCGGTCGGGATGGCGGTACGGGTCGTACAGAGCGGGTCCCTGGATCAGGCCGGCGAGCTCCGCGGCCTCGGGCAGAGTGATCTGGCTGAGATCTTTTCCGAGGAAGGCCTCGGCCCCTTCGCCGAAGCCGTGGATGCTGAACGAGCCGCGCCAGCCGAGGTAGATATCGTTGGCGTAATCCTCGAAGATCTCCACTTTGGAAAGCTTCTGCTCGAGCTGGAGCGTGATGATCGTCTCGGCCAGCTTGCGCTTCCAGAGCTTGCGCGTATCCAGCCAGAACATGCGCGCGAGCTGCTGGCTGAGAGTGGAGGCGCCCTGGTCTCTGCGGCCTTCCTTCACGTCGATGTAAGCGGCCTTGACGATGCGGATGGGGTCGAAGCCGGCATGCTGGAAAAAACGCTTATCTTCGGCCGACGTGACGGCCTGGACCAGCACCGTGGGGATGTCGGCGAACTTGACCATGCGGCGTTTCTCGCGGTTGGGTCCGGAGACGTTGGTGATGAGCTGCGGCTCGAGCTGATACTGGCTGCGTCCGGTGTTGTCCTGAAGCGAAACGATTTGCGAGATCCTGCCGCCGGCGAACTTGACCACGCCGGCCTCCTGGTCGAAGTAAGATTCGGGGCCGGGGAAGACTTCAATGGAATTCGGCTGAAGCAGGTAGTAGCCGATGGGATTGCCGCGCGATTCGTTATAGCCGCTGCGGCGCAACTCCGCCGCGATCTGGGCCGGAGTGGTGGCTTCGCCCACGGCCACCGATTCCGGCGCGGCGAAGATCTTGGCCGTATTGGCGAACGGGCCGGCGCGCAGCTTCTCGTCGATGAGCCGCGAATACTTGACGTAGAAGTAGGTGAACGTGCCCAGCCCCAGGATGGTGAAGAGGGCGAACCCGATCACCAGGAGGCCGCCTACCGGTCCCAGGAGGAACCGGGTGAGGCCCGCGCCTTTGGGGACCCGGACCTTCATCTCCGTTCTGGGCGCTCGTTTCGGCACTAGATCAATTCTCGCATGGGCAGACCCGCCGGCGGCCAAGACCCGCATGGGGCACGCCGCCGCCGGCGCTACACTACCGGCTGCCGGCGCCGGGGTAGAAATGCAGGTCGACGGTGTACCCGGGCAGGGTGACGCGCACGAAATAGCGCACCTCGATCCGCACGCCCTCCCGCGAGCGAATGACCTGCACGTTGTCTTCCTTTACCGGGAGGTCCAGCTCATGGGCCTTATCGAGCACCCAGGTGCGCAGGACGTCGTCCGAATTCGTCTGGTTTTCGACGCGCTGTGCCACTTCCGACACGAAATTCTGCAATTCGAGGTTGCGAAAATAGATGGGGGCGAACATGACGGTGAAAGCCAGGAGGGCCACCAGGACGACGGCGGCGGCCGCCATGCGCCAGCGCGGGACGCGGCTCACGGCCGGCCGTCCGATCGCTTACTGGCGGCGCAGAGATCGTCCCAGATATCGTCGGAATGCGGCGTCCACCGCGGGTTTTCCAGTCCGGAGATTTGCAGCTCGTCCCGCTTCAGGGTCCCATGTCCGTAGGGGCAGATGTACTCGATGCGCGGGCGTCCGAACTGCAGCATGCGGCCCCAGGAGCCGGTTTCCACGGGCATGCGCAGGCGGCGCAAGCAGATGCGGCAGCGGTAGCGCTGATCCCGGACGATCACGTAAAGGGCCCCGGCGCCGAGCAGAAACCAGCCCAGAACGGCCAGGTTGAACAGCAAAATCTGTGCGCCATCGCGCAGAGGCTCCGGGGGATCCGATGCGGCGGGGAAGACCTTGACGATCCACGCCAGCAAGCCGTAGAGCACCGTGGCAGCCGAAAGCAGCTTGGCGGCTAAATAGGCCCAGTAGCGCATACTGTTTAGACTTCCACCCCCCATCTTTAGTTTCCTAGCAACGGGAGTTGTGCGCAAGGGGTAACCGCTCTCTGACGTTCGCGGTTGGGCTGCTATTGCCGGAACAGGTTGCGGGCCACGAAGAAGACGTTGGCGGGGCGCTCCGCGAGCCGGCGCATGTAGTACGGATACCAGGCCTTGCCAAACGGGACGTAGAGGCGCAGGCGGTAGCCCGCGGAGGCCAGCCGGCGCTGCAGATCGCGCCGGATGCCGTAGAGCATCTGGAATTCGAAAGCCTCGCGCGGGATTTTGCGCTCGGCGGCGTACGCCTCGGTCTGCCGGATGATCGTCTCATCGTGCGTGGCAATGGCGGGGTAGGCGCCGCGATGGAGCAGGAGCTTCATCAGCTCGACGAAGTTGCGGTCCACATCGGACTTGCGGGGGAAGGCCACGCTGGCGGGTTCCAGGTAGGCGCCTTTGCAAAGCCGCACGCGGATGGCGCGGGCGCAGAGATCCTCGATATCGTTCCGGCTGCGATAGAGGCAGGCTTGGATCACGACGCCGACGGCTCGGTATCGCTCGTGCAGGTCCGTCACCAGATCGATGGTGCGCTGGGTGTACTGGCTGGATTCCATGTCCACGCGAACGAAGCCATTGAGCGCGGCGGCGCGCCGCACGAGCCGCTCGACGTTGGCGCGGCACTGATCATAAGAGAAATCCAGGCCGAACTGGGTGAGCTTGAGCGAGACGTTGCCCTCAATGCCGGAATCGTGAATGGCGGAAAGAGCATGGAGATAAACATCGCGCGCCTCGGCGGCCTCCTCCAGCGAGGCGACGCTTTCGCCGAGGTGATCGAGCGTGATAGCCATGCCTTCGGAGCCGGCGCGGCGGGCCGCCTCGAGAGCTTGATCGAGTGTTTCGCCCGCCACGAAGCGGGTGGCCAGGCGCTTGGCCAGCGGGGAGGTTTCCATCCATTTTCGCAGCCGTTTCCGGCGCGACAGGAACAGGAACAAATTGCGCACCACCACAGACTAACATTGGACACCCCCAGCCGGGCGCCAGTCTGGTAGACTGCCGGATTGAGAGTCAAAACGCCGATCGACGTCAAGCTGGGGGATTTGCGGTGCCCTCGGTGCTTCTTGCGGGACATCGTGTTCTCATTGCCGCGCGGATGGAAGGACGCCGTGATGCGGCGGTTCGGGCGGATTCCCAAGCACTGCCGATCCTGCGGAAAGCGGTTCTATGTGCGGGCGCAGGAGACCGCAGGCCAGGGGCCGGACGCGGATTGATCCTGCATGGCGGACGGTTTCGTCTGCCAGGGACAGGCCGGGAAGCCTGTCCCTGGTTCCGGACTGGCTTTTCTAGAACGTAAACCGCAGGCCGACATCCGCCCGCCGGGCGTTGGTGCCGTCGGGGAAGCCGGCGGTAGCCGTGCGGAGCCCGGGAGTTTCCGGCGCACAAACGGTCGCGGTCGCGGACGCGCACGGGGCAATCACGAAATTCGGCGCAGTCGCCGTTCCCTTGTTCGCCGCCGTGAAACCCGGGGCCGAAACGCCGGTCGCGCTGACCGTGTTGGTCATGTTGAACACTTCGAAGAGCAGCGTGACCGACATCTTCTCATGGATCTGAATGTTCTTCGCCACGCGCGCATCGAAGCGCGTGATCGGATCGATCATCAACGGGTTATTCGGCAGCCACGGCACGCGGTTGTCGCCGCCCAGCCCATCGAGCGAGCCGGTGAACGCCTGCGGCAGGTTGGAGGTCGAGGAGAAGGTGACCGTCTCGTAGTTCGGCCGGCCGCTGGCGAGCGTCAAATAGCCGTCCAACTCCCACCCGTTCACGAAGATGCCTAAACAGCAGTCGCTCTTCACAAACTTGGGACGGGCGATGAACGTGCCCACGAAGCGCTGGCGCTGATCCAGGTTGCCGCTGGCTTTGTCCAGGCTGTAGTTGCCGTTGTACAGCCCCATCGGCCCGCTGCTGAAATAGATCGCGTTGGTGCCGGATTCCTGGTTCTCGTCCAGCTCATGCGACCAGGTGTAGGCGATGGTTCCCTGGAATGTGTTGCTGAATCGGTGGTTCAAATGCACCGCCAGGGCGTCATACCACTGCTTGCCGCCGTTCTCCACCTGGTTGATATGGCCGTACCGGGTATCGATGCGGTTGCTCAGAAGATAGAGAGGCGTGCTGTAGACCTGGCCCGTCGGATTGTAGTTCGAATCCAAAATCGTGAAATTATACACCTGCGAGCTGAGCGGGCCGATGTTGATGTCCCGCACCGTGTACAGCTTCTTGCCGCGGTTCTGGATATAGGAGGCCGTCAAGGTCGTTTTCTTGCCAATCGCCCGTTCGATGGCGACGTTGATCTGCTGGGTGTAGGGATTCACCATGTTGGGGGCGGCAAACGTGATGGCGCGGTTGGACGCCAGCGCTCCCGCCGGGCTGCTCAGCGGAATCGGGAAAACCGGCGCGCCCGCCGACGTCGAGCTGGTGATGCTCAGGCTCTGGGTGAACACGTCGTTGGCTGTAAACAACGTGCTGTTGATCATGCCGGAGACGTACCGCGCGTAGTACAAGCCGTAACCGGCGCGCAGCACGGTCTTGTCGTTGAGCGAGTAAGCCAGACCCACCCGCGGCCCGAAGTCCTTGCCCGCCGAGGGGACAGTGCCAGTCTGCGGATAGTTCGGGTTGGTGGTCGGAGGGGTGGGCAGCACCGCGTACTCGTAGCGCAGCCCGTAATTGGCGGTCAGTTTTGGAGTGATCTTCCAGGCATCCTGGGCGAAAAAGGCCAGGTCGCTGATCTTCGTATCCACAATCGGATTGCCAAAGGCTTGGGAGTAGCCGGACCAGTGGCTGGCGCCGGCCGCGGGGCTGGTGAAATCCTGCGCGAAGGTGCTCACGTTGGAATACGTAAAGGTGCCCCACCGGCTGGCCAGGTAGTTCGAAAAGTCCTCGGTCCGGGCGATGTCAAAGCCAAACTTGAAGGTGTGGCCGCCCTTCACCCAGGAGAGGCTGTCGGCAAACTGGTAGCGATTCTCGCTGGGAAGGATGCGCGGCAGGATGTTGTAGCCGCCCAGGGTGCTGACACCCGCCACCGAAAGGCCTACGTTTCCGATGGGGTAGCCGGCCTGGAGCACGGGGTCGAAGTCGTCCGCCTGGCGGTCCTTGAACCAGCCGAAACGAAACTCGTTCACCACGGAGCCGTTGGGCACCCAGGTCCACAGGCCCTTGCCGATGCGGTCGCGCACCGAGTCGTCGCCGTTGTTGCCCACTCCCCCGCCGCTGGTGTTGGTGGCGCCCGTCTGAATGCCGTTCATGGAATACCATTTCAGATAGTTCATGCTCAGGCTCAAGGAATGGTGCTCGTTGGGGCGGTAGTCGAGTTTCAGGAAATCCAGCATCTGGTTGCCATTACGATCCACCAGGCCGAACATCCGCGGCAGGAGTTTGTCGATGGCCGCGCACTGGGCCGTGGTGGCCGGAGCGCCGCAGCCGATCCACGTCTCGCTGATCTGGTTGACCGAGGAATTGATCACGCTGCTGACGATGGGGAAGTGCCGCCGCTGAAACTCCGTGTCGAAGAACACGAACAGCTTGTCTTTCTTGACGGGAGCGCCGATCGTGCCGCCAAAAATATGCCGCACCTCGGGGGGATTGATCGCCGCCGGTCCAGTGGGAGTTGGATCTCTCGCATTCAGGGTGCGGTTGCGGAAGAACTCGAAAGCGGTCCCATGCACATCGTTGGTTCCGCTCTTGGTGATAGTGTTGACGATACCGCCGGACGCCCGGCCGTACTCCGCCGAATAGGATGAGGCCAGCACCTGGAACTCCTGGACCGCGTCCTGAGAGATCTGCGATCCCAGCCGCGTCCGCCCGGCGTTCTCGTTGTAGTACTGGTTGGTCGTGTCGTTGCCGTCAATCAGGAAGCTGTTGCCGCCAGCGATGCCGCGGAAGGTGACCAGCCCGAAATCGGCGTCTTTGGTGACCGCGGGCGTGAGCAGGACGAAAGAGTCCACGCGCCTCCCGTTGATCGGCAGGTCGTTGATCATCGTGTTGCCCACCACGGTGGACGTTTCCGTCTTGACGTCGTCCACGACGGGCGCCGCGGCCACCACTTCCACCTGCTGCGTGAGCGCGCCCACCGTGAGCACCAGGTTTAAGTTCAAAGTCTGCCCCACCATGACTGCCAGGTCGGCCGTTTGATAGGGGGTGAAGCCTTCCTTGTTGACCGAAACCTTGTAGCCTTCGGCAGGAACCAGCGCCGGGGCCGCGAAGATCCCGGCATCGGTGGTGCTCAACTCGCGCGTAAGACCCAACGCGGGATTCGAAACGGTTACTTTGGCTGCCGGGACCGGCGCGCCGGAAGCGTCGCGAACGGTTCCCGAAATAGCGCCGAGCCCGGCGGTCGCCTGACCCCACGCGGCCACGCAAGCCAGGAAAACGAGTAATGCAACGCATACCCCTCTGTTCATGCTAACCTCCATGCGAATTGAAGAACCCACACTCCATTGCCTCGCAAGACGCGGGCCTTGACCCGGCAGGGAAACACCTGGCGGGTCGGTGAACCTCTCCAGCGACCGGGATCACTCTTTTGGCTTCCTGGCCGCCGTGGCTTGTACATTCGATACTGTGAAAAGCAACCCTGAACCGGTAGCATAGCACCGTGCCGGCTAAAATTGAATGACAAATCCGGGAAGAGCGCGGCGGGGTGGGGGAGCCGGGCGCCGATTTCCAAGCGGCGGCACAAAAAAAGGCGGCGTCCCGGGTCGGCCGGGGCGCCGCCTGTCGCCGGAGTGGCTATGCGTCAGAACGTGATTCTGCCGGAAATCTGCAACTGGCGCGGGCCAAACAGCAGGTTGCTGGTGGCCGAGGTCGTCATGAAAGCGGCGTATGGCGTGAAGCAGGCGTTGGTGTGGCCGGCGCAAGCGCCGGACCCAGCCGCAAGATAGGAGAATGCGGTGTTGGTCAGGCCGGAGACATTGGTGTGGTTGAACAGGTTGAAGGCTTCGCCGATGAGCGACAGCTTCAGCCGTTCGCCGAGCAGGAACTGCCGTCCCAGGCGGAAGTCCACGTTGTGATAACCGGGAGCGGTGAACGCATTGCGCGCCAGCCACCCGGCGCGGCCTTGCGTAGGAGCAGCGTAGGCTACACCGCCGGTCACGCCGCCATCCAGGGGGCTCGGGGCGCCGGTGATGTACGGCGTCACCGGCTGGCCGGTGGCCATGACCACGATGGTGGAAAACGCCCAGCCATCGAGAATCATCCGGGCCGCCTGATTCGTGATACCTTTCGCCGAAGGCATCCACACGGCGTTGGCCACGAACCGTTGGCGCTGGTCGAGGTCCGAAAGCGCGTATTCGAGCTTGCGATTTCTGGGATCGATCGGATAATCGGTGCCATTGAACGTGCCGAAGTTTCCCGCCGCCTGGGCGCCATCGAACGCCTTGCTCAACGTGTAGTTCATGGTGAACTCCAGGCCATGGCGCATGCGCCGGCGCAGGGTGACGGCCATCGAGTTGTACCAGGAATTGACATCGCTATAGCCGACGAAGATGTCGCCGGTGGCGGTGTCGATACGACCGGTATAAAAGGGAACGGTGTAGGTTTGCGTGGTGGCGCCGCTGGCATTCAGGATGTCGTAGCTCTTGGTGGTGGTGGGGGCGGCGAGGTTGGCATCGACGAAGATGGGCAAATGCAAGCCCCGGCTCACCACGTACGAGATTGAGCCGCTGAGTTGGCCCGGCAGCTCGCGTTCCAGGGTGACCTCGCCCTGGTGGGTTCGGGGATTGACCCAGTCGGGCGACTGGCCGCGCGTCAACTGGGTGGCGGCGGGCGGGGTGAAGGTGGTCACCTGGGGCGTCAGGGCGCCGGCAAACGGCGCCACCATGGGCGGGCCGGGCGGGGTCCAGATGACGTTGGGGAACGTCAATGCCGGGCAAGCTGTCGCGCCGGTCGGCGTGCAGGTGAAGGACTGCTGATAAACACCGTTCTCCACGCGGGTGGCGTAATAGGTGCTGTTGGTGGTCTTGGCGTAGAAGATGCCGTAACCAGTGCGCAGCACGGTCTTCGGCGTGATCTGCCATGCAGCGCCCAAACGCGGCGCGAACTGGTCCTTGGGGATTTTGATAGTCGAGGTATAAAGCGTGGTGAGCGGCGTCAGCGTGTTCGGCTGTGGCGGCGCCGGAATAGTAAAGACGTCGTAGCGCAGGCCCATGTTCAGCGTCAGCTTGGAGCTCACCTTCCAACTGTCCTCGAAAAAGGCGGCGACATCATTGTTGTAGAAATCGTCCTTGCCGACGTGCGTGATGGGGTCGTCGACCATCGTGAACGTGCTGTAATGCTTGCCTGTCAAACCGTCACCGATGTTGATCCCGTAAGCGTCGATCACCCAGTTGTTGAAGGCGGCTTGCGCCGTTCCGCTGTAACTGTACTGGCCGGTGCCGTTGTACAGGTTGATCATGATTTCGTGGATGACGTTCACATCCACGCCGGTTTTGAATACGTGCCGGCCGTGGATTTTGGAGAACGTGTCCGAAATCTGGATGCGGTGCTCGTCCGGTTCGGCGGTGCGCGGCAGAGCGTAGTTTTCGCCGTAGATCCCCAGGTTGGAGCTGCCGCCGGAGCCGCCGACGTTGATGTAGGGCGCGGCGGCGTTGGAACCGGCGACTTCCAGGTCGCGGCCCCACTGGAAGCGGAGATCGTTGACGGCGGAGCTGGAGATGGTGGAATCCCAGTTGGCCACAAAGATGCGCTCGTGGAGGGCATAGCTTCCGTTGGTGCCGAGCGAGCTGTTGTTGTAGGAAGGCGAAGTGCTGTAGGCATTGGGCCCGCGGTAATTCATGAAATCGAAAGCCGCGCTGACATGGTTGCTCGCGCTCGCCTGGTAATCGAGCCGGCCGAAAAGGACGTCCTGGTTGGTGGCGCGGGCGAAAGTGCCTTGCATGCCGTACAGGAAAGCATTGGCATTGGCGCACTGCGTGGCGGTCACCTGCGCCGGGCAGGGGAGGGCGGTCACGGTCGAACTGAAGACGTTGCTGGTGTACGTAATGGGGTTGACTTTGCGCGAGCCATCGTACGTCCCGAAGTAAAACAGCTTGTCTTTGACGATCGGCCCGCCAACGCTGCCTCCGAACTGCTGCCACTGATGGATGGGCTGGCTGTAAGTGCCGCGCGACTTCGGATAGGAATCGAGCGCGTTCCAGGTGGGGTAGCGCAGATAGTAGAACAAGTCGCCGTGGAAGTCGTTGGCGCCGGATTTGGTCACGGCATTCACCACGCCCCCGGCGGCCTGCCCCAGCTCCGCGCTGAAATTGCTGGCGCTCACCTGGTACTCCTTGATGGAGTCCATGCTATAGACGTAGGCGCCCATCATGGCCCGCCCGCGGGCCTCCGAGAAGAACGCCTGGTTGTTGTTGGCGCCATCCACGGTGTTGCTGTTGTAAAGGCCGGAGATGCCGCGATAGGATACCAGGCCGGAGGTGCCGTCGGTGGTGACGTTGGGAGTGAGCAGGGCGAAGCTGTCCCAGCGCCGGCCGGAGATGGGCAGGTTGCCGACTGAGCCTTCGCTGATGACCTGCGAGTTTTCGGTCTTTTCGGTATCGACCACCGCCGCCTCGCCCGTGACCGTCACCTCCGTTTGCGTCGCCTGCACGGTCATCGCAAAGTTGATGGTCAGCGTCTGGCCGACCTGGAGAATCAGCTCCTTGCGCACCACCGAGGCGAATCCGGTCTTGCTGGCGTGCACTTCGTAATGGCCCGGCGGGAGGAACGGAGCGGAATAGATTCCGGCTTCGTTGCTTTCGATTTTGCGCTCGATGGCGGTGTCGGTGTTACGGATGGTCACGGACGCCCCCGGCACGAAGGCCCCGGACGGGTCGGTCAGAGTGCCGGTTATGGTGGCGGATCCGGCGAGCTGGGCAAAGGCCGGAGCTGTTAGAACCATGAGCACCACCAGCAGGGCGGTGCACAGGACTGCGAACTTCCGAAACAGGCTGAATTCACGCATCATTTGTCTCCTCATAAGACGCACTGGTTCTTTCTGGTCCAAAGAACATCAGGGAGAGAACACCACGGCTTTTCCCGCAGTGCTGAATTTCTCGAAGACCCTGAACAGACAGCATACCAGAAGGGAGGCTTAAATTGAATTACAAAAGGAGCACGAGACGCCAAACTTGCACGCGACGGCGTTGTGCCACCCGGAGAGTAACGGTACGTCCATACGGAGCTGCACAATGGGGCAGGCGGCTGGCCCGCCTGCCCCAAGCGCCGCATCCCGTTGGAAAGCCTAGAACGTAATGCGAGCGCCGATCTGCATGCGGCGCGCCTGCGTGCCGTCCGGGAAGCCGCCATCGCCCGACGGGACATACAGGTACGACGGAGTCGGCGTGAGCACGCCTTTGGTCTCGGTATAGGCTTGGCTGCTGGTATAGCCCGTGGCCGACCACGTGTTGGCGATGTTGAAGACGTCAAACATGAGATACGCCTTGACGCGTTCGCCGATGGGAATGACCTTGGTGAGGCGCGCATCCGAACGGTACCACGCCGGCAAGTAGTAGTTGTTGTACGGCAGCCAGGGCACACGGTAGCTGAAGCCCGATCCCGTTACGCTGTAATTCGAGAACATGCCGGTGACCGGCGTATCCTTCAGGCTGATGGTGTAGCTGCCAGATGGATGACCGCTGGCCATGGAGGTGATGGAGGAAAGCTGCCAGCCGTTCACTACATACTTGGAGAAGGCGTCGGTGCGGTGCGTGAAGGTTGGCGCCCAGACCCACGACAGCACCACGCGGTGGCGCTGATCGAGCGTGCCGCTGCCCTTGTCGGCCGCGTAGTTCCCGTTGTACAGCCAGTAGTTTGGATTGCTCAGGAACAGGTTGTTGGTGCTTTCGCCGTAGCTCTGGCCGTCGTCGATTTCATGCGACCAGGTATACGAGAGCATCGCCTGGAGCCCGTGGGAGAAGCGCTTGTTCACCTGAACGGCCAGCCCGTTGTAGTAGCTGTTGACGCCGTTTTCATCATAGGCGACGGCGCCGTAGCGGGTATCCGGGCGGGCGCCGATGTAGACCGGAGTGGTATAGGAGCCGACCGCACTTCCGTTGACGTCGTCGATGGTGTAGGTGAAGTTGGTGGTGGTCGACGGCATGTTCAGGTCGCGCACGCCGTACAGTTGCACCCCGCGGCTCCACATGTAAGAGACCGACATGGCGAGATCATTGGTGAGCTGGCGCTGGATCGCGATGTTGCCCTGCTCGGAGTAGGGCGTCTTCAGGTTCGGAGCCATGTACTGAAGGCTGGTGGAGGACACCGCGACCCCCGTCGGAACGGCGCTGAGAGCGTGCGGAAATACCGGGCCAGCCGCCAATTGCACGGCCTGCGTACTCGCCAGGCTGATGGCCGGCTGGTAGATGCCATTGCCGGTGGTGAACAGGTTGTCGATGGTTCCGCCTTGGAAACGCGCGTAGAACATGCCATAGCCGGCCTGCACGACCGTCTTGTCGTTCAACCGGTAGGTGATGCCGAGGCGCGGCGCCAGGTTGGTGGGCTTGGAGGGCAGATGGCAGGTGCCCGGATAGTCCTGATTGCAAGTCTTGGGCTGCGGCAACTGGGCGTACTCGTAGCGCGCGCCGTAGGTCACGGTCAGCCGGCTGCTGGCGCGCCACTGATCCTGCAGATAAAAGCCGTAGTCGTTAATGGTGGTGTCCAGCACCGGATTGCCAAACGTCTGCTTATAAGTCTGCCAGTATTTGGTCCCGGTGGTGTTGCCGGAAAAATCCAGCGCAAACGCATTGACGGTCTGATAGGTGTAGCTGCCGAACGCGGCGCTGATGTAGTAGACGTAGTCTTCCGTGGTCGCGATATCGGCGCCGAACTTAATGGTATGGGTGCCCTTGGTCCACGTCGCGTTGTCCTGGAACTGGAAGCGCCGTTCGCTGGGCTCCACGCGGGGCAAGTAGCTGGCCGGACCGATGCTCGTGCTGTTTACCGACACCTGGAGATACCCGACGCCCTGGCCCAGTTCGGCGTCGTCGAACGTGTCGGCTTGCCGGTCGGTGGCCACCGCAAAGTGAAACTCATTCACGAAACTCGAAGTGGGGACCGCAGTCCAGGCCAATCTTCCGTTGCGCACGGTAACCGCGTCATCGCCATTGCCGGTGAGGGCGCCGCCGCTGGTCGAGGAAATGGCCGTCTGAATGCCGTTGGGCGACCGGTGGTGCAGGAAGTTAAAGCTGGCGCTCAGGGTGTTGCGCTCGGAAAGGTGGTAATCCAGCTTGGCGAAGTAGAGCTCCTGGCCCAGAGTGCGCGGGATGATGCCGAAAAAGCGCGGCAGCAGGGCGTTGATGGCGGCGCACTGGGCGGCGGTGGCCGCCGGCTGCGTCCCGCTGGCAACGCCGCAACTGTTCCACGTCTCGGTCGTGGGATTCACGGCCGTGGTGTTGAGGCTGCTCGACATGGGGAAATTGCGCCGCGTGACCTCCGTGTTGAGGAAGAAGAACAGCTTGTCCTTCAGGATGGGGCCGCTGATCGAGCCGCCCACCTGGTTGCGCTTCTCGGAGGGGACGAAGGTCGCGAAGGGATCGCGCGCATCAAACCCGGTGCTGCGGTAGAACCAGTAGCCGGCGCCGTGGATCGCGTTCCCGCCGCTCCTGGTGACGGTGTTGACGATGCCGCCCATGGCGCGGCCGTACTCGGCGGAGTAGTTCGAGGAAACTACCTGGAACTCCTGCACGGCATCCTGCGAGATCTGCGAGGCGATGCGCGTGCGGCCGGCGTTTTCGTTGTAGAACTGCTCGGTAGTGTCGGTGCCGTCGATCAGGAATGAGTTCTGTCCCGCGGTGCCGCGGAAAGAGAGCAGGCCGTAGGTGCCATCGTTGCTGACCCCGGGGGTGAGCAGGACGAACGAATCGACGCGCCGGCCGTTGATGGGCAACTCGGTGATTTGCTGGGAGTTGACCACCTGCGACACTTCGGTCTTGGTGTCTTCGACCAGCGGAGCCACTCCCGTAACTTCGACCGCAGTGGCGCTGGTCGCGACTGCCAGATTGACATTGAGGCTGAGGTTTTGGCCGACTTGCAATTCCAGGCCTTTCGCCTCATAGCCGGCGAAGCCGGCGGCCGTGACGGTGACCTGATAGCCGGATCCAGGCACCAGGGCGGGCGCCGTGAAAAGTCCGGCCTCATTGCTTTCGAGGGTGCGGATGGTGCCTTGCCCCTCGCTCGAAATCACGACCTTGGCGCCGGGCACAACCGCGCCCGATGGATCCCGGATGACACCGGAGATTCCCGCCACTCCGCCAGCTTGCGCAAAGACCGGGGCGGCCACAAACACCAACAACACTAATAGCACGGCGAACTTCAGACGCATTTCGAACCTCCAAATCAGATAAAACTAGGGTAACAGATCTCAATGTCGATATAAACACAAGTCGTTTCCGGGCAGGTTAATTCCACCTCCCCGGAGTCCCGGTATACTGAAGCGTGCAACCGGCAATGGGCACCTTGGGCGAGCGGCTGGCGGCGGTACGGGAGCGCATTGGGCGGGCGGCGGAGAGCGCGCGCCGCGATCCGGCGGAGATCACGCTGCTGGCCGTAACCAAACTGTTCCCGGCGGCGGTGGTGCGCGAGGCCTACGAACTCGGGCTGCGCGAGTTCGGCGAGAACTACGTGCAGGAATTCGAGCACAAGGCGCCGGAAGTCGCGGATTTGGCGGGGGCGCGCTTTCACCTGATCGGGCATCTGCAGTCCAACAAGTCCAAAAAGGCCGCCGAGTTGTTCCAGGTGATCCAGACGGTGGATTCACCCAAGCTGGCGCGGCGACTGAACGACGCGGGGCACGCGCTGGAGGTCATGCTGGAGGTCAAGCTCTCGGAAGAAGAAGCCAAGAGCGGGGCGGACCCCGTGGCGCTGGCGGAGCTGATCCAGGCCGTGCGCGGGTGTGGCAACCTGCGATTGCTCGGCCTGATGACCATGCCGCCGTGGACGGAAGACCCGGAGGCGTCCCGGCCTTACTTCCGGCGGCTGCGGGAATTGGCGGAGCGGCACGGGCTGCGGCAGCTTTCCATGGGAATGTCGCACGATCTCGAGGCGGCCATCGAAGAAGGGGCTACGTGCGTGCGAGTGGGGACGGCGCTGTTCGGAGAGCGGAAGGCGTGACGGTCGGGTTCTATGCTCCCATGCCGCCGGCCCGGACGGGCGTGGCGGATTATGCGGCGGCGCTCGTCGCCGAGCTACGGCGGCACGGCCGCGTGAAAATAGCCCCGGAACACTGCGACGTGGCGCTCTACCACCTGGGCAATAACGCGCTGCACGCGGAGATCTACCGGCGCGCATTGGAGCGGCCCGGCGTGGTGACGCTGCACGATGCCGTGTTGCACCACTTCCTGCTGGGACAACTGGACGAGCCAGGCTATATCGAGGAGTTCGTTTACAACTACGGCGAGTGGAACCGTGGGCTGGCGGCGGAGTTGTGGCGCGGCCGCGCGGCCTCGGCCACGGACGGCCGGTACTTCAAGTACGCCTTGTTACGGAGGGTGGCCGAGCGCGCGCTTGCGGTAGTGGTGCATAATCCGGGGGCGGCGCGCGCGGTGAAGGAACACGCCCCGGAGGCGCGGGTGGTGGAGATTCCCCATCTTTTTCAGGCGCCGGCGCCGCCTGGGGAAGAGGAGGTTGCGCGGTACCGGCGGCGGCTGGGCGTCGAGCCGGGGACCTTCCTGTTCGGGGTGTTCGGATACCTGCGGGAATCCAAGCGGCTGCCCGCAGTGCTGGAAGCGTTCGCGGACCTGCATCGAGAGAACCCGCGGACGGCGCTGCTGGTGGCGGGCGAATTCGTCTCGACGGACCTGGAACGAGCGGTGGAACCGCTCCTGGGCGGGGCCGGCGTGGTCCGGTTGGAGTATCTCGAGGAGCGCGAGTTCTGGCTGGCGGCGGCGGCGGTGGATGCCTGCATCAACCTGCGGTATCCGGGGGCGGGGGAGACTTCGGGGATCACCATCCGGCTGATGGGGATCGGCAAACCGGTCCTGGTGACGGACGCGGCGGAGTGCGCGCGGTTTCCCGAGGATGCCTGCCTGCGCATCGCGCCCGGCGTGGCGGAGCGGGAGTCCTTGCGCCAACACATGATTTTGCTAACATCTATTCCTGAGGTGGCCCGTGCCATCGGCCAACGGGGAGCCGGGCATGTTGCGGCGCACCATCGGGTGGAGCGAATCGGGAAACAGTATTGGGGTTTGTTGTGCGAGTGCTGCACGTAGCGCGGCTGTGTCACGAAATGGGGGTGAAGCTGTGGGGCGGGCAATCCTGCCCGCAAGCCGGCCTTCCGGCCGGCTGGACCCGCCGGAAAGCGGGTCCGCAGGCTGAAAAGCCTGCCCCACATCTGCTGGTTTTGTGCCTGGTTTGTGTGGGCTTCGCCTGGGCGCAGAGGCCCGCGGTCAAGCCACTGAACGTGCCGGTTCCGATGCGCGACGGAGTGCACCTGTCGGCCAACGTTTTTCTGCCCTCCGAGCACGCCCGAGTCCCCACGATTCTGGTGCGCACGCCGTACGGGAAGGGCGCCGGCATCACCTCGAATTACCAGGCCTTCGTGGACCACGGCTACGCGGTGATGGTGGAAGACGTGCGCGGGCGCTACGAATCGGAGGGATCCTTTCAGCCGCTCGAACAGGAGCCGGCGGACGGCGACGACACGTTGAACTGGATCGCGCGGCAGCCGTGGTCCGACGGCAAGGTTGGGATGATCGGCGGTTCGTACCTGGGGATCGTGCAGTGGAAGGCAGCGCTGCTCGACAATCCGCACCTGAAGGCCATCTTCCCGGTAGTCTCGGGGTACGACGATTACCGCGACCGGTTCTACTCGACGGGCGGCGCTATGAAGCTGGGAAACCGGCTGGAGTGGATGTCCGAGAACCTGAAGGTGCCGGGTTATCTGCCGGATTTCAGCAAGTTTGTGCTGCACCTGCCGATCCGCACGGCGGACGTGGCGGCCACCGGCAGGCCCTCGGATATGTATCGCGAGGCGGTGGACCATCCGGCGTTCGATTCGTTCTGGCGCGCCATCAGCACCAAAGAGCAGATTCAGAAGGTCCGCATCCCCGTGTTTTCGGTGGGGGGGTGGTATGACAACTTCGCCCAGAGCGATCTGGAGGCCTACGCGGCGCTGCACAAGACTTCGGGCCTGAACCGGATTCTGGTGGGGCCGTGGCCGCATAACATGTCGTACCAATTCGCGGGCGTGGATTTCGGACCCCAGGCCGCGGTCCCCATGCGCTCGCTGCAACTCGAGTGGTTCGACCAGTGGCTGATGGGGAAAGACACGCCGCTGGTTTCCCAGCCGCCGGTGCGGATCTTCGTGATGGGCGCCAACCGATGGCGCGAGGAGCGCGAGTGGCCGCCCCAGCAGGCGCGTGCGCGGAATTTCTACCTGGAAGGCGGCGGCCGCGCCAACACGCTCGAGGGTGACGGCGCCCTCAGCGACCGGCCCGCGCGGCATGGCTCCCGGGACCATTATGTGTTCGATCCGCGCGACCCGGCGCCCACGCGCGGCGGCGCCGTGTGCTGCAATCCGCGGGTGTTCCCCTGGGGGCCGATGGACCAGCGCCCGGTGGAGCGGCGCGCGGACGTGCTGGTATACACCAGCAGGCAGTTGAAAAGGGACGTGGAGGCCATCGGGCCGGTCAAGGTGGTGCTCTACGTCTCGACCAGCGCCATGGACACGGACTTCACCGCGAAGCTGGTGGACGTGTTTCCGGACGGCTCCGCGCGCAACCTGACGGACGGGATCCTGCGGCTGCGATACCGCAACTCTCTGGAGAAGCCGGAACTGGCGCGAGCCGGCGAAATCTACATGGTGGCGGTGGACGCGGGCGTGACCGGCAACGTGTTTTTGAAAGGCCACCGGATCCGCGTGGAGATTTCAAGCGGCAACTTTCCGAGGTTTGACCGCAACCCCAACACGGGCGCGCCGATTGCCGATGAGACCCGGCTCGTCAAGGCGAGCCAGACGGTGTATCACGATCGCGCGCACCCCTCTCGCGTGGTGCTGATGGTCATGCCGGAGAAGGGGTAGAGAAGCGTCTTCCGGCGCGCGCTGTTAACCAAGGACAACAGAGAAAGACCTGAGAAATTCTCCGATAAAGGAAGAAGGTCATGTCGCCGAAGCTCAGTGTGTGCGCGCCCGCCGATTCGTGCCTGCTCCGTCACTGCCGGCGAGTTGCGGCGGTCGCACAGTGCATCGCCCACCAACTGTTTCTGGCGTCTCCCGTGAAGGTCGGTGTCGAGTCGGCGGCCCTGTTGCACCATTCGCCGCTTGAAACTCTTCCGCACTTGGCGGACGAGGAGGCGCTGATCCTGGCGCTGCTGCGCGCCTTCCACCACGCGGCGGATGCCCCCGAACACCTCCGGCGGCTGGCCGAGATCATCCATATCGCGAATCGCTTTGACGAGCTTTACGAGCTTCGCGCCACCGAGCCGCGTTCCACCGCGGAAATCGTCGCCGAGCTGCGCCGCCTGGCCAAGGAGCACTCGTGGAGCATGGATCCCGTGAACGCGCTCGAGAACGTGACGCGGGGAACGGACGTCAAGGTTTCTGCCAAGTCGTCGCTGCCGGTCTTTCGGCAGGCTGCCCTTCGCATTTTGCAGCTTCTGGACCGGCCGGAATCCGCCGCCGGGCAGATCGACAGAATCGCGGCCACCGTCTTCCGGCCGATCTTCACGCGGCCATCCATGCGGCCGCTGCTCCTGCACGCGCTGGAAGCCGCCGAACTGGCGCGTCACCTGGCGGCTCGGGCGCCGGGGATCGACAGCGAAGAGGCTTTTCTGTGTGGGCTGTTGCACGACATCGGCAAACTGCTGATCGATCGGCTCAATCTATTCGATTCCGCCACCATGCAGGGGCTGCTCGATTATGGATGCCCGCCGGTGTATGCCGAGAACCTCCTGATCGGGTGCGACCATGGAAACGCCGGCGCGGACATTGCCGCGTCCTGGAGATTGCCCGCCAGGTATGTGGAGGCCATTCGCTACCACCATCAGCCGGAGCGGACCGATTCCCCTCTGGCGCACTTGCTCAATTTGGTCGAGTGTCGTCTGGGTCACCTGGAAGACACGCCGTCCGCGCATCGAGTCGGTCTGTGCATGGGCAGCACCGGCGTCACCGTCCACAGCCTGGAAGCCTGGCGCCACCGGCGGCCGCCGTTGACGCTGATCGCCTGAGGGTCAGTCGCCGCTGGCGGCGCCTGCGTTCTTTACGTACTTGTCGAACCAGGCGAACTTCTCCCACAAGACGTGCTCGATGGTCTCCTTCCCGCGGTAGCCGTGGGCTTCGAAGGGAAGGAAGACCAGGCGCACGGTGCCGCCATTGCCGCGGACGGCCTGGTACATGCGGTCGGACTGAATCGGGAACGTGCCGGAGTTGTCGTCGGCCTCGCCGTGGATCAGCAGCAGCGGCGCCTTGATCTTGTCGGCGTACATGAATGGCGACATCTTGATGTACACCTCGGGCGCCTGCCACAGGGTGCGCGTCTCGCTCTGAAAACCAAAGGGGGTCAGGGTGCGGTTGTGGGCGCCGCTCTCGGCGATGCCGGCCTTGAAGAGGTTCGAGTGCGCCAGCAGGTTGGCGGTCATGAAAGCGCCGTAGCTGTGTCCGCCGACGCCCACGCGCGCGGGGTCGGTCACGCCCATCTCCGTGGCCTTGTCGATGGCCGCTTTGGCGTCCGCCACGATCTGCTCGACATAAGTGTTATTGACCGTATCCGGATCGCCCACCACCGGCATGGCTGCGTTGTCCAGCACGGCGTAGCCGTCGAGCACGAAGAACAATTGCGAATAGCCCGTCATTTCGGTGAACCGCTGGGTCGAGCCGCTCACCTGGCCGGCGGTGTCGGCGTCGTTGTATTCGTAGGGGTAGGCCCACACCAAAGTCGGCAGTTTCTCGCCGGGCTTGTAATCGGGAGGGAGATACAGCGTGAAGGAAAGGTCCACGCCATCGTTGCGCTTGTATTTCACCAGTTGCTTGTGGATGCCGCGTATCGAGGGCTGAGGGTCGGGGAACCTGGTCACTGCGGTCATGGACCCGGCGGGCGTCCTCACATAGTAGTTGGGGGGCTCGGTGGGGCTCTCGCGCCGCGTCAGGAACTTCTCTCCGTGCGCATCGAGGAGCGCGACCACGGTCTCGTAGTGCTGGTCGTCCGAGCGGAACAGCCGCTCGGTCTTCCGGGTAGCGAGATTGAAGCGATCCAGGAAAGGCCGATCGCCCTCGGGCGACGATCCCGTGCCGGTCAGGAAAATGTTGTCGCCATCCTGCAGGATGGCCATACCGCCGCTGGGCAGGGTTTTTTCCATGGGGCGGCCGGGGTCGTGGTAGCGATCCTGGTTATTGCGCGCCCAGATCAGCTTGGGGGCCGCGTCGGGCTTGTCCAGGTCGATCTGGAAGGTGCGCGACCAGCGCTTCAAGCGCTCGAAGTCTTCCACCAGCGCCATGCCGCCCTTTTCCGCCATCTGGATTCCCTGGAACCGCTGCTCGGTTTTGAGCAGCTCCCGCGGCTGGCCGGTGAACGGCGCCTCGAACGCCAGGATGTGGTCGCGATAGGGCGCCTTGTTTTTCAGATCGCCGCCATCCAGCGCCTCCGCCCAGATGAGCGTCGCGGGTTCGCTGGGCCGCCATTGGACGCTGCGCGGGCCGGTGGGCACGCCGTTGATCGGAACCTTGTCTTCGAGCGGCAGGCTGGCCACCTTGTGCAGCATCTTGCCGGCGCGGTCCCAGACCTCGATTTCCCTGGGGAACGATCTTACGGCGTGGAGGTACGAGAAGGGACGGTGCACGGTGGTCACCAGGATGTATTTGCCGTCGGGCGAGATGCGCGCCGACTCGACGATTCCCGCCTTTCCAATGGGCGTCACCTTGCCGCTGGCGAGGTCGACAAGAGCAAGCTGCGAGGTGGCGTAATACTCGAACAAGTCTTCGTCATGCGGGTTCTGCAACATGTCTTCGAGCGTCTCCATGGGAGCGGCGCCGCCGAGGCTCTCCTGCACATGCGGACCGGTGGGGACCAAAGGCTCGGGCGGAGGCGCGCCGCGGTTGGGCTTGACCGTTTCCACCAGCAAGGCTTTGCCATCGGGCATCCACTGCACGTCGGAAGCCCCGCCGCCAAAGCCCCCGCGCCCGCCGGGCCCAAAGGGCACGCCCCTTCCTCCCATGACGCCGTTGACCCGCACACCTTCCGCCCTGTGGCTCTTGCCGGTGGCGGTGTCGCCGATCCACAGTTCGATGCCGTTGGCCGTAGTGTGCGTGAAGGCGAAGTGGGTGCTGTCGGGACTCCAGCGTCCCGTGCCCAGCTTGGGGGCGCCCTCTGGGCCCGGCGGCAGGTCCACCTTGATCTCGGTGCCTTCGGGAATCTTGCGTAACGTCAGGCTGCTGTCGAAGGTTGTATTGTGCAGGCCGTTGGTCTGGGGATTGATGCGCAGCCCGGCCAGCCGCAACATGGGCTGCGCCAGTTCCGCAATGGGAGGATAGCGCACCGGCGAACCCTGAATGGCATAGGCGCGGGAGGGGCTGAGTGACAGGGCCGGTGTGGCGGGCGCGTTCAGGACGTCCAGAACCGCTTGGGGCGGCTTCCGGTACGGCTCGGCGCCGAAAAGCAGCAGAGCCGATAGGACGAGAATCGAAGCTCTTGATACGGGTTTCATAGGAGACACGAAGATCTTATGGGAAACCACGAGGGGAAGTCAAACTGGCACCCCACCGGCGGCAAGACCGCCGGCGCTACCCCGTCTTTACATCCATCGAATCGCCCGGCTACCATTTGAGACATGCCTGCAAAGTCCGTTATCTGCGCCTTGGCCCTGGCGACGGTCATCCTGCTGTCATCGCCAGGCCCTGCCGTGGCTCAAACCGTTCCCACGCCGGAATCGGTGCTCGGCCATAAGCCCGGCGACGATTTCTACCTTGCCAGCTACGACGAATCGCGGGAGTACTTCCACCGTCTGGCCGCGAGTTCCAATCGGATCAAGATGATTTCCGTGGGCAAGACCACACGTGGCCTGGATTGGGAGATCGCGCTCATCTCTTCGCCCCAGAACTTGGCCCGGTTGGATCAGTACAAGTCCATCTCTCAGCGGCTGGCCCTCGCCCGCGGGCTCACCGGCGAAGCCGCCCAGGCGCTGGCCCGTGAAGGCAAGGCCATCGTGCACATCGATGGCGGCATGCACTCCAGCGAGGTGGCCGGCGCGCAGCAGTCCATTCTGCTGGCTTACAAACTGGTTGCCACCGAGGGCAATCCCGAGATCGACGCCATCCTCGACAACGTGATTGTCATTCTCTGGCCGACGCTCAACCCGGACGGTCAGAATGAGGTGGTCGCCTGGTACCGGAAGAACCTGGGCACCCCCTACGAAGTGAGCCCCTTGCCGGATCTGTATCAAGAGTATGTGGGCCACGACAACAACCGGGACGGCTACATGAACAACATGCTCGAATCGCGGGAAGTAACCCGCGCGGAGCTGGAGTTCGCCCCGGTGGTCTTCTACTGCCATCATCAGACCGCGCCCTTTCCCGCGCGGATTTTCATCCCGCCTTTCACCGAGCCCATCTCCTCCAATATTCACCCTCTGATGATGCGCTGGCTCAATGTGCTGGGCATCAACATGGGCGCGTATCTGGACGAGCACCAGATGCCCGGCGCGGTCCACCGGGTGGGTTTCGACAACTGGTATCCGGGGTTCATGGACTTCACAAGCATTTTCCGGAACAGCATCTCTTTCTTCACGGAAACCGCCCTGTACCGCTATGCGACACCCCAGTTCTACACGGTCGAGGACTTTCCGAGGGATCGCCAGCTCTTGCGCTCGGAGGTGTTCTACAACAGCCCCTGGAAAGGCGGCTGGTGGCGCTTGGGCGATGCTGTCCGCTATATGCTGGGCGGCTCCATGGCGGTGCTGGACACCGCGGCGAAATACCGCCAGGTGCTGCTCTTCAACCGCTACCAGGCTGGCCGCGATAACATCGAGCGATTCCGCAACGAGCCGCCGTTTGCCTACGTCATCCCGCGGGAGCAGCGCGACCCGCCCACGGCCGCAATCCTGGTGGAAAAGCTGCTCGTCAACGGCATCGAGGTGCACCAAGCCGCGCAGCCATTCGCGGCCAATGGCCGCGAGTACCGGGGCGCGTGGGTGGTCCTGATGGACCAGCCATTCGCTCCGCTGGTGAAAGAACTGTTCGAGCCGCAACATTACCCGGATTTGCGAGAGTCCCCGAATGGGCCGCCCATCCGGCCCTACGATGTGGCGGGCTGGACTCTCCCCATGCAGATGGGGGTGGAAGTGGCGGCCGTCCTGAAGCCAGTCACACCCGAACAGCGCGCCGGCCTGCAACCGATCAAGGAAGTGACGCCTCCCGATGGCGGCGTTCAGGGAACCGGCGCGGCCTACGTAATCAGCCATCAGACCAACGCCAGTTTCAAAGCGATCAACGAGGCCCTCAAGCTTGGCGCCCAGGTCGGTTTTGCCAAGAACGACGGGGAGCCGGGCGCCATGGTGGTCTCCGGTATCGATCGGGAGCGTCTGGCGGAGATCGCGCGCAAGTACTCCGTGAACGCGGCGGCCGTCGCCAAACTGCCCCAGGACGCGGTCTCCACCAAGAAGCCTCGCGTCGGCCTGTACCGCTCCTGGGTTCCGGCCATCGACGAGGGGTGGACTCGATGGATTCTCGAGGATTATGGCTTCGCGCCCATTACGCTGCGCAACGGCGACATTCAGGCCGGGCACCTGCGGGAGCGGTTCGATGCGATCATCATCCCCGATGGCACGCCGAGGTCGATCATGGACGGTTACGCGCCAGGCTCGATTCCCGGAGAGTACGCTGGCGGCCTGGGCCCGGCCGGCGTGGACGCCTTGCGCTCTTTCGTCGATGGAGGAGGCACTCTGATCGCATTCAACAACGCCTCGCTCATGGCCATTGATGAGCTCCATTTGCCGGTCGCCAATATCCTGAGCGGCATCGGCAACGACCAGTTTTACTGCTCGGGATCGCTTCTGCGAATCGAGCTGCGCGACCCGGCGCATCCGGCGCTTTGGGGAATGCCGCGCGAGCCGATTGTCATGTTCGAGCGGGGACCGGCGTTCGAGCAGAAGAGCGGTTTCCGTGGCGCGGTTCTGGCTACTTACCCCAGGGACCGGAATCCGCTCGAGAGCGGTTACCTGCTGCACCCCGAACGCATTCAGGGAAGAGCCGCCGCGCTCGAAGTCTTCTCCGGCGATGGGCGAATCTATCTGTTCGGTTTCAAGCCGCAGTGGCGCGGGCAATCGCACGGCGCCTACAAGCTGGTCTTCAACGCCATCTACGATTCTCCCAGCATGGCCAAGCCCAGCACTTTTCAGAGACCGGCGGAGCAGGCCAATCTGCGGATGGAAAGCTGGAGCGGAGTGGTGGGCAAGGTCCACGCCGACCTGGCCGCGTTGCTCCGTCAGAATCGGGCGTTCTTTGCCGCCCGCGGGCCGGCCGCCGTGGAAGAGCGGAGCAAGCTGGCGGCGGCCATCGGCCAGTTTGAGAAGGAACGCATTTCCGAGGTCGAAGATGCCGCCGCTGCTCTGGACGAAGCCGGCAATAGGAGAGCGGGCGATTATGTCCGGCAGTTGCAGAGGATGGCAACCGACTTGAGGGCCAAGGAATTCGAGGCTGCCGTGGATGCCGGCGTGCTGGCCGAGCGCTACCGGCTGGCGGCGCTCGAGCAGGAGATCGCAGCGGGGCCATCCAGACCGTAGTTACTAGCCCACTTACCCACGGCGAGTCACTTGTGCGTATAATTGGTTGTTTATGCCTGCACATCTGGATTCCGAAACTCTCCAAGCGGCGCTGGTAGGTTATCAGCACCAGCTTGACCAAATAGACGCGAAGATGGCCGATCTTCGCGGCATGCTGAAGGCCGAGGCGCGCGCCGCCGCCGAGCCCGCCGAGGCAGCGCCGCCTGCCCGCGGCGGGAAGCGCCCGTTGAGCGCGGCCGCAAGAAAGCGGATTGCGCGAGCGCAGCGGAAGCGGTGGGCCGAGTACCACAAGGCCAAAGAGGCGCCCGCGAAGAAGCGGAACATGAGTCCCGCCGCCCGCGAGCGCATTGCCGAAGCCACCAGAAAGCGATGGGCTGAGTTCAGGGCGAAGAAGGCGGCGGCTGCGAAAGCCGCGGCCAAACCAGCCAAGAAAGCTGCGGCCAAAAAGCCCGCGGTGAGAAAGGCCGCGCCCAGCCCGGTGCCGGCTTCGTAGCATCCGGCCAACTGATGGGTCCCATGGGTTGCAGGCGGAGAAGTGTGGCCCAACCCCAGTGCTGGTGCCATGTCTTGTAGACCAGGTGCCGATTCTTCTTCGTCCTGGAGAGCCTCCTGCCCATCGTTTTCACCCGGAACTTCGATCCGTAATCTTACTCCGCGCTGAAGCCGGGTCCGCGCGCGGCACGTTGAGGTATCCTGGGTTTATATGCGTCGAGTCTCGTGGCTTCCATTGGTCGCCGTCGCGGCGCTGTACGGGCAGAACATCAAGACCGGGCCTGCCGCGGGGAGCCCGGCGCCTGAATTCTCGGCGCTGGACCAGGCGGGCCGGACCCAGACACTGAAGTCCATCATGGGCCCCAAGGGCGCCATGCTGGTGTTCTACCGTTCCGCGGACTGGTGACCGTTCTGCAAGATCCAGCTCGTCGAGCTGGAACAGAATCTGGATCGAATCCGCAAGCAGGGCCTCGGGCTGGCCGCTGTCAGTTACGACTCGGTAGAGGTATTGAAGAACTTCGCTGGCCGGAGGCACATCACCTTTCCACTGCTCTCCGATCCGCAATCGACGATCATCCGCGCCTTCGGCATTTTGAACGAGACGGTGAAGCCGGGCACGCCGCAGTTTGGCGTTCCGTGCCCCGGAACGTTCGTGTTGGATGCCAAGGGGACGGTTGTCGCCAAGTACTTCGAAGAGGACTTCCGCGAACGCGTATCCGCTTCCGACATCCTGGTGCGGCAGTTTGGAGCCTTGGCGGATGCGGCCAGCGGCTCCGTCGAGACCAACCACCTGCGCCTGACTACGGCGGCCAGCATGCCCGTGGCGCGGCCCGGACATCGCATCGTGCTTAGCCTGGAGCTCGATCTCAAGCCCAATATGCACGTCTACGCTCCCGGCGTCGAGGGTTACATTCCGATCGACTGGAAGCTCGAGGAAAGCCCCGCCGCCAAGGCGCACCCCTTCCAGTACCCAGCCTCGCGGAAGTTGCACCTGAAGGCCATCGGCGAGACGGCGCCGGTATATCGAGGGCGCGTGCGGATCACGCGGGAGATCACCTTCGGGCCGGAAAATGCTGTCAGGACGCTGGTTACCCCCTCGGGCGAGCTAATCCTCAAGGGATCATTGCGGTACCAGGCTTGCGACGACCGAAAATGCTACCTGCCGGAAACCGTCCCGCTGGAGTGGCGTTTCCATTTCGAGGGACTGGACCGCGAGCGGGCCCCGGTGAACCTGCAGCGCAAGTCCCCATAGGTCCCAAAAACTGGCCCCCAAAAATTAATGGCCCCGAGCTGGGTATCTCGGGGCCTGCACTCAGAGAGTTGGCGGTGGGAGGGGACTCACCGCCAGGGATGCTGTCTGTGTTGTATTGATACTAGCAGTTTAAGGTCTGCTTGTCCAGTGATTTCTCAGAATTTTTTTTGTGGGGGGATGCGGTCTCCCTTTTTTGGGGGGATCTGGCGTAGTACCTCTAGTTCATTCATGCTCGCCATTTCGCGGCAAAAGGTGCAAGGCCCCGAACTGGGTATCATGGGGCCGGCACTCGGAGGGGTTGGCGGCGGGAGGGGACTCACCGCCAGGGATGCTGTCTGTGTTGTCCTGATATCAGCAATATGGGGCCTTGTTGTCCAGGTGTTTTCACAGGGTTTTCTCGCCCTCGGTCTGTGCCGTGGATTCAGTCGCCTGCGGCCGGAGCGCCGCTTCCCTCCGGGGCCCGGTTAGCGCCTCCGGACTAACCAAAGACATCTTGAGCGCACCGCCGGTCCAGTGTAGTTTTGCGGATGGAAGGTGGTGTGTGGTGACCGAGACTCGCGAGGAACAGACCGTCGGCAACGGCCAGCGGGAAAGGCGCACGAAACGGCGCTTCGAGATCGCTCAAGAATTGCGCTACAAGATGCTTTACGGCCAGCGCATCGCTGAGACCGGCGCGGGAAAAACCCTGAACATCTCGAGCGGCGGAGTGTGGTTCACCGCCGAAAACACGCTCGGCGTTGGCATGCCGATCGAATTGTCGATGAGCTGGCCGGTTCTGCTCAACGACTCCTGCCCCATGAAGCTCATGATCTACGGCTGTGTCGTACGGAGTAACGAAAAGGGGGCGGCCGTGGTGATCGAGCGGTATGAATTCCGCACCCAGGGTTCGCGGGCCTTCCAACAGACGGCCATACCGACGCCGGTGGAGTTCCGCCTGCCAGGTTAGATCTACCACGCCCGCAGCAGGCGCGCCGGCAGCGTCACCAGGGACCACACCAGCGACAGCGCGCCGCCGACCGCAATCCCCACCAGGCGGAACGGCAGCAGCAGCAGCCAAACCAGGGGGTAGAGCACCAGCGCGATCAGGGCCAGGGGCCAGCACAGCACCAGCAGAATGCACCACAGGAGAAACTTCACCACGGCAAGCCTCCGCTTCCATCATCTTCATACGCATTCAGCCAGATAATTGTTCGAGTCTGCTACGATGAGAATTCTCATCCGATGTTGCGCTTTGAGACGGCCGGAGAGTCCCATGGCGAGTGTCTCGTGGCGACGCTCGCAGGGCTTCCCGCCGGCATACCCATATCGTTGAAGGCCGTCAACCACGAGCTGTGGCGCCGCCAGCAGGGCTACGGCCGCGGCGGCCGCATGAAGATCGAGGAGGACCGCGCCCAGATCGTCGCGGGCGTCCGCCATTCCCGCACCATCGGCTCGCCGGTGGCCATCCTCATCCGTAATCGCGACTGGCAGAACTGGGCCGAGGCGCTTCCCGTGGAAGACACCGAGGGCGCCGGGGACCGGCGCCAGGCGGTGACGCACCCGCGGCCCGGCCACGCCGACCTGGCGGGCGCCATCAAGTACGATTTTGACGACGCGCGCTGCATCCTCGAGCGCGCCAGCGCCCGCGAAACGGCGGCGCGTGTGGCCGTGGGCGCGCTGGCCAAGGCGCTGCTGGGGGAATTCGGCATCCAGGTGTTGAGCCACGTGATCGCCGTGGGCCCCGTGCGGCTCGAGCGCGCCGCCGCGTGGGAGGAGATTGTCGCTCTCAGCCGCCAGCCGGAAGTGCTGCTGGGCTGCGTGGACGCGGAAACCGAAGTCCGTATGAAAGCCGCGGTCGACCAGGCGTTCCGCACCGGCGATACCGTCGGCGGCGTCTTCGAGGTGGTGGCGCGCGGCGTCCCCGTGGGGCTGGGATCGCATGTGACGTGGGATTCGCGTCTCGATGGCCGCCTGGCGCAGGCCATCGTCTCCATGCAGGCGGTGAAGGGAGTCGAAATCGGCTTCGCGGCGGAGGGCGCGGCGAGCTTCGGATCGAAGGTCCAGGACACCATCCACTATGATCGCGGGGAGCGCCGCTTTACGCGCGGCGCCAATCGCGCGGGAGGCCTCGAAGGCGGCATTACCAACGGCCAGGACATCGTCGTGCGCGGCTTGCTCAAGCCCATTTCCACGCTGCGGCGGCCGCTCGAGTCCGTCGACCTGGCCACCCGCGAACCGGCCCTGGCCGCCTACGAGCGCTCCGACGTGTGCGTGGCGCCGGCCGCCGGCGTCATCGGGGAGGCCATGATGGCGATCGTGCTGGCTCAGGCGTTCCTCGAGAAGTTCGGTGGCGACTCGCTCGGTGAGACACGGCGGAATTTCGAAGGCTACCGGGAACAGGTGAGGAGTTTCTGATTCTTATGGTTTATCCGATTGTGAAGTTCGGGAATCCGGTGCTGGAGCGCGAGGCCGAGGACGTTACCGAATTCGATACCCCGGAGCTGCACAAATTCCTCGAGGACATGTTCGAATCCATGTACGCCGCCAAAGGGGTGGGGCTGGCCGCGCCGCAGATCGGCTTCTCCAAGAAAATCTCCGTCATCGATGTCTCCAATGGCGAGAATCCGGCCGACAAACTTGTCTTGATCAATCCCCAGATCGTTCGCATCGAGGGCAAGCAGGAGGGCGAGGAGGGCTGCCTCAGCATCCCGGGATTTCGCGAGCAGGTGCGGCGGGCCAAGCGCGTCACGGTGCGCGCCCGGAACGCCCGCGGCGAGGAGTTCGAAAAGACCGGCGAAGACGTGCTGGCGCGCGCGTTCTTGCATGAAACCGACCACCTCAATGGCCGCCTCTACATCACCCACATCAGCGCGCTGAAGCGCGACCTGATGAAGCGCAAGATCAAGAAACTCCAACGCGCCGGGGAGTGGGGTTGAGGCGCCGGCGATGCGCCTGGTCTTCTTGGGAACTCCAGCCTTCGCCGTCCCCACGCTCGAGCGCATAGTGGAGGCCGGGCACCAGGTGCTGGCGGTGGTGACGCAGCCCGACCGGCCCCGCGGCCGCGGACAGCACCCCTCGCCGCCACCCGTGAAAGAAGCCGCCGCGCGGATGGGGCTGCCAGTCCGCCAGCCGGAGCGCGTGAAGCTGCCGGAGGCCGTCGATTTCCTGCGCGCCCTCGGGGCGGAGGCCATGGTGGTGGTGGGTTACGGCCAGATCATTCCGCAGACCGTGATCGACCTGGCGCCGCTCGGGATCGTCAACGTGCACGCCTCGCTGTTGCCCAAGTACCGCGGGGCTGGACCCATTCAATGGGCCATCCTCAACGGCGAGACGCGCACCGGCGTCACCACCATGCGCATCGACGCCGGCCTCGATACCGGCGACATGCTTTTGAAGACCTGGACGGAAATCGGGCCGGACGAGAACGCCGTAGAACTCGGGGCACGCCTGGCCGCCATGGGGGCGGATCTGCTGGTGGAAACGCTCGCCGGTCTGGCGGCTGGCGCCATCGTTCCCCAGAAGCAGGACTCATCCCAGGCCACCTACGCACGGCTGCTGAAGAAAGAAGACGGGATGGTGGACTGGAGCCAACCCGCCCAGTCGATTCACAATCGTGTGCGCGCTTTGCAGCCCTGGCCCGGCGCATTCACCACTTTCCGCGGCCAAACCCTTCACCTCTGGAAATCGCGCCTGGCCCCCGACCTCCGGCCCCCGGCCCCTGGCCCCCGGCCCCCCGGCCGCATCTCCGCCGTGAAGCCGCTGGTGGTAAGCTGCGGCTCCGGCGCCCTCCAACTTCTCGAGGTTCAGCTCGAGGGCCGCAAACGCATCTCCGCCGCCGAATTTGCCAACGGCCAGCATTTGGCGGAAGATGAGGACATAGGAGGGATGCGCCTTTGACCCTGCCGCTGGGATATGCCTACGCTGCCACCTACGCCGGCATTCGCCAGGTGGAGAAGGACGACTTGGCCCTGATTGTCACGGGGCTCGCGGCCAGCGCCGCCGCCGTGTTTACCCAGAACCGCGTCGAGGCCGCTCCGGTGAAGCTCTGCCGCCGGCATTTGAAGCTGTCGCGCGGCCTCGTGGGGGCCATCCTGGTCAACGCCGGCAACGCCAACTGCGCCACCCGCACCGGCGACGCGGTGGCGCTCGCCACCTCCAAAGCAGCCGCGAAACTTCTGAGGCTGCCGGTTTCGCAGGTGCTGCCGGCCTCCACCGGCGTGATCGGGGTGGAACTCGATCCGCGGAAAATCATCGACGCTCTCCCGAGGCTCGTCGGCGGCCTCGGCACCGGGCGTTTCGACGACGCGGCCCGCGCCATCATGACCACCGACCTCGTGCCCAAGACCGCCTTCGCCGAAACCAGTCTGCGGCGCGGCGTGGTGCGGATCGCGGGCATGACCAAAGGCTCGGGCATGATCCAGCCGCTGATGGCCACCACCCTGGGGTTCGTCATGACCGACGCCTCCGTTCCGCCGGCGCAACTGCGCGCCATCCTCAAGCGCGGCGTCGAGCGCAGCTACCACCGCCTTTCGGTGGACGGAGACACTTCCACCAACGACACGCTGGTGCTGCTGGCCAACGGCGCTTCCGGAGTGCGCCCGGATCCCCGCGAGCTTCCCAAAGTGGAAGAGCGCATCACCCAGGTGATGGAGTCGCTGGCGCAGGCCATCGCGCGCGACGGCGAAGGTGCGCGCAAGTTCATCACCATCGTGGTTTCCGGGATCTCCAATAACCATGGCGCGGCGCGCATGGCGCGCGCCATCGCCAACTCGCCCCTGGTGAAAACGGCGGTGGCGGGCTCCGATCCCAACTGGGGCCGCATCCTCTCCGCCGCGGGCAATGCCGGAGTAGCCTTCGATCCTTCCAAAACCGACGTCTACATGCAAGGTGTCATGGTGTGCCACGGAGGCCTGGCGGTGTCGTTTTCCGAGCCCCGGTTGAAGCGTAAGCTGGACGCCCCCGAGTGCGAAATCCGCGTGACCGTCCGCGGCAAGGGCCAGGGCACGGCGCGCTTCTGGACGTGCGACCTCACCGAGGGCTACATTCAAATCAACACCAGCTACAGGACTTGAAATGACGCGCCGCGTGCTGCTCCTGGTTCCCTTCGCGGCCCGCCTTCGGGCCGATTCCGCGCAGCAGGTATGGGATCTCTTTGCCTCCATGGCGTCGGCGCTGAGCGAGGCCAATGCCATCGCATTTATGAACGCTTTCGATCCCGCCATGCCGGGATACGAGGCGCTCCGCGCCAGCGTCACGGCCCTTCTGCGCGAGGCCGAAGTGCAGTCGTCGATCGAGTTGGTCGGGGAAGAGGGGGATGATCGCAGCCGCGCCGTGGAGTTGGATTGGCTGGTTCATATTGTGGATCGGCAGGATGGCGCAGTCGCCGAGCGGCGCCGCCAGAGCGTGAAGTGCCGCGTCGAGAAGTCCGGCAAGAAGTGGCGCATCGCCGCGCTCGAGCCGCTCCAGTTCTTCGCCCCTCCGCGCATGTAGCGGCGCCGCCCGCTATTGCGTTTGGACTTCGCGTACCAGCGCGAAAGCAGCGTCTTTCTGCTCGATGAAGACCTGGAATTTCGCCGTGGCACGGGGCGCCAGGTTGTCCACCCGGGCGCTCACCGCTCCCAGGTGCGAACCCGTGCTATCGGTCACGTTGAGGATGATCTCCGTCGTATGAATCAGGTGGTCGGTGTTGTTCTTGACCGTGCCGGCCACTTTCACTCCGCCCTCACGTTCGACATGCGCATCCAACACCTGCACGTCCTTGTTGACCTCGATAGTGATGGTCTTGTCCACATTCGGCAGGAGCTTCGCTGCCAGTTCGGCGGCAGACGGCTCGGCGGCGGGCCCAGGAGTGTTGGCATGAAAGAAGTGGCTCAGCCCGAGCACGGTGACGCCCACCGCAATCAGGCACGGCACTGCTATCGCCAGCCCGAGCTTCACCTTCTGGTCGAACGTGCGATTGCTGAGATACAGGGGGTCGGAGGGCGCCGGCCGAAGCAGAACACGCTCCAGTAGACCGCGCAGCGGGCCGAGCCGCCGCATTTGCTTGGCCTGCTCCCTGGGAGCGTCCGGCTTCAGGCCCGCGAAGACAATGGAATCGATAAACTGACGAAAACGCTTCAGCATAACCGGCTACACGCAACCCATGTCATTATACCGTGCAGCACCGCGCCGCGGACTCCTTTATTCCCGCCGGCTGCCAGACCCGGCCAGCAATCCTTCCAAAGTGCGCAAGTTTTCCTGGCGGCCCATGACGATCAGGTAATCGCCGCCCTCGACGGCCGTGTCGGCCGGCGGATTGAACAGCATGTGTCCGTCGCCCTTGCGGATGGCCATGACGATCACGCCGACATCGCGGCGGTACTGCATCTCCTTGATGGTCCTCGAAACCACCTCGCTGGTTTCGGAAACGCGCACCTGCTCGATGGCCACGTCCATGCCGATGTCCTTGGTGGTGAAGTCGAGAAACTGCACCACGTGCGGCCGCAGCAGCGACTGCGCCAGGCGGTGGCCGGCGATGGAGTAGGGAGCGAAGACGGCATCCGCGCCGGCGCGCCGCATCTTCTCCTCGGCGCCTTCTTCGGCCGCGCGCGCCGCCACGTAAATGCGCGGATTGAGGCCTTTGGCGGAAAGCAGCACAAAGAGGTTGTCGGCGTCCGTGGCGAGGGCCGCCACCAGCCCGCGAGCCCGGTCCACGCCCGCCTGGCGCAGGGTCTCATCGCGGGTGGAATCGGCCGCCAAGGCGAGCAGGCCCGCCAGCAGGGCGCGTTCCACGCGCTCCGGGCTGTTATCCACCACCACAAAGGGGACGCCGGAGTGTTGCAGTTCCGCGGCGGCGCCGCGCCCCACGCGCCCGTAGCCGCAGATAATGTAGTGGTCCTTCAACTTGTCGATCATGCGTTTGGTCCGCCGCTTGCCGATAACATGGCCGAATTCCAGCTCGATGATGGTCTGGGTCATGGCGCCCAGGGCGATGAAGATCGTGGTGACGCCGAAAAAAATCAGAAAAGAATTGAAAACGCGCCCGGCCTGCGAAAGCGGATGAATCTCGTTGTACCCCACCGTGGTCATGGTGATGAGGGTCATGTAGAAAGCGTCGAAAGGGGGGTAGCCGTCGATCAGGGTGAACCCTGCCGTTCCGATCAGCAGCGTTGCCGCGATCGCCAGGGTGAGAAATAGAAAACGGCGCGCCAGCCGGTTCATCGGTTGTCTGGACCAAGTATAGCCGCCGTCTGATAAAATGAACAAGTATCGCAACGTACCGCCACAGCATCCAGGGCCGGTAGCTCAGGTGGTAGAGCATGTGCCTTTTAAGCACAGGGTCGCGGGTTCGAGTCCCGCCCGGCTCACCATGAAACCCGGGGACAAAAAACCGGCGACAGACGGAACGTTTTCCGGTTTTCCCGCCCGTCCCGGGCAAGAAACTGGAAAACGTTCCGTCTGTCCCCGGGTTTTACTTCCCCTTCATCTGCAATACCGTGATGGAATACGGCGGGAACGTGCGCGTGAAGTTGGCGCCCAGTCCCTCCACGTTGGTGGTCATGGGCACGATCTTAGTCGGCTCCGTAATCGAATTCGTGTCATCCGGAGCGCTCGCGCTCAGCGTGATGGCTTGCCCGTGGGCCTCGACGGCGCTCAGCCCGCTGATTTCCACGCGCACGGGCTGCGGTGTCCCGGCCCGGTTCACCAGCTTCAGATAGATGGTTCCCGCCTGGCTGTCGCGCGTCGCGTCGAAGAACAGCGTGGGCACCTGTTGCGGCGGCGGCGCTGGTTGCGGCGGAGGCGTTGGCGTGCCCGGGGCGCCGCGGCGTCCGCCCGGCGCGGGCGGCTGCCATTCCCGCGTGGGAACGCCCTGCGCGGTCACCGGAAGTACCACGTCGCCATGGTGCAGGCTGAACATCTGCTGGGCGTAATACGCCGGCGAGCCGTAGCTCCCCAGCGCGTCGAAGCCGATCAAATCCGTGGGCCACTGCATCCCGCCCTTGTTCACGTTGACAAACAGCGGAGCATAAGACTCCATGATGACCAGGTCCGAGTTTCGTTCCAGTCCCGTCATCCAGGCCGCGTCGCCCAGGGCGCCGCTCATGTTGGGTGTCGGCGCGCCCACGCGCGTCGCCCACTCGCCCACGAAGACTTTCTGCCCGGCGCGGTCGCGCGTGTCGTAATCGTGCGCGTGCGATGCCATCTCGTCTTCCGAGCGGCGGTAGTAGTGTTCGTCGAGCACGTCCGAATTGCGGCCGCTCACCCGGGCGGTGGTGACCACATTCAGCTTGGGATACTTCGCCTTGATGGCATCGAAGAATTGTGCGAACCGGCCTTCATAGCTCCCCGTCTGCCGGTCGAACTGGTCCTCGTTGCCTACCTCGACATATTCCAGCTTGAAGGGCGCTGGATGTCCGTCTTTGGCGCGTCGTGCGCCCCACGTGGTGCCGGCGCCGCCAGTCGCATATTCGATTTCGTCAATCGCGTCTTCGACGAAAGGCTCCAGGTCGGCGCCCGGCGCGACGCGCTCGCCGGCCAGTGAGTAGCCCGCATAGACCGCCAGCACCGGCTCCATGTGCAGGTCTTCGCACCATTCCAGAAACTCCAGCAGCCCCATGCCGTCCGACGACCAGTACCGCCAGGCGTCGTTCATGTGGCCCGGCCGCTCGGAAATATCGCCGATGGTCTTCTTCCAATCGAAGCGCGTGGCGATGGTGCGTCCTTCCACGTAATTACCGCCCGGAAACCGCAGGAAGGCCGGCTTCATGTCGGCCAGAATCTGCATGATGTCTTTCCGGTTGCCGTTGGGCCGATTGTTCCACGTCGGCGGAAACAGCGACACCATGCTGAACCAGACCGTCCCGGCGCTGCCGGCTGAAATGACCAGCCGGTTTTCCGCGGATGGCTTCGCCTGGCCCGTGGCCAGAATGGCCTCATATTTCTTCCAACTCCCGGTGACTCGCGGCGCCTGTGCGCTGGCGTGAACCGTCGCGCCATCGTTGCTCACGATGGCAATTCTGAGAGGCCCGGCGAATCCTTCGGCCTTGGCGTAGAACGAGGCCCGGTAGCGCGTATTCGGTTTCACCGGTATACCCCAGAATCCCTCGTTGGCGATGCCCACCCGCTGCCTTCCGCCGGCTTGGGTCACGGCAAGCTTCAGGCTGGTAGGGATGGCGTCGTTAAACGGCTGGCCGGGGTCCAGCGACATCGTTCCCGTTCCGCCTTGTTCCTGGACGAGCTGCCAATGCACCGGCTCTTTGGGGTCGTCCTTGAAGCTGCGATTGCGAACCATCTCCGCGTACAGCCCGCCATCGTAGGAGAAGTTGATCTCTTCCGTCATCAGCCCGTAGAGCATCGGGCTGACGTGCGCCGCCACCTGGTCGGCTTTGATCCGGAGCACCACCGCGTCTGCCCCTTGCCCCGGCGCAGCCACGAGCAAGGCGCAAAATGCAACTGGAATAATCTTCGTAATCATAACCTTTGGAACCACTATACCCTTTGATCGGAGGGCGATCCGGCCTTGCGGTCCGTCGAGTACGGGGCGATTGTGCGCAACCACCACAGCGGCATTCCATTCCGCGGCGAGGTTCTGCCGCCGGCCTGGGGGAATCTGCAGCCGGAACATCCGCCCGCAATCGCCGCCCGCCATCAAGCGTAATAACCCGACAGATCTTCTTCCTGCGGACCCCGGTTGCGGCCCAGGTTCGGCGGCAGGTCCTGCATCGGCCCGCGCCACTCCAGCATCCGGTCCACGTCGGCGTGCAGCCGGTACTTCCGTTTCACGTCGGCGATCTTGGCGCCCACTACGTCGATCTTGGCCAGATCGTATTGGCCCAGGCCGCCCTGGTAGGCGTAGTTCAGATAGCCGGGCCAGCCGGCGTCGATTCCCATGCACTCCAGGCCCACCCGATCCGCCGCCAGGAAATCCGTGGAGGCCACAGCGATGCGATGCGGCACCGGGGTGCCCGAAACGGGACCGTTCCCTTCCATGCCCTCGAACCCGTCGATGAGACCCACTCCCCAGTTATGCTTCATCATCTGGGCGCCGACATACATGTTGTAGTTACCCGCGCGTATGCCGACGTGGAACTTGCGCTTGTCGCTGTCGCCCCAGGGCCGCTTCTCTCCGGGAGGCGGAGTCATGGCGGCTCCCAGCACCATGTTCTTGATCGCCATGGTGGCCACCACCATGTTGTGCGTCTTCAGCACCGCCGAGGAAATCACGAAAGCATCGGGATCCACGAATCGAGCGCCCATCTTGATGGGGAGCGGATGCAGGTCGTAGTCGATGCCGTACAGCAGCTCGTAGCGGTTCTCGTCCTCGTTGGGAACCTCGAACTTCATGTTGAAGGCCTTGTGCTCGGCGAAGATCTTGTCCCAGCCGAACTGGCTGGTGGCCGTCTTGGCCGGAGTGCCGCAGCATTCGGCCACCACCACCTGACCTTTGAAGCGCGGGGCCAGGTAGTCCATGATTCCGTGCACGGTGTCGGCGTGCGTGGAAATCAGTGCCCGCGTTAGGTCGCTGCCGTTGGGCTTGATCAGAACGTACTTCCTGATCTTAAGACCCGGCCGGATCTGGTCGTCGATCGCGACTAGCGCGTCGTAAACGTTCTTGCGCCGGTTCTCACCCTTGATCAGGGCAACCTTGGCGCGTTGGTTGGAATACTTGAACAGTTTCTCGACATTGCCAGTGCCCATACGAGGGTCCTGCGGCGTCGCCCCCGGATCCACAAGCGGCTTCTGCTGCGCCTTCAAAGCCAGCCCCTGGGCGGCGGCAATCGCCCCGGCGCGGGCGAAGAAAGATCTGCGTGAAACTGACATCGGCCAGTAACCTCCTCTCCGTCCAATGCGGCGAACTCCTCCAGTGTACCTTCATTTCGGGGTCCGCTCTCCGCGGTAGCGCCCGCGGCGGAACGCCCGATGCGGGTCTTTGCCGCCGGTTCACGCAGTTCTCGAGCGGGATCGGCGCGCCGTCGGGATGGATGCTGGCCGTGGGCGGGAACAGTCTCGTTCTGGAAGCGCCGCCGCCGCTGGCGTTGCAGCTCAGACCCGCGCGGTTACAGCAGATCGTGACGCTCGAGTTTCTCCAGCCTTTTGACGATTTCGCCCACTCGTTGCGCATCGTCGCGCGCGGCTACCAGCAGGGCGTCTGGGGTGTCCACCACGATCAGATCCCGCACTCCCAGGAGCGCCACCACTTTTCCGCGGGCATCCACGAAATTGTTGTGCGAATCCAGGCAGATGGAGCCGGGAGCGGTGACGTTGCCGCAGGCGTCGCGGGGAAGCAGCTCGTAGACCGCGTTCCAGCTTCCTACGTCGTTCCAGCCGAAATCGGCGGCGGCGATGCCGCTGACGAGGTGCCCTCTGGGCCCGGCCCTTTCGAGCACGGCGTAATCGATCGAGATGTTGTCGCACAGCGGGAAGACCTGCTTCAGAGCGGTGGAGAAGCGGCGGGACCCGAAACGGGGCAGGGAAGCCAGCACGGTGGCGGTTTTGGGCAGATGGCGGCGGAGTTGGTCGAGCAGGACGTCGGCGCGCCAGAAGAACATGCCGGAGTTCCAGTAGAAGTTGCCGGCGGCCACATAGCGTTTGGCGTTGGCCAGCTCGGGCTTCTCGCGGAAACGGCGCACCGGAAGCGCCTCCGCGCCGGCCTGGCTCCCGCGCGGGAATTCGATGTAGCCGTAGCCGGTTTCCGCCCAGCGCGGCTGGATGCCCACTACCACCAGCTTGCCCGCCGCGGCGGCTTTCAGAGCGGCCCTCAGCACCCCCCGGTACCTGGCGGGCTTTCCCACCACGTGGTCGGATGGGAACACGCCCATCACGGCGTCGGGATCCAGCGACCGGAGGATGTGCGCCGCCAACCCGATGGCCGGCGCGGTGTTGCGCTGCACAGGCTCCGCCAGAACCTGATTCGGGGGAACTTCGGGAAGCTGGCGCAGGATGGTGCCGCGCAGGTACGCGTTGGTCAGAATCCACATCCGCTGGGGAGGGATCACGGGGGCCAGCCGCTCCACCGTGGCCTGAATCAGGGAACGCTCCCCCGCCACATCCAGCACCTGCTTGGCGGAGCGCTTGCGGCTCCGCGGCCAGAAGCGCGTTCCGCGTCCGCCGGCGAGAATGAGACCGTAATGATGAGGGTTCATTTACTTGAGGGGATAGCCGTGGATCATCCGGAAGGTCCGGCGCCAGCGGGTCTTGGTCGGGAAGTGCTGAACCAGGTCAATGATATGCCCGATCCCGATGCTGGGGTTGGCGAGCGCTTCGGTGGGCGCGTCGTACGACCAGTAGACGATGAGCGGCTTGCCGATGATGTTATCGCGCGGCACGAAGCCCCAGTAGCGGCTGTCCAGCGAGGAATCGCGGTTGTCGCCCATGGCGAAAATGAATTCCGGCGGCACCACCACGTCGCCGTTCTGCACGTGATTCTGAAGCATATCCAGGGCGGAATCAACCACGTGCACGTTGGGGTCGCTGGGGAAGTTGTCGCGATACGAGTCGATGTACTCGGTCTTGTGATAGACGTATGGCTCGAAGACCGGCTTGCCGTTGAGGATGAGCTGCTTGTTGACCAGGCGGATGTGGTCTCCCGGAATGCCGATGGCGCGCTTCACGAAGGTCTGCTGAATATCCACGGGGTAGCGGAACACGACGATATCGCCGCGCCGCAGTTCGTCGTAGGGCAGGATGTGCTTCGAGAGAAGGCCCGACGGCGCGTAGGAGAGCTTGTCCACCAGGAGGTGGTCGCCGATCAGCAGCGTGTCCTCCATGGAGCCGGTGGGAATGACGAACGCCTGCACCAGGCTGGTGGTCCCGAACAGCAGGAGAATGATGGTGACGGTCCACTCCGCGATGAACCCGCGTTGCGGCTCGGGCCGGTGGGACGCCGGCGCGCCGTCCCGCCGGTCGTCCACGATGATCGCATTATCTTGATCCACAGATACTTATTCTACCGGAAACCCTGTTATCCTGTTGAAGATTGACCACCCCTGCCGCCAACCCCCAAGAAACTGAAGCCGCGCGCCGCCGGTCGGTGCTGCTGGTATTCGGCTGCACCGTCCTGGGCGCGGCCGCGCAGATCTTCATGAAGTTCGGCGCCAACCACCTGGCGCACCCCGGGTTGATGGGAATGGCCACCAACCTTGCATTGTTGAGCGGTCTGGTGCTGTACGGTCTGAGCACGGTGCTGCTGGTGCTGGCGCTCAAGGACGGCGAGCTTTCCCTCCTCTACCCGGTGATCGCCCTGACTTACGTCTGGGTCACCTTGCTCTCGCTCCTCCTCCTCCACGACCAGCCGGACCCGTACAAGCTGACCGGCATCGCCATTATTGTGATTGGCGTATCCGTGTTGGGGCGGGGAGGTAAGAAGTGAGCGGCACGCCCCTAAGCTCCATGCTGCTGATGCTGGTGGCGTCGATCGTCGGCTCGTTCGGAGCGGTGCTGCTGAAGCTGGGCGCCGGGGAGCTGAACAAAGGGTTCTGGCACATCCTGAATGTCAAGCTCGCGGCGGGAGTGGCGGTGTACCTGGTGTCTTGGTATTTTTTCATCCTGGGCATCCGCCATGGCGAGCTTTCCGTCCTGTACCCCATGGTGTCGCTGGGGTACATCTGGACGCTCGTTTGGGCGCGGCTCTTCTTCAAAGAGGCGTTTACGCGCCAGAAGTTCGTAGGGCTGGCGCTGATCCTCTTGGGCGTGTCTTTCGTGGGACTCGGAAGTCAACCGGCGGGCAAGATCGCGCCCAAGCCCTTGTTCCGCGACCCGGTCCACGACGGGGCGGCCGACCCCGCCCTGGTCTGGAACCGCGCCGAGAAAAAATGGTTCATGTTCTACACCAATCGCCGCGCGGATTTGCGCGACGCACGGGGCGTAGCGTGGGTACACGGTACCCGCATCGGCATTGCCGAATCCGCGGATGGAGGGGCCACCTGGAAATACCGCGGCACGGCGGAGATCGGCTATGGCCAGCCCGATTACACCCACTGGGCGCCGGATGTCATCGACGGCGGCAAGAAGTATCACATGTACCTCTCGGTTGTTCCGGGCATCTTCAACGACTGGAATGCGCCGCGCGAAATCGTCCACCTGACCAGCGATGACCTACTGAAGTGGACTTACGAATCCACCCTGCCACTGGCCTCGGACCGGGTGATCGACGCCAGCCTGTGCCGCCTGGGCACGGGCACGTGGCGCCTGTGGTACAAGAACGAACGCGATGGGAGCCACATCTATTACGCCGACAGCCCCGACCTCTACCAGTGGAAGCAGGGTGGCGTGGCCATCGGCGACCGTGCCGGCGAGGGTCCCAAGATCTTTCGGTGGAAGGATCGTTACTGGATGATCACCGACATGTGGAACGGGCTGGCGGTGTACAGCTCCCGGGACGCAGAAACGTGGACCGCCCAACCGGACCCCCTCCTGCAAGAGCCGGGCCAGGTCCCGACGGACCGCGGCAAGGGGCAACATGCCGACGTCGTGGTGAGTGGCGGCCGCGCCTTCCTGTTCTACTTTGTCCACCAGGGCGGAGCCGACCTCAAGCCGGGCGATCCGTTGTCCCAGCGGCGGACGGTCATCCAGGTTGTCGAGCTGCAATACCAGGACGGCCGGCTGGGATGCGATCGAAACCAGCCCACGCGCGTTCTGCTGCACCCGCCGTCCAGCGCCGCGGGGAAGTAGTTCCAGTCGGGTGCTTAACCGTTCTGGGGAAGCCGGTTCCCGGCTCGAGTGCCCAGGCGCGGGAACCCCGTGGGCGTCAAAATAACCCTCCCGACAACCATGAGATCACAAACTGTGATCGCACCCAGAAGGAACATCCGCTATCAGCCCTACGCTTTCACCGAACACGGCGTAGCCATGCTCTCAGCCGTGCTGAAAAGCGATCACGCCGTGCGGATGAGCATCTTTATCGTCCGAGCCTTCGTTCAACTCCGCGAACTGCTGGCCACCAACAAGGAAATGGCGCGCAAAGTCGAACAATTGGAAGCCGCCCAAGAGCACCAGGCCCATACCCAGCAGCAACACGCCGCTATCCTGGTTTCCGTCGTTCAAGACATCCAGAAATTAAAGAACCCGCCTGTCACCCGTGCCATAGGTTTCATTGCCCGCAGCCCCAAGAAGAAGTGATCCTACCCCGAATCTTTATCGCTCATCCGCAAGCTCAGAATCCGCCGATTACCCCGCGCAAGCCGCCTTTCGGCTGCCGATCCCTCGTCCTGGCTGTTCTCCATACCAGGCCCGGACAAGCACACCTGAAATCCTGGATGCGCTCGCCACGAAAATGTCATACCGCTCGGCCATCCCCCCGCCCTCGGTCGCGCCGCCCCGCCCGTCCTTCCCGGCTGGTGGGCCTGCGGTTCCCGGAATGGCCCGTCGCGGGTGGCTGTAATAATTTTCCGCGTTGCCGGCCACATTGCCTCATTCCAGGTCCGGCAATTCCGTCCGCGCCAGCGCCTCACCGCCCCGAATCCGTGAGATAATCACGCTTCCGGAGATGGAACTCCGTTAGCAGCACACCGAGGGCTGCAATATGATTTCGGGACCCAATAGATTGCTGGCGCTCGCCTGCCTGATCGCAGGTGTAGCTGGGGCACAGCCGTCCGGCTTTGTTCCGATCGATCCGTGGGATCAAATCAAGAGCATGCGTCGCGGGGTCAACATCATCGGATACGACCCTCTGTGGCGCGACTTTGAGAAAGCGCGTTTCAAAGAGCGGCACTTCCAGCGTCTCCGCGGGGGCGGGTTTCAGACGGTTCGCATCAATTTGCAGGCATTCTCCCATATGGACGCCAAGAACCGGCTCGATTCGGCCTGGTTCAAGACCCTCGATTGGGCGGTGAACAACGCTTTGGCAAATGAGCTGACGGTCATTCTCGACGAACACGACTACAACGTATGCGGAAACAACACCGAGACGTGCCAGCCAAGGCTGATGGCTTTCTGGGAGCAGGTAGCCGGGCATTACAAGGATTCGCCGAACAGCGTTCTCTTCGAGATTCTGAACGAGCCTAACAGCCAACTCACCCCGGAACTCTGGAACGCGTGGATCAAAAATGCGCTGGCGATCGTTCGGAAGTCGAATCCCGAGCGGAATGTAGTCATCGGCCCGGCAGCGTGGAATAACATCCACTACCTCGATAAGCTGGAACTCCCGGACGACGATCGCAACATCGTGGTCACGGTCCATTACTATCTGCCGATGAATTTCACGCACCAGGGCGCACGCTGGAACAAGTCCACAGCCAACTTGTCGGGGATAAGCTGGGGTACGGATGAGGAGAAGCGGAAGGTGGAGGACGACTTCGCCACCGTTCAGGACTGGTCGAAGGCGCAGAAGCGGCCCATCCTGCTGGGCGAGTTCGGGGCCTATGACCGGGGCGGCGCCGATATGGATTCGCGTGTCCGCTACACGTCCCACGTGGCGCGCACGGCGGAGTCGCTCGGCTGGGCGTGGACCTATTGGCAGTTCGATTCCGATTTCATCGTTTACGACATGGTCAAAGATGATTGGGTGCAGCCAATTTGGAGAGCGCTGATTCCGGAGTGATGAGCGGCTGGTCCGGAGTTCCCTTCGCCAGCCGCACCCGGGGTCATGGCTCTTTGACCATCTGCAAACAGGCGGCATTCGAACAGAACCGCGACTGTACGCGAGCGAATTCCCGCTCAAAGCCCCGAAATCCCTAAAACTGTCAAGCACCCGTTCCAGTCCGCCAGATTCGAATCGGGTCCGCAACTCGCTATAATTTCATTTCGGTCATTTCTCAGGAGCGGATTTATGTCAACTGAAAATCTACGTCGTGAGTTTTTGAAGCGCGCCAGCGCGGGACTGGCCGGAACTGGCCTGGCCTTTCAGGCAGGGCAGGGAATGGCGCACGCAGCCGCGAGCCCGCCGGGCGCGGGTTTCTTCGACGTGCGAACGTTTGGGGCCACGGGCGACGGCAAGACGCTCGACACCGCCGCCATCAACAAGGCCATTGATGCGGCCAGCGCGGCGGGCGGCGGCACGGTGCTGTTCCCGGCCGGCAATTACCTGTGCTATTCCATCCATCTCAAGAGCGACATCTCGCTGTACCTCGATGCAGGGGCCACCATCATTGCCGCCGACCCGCCCGCGCAGGGCGCCGGCGGCGGGTTCGACCTGGCCGAGCCCAACGAATGGGACAAGTACCAGGATTTCGGCCACAGCCACTTCCACAACAGCCTGATCTGGGGCGAAGGACTGGGCAACATCGCCATTCTCGGCTGCGGGCGCATCTGGGGCAAATCGCTGAGCCGGGGTCAGGGCGCCCAGACGCCGGGCGTGGGCAACAAGTCCATCAGCCTCAAGAACTGCCATAACGTGCTGCTGCGCGATTTCTCCATCCTGCATGGCGGGCACTTCGGCATTCTGGCCACCGGCATCGACAACTTCACGCTCGACAATTTGAAGATCGACACCAACCGCGACGGCATGGACGTGGATTGCTGCCGCAACGTGCGGATTTCGAACTGTTACGTGAATTCCCCGGCGGACGATGGCATCTGTCTCAAGGCCGACCACGCGCTGGGATCCTCCAAGCAGACGGAATTCGTCACCATCACCAACTGCTACGTAAGCGGCTGCTGGGAAGAAGGGACGCTGCTGGACGGCACGTACAAGAGGCGGCCTCAGGGCGGGGGCACGGGGCGCATCAAGTTCGGGACGGAATCGGACGGCGGGTTCCGCAACATCACCATTTCGAATTGCGTATTCGAAGGCTGCCAGGGGCTGGCCCTGGAAACCGTGGACGGCGCCATCCTGGAAGACATTACGGTGACCAACATTTCCATGAGGGACATCATCAGCGCGCCCATTTTCCTGCGATTGGGCAGGCGCCTGCGCACTCCCGAAGGGCGGCCGATCGGGACGCTGAAGCGCGTGATCATCAGCAACATTGTTTGCTCCGGCTCGGTTTCCGGGCTGGGATCGGTCATCAGCGGGATTCCAGGCCACTATATCGAAGACGTCAAGATCAGCAATGTCCAGGTGCTGCACCAGGGCGGCGGAACCAAAGAGGCGGCGGCTTTCCTGCCCCCGGAATACGAGGACATGTATCCCGAGCCGGACATGTTTGTCATGGAGCCGCGGCCAGGCCGCAACGGCCGGGGGCCGGACGGCACGTTCGTCCCCGAAGGACAGGGGCGGGCAGGCGCTGGAAGAGGCCCGGTGCCCGGCCAGCAACCGGGAAGAGGCGCTATGGGCGGGCCGCCGCCAGTTAGGCGCAACATGCCTTCACACGGGTTCTACGTCCGGCACGTGAAGGGCATTCAGTTCGACAACATTGAAATCAAGGCTGAGAAGGAAGACCAGCGGCCCGCGTTCGTGCTGGACGACGTCCAGGGAGCCGACTTCTTCCGCATCAAGGGGTCCCGCACCGCTGGCGTGCCGGTCTTCGCGCTGCACGACGTTTCGGATTTCGACGTGCACATGTGCGCCGGCGTGCTGGATACGCAACTGGCGAAAGTCGACCGGAAAACACTGTAAACATGGTCGGTTGGCAGGCGGGGTACCCTCTGGGTCCGCCTGCCCCACAGGTGGGGGACAGACGCTTTCGTCTGTCAACCCGAAGTCGGGTGGAAACTGAAGGAGGCCTGCCGGTAAATGGCGATTCCCGTGGAAGTGCCGAAGCTTGGCAACACCGTAGAAGAGTGTCTCATCGCCAAATGGCGTAAGCGCAAAGGGGAGCCGGTTTCCGCCGGCGAAGTGGTGGCGGAGATCGAGACCGACAAAGCCACCTTCGAGGTCACTGCGCCGGTAGACGGTACCCTGTTGGAGACGTTCTTCGACGAAGGCGCCCTGGTGCCGGTGTTCACCAACCTCTTTGTGATAGGAGAGCCGGGCGAGAGCGCCGAGGCCTTCCGGCCTCCGGTAACCCCAGCCACGGAGGCGGCCCCCACCGCGGCGCCCGAGGCGCCGAAGGTGGATCGTCAGGTGGCGCAGCCGGCGCCGGCTGCGCCTTCCGGATCTCTCAGCCCCCGCGCCAGACGGTTCGCCGCGGAGCACGACTTCCATCCGGCGGCGGTCTCCGGTTCCGGCCCCGCCGGCCGGGTTCTCGAAGAGGACCTGCGCAAGGAATATTTCTCATCCCCGCGAGTGTCCTCTCTGGCGAACAAGCGGATGCAGGCTGGCATGGTGCCCTCCGGCGATCTGGTTCCGCCGGCCACCCGCATATCCGGCATCCGCGAGAAGATCGCCCGGCGCATGCGGGAGTCGCTCGCCTCGACCGCGCAGTATACGCTCCATACATCGGCCAACGCCGCCGGCCTGCTCCGGATGCGCGCCAAAATCAAGGCCTCCACCGGCGTGCCCGATATCAACATCAACGACCTGGTGACGTTCTGCGCCATCCAGGCGCTCATCCAGGTCCCCGACGTGAATGCCGAGTTCATCGACGGCCGCATCTACAAGCACCGCGAGGTTCATATCGGGTTTGCCTGCGACACCCCGCGGGGATTGATGGTTCCCGTGGTCCGGGATGCGCATAAGCTCACCGCCGGCGAGCTTTCCGTGAAGATGAAAGAACTGGCCGCGCGGACGGTGCAAGGCACGGTTTCCGTGGATGACCTGTCGGGCGCCACCTTCACCGTCAGCAACATGGGCGGTCTAGGGATCGAGTCCTTCACCCCGCTGCTCAACCCGCCGCAAGTGGCAATTCTCGGCGTGGATGCCATCCAACTGAAGCCCGTCCGCCGCGAGACAGGAATCGAATTCATCGATGCCATCGGCCTGTCGCTCACGCTGGACCACCAGGTGATCGATGGCGCGCCGGGCGCGAGATTCCTAAACGTGGTCAAGGAGAAAATCGAGAACGTGGAGTCGCTATGTACGATTTAGTCGTGATCGGGGCTGGTCCGGGAGGATATGAAGCCGCCGCTCACGCCGGCAGAATGGGCAAGAAGGTGGCGCTCATCGAGAAAGGGCGCATGGGCGGCGCCTGCCTGAACGTGGGGTGCATTCCCGCCAAGACGTTTCTGCGCTCCTCGAAGCTCTTCCATGAATGTGGCCAGGCCGCCAAGTACGGTGTGCGCCTCGGCTCCGTCGAATTCGACATGCCCGCCGTGGTCGCGCGCAAGAACCGCGTGGTGGGCACGCTTACCAAGGGCGTCGAGGGCATGCTGAAACGCGCGGGCGTCGAGGTCATTGCCGGCCAGGCACGGCTGATAGCGCGCAACGCGGTGGAAGTGGGCGCAGTGCGCTACGAGGCTGCCAACATCCTGCTGGCCACCGGATCGCGCCCGGCCGCGCCGCCGATTCCCGGAATCGGCTCCGAGGGCGTGCTCGATTCCGACACGGTTTTCGCCCTCACGCATGTCCCGGCGAAGATCGCCATCATCGGCGGCGGCTACATCGGTCTCGAGTTCGCTTGCTTCTTCAACGAGGTTGGCGCCCAGGTCGCCGTCTATGAAATGCTGCCCCAGATCGCCGCCGGAGCCGATCTCGAAATCTCCAGCCGCCTGCTCGAAATCATGAAGCGTGCGGGAATCGAGTTCAACCTTTCCGCCAAAGTGCTCGGCATTGAGGGCCGCACCATTCGTTACGCGACGGCCGGCGGCTCCGAATCCAGCGCTTCCGCCGATTGCATCCTCAACGCCACGGGGCGTGCGCCGGTGGTGGATGGGTTGGGTCTCGAAGAAGTGGGCGTCGATTTCAGTCCCACGGGCGTGCGGACTTCCGAGCTGGGCAAGACCAATGTCGCCGGCGTGTGGGCCTGCGGAGACGTTACCGGACGCCGCATGTTGGCCCACGCCGCCACGCGCGAAGGCATCGTCGCCGTTAACAACATGTTCGGAAAGAAGGACCGAATTCGCTACCTGGCGATTCCCGCGGTAGTCTACACCCATCCCGAAGTAGCCGCAGTGGGCAGGACGGAAGAGGAGCTCAAGGCCCTGGGGATTGAGTACAAGAAGTCCGTCGTGCCCATGGCCGTCGCCGGAAGGTTTCTCGTCGAGCACGAAGGCGGAACGGGGATGGTAAAGGTCCTGGCCGGCGCTCGGTTTGGCGAGATTCTGGGAGTTCATGCCATCGGCGACGCCTCCAGCGAGTTCATCGTCGCGGCCGCCATCATGGTGGAAACGGAGATGTGCGTATCGGATATCGGCGAGATCGTGTTCCCGCACCCCACGGTCTCGGAAGCGCTGCGGGAAGCAATTTTAGGAATTCATTAAATGCCAAAATCGATCGTCATAGACCCGAAACAAGCATTTGCCAGGGGCGCCATCAAGTTGTCGGATATTCCGGTGAACGCCTATCAGCGGACGGGCGAGCAAGAGCGCGCCGCCTATTCTCCCGAGGAGTTCCTCGCCATCTGGCAGGATATGTGCGCCATCCGGCAGTTCGAGACCATTCTCAACGAGATCAAGACCAAGGGGGCGTTTCAAGGCCTGGCTTATAATCACGCCGGCCCGGCCCACCTTTCCATCGGGCAGGAGGCGGCCGCCGTCGGCATGGCGTTCTCGCTGACTTCCGACGACCATATCTACGGCTCGCACCGCAGCCACGGTGAGATCCTCGCGAAAGGCTTCTCGACCATACGCCAATGGAGCGACGCGCAACTGCTGGATCTCATGAGAACCTACCGCGACAGCGCTCTGCTTGCCCCCGTCGAGAAAGCCTACCAGGGGACCGTGAAGGGCCTCGCCTTGCGGTTCTTCATCTATGGGGCGTACAGCGAGCTCTTCGCGCGCGAGACCGGGTTCAACCGCGGCCTGGGCGGCTCTATGCACGCATTCTTCACGCCGTTTGGAATTTACCCCAACAACGCCATCGTGGGCGGCTCGGGATCGATTGCGCCGGGCGCGGCGCTCTTTAAGCGAGTCAACCGCAAGCCGGGCATGGTGGTGTGCAACATCGGCGACGCTTCCTTCGGCTGCGGTCCCGTGTGGGAAGGCATCACCTTCTCCGCCATGGACCAGTACCGCACGCTGTGGGATGCGTCGCTCGGCGGCGGCCTCCCCATCATTTTCAATTGCATGAACAACTTCTATGGCATGGGCGGCCAGCCCTTCGGCGAGACCATGGGAGTGCAATTCATCGCGCGCATCGGCGCGGGCGTCAACCCCGAGCAGATGCACGCCGAGCGCGTCAACGGCTACGATCCCCTCCCGGTCATCGACGCTTTCCGGCGCAAGCGGAAGCTGCTCGAGGAGGGCCGCGGCCCGGTCCTGCTGGACACGATTACGTACCGCATCAGCGGCCACTCGCCTTCCGACGCTTCGAGCTACCGCTCCAAGGAAGAGGTCGAGCGCTGGCTGGAGGCCGATTCGATTCGCGCTTTCCGCAAGAAGATGGTGGAGATCGGGGCGGTCCCTGGCGATGTGTTGGACGCCGCCAAGGACTCCATCGACACCGCGGTTTTTGAAATGTTCCGCCTGGCCACCGATCTCGAGGCCAGCCCGCGCGTGGGACCCGGCTCCGAGCTGGTGGGCTCGGTCATGTTCTCCAACCGCCGCATCGAGAAGTTCGACACCCGGCAGCCCGAGTTCCTGCAAGACCTCTCGCAAAACCCCAGGGTGCAGCAGATCAAGGGCAAGGTGCGCACGGCCATGCAGGGTGGAAAACCTGTCCCCAAGATGAAGATGTACAACGTTCGGGACGGCATCTTCGAAGCCCTGCTGTACCGCTTCGCCATCGACCCCACCATGGCGGCCTTCGGTGAAGAGAATCGCGACTGGGGCGGCGCCTTCGCCGTCTATCGCGGCCTCACCGAAGCCTTGCCCTACCATCGCTTGTTCAACTCGCCCATCTCAGAGGCGGCGATTGTCGGCGCGGCCGTCGGCTACGCGCTCGAAGGCGGCCGGGTGGTGGCGGAGCTGATGTATGCCGACTTCATGGGCCGCGCCGGCGATGAGCTCTTCAACCAGCTCTCCAAATGGCAGGCCATGTCGGCCGGGCAACTGAACATGCCCGTGGTGCTGCGCATTTCCGTGGGCGCCAAGTACGGCGCGCAACACTCCCAGGACTGGACCGCGCTGGCGCATCACATCCCCGGATTGAAAGTGGTCTATCCCGTGACGCCCTACGACGCCAAGGGCATGATGAACGCCGCCCTGGCCGGTACCGACCCGGTAGTCTTCTTCGAGAGCCAGAAGGTCTACGATTACGGCGAGATGTTCGTCGAGCAGGGAGTTCCCGAGGGCTACTACGAAATCGATCTGTCCGAGCCATCCATCAAGCGCCAAGGCAAGGACCTGACAATTATGACTTTCGGCCCCGCGCTCTACACCGCCGTGGCCGCCGCCCACGATCTCGAAAAGCGCTTTGGCATTTCAGCCGAGCTGATCGATCTTCGTTCCGCCAACCCCTTGAATTACGAGCCGCTGGTCGCGTCCATCCGCAAGACCGGCAAGGTCCTGCTGGTATGCGACGCTGTAGAGCGCGGTTGCGTAATGCAGACCGTAGCCGCGACCCTGACCCAACTCTGCTTCGACGACCTGGACGCCCCCCCGGTGGTGCTAGGCTCGCGCAATTGGATCACCCCCGCCGCGGAGCTAGAGACCCTATTCTTCCCGCAACCCGCCTGGCTCCTGGACGCCATTCACGAGCGCATACTCCCGCTAAAAGGCCATCACCCGCAGACCAACCAGACGCTGGGGGAACTGGTGAGAAGGTCGGGGCTGGGGGTGTAGGGGAAAAGGGGACAGACGCATTTTCCATCCAGGAAAATGCGTCTGTCCCCTTTTCCTCTGTCGTGCTGCCGTCAGAAGATCGAACTTATGTCAATGACTTACTGAAATACTCGAACCGCGCGCGCGCGTCCGGGATCGAAGGCTGGCCATTCTCTCCGACAAACCCCGGTTCCCCCCGGCTTACGGCAGCCTGGTGGCCCAGCATCAGCGCGGTGCTTTGGCGGAACCAGGGCTCGAACTCCCGATCGAGTGCATACGGGTCGAGCAGCGGACGGGCCTCGGGTGTGTTGTGCTCCGTGCCGTTGAATACCGGCCACCAGCGGCGGCGCGCGGCTGAGACAATTTCCGTCAGGCGCTCCCGCGTATTGCGGTGCGGTATAACTTCAATCGCAAAAAAACCCGATGCTTCCAGACGATCCAGTAGCGCCTCGACATCGCGCTCCCCGGATGTGACTGGATTGCCGAGCACCGGATAAGTGGGGATGGCCCCGAAAGCCAGAAACATGTCGCGCAGATCCTCGGAGGAAACGAACGCATCTTCGGTTTCCCGGACGTAGCAAGGGGCCCCGGCCTTGAGTAGCTTGCCGCGGAGAAAGATCTGCAGCGCCGCGTCGTCCGCCCCCGCCGGTGGAGCGGTCCCGCAGCAGCGCTCGATGACCTCACTCACAGGCATCCCACGCGCGGCGGCGATCTGGCGCAGCCGGACGAGCGCGGCCCGGCCCACGTGCCGCTCGGTGGTATTGCCTCGCGGCGTCAAAGCGCGCACGTCTTCCCACGACGGGCCTTCGGCGTCTAGGCGCTCGCGAAAGAGTTGACCCACCTTCACGGTCATCTCCCGGTTGCGAAGCTCGAGGGCCGCGCGAATGCGCGCCAGGCTCCGTGCGGCAATGGAGGACGCCGGCGGAATTCTGGTGATGCCCTTCGCGCAAAGGTAAACGCGCCCGGGGTTATCGGGATCGTTCAGCAGCAGTTTAGTGGCTTCGGCCGCGCGGTCCATGCCCACAGCCTCCATGGAAAACGTTGCCTCAATCCCCGCTATCTTGCATGCCTGGCGAAACTCATCATGCCCCGCCACCGTGTAATGGTCGTTAATGCCCAGCACCGCCAGACCTTCTCGCGCGGCCTGCCAGACGGCTTCGGCGGGCGACCGGAAGACGCTGAACGATTCGTTGGTGTGGATGTGGCAGTTGGTGCCCCGGCGGGACCGTTCGCCGAGTTGCGCGCAAAGTTGGCGCAAGGCATTGAGACGGCTCTCCAGCGTGCCGCCGTAAAGGGCTGCTTCAAGTTTATCGTTCATCGCACCATCACCTGTCCGCCGTCCACCACCAGCGTCTGTCCGGTGATGCAGCGCGCGGCGTCGGAGCACAGGAAAACAATCGCCGCGGCCACGTCCGAACGCTTGATCTCGCGTTTTAGGGCAGTCAGCGAAGTGTAATAAGGGATGACTTCCTCGGGCTGGATGCCCTTCTTGCGAGCGGCGGCCTTGATGTACTCGGGGTTCCAGATTTTGGAGCCTTCAAAAACGTTGCCCGGTGCCACGGCGTTGACGCGAATGCCGTCTGGCCCAAGCTCCAAGGCCCAGCCGCGCATGAGATGTAACTCGCCGGCCTTAGTGGCGTTGTACGCGGAGTTACTCTTGGAGGCGTCCAACCCGGTCTTGGATGACAGCATGACCATGGATCCTCCTTCTCCCTGCGCGCGCATGATGCGGGCAGCCTCACGCGCCACCAGGAAATAACCGGTGAGGTTGATCTCCAGCGCCAGCCGCCACTTATCCACGGGCATATCGACCAGCTCGTACGGAGGCGCGATGCCGGCCGCGCACACCACGATATCGACGCCACCCCAGTGGCTCACAAGCCGATCGAACGCAGCCGTTACCGATTGCTCGCTGGTCACGTCCATGCGGACGGCGAGCGCGCGGCGCGGGTCGGCGGAACTGGCTGCGGAGGTCTCGACGCCCGGCTCATCGATGTCGCAAAAGGCCACCGCCGCTCCCGCCTCCACCAATCCCAGGGCGATGCCGCAACCCAACCCCGAAGCCGCGCCCGTGACCAGAGCCACGTGGCCGGCCAGCGGCGCCTGCGCGGAGCCCGTCAGGCGGGCGCGGTAGTGTTCGGCCTCCCAGTTGATGATGAAGTTGGCGAAGCCGGCGGATAGATTGTGCGCGCCGCCGCGCCCCGCGGCCAGGCGGATGATCCTGGCGCCGGCGACCGCCAGGTCCTCGGCGGCGTCAAGCTTCGCGGGGTCGGCAGCCAGCACGAACGTTCCCACATTTCTAACTAATGCCACCCGCGGGAATGACTTCTCGGCCAACGCTGGTCGTAACTTAGCGGGTAACTCTTCCAGTGACTCCGCCACTACGGCATGAGCGCCGGTGTAGACAATGTGATCGGGCGTGAGTGACCCGGCGGCGAATAAATCGGCCGCCTCTCCACAAGCTGCCCCGGCCAGTTCCGTGTCGCTGGAAAAGCGAATGAAAGGCCGTGCTCCGAATGCCTCGCGCCACACCCGGCGAAGCTCCGCTACCGTCTTACGCAGAGCGGCGGAACCGATTTCCCCAGCCGTGCGCACCGGCGGCGCCGCCGGCGAGAAATACCGCTCGCACCGCGCCACCCATTCATCGTGCAGCGCCAGACACTCGCTCGCGTCCGATCCGGCGACCAAAAGTCCATGGTTTTCCATGAAGATGACTGCGGGCACGGAACCGTGCTGTTGCCGATAAGTCTTCGCAGCCGTCCTGACCGCCGTTGCCAGGCGCCAGCCCGGATCGGTATAGGGTACCCACAGCGGCGGCAGTTCGCCCGGCGGGCAGATTTCCGCCAAGGCCTTGACGCCTGGCCCACAGTTCAATGCGTTGGCCGCCACGGCGTGTGTATGGACCACCACCCGCCCCAGCATGGCGTGCAGCGCCGTCTCAACCGATGGGCGCCCGCAGCCGCCTACCGCCGCGGCGTGCAAGCACTCCAGCACACGCGCCTCGCGCTCCTTCACCGGCAGCGCGGCCAGATCCGTTCGATCCAACACGCTCAGAACCGCCGCCACGTCCATTTCCACCCAGCCGTCCGTCTCGCTCATCAAGGTCAGGGCGGTGCCGCTGGCCTTGATGGCCATCGTCCGGCCGTCGGGCGATTTCACGGAGGTGTTGCCGCCGGCCGCTTGCACGTACTCCCGATCGGCTCCCACCACATGGGAGACTTCGATAAGTTGCGCCAGGGAATTCTTGTCCATTACAGTTGCCGTTACTCGCAGTCGATAACCGTCTTGATTCCTTGTCCCGCCTCGATCACCGCGAAGGCCTTCACCATATCGTCTAACTTGAACCGATGTGTGACAAAGCGGTCCCAGGGAATGTCGTCGCGCCCGATCATCTCCAGCGCCTGATGGTAATGCTGCAAGTTCGAAGCGAAACACCCGAAGACGGAGATCTCATTGTAGTGGATGGAGTTCGTGTCGATGGGTAACACCGGATCGTCTTTCGGTATGCCGGCAAAGAAGCAAACACGGGCCTTCTTACGCACTAACTTCAAGGCATCAGCTTGCGTGGACTTCACGGAGTTGGCGGTTAGGGCAACGTCGAACTTCTCACCCCCAACGGCTTCGAGAATCTTCGGAATCGCATTGCCTCCGGCCGTGTTGACCGTTCGGCCCAGGCCGAATTCCACAACGTAGGCCAGCCGTTCGTCGGAGACATCCGTCACGATGACGGGGTCGCCGCCACGGGACTTGAGGATAGCCGCGTGCATCAATCCGATGGGGCCGGCGCCGAAGACTAGTGCCCGGTCGCCCGGCTGCGCGTTCAAATATTCCTGGCCATTCAGGCAACAAGAAAGAGGTTCCACCAGCGCCGCGCGCTCCAGCGACATAGCGGGAGGAATGAGAATGATGTTCCCCTGGGCTACCGCGGCGGCGGGAATCTTGACGTACTCGGCGAACCCCCCGGCGTAATCGTACCCGAGGGCCGTGAACGAATCGCAGAGATTGAATTGCTTTCGCTGGCAGTAGATGCACTTCCCGCAACCAACCACCGTGGCGACCACTACCTTGCGGCCGATGGCGATCTCGGCGTCCACGCCGAAGCCAACCTCGTGCACGGTCCCTGCGATTTCGTGTCCAGTGATCGTCGGCGGAACAACATTCTTTTGTCCGTGTGTAAAGATGCGTTTGTCCGTGCCGCACACCGAGCAGCGAAGCACTCGAAGCACTACCTCACCCGGCCCCGCCGAGGGCTTGGGGACAGTCTCTACGCGAACGTCGCGCGGCCCATAGTAGACTGCTGCTTTCATTTGCGATCTCCTTGCGGTGATTCTTGCGGATCGTGAACTGTTACCCGCGTGGCGATGCCACATCCTACCATGTTTCGACTGTGCGTCGTGCGCACCCACGAGGCCCGGAGGCCCCGAGAGCTTAACGGTTTTGGGATTTCGGGGCTGAGCTGCGGAATCCGCTCGCGTAGAGAGAGTGAAAAAAATAATTTTAGCCACGGATGAACACGGATGAACACGGATAAGAATTTTGGTTTCAATCCGCGTTTGTCGGGGTTCATCGGCGGCCATGGTTTTTTCACATGTTCGTACGGTCGCGGCTTGGCTTCGAATGCTTCCCGAGGCCGGTCGAGCGCGCCACCCGTGTGACGCATCTTTTCCTGTGTGTGGAGTTTGAATTCATCGCGTTGCAAGCTCCTCTTTTTGAACGGGTTGCGGCGGTGGTCCGAGATTTTGTGACGCATCTTGGGGGCTTTTTTGCAAGATGCGTCACACGGATGGTCAGGGAGATCGATGGCCCGGGTGCCTTTGCGTAAGCGCCTGAATTTCAATTGGATACGGCTGCCGGCGAGGGTCGGCGTGGGCACGACGGGGGCCGGGGGCCAGGGGCCGGGGGCCGGAAACAGCAGCAGCTTGGGCGGGCACCCGACCGCCACCACAGCATCCGACGCGAGGACAAACGGTGAGCTGCTGGTCGGGGTGGTTGTGGTTGGCCTCGGCTTCCAGGCGATTGAGGATAGCGTGAAGGGGGCGGGAGGCAGACAGCGGAACGAAGCCAAATCGTAAAGAAGCTTTCGCTTTTGTTTGAGGAGCCGTTGAAAGTAAAGGATTTCACGATGCAGAACCGTAAGCATGGTTACGGAAAGCGGCATTTTTGAGCCGGAGAGCAACTGACCTGGCGGCAATCGCGGGCCGACACTGGCCGCCTTGCCAGGATGACGGAACAAAGCCAAAATGCGCCGATTGGCGGCTGGGGACGCCGGGACCCCGGAAACGGGCCGTTGCGGCTGCCCTACGCGAAATGCGGAACAAAGCCAATTTCGGAAAATGACCAAAGCGGATTCGCCCCCCTGTCGACAGTGTACTACGCCCAGGTACGGTCAGATGCGTAAGTCATTGATTCGGCTGAGACAATGTGTTGTGATCGCCGATCCGGTAGCTGGCGAAGCGTGAGGTGTGGACAGGGCGCCGCTCGGCGTGATCCCGACGACGCTCCCGCGGTGAACGGCGTATCACGGGATCTATCGACTGAAACCCTCGGGCTTTCCCCAAAATCCCGCCCAGGACCGCCGCGGACCCAGTCGGCGCGAACCTAGACCCTTCGCTGTATTCGGCGGGTGATCATTGCCGCGCGAACCTTCCAAGTCCGCAAGGAAATTAGGTTTCCCACGTTTCGAAGACAGGGCACCCACCGGGTCGCGGCTCAATCGGGTGCCAGCATTTGGTTGCCAACACAGGAGCCAGGGCTTCGCTTTATCGCCGGGTTACGAGCTTGACTGAAGACGATTGGCCGACTTTCGGCCAGTCGGAAAGAACTGCATCTTCATGCAGCTCGTCCGCCGGATTGGCAACTGCACGAAGTTCGAATTCTAGACCGTGATGCTGCCCTTCCTGGCCAAAGTATGCCTTCGTGGTCCATTCCCCGCTCGCAGTCGGAGAAGCCGGTGGCTGAACCCAGTATGCCCCACCCATTGCCGGGTGCACTATCACCCAAATCGGACCCTCAACTCCCTTGGATCGGCCTCTTATTTGGTTTCGCGCATCCACGAGGTGAGTCGGATCATCTATGGTGATCGCTTCATCTGTGACGATTTCCAGGGGCGCGGGAGGCCTCTGCCGAGGAGTGTTCATGACCCGTGCAACTTCTTCCTCAAACAACCTGTCCCGAAGTACGTCGAGTGTTTGTTTGATTGATCGAAGTTGCGCGCTATTCTCGCGAAGGGCCCGATTAGAGTCGCGCTCCTTCAGGTAACTTAGAAGAGCCGCACCGAGGATTAGCGCCACAGCGATAAGGCAGAGGGTTCTCTTGCGACGATCGAGACGAGGAGCCAACCCTACGTAAAGGACGAACACTGCGCTCGCTGCTTGCAGGATGTACTTCCAAAAGTCCAAGGCTATCTCCTGGTAACGAGGATGACTTCGCTCATGGCTTCGGCCCTAGGCCAATTCGGAAGGGTCTGCCCTTCGCTGAGAGCGTCAGATGGGTTCGATATGGCTCGAATCTCGAATCGCTTACCAAGGTCTACTCGGCCGGGTCTCCCGACATAAACCTGCACGGTCCATGCTCCGCCAGCGCGCACGTTGACTTTTGGCTGAACGTAAAAGTCACCGGTTTCCAACGGGTGTACAACGACCCACACGATAGTGCTCGCATTTTTCGCAGTTCCTTCGACGAAGGGCCGCTCGGGCACAGGCGTGTTGTCCTTCGGAGCCGTCACGACAGGGGCCTGACCAAAACAAGCTGGGATTGCAAGCAGAAAGGCGATAAGGACTCTCACTGCCATCGGAAATACCTCCTTCAACATGTCCGAGTATACACCTCTGTAGCGACAGTTGCCGCCGGATTGTTCGAGGTTGGCCGCGCGCTTGGCAACCCGTGGAAATGAGCCGGGCACGGATTACCCGCGAGTAGTTGGCAGGGGTAGGGGAATGCCCCGGCCGGCCGGGTCTAACTAAACCAGTCTGGAAGGGCGTTTTGGGAGATCGCTCCCTTGAAAGTCCGCTCCACGTCGGCGGCCACTTGGTTGCCCAAACCGCGGATGTGCGTAGGCCGGAACCGAGGCCAGCCGTGGAACCACCGATATTGTTCCATCTCGGGCCCAGAATAAACTGTGGTTTTTCACACCCTTTCGTGGTAGAATCGGCTTCCTCGCGCATGTTTAGTGCTTGCGACGGCTGGAGATGTTGGGGTGAGAACTGAATGGCGATGGGTTCGGATATTTACCGGACTTTGCGTGATCGCGCTGCCGGGCTGCCAGTTCGCGCGTCGCGTGAGAATCTCCGATGTCGTGCAGGCGGACCTGCGTGACCAGCCGATCGCAATTGAAGGGAAGGTCACCTTCCGCCTTGCTTTGCTCGGTGCGGGAGTTTTCGTTCTGAATGATGGAACTGGCTCAATCGCCGTCGTTACTGCCAAGGGCGCCCCTCCCGTGGGCAGATACCTGCGCGTGTTCGGCGACGTCCGGAGTGTCGTCTCTGCTGGCGCGGAGGGTCACTCCGATGTAGAGATCAACGTGTTGATTGAAGAGGGCACAAAGAACGCAATTCTGGGCACGATTAAGAGTGCCGTGCCTGTCGTGAAGTCAGCCCTCTCGAAGTAGGCTCCCAGCAGGGCGGTTGGCTTTGCTGGGCTGCGGAGGTCCGGTGCTAGAATCTGGACCGGGCGGTATCGTTGGGTCCCGGGTTGATGAGAGGGTCTGCGATGCAGTCGTTGCTGCAAGGTTTTTTTGATGAAGTTCCGTGGTTGAAGCCTGTTCTCGCATGGTGTCTGGCGGCGCTGTTGGTCTTTCTCCTGTTAACCGGGCCCGCTTACCTGCTATTTCCGTTTGTGCGCCGGTTGCGAGAGGAGCTTCGAGCATACCGGGAGGGCCTTCGGAACCGGCATTCGGAAGCGCGCGCCACCAGGGAGGCCTCGTGTCAAAAACTGGCCGAGGACTGCCAAAAGTTGCATTCGCTCCGGCAGCTTGCGATCCGCAACTCACTGCTCCAGGAAATGCTCAAGCCTCTGCTGAGGTCCTTCAAGCGGTTGGATAGGACCCTTAGCCGGTTAGTCCGGAGGTTCGGTGGAATCGGGAAGGCGCTGCCGCGCCTCGAAGGGTTGCTGAAGGAGCCGAGTGTCCCGGCGTTCGCGGATCTGCCTTCGGCCGAGAATCTTTTGGAGGAGGTGCGCGAGCTCCGTATCGCCCGCGGCACGATAGCGGTCGCCTGTCTTTTCCTAGCTATTCTGATCCCGCTGAACACTGCGATGCTCAGCCAGATCCTCCGCGACCTCGGGTTTATCCCCGTCTCCCTCATGGTCCTCGGCGTTCCGCTCTACGTCATTGTCGCAGTCGGGCTTACAGTGTTCGAGGCTAGCGTCGGTGCCATCCACGTGTTCCTCCGGCCTGAGTCCGAAGACAGGTTTCACCTCGCGACCATTGCATCCCTTTGCCTGTTTCTGATCGTAGCCTTCATGGAGGGCCAATTCTACTCTCAGGTGGCCCCGCAGCGAGATTTGATAGTCGAGTTCCCGATTGCAATGAAGCAGGGGACCCAGTACTTCCTCTGGGGCTTCGGTATCATTGGCGGCCTATCCTTGATGGGCCTGATGTGGTTTTACGCATTGCGCGCCCTTTTGCGGGGCAACGCCCTGACGGAGCTGAAACGCTCGCTCCACAGGCTCCGAAACGAGCAAAACACCCATTTGGGAGCCGTGGGGCAGGCCGCTGGAGAGATCGGCAAGGCTAAGGCGGGTGCCGAAGAAGCCGGGCGGCTTGTGGCGAGCGACAATGACAAGGCGGAGGCTGTGCGTTCGACGGTTGAGCAGCTAAGCAAACAGATTGAGGTGATGCGCGAACAGCCGCCAGATTGGGCGCTCGCGGGCGAGAAGGAACTGGGCGCCGCGGACGTTCAGAGCCTCGCCGATCAAGCTGGCTTCTGGGCCACTCTGGCGCTGGTAGCGGTGGCTGTGCTGATCTATAACGGGTACGAGACCATATGGTACGTACTTGGCGGCCTTTCGCCGGCGCTCTACTTAGTACTGGGGTGCGCCCAGGGCCTCGTCTTTTTCGTAGCGGGATCACTGTTTCGGGCAGGCGAGTTGGTCATAGGCCGGACCGGCTCCAGGGAAACCCTAGTGTGGGCCCCAATACAGAACAGGGCCTTGGGCTGCGTTGTCGTTGCGCTGCTAGTCGGAGCCTACGTCTACGCCGCGCTCCGCTTGGGCGGCCTGCCCCATCAGACAGTTCTATGGGCCGTTAATTTGGTAGTGGGGCTCTCTCTGGCTGTGGCTGCCTATTATCTGATTCCCCTGTTGACCGTGGTTCGCGTGTGGCTTCGTAGGGCCTGGAACCTGGTCGCTGCCGCTGCAGAGTGGCTCTGGCTGCTCTTTGTGCGCCTCTTCGGAACTCTGTTCATGGTGATTGAGCAGGTTCTCGCCTTTCTCGCGTCGCCAATTTTCGCGCTCCGGCGGCAACCCATCCCGTCGGGAAGCGAAGGCCCCTCCGGCCAACGGTGAACAATGCCTCGCTGGTTCGCTCCCACCTACCTTTTGGTGATCGCGTTCCTGGGGTTCTCCCTGCCCGGTCGCTCTGGCCAGACGCAGCCGGGTACCAGCGTGGTCGTTCTCGTCGATTTCAGCCTCAGCTTTGCACCGCTCGGCGGAGCCGATGCGCGCGCCCTTAATGCCGTAACCGCCGCTCTGGCCGAATTTGCCTACCGGTCCTCGCCCCCGGTCAGCTTCTATTGGTCAAGGATCGAGACCCAGAGTGTGCTTTCCGAGCACCTTTGCAAGCCTATAAGGTTGGACCCGAAGCTGATCCGGTCAGCGGGCGAATTGGACAAGACAGGGTTGCGCGGGGAACTAGCAGCTTGCAGCGGGAGTATCGTGAAGGCCAGTGCCGATGCCGCGCAGCGCTCACAGCATACGGACATTCGCGGCGCGTTGGCCCTGGCGAGCGAGGAGACAAGCAGCGTACCTACGGAGCGGGTGCTCGTCGTTCTTTCGGACTTTCTTGAAGATTTGCCGCCGGGTGCCAAGCCCGCTGAGTATAGCCTAAACGGCGCACGCGTCCTGCTCCTCCACCGCTCCGGCACGGACTCCCGCGAGTCGACAGCGGAGGCTCACTCGGCGCTCATAGCTAAATGGGTGGCTGAGCTGAAGGGGAAGGGGGCCGCAGGGGTGATTGCGATGCCGGTTTTTGGGGCAACTGAGTACCGGGTCAGCCAAGCGCTGGCGCCGGGGGCCAAGCCTGCCGGTACGGCGGTCTCAGTCATCGTCGATACGCTGTACTCTTCAGCTGAGAATCTAGGTACCATTGCACGCGGAGTGTCCCGGCTCCTCTCAGCCCCTCCCGTAACTGTCACTTGGTTCGCCGTGGAAGGCTCAGCGCGCTTGTCACGGTCGATGCCCCCAGTTGAGTTTGCCCAGCACCTCGTCAAGAGGCCGGGCCTTCTAAGTACCCGTGAGGAATTCGCCGCGATCCTCGAAGAGTGTGCACTTGGCACCGCCCGCTGGAGGCGCTCGGGCGGGACGGCGGACATCTCCGGTGCAATCGGCCTACAGCAAGAGGCTGGGCAGTTCGAGGCGCAGGGTATTCTTATCGTCGTCTCGGATTTCCGGGATTCGCGTATGCCTTCGGTCCCTCTAACGGGATCTAGGGTGGTGATGATCTCTCAGCCGAGCGCTGCGGACGGAAACGATGAGCCGGGGTACTTCAGTCGCCTCCGTCGCTGGGAGCAAGCGTTCCGTGATAATGGGGCGGGAAAGGTTTGCAGAATCCAGTTGCGGAGTTTGACGCCCGCATCGCTCACCGATTGCTTGCCCTGACCTATGGCCTCGCCAGACAAAGCGGCTGTTTCGTGGGCCCGGAGGATATTAGGTGCCGAGCTTGCGGAGGCTTGGGCGGTCGCGGCCTTCATCGGAATGGCCTCTATCAGTTTGTTTCCAGCCCGGAATGCTGGACGTCTCGTTATTCCTGTGTTGGTGATGCTGTGGTATTGCGCGGTCAGATATAGAGGCTCCAGAACCGCCGCGGGGCCCGCTCTCCGTTCGACCCAGGTTGCGCAGCTTGCTGATTCCGTTTACTTTCTCGGGTTCTTCTGGACACTTTTCGCGTTGATAGACAGCTTCATTTTCAAGGGGCAGACCGGAGCGGAAGGCGTTTTTAGCGTACTAGGCTATGCGTTGGCCACCACTGCAACTGGGATGTTTCTACGGATGTTCCTGTTGCAGTTCGGATATAGGGCTGACGAGCAGGCCGGCGAAGCGCAGCTGACCGTCGAAGAGGAGCTCCAACAGTTCACAAGGGGGATGGAAGCGGCCCTCCGGTCCCTCCAGAAATTCGAAGGTGTGAGCTCCGCGGCCTCACAGGTTTTTCGAGGGCTTATTGACAGCGCAGGTGGCGTGAAGCGGACAATCCTCGAACTCGAACCGGAGTACAGGACCCTGGGGCAGCGGATGCTGGAGCAGTGGAACCGCCGCGTTGAGGCTACTGTGCAGCCGCTCCTGACTTTGCTGAAACCATCGATCGAGGAATTCAAGGCTTCTGTAACTGAGGCAACCGGCGCGGTGGCCGGCGGCGCAGCGCATTTGCGGCAGGCGATCACGGTTGGCGTGCAGGGGGTCCAACAGGTGACGAGTTCCGGCACGGAAGCCGTGGATGGGGTGCTTCAACAGGGTGTAGCCGAGGTGCGCGCATCGCTGGCCGTTCTCTCGTCAAAGATCGAGGAAGGAGCGAACTCGATCAAGAGCCAGTTGATGCTGTTGGCTGCGCGAATCGACCAGATTCGTGTGCCTGCTGACATCGTAGCCAAAACGGCCGGCCTCTCCGCTACGGTAGAGAGCGTCGAAACGACGCTCGCGGGGCTCTCTACAGTGCTAGAGGGCAAAGAGGTCCGCGCGGCTCTTGCCGGCCTCACTTCCGATATCTATGCGGGTGGCGACGGCGTGCAGAGGGGGCTAAGGGACTTCGCGGAACACATAGGCCAGTTGCAGCTGCCGGAGGGCCTTGTAGCGAAGGTCGACGAATTCAACGGTGCGGTAGTCGATCTCCAGGCGGCCATTGTGGTGCTCGGGAAGGTTCTGGCTTCGGGATCGGGGAGGATTGACGGCGGAGCGAAGAATGTCGAGACTACCCTGAGTGAATTCGCCGATGATGTAAAGAAGATTCGGCTACCTAAAGATACCGTCATGAAGACCGAGGAGCTTGCGCGGCAGCTTCGAGAACTCGAGGAAGCTGTATCGGAAATCGTCGGCATCATAAGACAGCAGACCCGTCGGGTGAGCTATAGCGCGATCCAGGTTCTGCGCGGCGGCGATTTGTAGAACCCGGAGCAGAGAAATGGCCCCGCAATCGCCCTTAAGGACCGATCTTGTTATTGCGATGACTCTAGCGGAGACGTTCCTGCTACTGCTATTCGTCGTATGGTACTCGGTCATGCCGCCGGCCAGTGACAACCCCCCGGACATCTTGAAAGCACTCGCGGCGGAACGGCAGAAGAAGATTGACCTGCTGCAGAAAGAACTCACCGAGCGGGACCGGAGAGTCGCTGAGCTCGAGGCCAAGATAAGTTGGTGGGAGAAATACTTCAAAGCCGACCCCCCGCAATCGCTGCCGCAACTTCTTGGCATACTGCGTTCTCCGGAGGGCAGGGCCGTGCTCACCGATATTGGACGCGGTTACCCCCGGTGTGAGGACGACAACATTTTGGTGCATGCATCGGTTGTGCGGGGTGCCGTGAGCGTGGAGCTGCTCTCAGAAAGCCGGCATCTAAGTGACTGGGCGGCCGCGTCGGGAATCGGTATTCCCGTGACTCGGACTGTCCTGAGCGGCTGGGCCCCTGCTCGGTCGCTTCTCTCCGCCGTCGAGGGCTTCTATGCCTCCCGCCCAAGTGGGAATGGCTGCCGTTTCGACTACCGCCTCACGTACGAGACCAAGGAGGACTACTACGACGGTCGGGAGACGTTTGAGCACACTTTCTACCCGGCTGGGATGTCCCGCTTTCAGCAGTAGTTGGAGGGTCCGAAAAGGCGGGGAGAGGCGCGCAGGTTCGCTGGTGGCCCGAACTCCATGGATAACGGAGCCGAGCCGGGGATCGAAAGCCGCTCGTTCGCTCCAGCGGGCCTTGCCACGTTGCACCTGTCTCTGCATGGGCGAGTGATCTTGAATCTAATCGCCGGTGGTTCGGCTCCGAATCATGCCCCTGCCCTGCAATCCGTGCCGGTGCAGTGTATGGTTCCCTGCTCGTCGGTACGAAACAACCTGGCTCCCAGTTTCTGGATCATAACCAAGACAATCTGGTGCGGGTGACCGTATTCGTTGTTCCGTCCGCAAGAAATAATAACGGTCGTCGGCCGGACATTTCCCAGTACGCCCGAACTGGTGCCGTTCCGAGAGCCGTGATGTGCCGCCTTTAGCACGTCGGCGCGCAGGTCCGAACGATGGAGGTTAAACAGTTCCTCCCAGCAGCCCAGTTCGCAGTCGCCTGGAAACATGTATCGGCTCTCCCCATAGCTGGCCTTGATGACCAAGGACCCGCTGTTGACGTCCGATTCGCCTCCCCGCGCGTTTACGGCGCCCGGTTCCGGATGCAGCACGATCAGCGATAGCCGGCCGATCGTCTTTGTTTTGCCCGCGGCGACCGCCTCTGCAATCCTTGCCGCGTGAAACATCTGCCGGAGTTTTCCCCTATAGTCGCCGGCGTACCAGAGTTCCGTAACCGGAAAGGATCTGACGATAGCGCCTAAGCCACCCGTGTGGTCAGCGTGGGGATGGCTGAGGACCAGAAGATCGATGTGAGTGACGCCTTGTTGACGCAAAAACTGGACGATTTCACCATTGCGCCCCGTGTCAATTACGATGGTGGCTTCGGCAGTTTGCAGCAGGGCGGCGTCGCCCTGGCCGACATCAAAGAAGGTAGCGCTTAGCCGGGTGTCGACAGCAGCCGGCACGTGCGGGTTCTGCTGGCACGAGCACAGGGAGAGCAGCGCCAAGAAGACCACCGCACGCGTGTTCATCAATGAGAATGTTAGCAGACGGGGTGGCCTGGGACAGGCGCTGATCGACTTGCAGCGGCGATTGACGATGCCACTCTCCCGTTTGTCCACCCGCACGGAAACTGGTCCCGAACGGCGTTGTGGGAGATCACCCCCGTGACGTCCCCATCCGGGAAACTACGTCCAATCGGAGAGCCTGCGAAAATGCTTGTCGAGAGGGCTATTGTAACGCTTATGCGTTCCGCGCTTGGGAACTCCAGCCGGGGAACGGCTTCCCCAGAACCGTCGGGCGTCCACCAGGCCCACGAGACGGGCAGGATCGCCGAGAGCGGGCGCGGCGATTGCTATGGATTGGGTGTGAATTGTCAATAATTACGCGGGACGGGACAGTAGCGCTCCGTGATCGGTGGGTGGAGCTTTCTTACGCCGCTGCCGGGGCTGGCAGACTTCGGACCGCGTCCCAGCGCTCACGGGCTGGGCTATTGGCTGGCGCCCCTTCGGGGCTGATTCTCCACCCCACTGCCTCAGGCGCGCACTTTTTGGTGCTACAATCCGCTTTGACGCACCCAGGAGAGAGTCGCGTGGCTTCTTTCATTCAGAACCAGTTTGAACAAAACTTCATCACCACGTCGGTGGATTACGTGTTCAACTGGGCGCGCAAGTCGTCCATCTGGCCGCTTACCTTCGGACTGGCCTGCTGCGCCATTGAGATGATCGCCGCCAGCACCGCGCGCTTCGACATTGCGCGCTTCGGCGCGGAGGTTTTTCGTCCCAGCCCGCGGCAGTCCGACCTGATGATCGTGGCCGGCACCGTCACCCTCAAAATGGCCCCGGCCCTCAAGCGCATCTGGGACCAAATGCCCGAGCCCAAGTGGTGCATCTCGATGGGCGCCTGTTCCAGCGTGGGCGGTCCGTTCAACACCTACGCCGTGCTCCAGGGGGTCGACAGAATCGTGCCCGTCGACGTGTACGTCACCGGCTGCCCGCCGCGTCCCGAAAACCTCTTCTATGCTTTGCTCAAGCTCCAGGACAAGATCGACCGGATGACCACGCTGGTGAAGCGGCCCACCGAGGTGCGGCTCGACGAATCCATGCTCGAGAGCTTCCGGCAGCAGGTTCGCATCGCCCAGAGTCGGAACCTCGCGTAACCGTGTTCTACCAGGATTCGCGCCACATCTACCGCGTAACCGAGCTCGATTCGCTCCTCTGGCTGGTGCATGGATTCGGCACCCGCCGGGCGCGCGTCCCCGCTTTGTTCAATCTGGCCACGCTGCGGCAGATTCACTCGGCTGCCTGTGTGCTCGCGGCGGGGCGCGGCGGCGTGCTTGGCAGAGGCGACGCGCTGCTCGAGAACACGCCCGGCTCCGTAGTGGCGGTCAAAACCGCGGACTGCCTTCCCATTTTGCTCGTCGATGACCGCCGTCGCGCGGTGGCCGCCGTGCATGCCGGTTGGAGGGGGACGGTCGCGCGCGTCGCCCAGCGCGCGGTCGAAGCCATGTGCGCGCAGTTCGGCTCGCTGCCCGGGGATCTCCACGCCGCCATCGGCCCGGGCATCGGCCACTGCTGCTATGAGGTGGGGCCCGAGGTGGCTGCCGAGTTCGGCCAGCAGGGCTGGGCACACGTCGATCTTGCCGAGGCCAACCGCCGGCAGCTCATGCATGCCGGTGTAACGCCGGAGCGCATCTACGCGTCGAATCTGTGCACCATGTGCCGGTCCGAGGAGTTTCACTCGTTCCGGCGCGACAAGGAAGCCGCCGGCCGCTTGTATTCATTCGCCGGAGTTCTCCAAGCGGTACATTAAAGGATTGAGGCCAGCATAATGTTCTCGTGGATTTGCCCGCAGTGCGGGCGCGAAGTTCCCCCAGCGTATGCCGATTGTCCCGACTGCGCCGCCAAAGCCGCAGCGGCTGGCGCCGCGGCGGGCCCGCCGCAACCGCCGCCCCAGCCTCCTTCTGCGGCTCAGCCCTACTATCCGCCGCCACAGCCACCTCCGGCGGCGGCACCTCCCGGTCCGCAGCCGTACTACCCGCAGCCGCCGGCTCAGCCGTATTACCCGCCGCCACCGCCGCCGCCACCGGCTCAGCCGTATTACCCGCCGCAACCGCCGCAACCGCCGGCTCAGCCGTACTACCCGCCGGCGCAGCCCCAGCCGCAGCCGCTGCCGCAGGCCGTTGGCCCCGGCCGCTTTGTCCTGCCAATCTGGCTGTTGACGGTGGTTTTTGCCCTGGCCTTTGTAGGCCTCGTGTTCGGCATCTATTGGGTCGTTCAGGTCGCGCGCGGGGGCAGCCAGCCGACCACGCCATCGGCCAGCGTCGAGAGCCCGGCGGCCAAGGCCGGCGCCAAGACCAACCCCTTGCAGAGGTACATCGAGGTGTCGGGCGTGCGGTTCGTCCAGGACGCCAAGAAGAAGACGCTGGCGAAGTTTATGCTGATCAACCACTCCGAAGCCGACTTCAGCGGCCTCGCCGGCAACGTCACCATCTGGGGCCGCACCCAGAAATCCGAAGAGGACGCCGAGGGTACTTTTTCGTTCACCACCAACCTGGGACCGCTGGAGTCCAAGGAGCTCTCCGCGCCGGTCGCGAGCAAGCTGCAAATCTACGAGATGCCCGACTGGCAGAATGTCACCTTAGACTTGCAAATTACCGCCCCGGTACCGGAAGCTTCTCCAGGTTCTGGCGCGCCTCAGTGAGGCTGGCGTCGATCCGCAGCGCGCGCTCGAAATCCTGACGCGCGGCTTCGGTCTGCCCCAGTGCGTCGAGCGCTACGCCACGGTTATTGAAGTTGCGCGCATCCAGCGGATCGAGTGCCAGCGCGCGCCCAAACTCCTCCAGCGCCGCTGCCGCCTGGCCCTCCGACAGCAGGATCTTCCCGGTTTCCGCGGCCACCGCCGGATCGTACGGCGCCAGTCTCCGCGCGCCGGCCAGCAGTTCCAGAGCTTCCGCGGCGGGCACTGCGCGGGCCAATTGGATCTTGGGCCGCACTTTTTCGGGCGCGCGCCGGACGGCCTCGCGCCACAGCCGTTCCTCGGTCATCCACACGTGGGTTCGCCCCATGCTGACGCCTGTCAGCCCCACCGCCACCACTACCGCCAGCGCCGCGGTCCGCACGCGCGTCAAAAGCCAGCCGGCAGCCGCCGCGAATCCGAGCAGGGGAAGGTACATGCGCCGGTCCGCCGACAGATCCGCCGCGGGAAAGACGGAGGAACTCGGAATCAGCAGAATCAACCCCGCCAGCAGCCACATGGCGCCGGGGTGCCTTCGGTAACGCCACAAAAACACCGCCAGTGCGGCAATGCCGGCCCATGCCAGAACTCCCAGCCCTACCGCCGGCACATGGATGTCCGCATCCACCGTGAATCCGTAAGGCACAATCAGCAGACGCAAATAACGTAGAATTACCGGCCCTTGTGCCAGCAGGTACTTCCACGGCGATATACCCGCGTGAAGCCCCGCCGGCGCCCCTGGCGTCACCGCGGCGGCATATATCACGCGCGCCCCCGCCGCCACGGACAGGCCAAGCATGACGGCGATGTGGGACCGCCCTCGCGGCCTCGCCGGCAGCATGGACAGCACCAGCGGGAATGCCGCGCACTCCTCCTTCGCCAGCAGCGCCGCCGCAAAGTAGGCCACCGCCGCCCATGGCCGGCCCGTGATCCAGCACAGCAGCGCGGCAAACGAGAGCAGCGCCGCCAGCACGATGCTGCGGCCCCACACGTAGTCCACGGCTTCGGCCTGAAGCGGGTGTACCGCGAATAACGCGGCCGCCACAAGCGCCGCGCGCTCGGGCAGAATCCGCCGCAAACACTCGTAGGCCAGCAGCACCGCGCCCAAATGCAGTAGCAGGTTGAGGGCGTGGTATCCGAGAGGGTTCTGCCCCCCGGTCTGGTAGTTCAGCCAGAAGCTGAGGTAGGTGAGCGGGCGCGTCTGCCGCCAGCCCCAAACTCCGAGCCACCCCCAGCGAGACGTCAGGACCGGGTCCGAGAAAATGGCATAATCGTCAAAGTGAAAGCCCGAACCGAGCGAAGCGCCAAAAGCGGCCAACGCCGCGGCGAGCAGAAGCAAGCGCGCTCGCATGACTCTCTACCACCTTACGCGAAACGCCCGAAAACCGCAGCCCAGCGGCAGCAGCGCGTCGCCGAAATTCTGCTCCGTCTCGACCACATCTACCCGGCCGCCACCTGCGCGCTCCACCACCGCAACCCGTGGGAGCTGCTGGTGGCCACCATTCTTTCCGCCCAGTGCACCGACAAGCGCGTCAACGAAGTGACCCCCGGCCTGTTCGCCAAATACCCCACGCCCGCGGATTTCGCCGCGGTGCGCCCGGAGGTCCTGGCCGGCGATATCCGCAGCACCGGTTTCTTCAACAATAAGGCCAAGTCCATCGTGGGCGCGGCGCAGAAGGTGGTTTCCGAGTTCGGCGGCAACGTGCCCAAGACCATGGAAGAGATGCTGACCATCCCCGGCGCCGCCCGCAAGACCGCCAACGTGGTGCTGGGCACGGCCTACGGCGTTGCGTCGGGCGTGGTGGTGGATACCCATGTGCAGCGCATCGCCCAGCGGCTGGATCTCACCAAGAACACCGACCCGGTCAAGATCGAGCGGGACCTCATGCAGGCCATCTCCCAAGACAAGTGGATTCTCTTCGCCCACCAGATGATCCTGCACGGGCGGGCGCTGTGCCAGGCGCGCAAGCCGAAGTGCCCCGAGTGCGCCCTGAACTCCGTCTGTTACGCCAAGGACAAGAGTGTTGTATTCTGATCCGGGAGACGCTTTGCGTCAAAGGAGGCTTTCCATGAAGATAGGTCTTTCCACAATGATCGTTGCATTACTGCTCATCCCGGCTCTGGCATGGGCTCAGCAACCGCCAAAGCCCTGCTTCAGCATCGTGGTGGACCTGCAGATGCGCCAGGCTAAGGATGCCGGCACCAACGAGACCCATCACATCGAGATCGCTTACCGGCCCGGGATGGTCGGCGACAGCGAAGGCTACTACTCGGCGATGTCGCCGACGGACTGCAATTTCGCCAGCATGCGTCCGGGCGATATCCGGCCGTTCGCCCCATACTCCATTCACGGAACGGCAACCGGGCATCAGGGCAGTATCGCCGCGAGCTCCCGAATCGACGACCCCGGCCGCGACAAAGGCCATATTCTGGCGCGACTCACGCGCAAGCCGAGCGACGCCACGCTCTGGTTCCAGATTCGCGCCGTGCCTCCCGGCGACGCGGCGGAGTTCATCGGCGTATGCGCCGCTCAAGGGTGGGAGCCACATCCGTCCCAGTTCGACCTGACCAACGACGAACTGGCGCATCTTGGGACGGTCCACAAGACGCTGTCGCTTAATATGCCGAATGGAGAGAACGGCTGCGTCGGCACAGGCACGGCTCTGTTGAACGGCAAGTAGAAAAGGGGACAGACGCATTTATTTAAATGCGTCTGTCCCCTTTTCTACGCTTCAGCCCGCGGCGTGTTACTCTCAGGAATCAAACCAACACTTGAGGGCCTGCTATGTCTCATCTATCGATTCGCGATCTCGATCTCAATGGCAAACGAGTTTTCATCCGCGTGGATTTCAATGTCCCGCTGCAGAAGAACGAAAAGGGCGACATGGAAATCACCAGCGACAAGCGTATCAAGGCGTCGCTGCCCACCATTCAGTACGCGCTCGAGCAGGGCGCCGGCGTCATTCTGGCTTCGCACCTGGGACGCCCCAAGGGCAAGCCCAATCCGGAAATGAGCCTGAAGCCCGCCGCCGCGCGCCTCCAAGAGCTGCTCGGCAGGCCCGTCAAAATGGCGCCCGATTGCGTCGGACCCGCGGTGGAAGCCCTGAAACCGGCGCCGGGCGAAGTGCTGCTGCTGGAAAACCTGCGGTTCCACCCCGAGGAAGAGAAGAACGATCCGGAGTTCGCGAAGAAGCTGGCGGCGCTGTGCGACGTCTACGTGAACGACGCGTTCGGCTCCGCGCACCGCGCGCACGCTTCCACCGAGGGCATGATCCGGTTCGTACCCCAGGCGGCGGCCGGCCTGCTCATGGACAAAGAGTTGAAGTACCTCGGAATGGCCACCACCAACCCGGCCCGCCCCTGCGTCGCCATTCTGGGCGGCGCCAAAGTGTCCGACAAAATCGAAGTCATCGAGAACCTGGGTAAGATCGTGGACAAGCTGCTCATCGGCGGCGCCATGGCTTACACCTTCCTCAAAGCGCAAGGCCTGCCCACCGGCAAGTCGCTGGTGGAAGAAGACAAGGTCGAGCTGGCCCGCAAGCTGCTGGCCGATCTCGGCGGCAAGCTCATGCTGCCCGTGGACCACGTGGTGGTTTCCGAGATCGCTGAGGGCGCGGCCAACCAGACGGTCGATACCATTCCGGAAGGCAAGATCGCCGTGGATATTGGGCCCAAAACGATAGCGAACTTCTCACGGGTGATCGCCGGCGCCAAAACGGTGATTTGGAACGGCCCCATGGGGATCTTCGAAAAGCCGCCGTTCGACCACGGCACGGTGGCGCTGGAGAAGGCCGTGGCCGGCTCCGGCGCGACCTCCGTGGTGGGCGGCGGCGATTCCGAAAAGGCCATCCAGGCCGCCGGTGTGGCCGGCAAGATTTCGCATGTCTCCACCGGCGGCGGAGCGTCGCTGGAATTCCTCGCGGGAATCCAACTACCGGGAGTGGCCGCCCTGGATCGCTGAGCGCCGCGCCGAACTGCCGCTTGGCCCCGACCCGTTGTTTTCGCCCCGGCTACTCCCTACCGCTTGGCGCCAACCCGTTGTGGCGGCCCGCTCAGCACGTGGTGGAACACGTAGGAACTCTGAACCGGGATGCCTTGCTTGAACACCACCTTCACCACCGCCTGGAAATACCGGGGGATTTCGCCGGATGGAGTGCGCAGGTGGCGTGCCAATTCTCTCGCCCGCAAGGGTTGGGTGAGCCATTCGGCGGCGGCCAGAGTGTCCGCCGAGGCATTCCCGGCAATCACCAGCAATTCGCCGACCCCGGAGAGACCCGGTGTCCGGCTGATGAGTGCGTGCGTTTCCCCCTCGGATGGCTTTTCCGGAACCAGGTGATCCTCGAGAAACACCGGCTCTCCCGGCTGCGGATTGCGGTTCCGAATCCCTTCCGGCTCGATCACGATGTCCTGGGCCAGCGCCGCGGCCTGTAATTGAAGATTGAATTTCGGCGGCCCTACGAACACCACGTCATCATCCACAACCTGCTGCCAGGATAGGATGCTGCTGCGCGTCAGCAGTATGTCGCGTTTGCGCGTCGAGAGAAGTTTCGACAGCAGAAACGCCGCGCTGGCCTCGCCCGCGCCGGTATACGCATAAGACGCAAAGATCCCTTTACCGCTCAGCATCTTGCGCACCGCCGTGAAGCGCTCCGATTTCTCGGCCTCCTGCCAATCATTGACCTTCGGGTCGCGGAAGAGGCCAAAGTCGGGGAACCGGACAAACATAGGAGTGCCCAGGCACACCATCAAAGGCCGGTTGCTCTGCAAGAAAGGCCCCCAAAGACTTTCCAATTCAGGAGTCCACCGCTCAACCATCACCTCCGCTGCACGATGCACGCGGACCAGCCAGATGGTGGAAGCCACGGCCCAGATCAACGCCACAGCCAGCGCGGCACTGAGAAGCAGAAGCGTGCGCCGCGGATCCCACGGTATCCCCTGCGCGTGATCCTGTGCGGCGACCGGTTCGAAGTGGAGTTTGAAAGCGCCTTTCGGCAGAGTCACCCGGATGGTGTCCCCGGCCGCTTCGGTCTGGTAGTACGCCGCCAGCTTCTGCCGCAGCCGGCCGGCCTGGAGCCGGACAATCGAGTCCTGCTTGGGATCGTAAGTGGGAGGTTTTCCGAAGGCTTCGAGGCCAATGGTGTACTCTTTCAGCCGATCAGCCTCTCCGGAAATGGACTTCTCGGCCAGGTATTGAAGCAGGCGCCGGTGAACCTCCGAGGTTTCGAACGTCTTGCTCTGGATCAAACGGCCAACCTGCGCGCGCATGTCCTCCACTTCAACGCTCATCGAATGCTCATGTTAACACCGTTACCTACCGCGTTACTCACCGCCGCGCCACACCAAGTTATCCCCTAACCCCTATCGCTTGTGGGAATTTCATTGTAAGCTCTACTGAACGCTTCACCTCGGGGTAAATGCGTGTGCCTTTCTTCGGCGCGCCACGAGATCGCATGTCCCGAAAGGACCAAACGCCAAGCCGTCGCGGCGGGTGTTTGGGGCGATGCCAGGAAGAATCGCCGCCCTGCGGGCAAGGTGGTCAGGTTCATGATCGAGCACGGACGCGAAGCCAAAATGGAAATTCTGGACAAGCTGTGAATATCGGCAAATTGCCGCAACGGGTTTGAGGGAGGTTGTATGTCGCGATGGGGTCTAGCTGTTCTACTAGTTTGCGCGTGCGGTTTGCAGGCACAGGAATACCGTTCCACACTGACCGGACGCATCACCGATCCGACCGGGTTGGGCGTGCCGGGCGCCAAGGTAACGGCGACGAAGATGGATACCAACGAACATTTCGCCACGGTATCGGGATCGGAAGGGTTGTATACCATACCGCAATTGCTGCCGGGCGAGTATGAGATCGCCGCGGAAGCGGCAGGCTTCAAGAAATATGTGCAGTCGGGGATTGTGCTGGCCAGCACGTCCCGCGTGGGCGTGGACATACAGCTTACCTTGGGGGCCACGACGGATAGCATAACGGTAACCAGCGACGCTGCGCCCTTGCAGACGGTCTCGGCGTCGGCGGGGCAGGCGATCACCATGAAAGAGGTGGAGAACCTGCCGATCAACGGGCGGGCTCCCATGGACTTGGCGGTGATGGCGTACGGGGTGGTGAACACCGGCGTCCGGGACCAGAACCGCCCCTATGAGAACGGCGGGTTTTCGAACCTCGCCATGGGCGGCGCCGGCAACGGAAACAACGAGGTGCTGACCAATGGCGTGCCGATCACGGGCACCGTCGGGATCACCAACCAGCGGGCGGGATTCAGCCCTCCGGTGGATGGCGTGGCGGAAGTCAAGGTGGACGTGCTGAACGTGGACGCGTCCTTCGGCGGCGCGGGCGGGGGCACGGTGCAGATCATCACCAAGAGCGGGACCAACGGACTGCACGGAGCGGCATCGGAATTCAACCAGCGGCGGAGCCTGAATGCGACGCCGTTTTTCACGAATATGGCCGGCGGGCAAAAGACCGACTTCAAGCAGAACCAGTGGGGCACCAGCGTGGGCGGACCGCTGTGGGTGCCGAGGGTGTTTGACGGACGGAACAAGGTGTTCTGGTTCTTCAACTACGAAGGGCACAAGAACAGCGAGCCGTTGCCGACCTACACCACGGTTCCGACGGTAAAAGAGCGCACCGGGGATTTTTCCGAGCTGCTGGCGCTGGGATCGACCTATCAACTGTACGATCCGTTTTCCGCGGCGCTCGCGGGCAGCGTGGTGAAGCGCACGCCGTTCGCGGGCAACGTCATTCCAACCGGCCGCCTGAACCCGGTGGCACAGAAGTACCTGACCTACATACCCAACCCGAACTTCAACTACGGCACCAAAGACTACACCTACAACTACTTCAGCCCGCTGACGACGAATAACTCCTACTACGCATTTTCGGGGAGGCTGGATTTCGACCTGAGCAGCCGGAACCGGCTGACCGCGAGCATGCAGAACAGTTTCTGGAGCCAGAACTCCGGCATTCTGTTCAACAATATCGCCCGCGGAGAGATCGGCTCGCGGGCCATCTGGGGTGGGATGCTGGACGACGTCCACACCTTTTCGCCGACGCTGGTGGCCAATCTTCGTTTGGGTTTCAGCCGCTACCGCGCGTACTACGACCAGAGCAGCATCGGGTTCGACTCGACGACGCTGGGCTTCCCCAGCTACATCGCAGGCAACGCCACCAAGCAACTGATGCCCGTTTTTACGATGAGCGACGGATTCCTGTCGTCGAACCCGGCCACCAACATGCACTACTCCGACCAGCCGTACAACATCTACCAGTTGTTTGGAAGCCTGACCAAGGTGGTTGGGGCGCACACGCTGAAGTTCGGCGGCGAGCACCGGGTGCTGGACTTTTCGAACCTGAGTTGGAGCGCGGCGACGGGCTCCTACACGTTCGACACCGGATCGTGGATCAAGGCGGACAATTCGACCTCCACCTCACCGGCGCTGGGCGGGAGCATGGCCGAATTCCTGATGGGGCTGCCGACCAGCGGCGCTTACACGATCAACGCACCGAGCAAGAACGATTCGCTGTACGAAGTGGTGTTTGTGCAGGACGATTGGCATGCGCGTCCCAACCTGACGTTCAACTTTGGTCTGCGCTGGGAGTATAACGGGCCAACCACGGAGCGGTGGAACCGGCTGTCGAACGGATTTAATGCGGCGGCGACGAACCAAGTCACGGCCCAGGCCAATGCCAACTACGCGGCGTTGTATCCGACACTTTCGGCGAAGAATCCGTTGCTGTATCCGAGTATCAACGCCATCGGCGGGCTGACGTTCGCGGACGCCAACCACCGGGCGCCGACCACCATGTCGAAGAAGGAGTTCAGCCCCAGATTCGGGGTGAGCTGGTCGCCCACGGCGCTGAAGGGGAAGACCGTGCTGCGGGTGGGCGCGGGACTGTTCGATTCCGTGTACGGCCCCATCGTGCCGCAGCAGCCGGGGTTCAGCAACACCACCACGCTGGTGGCCACGAACAACAGTTACCTGACGCCGGCCATGAGCCTGAGCGATCCGTTCCCGTCTGGGATTACCCTGCCGCCGGGAGGGGCCAACGGCGTCAACACCTACCTGGGCCAGGGAATCACGTTCCTGAATCCAAACACGCTGCGGCAGTACAACATCCGCTGGACGTTCGACTTGCAGCAGGAGTTGAGCAAGAACACCACGCTGGAGGTGGGATACATCGGCAACCATGGCATCCACCTGACGACCAGCTATGGCTTCGGGTCGCTGCCGGCGAAGTACCTGAGCACGTCGCCCACGCGGGATGCGGCGCAGGTGGCGAATGCGGCGGCCTTATCGGCGACGGTGACGAATCCCATGTCGGGGCTGATGCCGGGAACCTCGTTGAGCGGCTCGACGATATCGGTTTCGAACCTGCTGCGGCCCTACCCGGAATTCTCCAGCGTGACGGAGAGCAACATGAACAACGGCGGAAGCTATTTCGAGCAGTTGAGCCTCCGCCTTTCGCGCCGGCTGTCGCATGGGTTCTTGTTGAGCTTCGACTACAGCCATTCACGGCTGACGGACGAAACCACCTACCTGAACGGGGGGGATTTGAAGCTGAATAAGGGCGTCTCGGGCGACGACCGGCCGCAGAACGTGGGCATCAGCGTGCTGTACCAGCTTCCGTTTGGGCGCGGCAAGCACTTTCTGGGCAGATCCAAGGGAGTGCTGAACATGATCGTAGGGGAGTGGGCCGTCTCGTCCTTGTACAACTACCACAGCGGGGCGCCGATAAGCTGGGGGGACGTGATCTACTATGGCGGGCCGCTGAACTGGGACGCCCACAACGTGAACCATGCGCTCGACACCACGCAATTCAACACCAATTCGAGCCAGCAGTTCACCAGCCACTACCGGACATTCCCAAGCACCTTCAGCAACATCCGGGTGGATGCCACCAACAATGTGAACGTGGCGGCGACCAAGAACTTCAGGCTTTTGGAGAACATTAGACTGCAGTTCCGCGCCGACGCATTCAACCTGTGCAACCATCCGCTGTTCGCCGCGCCGACCGTCAGCGTGACGAGCGCAACATTCGGGCAGATTTCGAGCACCACCAACGCGCCGCGCGTGATCCAGATGGGGCTCCGGCTGACGTTCTGAAGCCGGAGGTTTGGGGTTCTACAGTCCGATGCTTCGATCGGGCTTAGTCGTAACAATGGCGGCGCTTGCCGCCGGGGATTTTTCGGGCAGTTCGCCGGGGTGAGCCGAAACCCGATGTCCAACAACTCAAGAGAGGATTAGCCATGAAAAGTCGCATTTTCCCGCTGATGGCGCTGCTGGCCTTGTTCGCCGGCGGAGTTATTCGGGCGCAGGACACTCGCGGCACGATCACGGGGAGAATTACGGATCCGTCGGGAGCGGTCATTCCAAGCGCCACGGTGGTCGTCACCAACGACGCAATGGGGACCAAGGTCCAGCAACAAACCGGACAAGATGGCTACTATCACGCGGCGTTTCTGACGCCCGGCACCTACAAGATCGAGGTGACCGCGCGCGGTTTCAAGAAGCTCGTTCAGGACGCCGTCGAGGTGCGGGTTGCCGACCGCCTGGAGATCAACTTGACGCTGGAGGTCGGCCTCTCCGAACAAAGCATCACCGTCACGGCCGAGGCGCCGCTGATGAATACCGAGTCCGCCTCGATGGGCACCGTGGTGGATTCCCGGCGGGTGGCGAGCCTGCCGGTGTCCTACGGCAATCCGTTTCTGCTGATCGGACTCTCCGCGGGTGTGACCTATAACGGCAGCATCCGGCTCGATCGCCCCTTCGAACCGACCCACATCGTCAACTTCTCCATGGGTGGAATCAGCGGCCTGCTGAACGATATCACGATCGACGGAGCGCCGACCACTTCGCGAGCCAACGCCCTGCAGGTGACGGCGTCCTACGTGCCGCCCACGGACATCGTGCAGGAATTCAAGGTCCAGACCGCTACCTTCGACGCGCAGTTCGGCCAGACGCAGGGCGGTGTGACCAATATCAGCATTAAGAGCGGCACCAACCAGTTTCACGGCGACGTCATCTATTCCTTCCAGCGTCCGAGCTTCTGGGCCAACGATTTCTTCAACAACAAGGCCGGTGTTGCACGCCCCGACTTCCTGTTCAACACCTGGGGTGGCTCTTTCAGCGGTCCGGTCTACATCCCGCACGTTTATCACGGCAAGAACAAAACCTTTTTCCTGTTCGGTTATGAGGGCATCCACGATTCCCGGCCGCGCCATGACGACACAACCAACACGGTGCCGACACCGGCCGAGCGCACGGGAGACTTCTCGGCCCTGCTTGGCGCCGGCTCCTCGTATACCATATACGACCCGGCTACACGCACCGGCCCGGTCAACGGGCGGTACACCGAGACCGCATTTCCCGGCAACAAAATTCCCGCCGGCCGGTTCGACCCCGTTGGCGTGAAAATTCTAAGCTATTATCCGAGCACGGAGAAGAGCCAAGGCGATGTTACGGGCCTGGGCAACTATCGGGACGCCAGCACAACGGAGAGGGCCAAGTATTATAACCTCACCGCCCGCGCCGACCAGAACATCGGCGACAAGCAGCGCTTCTTCGTCCGCTACAGCACGTATACGCGCAACAGCTTGTACAACCAGTACTTCAACAACGCGTTCGTGGGCACCCACTTCTGGTTCTACTCGAAGACCGCGATGATTGACCACATCGTCACGCTGGCGCCGACGGTGGTCTTGGATACGCGGTACAGCTACAACCGGTTCATCCGCGGCACGGACGCGCCCGACGAGGCCATCGGGTTCGATCTGTCCTCGCTGGGCTTTTCGTCGCAGTTCGTCAACCAGGTGGGCCCGGCCCAGGCGCGCTTCCCGCGCATCAACCTCACCGGCTATATCAGCAATGGCCAGACCAACGAGAACCGGCCCACGGTGAATCACACGGTTTCCTCGACCCTGTCGAAAGCCTCCGGGGCGCACTCCATCCGCACCGGGGTTGAATATCGGGTGTACCAGCAGGGCGACCGGTTCTTCAGCAACCAGCAATCCGGCCAGTTCACTTTCGGTTCTACCTGGGTCAAAGGACCGCTGGACAACTCGGCCGCCTCGTCTGGGAGCATCGGGCAGGCGGTAGCGGAACTGCTGTTGGGCCTGCCCGATTCGGGCAGCATCACCCGCCAGTCGGATTACATCGAGCAGTCCGGCAACTGGGGGTTCTTCGTGCAGGACGACTGGAAGGCGACACCCAAGCTCACCCTCAACCTGGGCCTGCGCTACGAGTTCGAGACTCCCCTGCACGAGCGCTTCAACCGCAGCGCGCTGGGGTTCGACACCAGTTATGTGCAGCCCATCTCCGCGGCGGCTCAAGCGGCCTATGCGAGCATCTATTCCAGCATCTCGGGTGGGTTCTCTCAGCTTTCTCCGAGCGCGTTCGCGCTGAAAGGGGGAATGACGTTTGAGGGCCTCAACGGCAACGATGGCGGCCTATACCACACACCGAAGGACGTCGTCATGCCGCGCATCGGACTGGCCTACCAGCTCGACAGCCGAACCGTTTTCCGCACCGGTTTCGGCATGTTCGCCGGCTTCCTGGGCCAGCGCCGCGGAGACGTTCAGCAGAGTGGTTTCACGCAGACCACAAACATGGTGCTCACCACCGACAGTGGGCTTCATTTCCTCGCCACCATGGCCAACCCGTTCCCGAACGGTGTGAGCGAGCCGGTAGGAGCCGCCGCCGGTCCCCAGACGTATCTTGGACAAGGCTTTACCTTCTTCAACCAAGACCCCAAGGTCCCCATCACGATGCGCTGGGAAGCCAGCCTGCAGCGGCAGTACAAGACCTTCGTCTTCGAAGGCGCTTACGTGGGCAGCAAGACCAACCACATCGAGGTTACCCGCAACATCAACGCCCTGCCGCGGCAGTTCTGGAGCACGCTGAACACGCGCGACGATACCTGGAACAATTATCTGAGCGCCAGCATCTCGAACCCGCTATACAATCTGCTGCCAGGGAATAGCCAGAGCATCTATACCAGCAGCACCACCTCGCGGCAGACGCTGCTGTCGCCGTACGTGGCGTTCGGATCGAACGCTCTCAACACCACCGAGTATACCGGATTTTCCTGGTATAACAGCTTCCAATTCACCGCTACCAAACGCTTCGCGCAGGGCTACACGCTGATCGGAAGCTACACATTCGCAAAATGGCAGCAGGCGGTGAACCTGCTGAACTCCTCCGACCCGGCGCCGGTCCGGGAAATCTCGGATCTCGACGCGCCACACCGCTTCAACATCAGTGGCATCTGGGCCCTGCCGTTCGGGAAGGGCCGGGCGCTGCTACCCGGCACGCACGGAGTCGTGGAACGGCTGGTGGGCGGCTGGGAGCTTTCCGGCATCTGGGGCCTTCAGAGCGGGTTCGCCCTGCCCTGGGGCAACGTCATTTACTACGGCGACCCGGCGAATATCGTGCTGCCTCTTGACCAGCGCACTCCCGAGCACTGGTTCAATGTGAACGGTTTCGAAACGGCTTCCGCCAAGCAGTTGTTGAGCAACCAGATTCGTACCTGGCCATTACGGTTCTCCCAGATCCGTGGGCCGCGGATGAACAACCTCGACCTGGCGCTGATCAAGACCACGCGGATCACGGAAGGCAAGAACATCGAGTTCCGCGCCGAGGCTCTCAACGCCGCCAACCATCCCCTCTTCCCGAACCCGAGCATGACGGTAACCACCGCGCAGTCCTCCCTGGACACCGGGTTTGGACAGATCAGCGCTTCCACCGTCAACAACTACGCCCGGCGGTTGCAGCTCTCACTGAAGTACGTCTTCTAAACGTGACCTTGCAGGCCTCGCGGTACCGGCTTAGGCCGGCGCCGCGGGGCCCGCGGTTCGCGGGTCAGTGAGGAACATCCAGTTCCGGGCCGAAGTGCTGAACGCATCCAACCACCCCGGGTTCCCGGCTCCGGTCATGACTCCTACGTCCGCTACGTTCGGCCAGATCACCGCTTCCAATCAGGCGGGCTATCCGCGCCGCCTGCAATTGACGCTGAAGTACATCTTCTAGTACCGCGACGCCGCCCTCTAACGTTCGCGGCTCTGAAAGCGCATCCGAGCCGCGACGGTCAGGGAACGATTGTAGCGCCGGTGGTCTTGCCACCGGTGTTCTTCGCTACCACGCCAGGTTGATGATGCAATCCTGGTCCGCTTTCACGCGCACGCGCACCTGCAAGTTCTTGCCCGAGGCATCGTAGAACCACGCGCCGTCGCCCATCGCGCCAACTGAACCCGCCTCCCGGTACTTCACATCCCGGAACCCCACCTCCGCCGGCTTCTCGACGTGGTGCACCACCCACTGGTAATCCCGATCCTTCTTGGCTTCAATCTCCAGCCGCATCGTGTCGGCGGCGGGCGCGGCGTGGACCTGCGTATAATCGCCGACGTCGCTTTCCAGCAGGAAGAATTCGGCACCCAGCTTGGGGAAATAGTGCAGGGCAATTCCCCCGGCGGAATCCAGCGGCACAATCGAGCCATTGCGCGCGAAGACCGGCAGCGATTTGGTTTCCACCGTGATGCTGCGCTTTCCCTGGAAAACTTCGTTGGTTTCGAGGTTCGTCCAAATGCCGCGCGGCAGATAAACCGTGCGCCTGCCGCCGGGTTCGTAAATCGGCGCGATCAGCATCTCGTCGCCCAGCATGAATTCATCGGCGTGGCGTGCGCCTTCCGCGTCGTCCGGGAACTGGAAGGGCAGGGGATGCCAGGTGGGATGGCCGCGGTCGCGGATCTCCAAGGCGTAGACGTCGAAGAAGCTTTCCAACTGCTTGCGGAAACCGCTGAGGCCCACCGCGCCGGGCGTCACCTTGGGAACCAGCGAGCCCAGTTGGCGCGCGCGCCCGACTAATTCCGGCAGCGCATTGGCATAAGGCGTGAGGTCGAATTCCGGCGCGAGCACCCCCGACATGGCGCCATGCACCATCCGCAGCAGCGAGGCCCGCAAGGTGCTCCAGGAGCCGTCAGCCGACCTCTGATTCGCGCCCGCTGCGCCGGAGGCGCCCTGCCGCCCTGCTAAGGGCTCCGCCGCCGGGCGCACCGCATTGTGTTCCTCGAAAATCTCTTTCGGCGTGGGGCCGTAGTAGAAGAAGTAGTCGATGCCCGGCGCCACGATCCGGTAGCGGTCGGCCGCCGTGAAATCGAATCGGTATGAGCCAGGGATGGCGTGATACTCGCCATACTCCGCCGTCGAGATCAACAGCGGAATCTCGGCGCGCACCGCCTTGCCGCGCAGGCCAAGACTCGAGTCGGTGCTGGGACCCAGGCCATAGAATTCGACGCCGGCCAGCGCCTGGCGGTCCCACGTGACGCCGCCCGCCGCCGGTTCCGGCTCGGATAGATCGGTCATCAGCGGCGCTCCATCCGCGCGGCGGACCCTCACCAGCACCCCGTGCTTCTGAATGCCGATGTCGAGGAACTTCGACCGCAGCCGCACCGCGCCGGGCGCCTCGTCGATCTCCACCGGCACCAGTTCCCGATCCGCCGCTTTCACCTCCGGCAGAGGCCCCTCCAGCGCGCGCCGGAAGCGGAACGTGCTGGCCGTCACCCACACCAGCTCGGCGCTGCCGCGGTCCAATTGCAGTTCGATCCGGTTGCCGTGCGGCACGCACGCCAGCAGTGTCACCACCGCCGCCAGCGCTTGCGCCGCCATCAGAGCAGCGCCATCTCGCGCTGGATCTCGCCGGTGACCCGCGCCTCGCGCTCGCCCACGAACATGTTGATCTCGGAGCGCACGCCGAACTTCTCCAGATAGATGCCCGGCTCGATCGAGAAGCACGTCCACGGCGTGACGCGCCGCTCGTCATGCGTCTCCAAATTGTCCATGTTGGCGCCGTTTCCGTGCACTTCCTGGCCGATGGAATGGCCCGTCCGGTGCGTGAAGTACGGCCCGTACCCGCCGCTCTCGATCACCCCCCGCACCGCGTCGTCCACCTCCCATCCGCACAGCGGGTAGCCGGCGGCGATGGCGCTCTCGACGCGCTCGATCCCGGCGTCGCGCGCGCCCGTCACGATCGCGAACACCTTGCGCATTTCCTCCGGCGGGTTGTCGCCACAGAAGGCGGTCCAGGTGATGTCATAGTAGACCGCGCCGGGACGGTCCAGCTTGGCCCACATATCCAGCAGCACCCAATCGCCGCGACGGATGGGCGCGCTCGCCTCTTCGGTCGGCTCGTAGTGCGGGTTGGACGCGTTGGCGTTCACCCCCACGATGGGGCCGTGGTCGGTGACGAGGCCGGCCTTGGCGAACCCCTCGCGCACGAAGCGTTTGACCTC
>Ga0187881_10000086_pt1 | contig 108296 bp, 84 predicted proteins | sample June2016WEW_19_1_2_FD_133017 | JGI IMG/M metagenome (GOLD analysis project Ga0187881, IMG submission 133017) | Peatland microbial communities from SPRUCE experiment site at the Marcell Experimental Forest, Minnesota, USA - June2016WEW_19_100 | ecosystem: Environmental > Terrestrial > Soil >... | reverse complement strand
GTTCGTCTTCGCCAAAATCTTCGTGATCGCCGCCGTCAGCGTCGTCTTGCCGTGATCGATGTGCCCGATCGTTCCGATGTTGACGTGCGGCTTGCTCCGCTCAAATTTTTCCTTCGCCATCGCCTTCTCCGCTCCTCGTTGACGTAGTGCTCGAACGAGCCCTTGGATCCCCTTACCTCACCGCCCTGCCCGTCGCCTTGCTGATCACTTCCTCGGCGATCGAAGCGGGCGCCTCGGCATAATGCGAAAAATGCATGGTGAAATTGCCGCGGCCCTGCGTGCGGCTGCGCACGTCGGTCGCGTAGCCGAACATTTCGGCGAGCGGCACCTCCGAACGGATCACGTGGCTTCCTGCCCGGGTCTCCGTCCCTTGGATCTGCGCCCGCCGCGCATTCAGGTCGCCGAATACCGCCGGCATGTACTCCTCCGGCACCACCACTTCAACCCTCATGATCGGCTCGAGCAGCGTCGGCGAACCCTTCGCGCAGGCTTCCTTGAACGCCATCGAGCCGGCAATCTTAAACGCCATTTCCGAGCTGTCCACCTCGTGGTAGCTCCCATCGATGAGAACCACCGCGATGTCCACCATCTCGTAGCCGGCAAGCACGCCGTTTTCCATCGCTTCCCGCACGCCATGTTCGATCGGCGGGATGTACTCCTTCGGAATCGCGCCGGCATAAATCTTGTCGATGAACAGCAGCCGGTGCTCCTTGTCGAACCGCCACTTGCCGCCGGAGCCGGCCACCTGCTTCGCCAGCACGTCCAGCTCGTCGGTGGAGAGTTCGCGCATGTCTTCGTGCGCCGCGTTCGGCAGCGGATGCACTTCGAGCTTGCAGTGGCCGTATTGGCCGCGGCCGCCGGTCTGCCGGATGTATTTCCCTTCCGCACCGGCTACTTTCCGGATCGTTTCGCGATAAGCCACTTGCGGCCGGCCTACGCTTGCTTGCACGTTAAACTCACGCAGCATGCGGTCCACGATGATCTCGAGGTGCAATTCGCCCATGCCGGAGATTAGCGTCTGACCGGTGTCCGGATCGGTGTGCACCCGGAAGGTCGGGTCTTCTTGCGCCAGTTTTCCGAGCGCGGTGCCGAGCTTATCCTGGTCGGCTTTTGTTTTCGGCTCGATGGCTACGGAGATGACCGGGGTGGGAAACTCAATCGCTTCGAGGATGATGGGCTTTTCTTCGGTACACAGCGTGTCGCCGGTCGTTACGCTCTTGAAGCCCACGCAAGCAGCGATATCGCCGGCGTACACGGCGTCAATTTCTACGCGCTTGTTCGCGTGCATCTGCAGCAGACGCCCGACGCGCTCGCGCGTGCCCTTGGTTGAGTTGTAGATGTAGCTGCCCGACTGGAGCACGCCTGAATACACCCGGATGTAGGTCAGGTGGCCGACGAACGGGTCGGACATGATCTTGAACGCCAGCGCCGCAAACGGCTGTTCGTCGTTGGCCCGGCGCAGCGCCGGCTCGTCCTTGTCCGGATCGATGCCGTCAACCGGAGGCACGTCCACCGGCGACGGCAGGTAATCCACGATGGCGTCGAGCAGCGGCTGCACACCTTTGTTCTTGAAGGCCGAGCCCGCCAGCACCGGCACCAGCTTCAGGGCGATCGTCGAGCGGCGGATCGAAGCCCGCAGCTCTTCCGGAGCGAGCGTATGCTCGTTCAGAAACTTCTCCAGGACGGAATCATCATGCTCGGCGATGTACTCGACCACCTTGTCGCGGTGCTCCTTATAGAACGCCTCGTCGATCGCTGAAGCCTTGAGCGCCGCGGTAATGTCCGGCCGCGAGCCGACAAACGCCTTGTCCCAAAGCTTTTCGACTTCGAAGATTTCGAACTTCGCGCCCAGGGTCTCCTCCAGCCACACGATCACCTTCTGCTCGATGAAATCGATGCAGCCGATGAAGTTATCTTCCTTGCCGAGGGGGTACTGCAGGGGAACCGGGTGGGCGCTGAGCCGTTTGCGCATCGAGCGGATACAGTGGTCAAAGTCCGCCCCGACGCGATCCATCTTGTTGACGAAGGCGATGCGCGGGACGCGGTATTTGTCCGCCTGCCGCCAGACCGTCTCCGACTGCGGCTGCACGCCGGCAACCGAGTCGAAAATGGCCACCGTGCCGTCAAGCACTCGCAACGACCGCTCGACCTCGACAGTGAAGTCCACGTGGCCGGGCGTATCAATAATGTTGATGCGGTATTTCTTCCCAAACCGGTCCCAGGCCGTTGTTGTCGCAGCCGATGTGATGGTGATGCCGCGCTCGCGCTCCTGCTCCATCCAGTCCATCGTGGCGGTGCCTTCGTCCACCTCGCCGATCTTGTAGGTCACCCCGGTGTAGAACAGGATGCGCTCGGTCGAAGTGGTCTTCCCGGCGTCAATGTGCGCCATGATGCCGATGTTGCGCGTGTCTTCGAGTTTGAACTGACGGCCCATGGATCTCTCTTCGATCGTCTCCTTCAAATCCTATCGCCGGCCCGCCGCCGGTCGCCGCTTACCACCGATAATGCGCGAACGCCTTGTTCGCCTCGGCCATGCGGTGGACATCTTCCTTCTTCTTGAACGCCCCACCACGCAGGTTCGCGGCATCAACCAGCTCGTCCGCGAGCTTGTCGGTCATGTTCTTGCCGGAGCGGTCCCGCGCATACAGAATGAGCCAGCGAATCGCCAGCGATTGACGCCGGAACTGGTTCACCTCCACCGGAACTTGGTAGTTCGCGCCGCCGACGCGCCGGGTTTTCACTTCGAGCACCGGCTTGACGTTTTCGATCGCTTTCTTGAAAACCTTCAGCGCATCATCGTTGGCCTTCTTGGCCACTTGGTCCATCGCCCCGTAGAAAATCCGCTGCGCCGTCGCGCGCTTCCCGTCCCACATCATCGAGCAGATGAATTTCTGCACGAGGTCGCTCGCGTAGACCGGATCGTTCTCGGAGACCCGCCGGCTAATCTGTCCTTTGCGAGGCATCTACTCTCCCTCTTTCTTGCAGATTCCTTACTTCGCGGCCTTCGGCCGCTTCGCGCCGTATTTCGAACGACCCTGCTTGCGGTTCTCGACGCCCGCCGCGTCCAGGGTGCCGCGGATGATGTGGTAGCGGACGCCCGGCAGGTCCTTCACGCGGCCTCCGCGCACGAGCACGATGGAGTGCTCCTGCAAGTTGTGGCCGATGCCGGGGATGTACGTCGTCACTTCCACGCTGTTCGTCAGGCGCACGCGCGCCACTTTGCGCAAAGCCGAGTTCGGTTTTTTCGGCGTCTGCGTGTACACCCGGATGCACACGCCCCGCTTCTCAGGGCAGCCCGTCAGCGCGGGCGACTTCGTCTTTGACCGGATGTTCTCGCGTCCTATTCGGATCAACTGCGCAAATGTCGGCACGGTGCTCCTTCAAACGCGCACAAGATTCCGTCGCGAGCGGCGCTCCAAAACACACTGGAGTGCTATCTCGCGCCAGATTCGGAAAGGTCGTACTGCGAATCCGGAGATACCAGCAAGAAACTCCGCACGCAGACCAGGAGCAGGAACGTCACCCCCGATTTCGATCGGAGAGGCTCACTCGGCTTTGCGGGGCAGGCGCCCCATTCCGGCCGCTCTCCCGTCCCGTTCCATCCTTCTCTGTTCCGGGACGAGAGCCCTTCCAACTGCAGGGTCAAATGTACCCTGACAAACCCGTAAGTATAGGGAAAGATTGGCCGTCTGTCAAACGAGTTTCAGATCTGTCCCGTCAAGAAAGCTGTGGAAATCGGAACGGTGGCAGACCAAGCCGATATTCCTCCAGGATCCCCGCTAGTTCGACGGGCCTGTGTCTCCCTTGACACGGTCTAAACTGAGCCAAGCTGCCCACGCAAGGGAGCTCATCGACCACACAATTTCTCTGTGCACTACCGATTATAAGTGGCTTCTTTTGTTACCACTAGACGGCTCCCACTTCTCCGGTTCCGAGGGTGCGCACCCGGGAGCCGACTCTCTTCTTCCGTTTGTAGCCCAATGTGACAGGCTTGCCGATAGGGCATATGTGGTTTCCCGGCAATCCAGTCAGCAACTTGTCTTTACGCTTCTCCCCCGCAGCCTCTACACTTCCTGCGAGGTGCAACGTGCGAGTTGCTTCTCCCGCTTCGCTCATGCCCGGGGCGCCCTTGCTTCTCGCTCTGACGCTGAGCCTCCCTCTCGCCGTTTTTCCGCAGAGCCAATCGCCGGCGGCCGAAAAGTCGCGGCCAAGCCCGGCTATCGAGCCAGCATTCACCATCGAACTGCTCGAGACCCGCGAACGATTTGAGTCCGACGGCACCGAATCGCGAGAAGTGCACACCGTGGTGCGCGTTCATTCTGAGGCTGGCGCCGCCCGATTCTCGCGCTTGGCGTTCGGATACAACCGCACGAGCGAACATCTCGAAATCCCGACGCTGCGCGTCGAGCATGCGTTGGGCGGCAGCATGGAGATACTCCCGAGTGCCGTGGGTGACCGTCCCGTCGCGGCGGTTGCGGATGCGCCCGCCTACCAAGAGGTGCGCGAAAAATTCGTTCGTTTGGCGGGCCTCTCACCCGGCGACCGGCTGGAGTATCGCGTTCTCACCAAATTCACTCACCCCTCGTTCGCACCGGACTTTTTCTTCTCGCACTCCTTTTCCCATGAGGATTCCATGAAGCAAGAAATCCTCGAAATCGATCTGCCCGCCGCACGCATGGTCCAAATGCGCATCTCGCCTGCTACGCCCGCCGCTTCGGTAGAAAAATCCGGAACGGGCCCCGCAGAGCGCTCAGTGTATCGCTGGCAAATCAGCTCCCCGCGCGCTCGCTCTCCCGAAACCCATCAGGACGAGACAGGATCCGCTCGGCCCGACGTGGTTCTCAGCACCTTCTCTTCCTGGGAGGAGTTTTCCCGGCGCGTGGCTCAATCCCTCACGCCACCGGCCGCTCCGGCACCGGAAATAACCGCGAAGGTCATGGCCCTCACCTCCGGCGCAACTCCGCTAGAAAGCAAGCTCGAAGCTCTTTACGACTTCGTCGCTCAGAGGATCCGGACCGTCGATCTGCCCATCGGCGCAACCGGCTTCCATGGGCGCTCGCTGTCGGAAATCCTCGCCTCCGGCTATGCCACGCCCGAAGACAAATACGTCCTCTTCGCCGCCCTAGCTTCTACGCTGAACATTGGGACGTATGCAGCCCTGATCTCCCGCGAGGAATCTGCCGCTGAAAGTCTGCCCGTTCCCTCTGTCTTCAAGCATCTGGTGGTAGCTGCTTTTACCGCGCGGCACAAATACTGGCTCGAACCGGATCTTGAAGTCGCACCGTTCGGGATGGTTTCGTCCGACTTGCGCGGCGCGCCGGCCCTGCCAATCCTGGCTCTGCATGTTCGCACTGTGGATGTCGTGCTATGGGAAACAGTTCCCCTCGAGCCGCCGTTCCCGCCGAGCCAAGAAGTCGAAGTACATGCCAAGCTTGATCTCAGTGGCAATCTTGCCGCCAGGGTCCGCTACAGAATGCGCGGCGACAACGAGCTTCTTCTCCGGCTTGCATTCCACCACGCTCGCCGCGCGCAGTGGAAGAAGCTCGCGCAGATCATGGCTTTCTCAGACGGATTTCGCGGGCAGGTGAGCGACGTCGTCGTCTCCGATCCATTGGCAACGCACGCGCCCTTCACCGTCGAATACGCGATCGCGCAACCGGGTTTGGTGAACTGGACGAAATTGCCTGTGCGACTGCCGATTCCCCTTCCGGTGCCGGATCTGCCGGAGTCGTCGGCCAAGGCTGGTGCCGGCGCGATTGATCTCGGCACCCCGCTGGACATCGTCTTGCGCCTTCGCTGGCGATTCCCGGCCGGCTTCGTCGCTCGTGTACCGGCGCCGATCAGCGTCCGCCGCGAATATGCCGAGTTTGCATCCTCCTACAATTCGCTCGGCACACTGATCACGGCGTCGCGGCGCTTAAGGTTTCTCCGGCGCGAGGTGGCGCCCGGCGATGCCGCAGACTACGCTGCATTTGTCCGCGCGGTCCAAAACGACCAGGGACAGGAACTCACCCTCGAGCGCGCTCCGGCGCCACATTCGCCAGCGTCTTCGGCAAGCAAGCCGCGTTGATCGCGGCGCTATCTTACTTCGAGGATTTCTTTCTCTTTGGCCGCGCAGAGGTCTTCGATCTTCTTTGTTTCCGAGTGGGTCACTTTTTCGAGTTCTTCGAGCGAGCGCTTCTTTTCGTCTTCGCTGACCTTCTTTTCCTTTTCGAGCTTTTCAACCGCTTCCTTGATGTCGCGACGGATGTTGCGCACGGCGGTGCGGTGGTTCTCGAGCACCTTGTGCAGGTGTTTCGCCAGATCCTTGCGCCGCTCCTCAGTGAGCGGCGGGATCGGCACGCGCACGACCTTTCCGTCATTCGAGGGGTTGAGCCCCAGATCGGCGCTGCGGACGGCCTTGTCGATCATCGCCAGGGCCGAAGGGTCCCACGGCGCAATCACGATCAGCGTGGGATCCGGCACCGAGAGTGTTCCGAGCTGATTGATAGGCATTGCCGTGCCGTGATAGTCCACGCGCACGTGATCGAGCAGGGCGACGTTCGCCCGCCCGGTCCGCACGGTCGCAAGCTCCTTGCGAAAATCCTCGACGGCCTTCTCCATCCGTGTCCTGGCTTGGGCCATCGCATCCTTGGTGTTCGCAATTGTGGTCATGGCGTTGCCTGCCACCCCCTGATCGATTTTCCTCTGAAAGGGCCTGCGCCGTCGTGCCCCGCCCGGTTAATCCGGCGCCACCGTCGAGCCGACCCGCTCGCCAAGCACGACCCGCTTGAAGTTTCCCGTAACCGTCATATTGAAAACGATGATCGGCATGCGGTTGTCCATGCACAGCGAGATCGCCGTCGAATCCATCACCTGCAATCCCCGGTGCAGCACGTCGCGGTAGCCGATCCTGGTGAAAAACTTTGCGTCGGCGACCTTTTCCGGGTCCGCGTCGTAGATGCCGTCAACCCGCGTCGCTTTCAGGATCACCTGTGCCTTGATTTCCATGGCCCGCAGCGCCGCGGCAGTGTCGGTCGAAAAATAGGGATTCCCGGTGCCCGCGGCGAGGATCACCACGCGGCCCTTCTCCAGATGCCGCGTCGCCCGCCGCCGGATGAACGGCTCCGCGACCTGGTGCATTTCGATGGCGCTGAGCAGCCGGGTATCGCAACCGATCTTCTCGAGCGCATCCTGGAGCGCCAGCCCGTTGATGACCGTCGCGAGCATGCCCATGTAGTCGCCGGTCGCGCGGTCGATTTCCAGTGCCTTCTGCCGCGTGCCGCGGAAGATGTTCCCGCCGCCCACCATGATGGCCACCTGGACGCCGAGGTCGCTCACTTCCTGGATCTCACGCGCGATGGATCTCACGGCGTCGCCATGAATCCCATATCCTTCCGGACCTTGCAGCGACTCGCCGGAGAGCTTCAGCACGATTCGCCGATACGCCGGTCTGAGCTTCTTCTCTTCTTTCCGCGCCACGTGGGCCGTCCTCATTTTTCTTCCGCGCACCCTTTCCCCATCGGCAGGCTGCAAATCGCGGGCATTGTAACAAAGAACGCGGTCACCCGCACATCCGAGCTTGGCCGAAGGTCATCCTGAAGGCAAGAAGAGCGCCCCGATGCCTCGGGACGCTCTTGAAAGAACTCCGTCCAGTTCCCGTGCGTCAGGCGTTCACCGGCGCCGGCGCCGGGGCGGCCGCAAAACCTGTTGCAGCCGGGCCGTCTCCCTCGCCCACTTTGAAGCGCACAAACCGCCGCACGGCGATCTTCTCGCCGAGCTTGGCGATGTGCTGATTGATCAGCTCTCCGATGGTCACCGATTCATCCTTGATGAAGTGCTGCTCGTAGAGGCAGTTCTCCTCGTAAAACTTTTCCATCTTTCCGGCGACGATCTTCTCGATCACCGGCTCGGGCTTCCCGGTCGCGCGCGCCTGCTCTCCGTAGATCTCGCGTTCCTTCTCCAGCATCTCGGGGGTCACTTCCTCGCGCCGCACGTACCGCGGATCGAGCGCCGCAATGTGCATGGCCACCTCGTGGCAGAGCTGCTGGAAGGCCTCGGTCCGAGCGACGAAGTCGGATTCGCAATTGACTTCCACGATCACGCCGATCTTGCCGCCCGCATGGATGTAGCTCCCCACGAGCCCCTCGCTGGCCTCGCGCTGGGCCTTCTTCGCGGCCGCGGCTTGGCCCTTCTTGCGCAAAACGTTGATGGCATTTGGGATGTCGCCCCCGGTCTCGACGAGGGCCGCGCGGCAATCGCTGAAGCCCGCCCCGGTGCGTTCGCGCAACTCCTTCACCAGTTGCGCGGGAATATTGGGCTGTTCCGATGGTGTGCTCATCACGATCTCTGGTTCCTTTGCTGTTGGATTTTTCCGCGGGTCTCTCGGGCGTCGGGTTTTGCGGCGCCCTCCGGCAAGCCCGCTGCGGCGCGTCAGCGCTGTGGTTCTTCTTCGGGCGTCACGGCGGTTTCCGTTTCCTGCGGCGGCACCGCGGGCTCCGTTTCGACCTCTACGAAGTCGCCTTCCTGCTTCTCGTACGACTCGTAGGCGCTCGTGTCCACGTAGTCCACGCCTTCCGCCGCCTGGTCATCCGCGACCTTCTGCTCGACGGCCTGCGTCTGCTCGAACGCCATCCGTCCCTCGAGAACCGCGTCCGCGATTTTCGTGGTAAACAAGCGGATCGCACGCAGCGCGTCGTCATTGCCCGGGATCACCCAGTCCACCAGATCTGGGTTGCAGTTCGTGTCCACGACCGACACCACCGGCACGCCCATCCGGCGCGCTTCCTTCACCGCAATCTCTTCCGAGTTCGAGTCCACCACGAACATCGCGTCCGGCAGCGCGGCCATGTTCTCGATGCCTTCGAGGTTTTGATGCAGGTGCTTCATCTCACGCTCGAGCCGCGCCCGCTCTTTCTTCGAGAGTTGGTCCATGCGCCCGTCTTCGATCATGGCTTTCAGCAGCTTCAGCCTCTTGATGGACTTTTGCAGCGTCGCCCAGTTGGTCAGCGTGCCGCCGAGCCAGCGGTGGTTCACGAAAAACGCGCCGCAACGCCTGGCTTCCTCGGCGATCGCTTCCTGGGCCTGTCTTTTGGTGCCCACAAACAGAACCGCGCGGCCTTGTCCGGAAAGTTCGCTCACAAAGCGGCTCGCTTCGCGGAACATCTTGAGGGTCTTCTGCAAGTCAATGATGTGGATTCCGTTGCGTTCCCCGAATATGTACTCCTTCATCTTCGGGTTCCAGCGTCGCGTCTGGTGGCCGAAATGGACCCCGGCCTCCAGAAGCTCCTTCATGGTGATTTCAACTGCCAATTTCCCTCCTTCAGGGATAGCTGCTTGCGGCTGCCGCAGATGCGGCAGTCGAGCAGCCTCTTGCCGGCTCCTTGCCGGCCGTGAATTTGACACGCCCGCTTGCGCGAGCCTGTCATTCCGTCGTTGGGACTCCGGCGGCTCGTTGAGGTTTGAACGATGGCCCGAAGTGTCATCCCGAGGCAAACCAGCGAGGTTTGACGGAGGATCTCAACGCCCAAGCAACCACGGGGTCCCAACAAATCCATCTAGCGCTTGGTGAACTGGAAGCGCTTGCGCGCGCCCTTCTGCCCGTACTTCTTGCGTTCTTTCATTCGCGAGTCGCGCGTCAAAAAACCGTTCTTGCGCAGCGCCGGCCGCAGCTCCGGATTGAACCGCGAGAGCGCCCGCGACAACCCCATCCGCACCGCACCCGATTGTCCGCCGGGACCGCCGCCCCGCGCCGTCACCATCACGTCCACCTGATCGGCCGTATTCGTGAACTTGAGCGGCTCGGTGGCTCCGTGCTTCCACGCAAAATTCGGGAAATACGCGTCCACCGCCTTACCGTTCACGGTGAACTTGCCGGTGCCGGGCCTCACGAACACCCGCGCCACCGCTTCTTTCCGCCGGCCCGTGCCGAGGAACCAGGTCTTCGTCGCCATGCCCGTAACGGGCGTTTCCGTCGAACTCAACGCTCCTCCTCCGACTCCACGACCGCAGAGAATTGCCCTGCGGAAAGAACTCTCCATCCTCAGGCTGGGTTACAGCGCAAACGGCTGCGGCTTCTGCCCGGCGTGACGCGCCACCCCGCCCTCGTCCCGATAAACACGCAGCTTTCGCGCACGCCGCGCCCGCAGCTTGTTCTTCGGCAGCATCCCGAGGATGGCCTCGCGCACCATCCAATCGGCCCGGTTCGGCCGAATCCGCTTGGCAGGAACTTCCTTCAATCCCCCCGGATACCCGCTGTGATGCCGGTACATCTTCTGTTCCAGCTTGTTTCCAGTGAGTCGAATCTTGTCCGCGTTGATCACCACCACGTGATCGCCGGAATCGAGATAAGGCGTAAAACTCGCCTTGTCCTTCCCGATCAGCATCCGTGCCACTTGCGTGGCCAGCCGCCCCAGCACCTGGTTCGCGGCATCCACCACGAACCAGGAACTGCCCGTCTTCAGCTCCTCGGCCTCCCGGCCCTTTGCCACATACGTTTTCATGCCTTCGGTCACACCTTTCCCCGTAAAGACAAAACTTGAGAATAGAGGATGCCCCTCCGATTGTCAATGCAGCGAATCTGGAGGTAGTGTCCTAATTTGGATTTTGTTAGGTCTATTCGTGTTGATGGCTGGATGGACACGGAACGAATTTTCGCCGCGGGGCATAGTAATAACGACAGTCGGAGAGAATGTGAGAATCCCCGAAAATATCCCGATAACTGACCGAGATGTCTACCTCAACGTAAGTCTTGCTACCCAGAACATCAGTTCCCCATGCGAAATCAAACGGAACTTCCAATGGTGGGCTGCTTGGTGCAAGACTTGGGCCATTCGCGTTCGGAGTAGGTGGCGTATTCGGAAAGCGGGGAGGTGCCCTGCTCACACCATTGCCAGTTTGTATGAAAATATCACTTGCGACCGTATTCCCCGCGTTTCTAATCTTAAAACTCCCCTGAACGTGAATAGGTTGTTCTGGACTGGCTGTCGCGGAGAAATCACTGACCAGCCGGGCACTCTCGAAGGCTCTTGTGTCTTTAAGCTGCCGCTGCATTTCCTCCAACTGGCCGCGCATCGCTCTCGACTGCTTCCCGGCGTAATAGGTATAAATGCAGGTAGCGCCGGCAATAAACATGGTGGCGACGGCTATAGCACGGTTGGTATTCGCGGTCTCTTTAAGAGCGTTCCACCACCTCCAAGGGGTTTCCAGTATTCGCCACACCAGCTTGCTAGGATTATTGGCATATTGGCCTGCGGATTGAGTCTGGTCTTTCTTATTTATGGCTTTATTTGCTGTCACTTTTCCTACGTCAGCAGCGAGGGAACCTTGGGAGATGCTCTGATTGGGCTTGTCCTTATCGCCGCCGGATGTTTGGTCGGTCACTTTGGCCTTCGTTTGCTAGAGGAAGATACTGTAACACACAAATATCTCTTGACAAGCCCTAATTACTGTAATACAGTAATGTTCATAGGGAGAGCGCACATGGCACACATCCTGAGCACCGACAAGCAAATCACAGTAATCAGCGCACTGGCGGAAGGCTCTGGCATTCGGCAGATTGAGCGCATTGCTGGCGTTCACCGCGACACAATCATGCGGCTTGGCGTGCGGGTAGGCCAAGGCTGTGTGGGGCTGCTGGACCGCAAAATGCGCGGGCTTTCCTGTCAGCATCTTCAGTTCGATGAATTGTGGGGATTCATCGGCAAGAAGCAGCGCCATGTACGCCCGGAAGATGACCCGCAATGCGGCGATGTGTGGACGTTTTGCGCGATAGACGCCGACACGAAGCTAGTCCCTTCTTTCAAGGTCGGCAAGCGCGATGCTGCGACAGCAAATGCCTTTGTTGCGGACGTAGCCTCCAGGCTCAAGAACCGCGTACAGATTTCCAGCGATGCTCTAAGGGCTTATGTGGACGCGGTAGAGATAGCCTTCGGAGCAAACGTTGACTTCGCGCAAATCGTCAAGACTTACATTCACGATGAATCGCAGACTGCCGAGCGCAAGTACAGCGCCCCGGAGTTCGTGATTTCGGAAAAGGTGCGCGTTGCGGGCCGCCCAAATATGGCGCTAGCTTCCACGAGCTACGTTGAGCGGCTGAATGGCACAACCCGTCTACACATGCGCCGATTGACTCGCCTGACCTACGCTTTCAGTAAGAAACTAGAGAACTTCGAGGCGGCGGTTGCGCTACACTTCGCTTACTACAATTTGGTGAAGCGGCATAATACGCTGCGTTGCACTCCGGCGATGGAGGCGGGAATTGAGCGGGATTTCTGGACGATCGGAGATTTAATTAAGGCAACGGTGTGACCTACATCGAAGAATTGCAGGACGTAATTAGAAGACTGCATGGTGTCGAGTCACGACACGTGGAGAGTGTGCCCGTCAAAGAGACATTTCAAGGCAAGACGGTGTGGGATGGCATCGTAGAAGTCTTTGAGCTGCATGGCCATCCAATGGTCAGTAGGGCTTATGCATGGGTGCACGATACGGATGACCCTAAGCAGCTACGACGCCATGTGGTTGTGCTACATCTTGACCCTGTCACGTCACCGGTTCTGGCGGTACGTGCCGCAATCGTTCAGGAGTTTAGAAGTCTTGAGCCGACAGAAGAGAACTAAGAAGGTTGGCAGGCCACCGCTCCCAAAGGGACGCGCCAAAGCTGGAACTTTGGGTGTGCGCGTCACTCCGGACGAATTGCGGGCAATTGAATCTGCGGCCAGGACCAGCAAACAGACCGTTTCGGAGTGGATTCGGAGCACGCTAAATGCCGCAATACGCCGCTAGAAAATTCAAATTAGGACACTACCAATCTGGAGGCGAATCCGGCGGAGTAGGCCGCTTCTGATGAATCGGGAGTTGACACCTAACCTTCGCGATCTTGCTTAAGAGTGTTGTCGGACAATGAGGTTTGCGGTCAGTTTTGTTCGGACTAGCTCGTCGCTTCAGTGCACATGACGTGCGTCGTCACACGCCCGTTTCGAACCCATTCGGCAGGCCCTCTGGTACAGGGCCAAAGCGCGGGCGGCATCCTTCTTTATCCCCATGCCAGTCTCATAAACTATGCCTAGTGCAGCGCAGCCATCAGCATCAGCTCCGTCACAGCCTTGCTGAAGGAGTTTCATAGCATGCGCGTCGTCTCTCACGACCCCAGAGCCAGCTCCGTACATGGTGCCAAGTATGGTGCATGCCTCCACGTCACCCCCGTCGCAGCCTCGTTGAAAAAGTCCTGCAGCGTGTGCTTCGTCCTTCACGACTCCAGTACCAGTTACATATGAGATGCCTAGTCTGTAGCAGCCCTCGGCAGAGTCGCCATCACAGGCCCGTTGGTAGAGTTTGACGGCGTGCTCCTCGTCCTTCACGACGCCGCTGCCAGTTCCATATAAGGTGCCAAGTGAGGTGCAGTGCCCGGCAGAGTCGCCGTCGCAGGCCCGCTGATAGAGTGCGACGGCGCGTGCCGTGTCCTTCGTCACCCCATTGCCAAAGAAGTACATGCGGCCCAACTCCCCACAGCCCATGGCATTGCCGGCATTGCCGCTGTCACAGGAACGTTGGTAAAGTGCTAGTGCTCTTGCAACGTCCTTCGCTATTCCGTTACCACCCTCGTACATTGAGCCCAGGCTGGCGCAGCCCAGAGCATCGCCACTGTCGCACGCCTTTTGGTAGAGCGAGATCCCCCGCGCGAGGCCCTTCGCTACGCCCCTGCCGGTTTCATACATGAAGGCCAGTCCACCGCACCCTTGGCCCTCGCCGTTATCGCAGGCACGTTGAAAGAGCGCTACAGCGCGGGCCTCATCCTTGGCCACTCCGTCGCCACTCATATATTTTGTGCCCAAGGAAAAGCAGCTGACATACTTTCCTTGTTCGCAAGCAGCAGTGAGCCTCGCGATCTTTTCCGAGGACGTCTCTGCAGGGGTGGCAGTGCGCCTGCAACCCACAAAGCAAGCGATACCTACCAGGGCAAAAATCCAGGTAATCAGGAGTCGATGAGACTTCATGGCGCGAAGCATACCTCTGCCCGTAGAGAGCATTCAATCTTTCTTCTCGGGTGATGATCCGACGTCACGTGCCTGATAAACGGTCTAGCAGGAGTTACCGGAGAGTGTAGACTCTTTCGGCTCAGACTGCGCTTCGCCGCTTTGGCCTTCGCCGTTGGTTATATACTCGCCTCGGGGTGACTTATGTCCGAAGACAGCGGTCGCAAAACCCATGCGTTGAGGCCCACGACGAAGATTCTAACCGGGGGGTTCGATCCCAGTCTCTCGGTCGGCTCGGCGCGTCCCGCCGTCTTTCGCAGTTCAACTTACGTCTTCTCCAGCCCGGAAGCGGCCGAGCGCGCTTTCGACATTGCCAACGGCCGCGCCCATCCCCAAGCGGACGAGAAAGTGGACCTGATCTACGCCCGCCTGAATCATCCCAATGCGGAAATCCTCGAAGCGCAGACCATTCCCCTCGAGCCCGGCGCGGAAGCCGCGCTGGTATTCAACTCCGGGATGGCCGCCATCATGACTTCGCTTTTGACCTTCTTGCGCCCCGGCCAAACCGCCGTTTACACCATCCCCCTCTACGGCGGCACTCACCACTTTCTGCGCGATTTCCTGCCGGGCTGGGGCGTCCGCACGATTCCCGTGCCCGCGGGCCACGGCCATCTCCTCGATGAGGCCGTTTGTTCAGCGCAGAATCTTGGCGCCGTCCTTGTGGAGACCCCCGCAAACCCTACTCTGGCCATGACGGACCTCCGCCGTCTTTGCCATACGGTCGCCTTGCTCAAGCTTCCCCCAGGAGGATCCCGCCCCCTGGTGATGGTGGACAACACCCTTCTCGGCCCCGCCTTTCAGCATCCGCTCACTCTCGGCGCGGATCTCGTGCTCTATTCCGCCACCAAGTATCTTTCCGGTTTCAGTGACTTGCTCGCCGGCATGGTCTTGGCCAAGGATCCCGAACTGATCCAGCAGATCCGCCTGTTGCGTCATTTGTTTGGGAATATTCTCCAGCCGGATGAATGCTGGATGCTCGATGGTCGCCTTCCCACCGTGATCCTGCGCATGAACCGTGCCAGCAAGAATGGGCAGCGTATCGCCGAACAATTGGCAGGTCACCCCAAAGTTGCGCGCGTCTTGTACCCCACGCTTTTTGCCGACCCGGACCAAAGCTTGATCTTTCGCGCCCAGTGCGCCTTTCCTGGCGCGATATTCTCTCTGGAATTGAAAGGCGGCAAGCCTGCTGCCTTTGAGTTCTTGCGCTACCTCCGCCTCGCTCGAAATGCCGTCTCGCTCGGCGGCGTCGAAACTCTGGCTTGCCATCCGAGGACCACTACGCATTCCGGCTACACCGAGGAAGAATCGGTCCACGCCGGCGTCACCGATGGCCTCGTCCGCGTCTCCGTGGGCATCGAGGACTGGCGCGATCTTCTTGCCGACTTCAAACAATCTCTCGACGTTCTGTAACACTAACTCCGATACAAAGCTAGTTGGCGTCGACGGCGTCATTTGGAGGACTGACCGACTAACAACTTAGTTACGGCTTCGCGTGAACGATTCCGCGCCCGCTCTGCGGATAGTTCGTGACCAAGGAAACGAACTTCTTCCAGTAGCGAAACGAGGGGGTGTATTTGACTTCCAGTTGACTGAAGCCGGCCGCCTGGAGCATGCGTTTGAGGCATTCCAAAGTGGGTTTCGCACACAGCTCCGGCACGTCCGGCGAGCAGTTTTCATCGCCCTGGAAAAAGGGGATCAGCGGGTACTTCTCGTGAATGAACGGAAGCAAGAGATGGGTTTCGCAGATCATCAGCTTGCGCGTGACGCTCCTGATTTTCTCCAAAGCCGAAAGAGGATTCCGCAGGTGATAGAAGACGCCGAAAAACAAAACCAGGTCGAACGTCCCGATATTCTTCGGCGAAAGTTCATGGACGTCAATTCGTCTGTATTCGACTTTCGAGTCGAGGATCTCTCTGGCCGCAAGGAAGCAATCCATGCCGTAGGTGTCCCAAGCGTACGTGTCGATGGCCAGAACTCGGTCCGCTCCGCGCCTTTCACACTCGAAGGCAAAAAAGCCGTCCCAGGAACCAATATCCAGCACCGTCCAGCCCCGCAGGTCCTGCGGAATTTGCATCAGCTCCAGTCTGCGCTGGAATCGCCGCTGAAAGATTCTTGGCCGGGTGACCACACCATGCCCCAGGTCGATCGGATGGGACCAGCGCAAACCGGCAATGCGCTGCCGAATTGCTTCCGCCGTGTCGTAGCTCATGTTGTTGAAAAGACTCGCAAGTCTAGCATAGGTTCGAGCGGGTCATCGGATCTGCGCTTCGGCGCGCGTTCACACGCCTTCCGGTTCCGTTTGACCGATGAACTTCTGAGCACGATGTTGGGAACGCCTTCCGCACGCGATGCGGTGAGCCCGCCTCATTTCAGCTACAATGGTTCGCGGAGGTTTGCACTCAAGGAGCATCGGTGATTCACCGTCACGTTTTTCGCAACGAAAATCTTCTTCCCATCGACAAGATTCGCCTTTCCCCCGGACAGGCCGGCCTGTTCAACGGCTGGGGCATATTCACCACGCTGCGTATCCGTCACGGCGAGGCCTTCGCCTACGAGCGCCACTGGCGCCGCCTCGAAAAGGATGCCGCAACCCTTCAACTGCCCGTGCCCTATTCTGCTGCGAAAGTGCGCGTCTACCTTCAGGATGTGATCCGCGCCAATGCGGTGATCGAGGGCTGCGCGCGCATATATTTCATCTACAATCAGGTCGGCTCTTGGCAGAGTGATGAAAGCTTCCCGCCCGTGGACTTGATCATTTACACGGCGGGGCTTCCTTCCTTCCACGAGCCTGCCCGCTTGACGCTCCGCGAGCACGGCCGCCACGCTGCCTCGCCCTTGGCCGGCACCAAGGTCACTTCCTGGCTCACCAATGTCTGGGCTCTCACACAGGCGCAGCGGGATGGCTTCGATGAAGTGGTCCTCTTGAATGAACGGGGCGAAGTCGCCGAGTGCACCGCCGCCAACATCTTCTGCGTTCACGCCGGCAAGGTTCTCACGCCTCCGCTCACTTCCGGCTGTCTCGAAGGCGTGACTCGCGCGGTCTTGATGGAAATTGCGTCGGAGGCAGGCGTCGGCGTCGTCGAGCAGACGCTTCTTCCAGAAGACCTGTATTCCGCCGAAGAGGTGTTCATCTCCTCGACGAACCGCAACCTGCTCGGCATCGCCGAAGTGGCCGGGCATCGCATCGCCACGGCCCCGGGCCCCGTCACCCATCGGCTCAATCAAGCCTTTGATGCCTACGTCGCCGAATACATCTCGCGGCGAATCGCCAGCGCGCCCGCACGCGCCTGAGCCCTCTTCCGCGGCACAGCGATAGGATGAGTACGCCGCGCCGCGTGGGACTCGTTGCGAGCGGGTTCTTGTGTGGTCAAGCCTGTCCCTCAGACCAGTAGTCTGCGGGCCTTCCGGCGCAGTAGTCTGGGACGTATTCGGCCTGATACCTACTGGCTCGGAGGGAGAAACTTGTTCTGCGAGCGCTGTGGACAGCAGTTCTTGCCCGGTGAATCCGTTTGCACGCGCTGCCGAGTATCCCCGACCCGGCACCTGCTGCAACTCGTCAGTCTGGTCACTCTGACCGTGGCAGTTGGCTGGAATTCTCTCTTGTCATTGTTCTTCCTGCCCCGACTCGCCGCCGGCGAGCATGCCGAGCTGTTCCGCGCCTGGTTGCGCATGAGCAATTTCGCTTCTCTGTACGGATGGCTGGTGATTGCCCTGGGCATTCTTGTGTGGAGTTTCTGGGGACGCCATGGCTGTCAGCTTCAGAGGAAGGAGTGGGTGGCGCGATTCTTCCTGTTCCTCCTGTTGCTGGGGGCCGGAGTCGCGGCGCCTGGCTCCTGGCTGCCGGCTTCGTTGGCGGCTCGCCTCCATGCTTTGCTTCCGACGCACGGCCTTTCTGGCATGGGGCCAATCTCCGCCTGGGTCAGCGTGGTCTTCGTTCTCGGCATACTGTCTGTAGATTCGGAAACACGCGACGCCATGCTGGGGCAGGGACGCGCACTGGGATGGGTCAGCCTCGCCTCGCTCCTTTCGGTGCTTGCCCTGACGACCCTCGGTTGGTCCGCGGCGCTTCGATAGACGATTTCTCCGCGCGCACGCGCTGCTAACGCAGGTTGTTGATCGAATTCTTCGCCGTATCGTGTTTTGTCTTCATGATGTTGCTCAGCAACGAGAATTGCCGCGATTCATCCTGCATTTGCTGCTGAAGCCCGAGGTACTGCAGGTTGAAGCTCTGATTCATCTCCTCGAGCTGTTTCATCGCTGGAACGAGTTGCTCCTGGGTGCGGCCGCGCTCCCCCGCCAGCTTCCCCACCTCGGTAATCTTTCTGCTGAGAGTCGCGAACAGCTTCGACATTTCCGCATTGGACTGCATGAGTCTTGTCTGCATCGCCGCGAGTTCGGTGAGTTTGGCGGACGACTCATCGATGGCACGTATGGCCTCAGCCCGCGCGTCCGCTGCAGTGGATGCCTGACGCGTTTGTTGCGAAACGGCAACCGCCCCTGCCAAGAGGAGCACCAGTGCAACCGCAATGGTTCGAACCATCGAGTCTCTCCTTCCCTTGCCGGAGCAGTATTCCTCCCTTGCCGGTCAGGACCAATACTCCCTGCACGGCCCGCTGTCCATTTCAAAATGCGCCACCGTTCTCTCAAGAGGGATATCCACGTTGATGAATTGGACCGGGCGTCGCGCCGGGCTTCCATCCCCAATCGTAGTCGCCAATCGGTCAACGGTCGAATCTTAGGTTCTCTTGACAGCCGCGTGCACTTGCCTGTATTCGCATAGATAGCGGAATCATGTCACCGAGGATGGTTGCCTTGAGTCACTTGGGAGAATAAATCTGTGCCGCGGACAATGGCTCGCTTGCTGTGGGTAGTCGTTGTGCTGGTTGTAGCGATTGGGGCTGCCGCCATCTTCTGGCTCCGCTCTCCGCTCCCCCCGCCAAGGGTCACCGGGCAAACGCTGATCACCCATGACCGCCTGACGAAGACCAACCTATTCTCCGATGGTGCGGTTCTGTATTTCACCGAAATGAGGGGGGGCCGCTTTGTTATTTCGAAGGTCGCTGCTCGTGGCGGTGAGATTTCCGCGTTTCCCACTTCCTTTCCCAGCAGCGAGGTGCTCGGTGTCTCGCCGGATCGTTCATCACTGCTGGTTGCTCCAGACCAGGTCGGAACGATCACCGAATATGCATTCTGGACCTTTCCCCTGGCTGGCGGGGCTCCGCACCGTCTCGGCGACATCAACGGCCACGAAGCGGCGTGGTCGCCCGACGGACAGCACATCCTCTTCGTCAAGCACTCTTCGCTATTGGTCGCCAATTCCGACGGTACTCAGTCCCGCGAGCTCTTGAACGTAAAGGGAACGCTCTACTCCCCGCGGTACTCTCCCGATGGCCAGCGTATTCGCTTCAGCATTGGCGACCCGACGCAGAATACCTCCTCGATCTGGGAGGTCCGCGGCGATGGCTCGGGCCTGCATCCTTTGTTGCCGGGCTGGCATGATCCTGCGGCGGATTGCTGCGGGAACTGGACCGCCGATGGACGGTATTACATTTTCCAGGTTGCTCAGGGCGGCCCGACGGGCACTACGAGCCTATGGGCGTTGGCGGAACCGGATCCCGCCGGCTGCTTCCACAGAAAGCGCCCGAGCAGCCCGGTCCAGCTCACCGCGGGAACAGTTTCTTACGGAAATACGACCCCTTCTCCAGACAACAAGAAGCTCTGGACGATTGGCCTGGAACTTCGTGGCAGCGTGGTAAGGTACGACTCCGGGTCGAACCGGTATGTGCCCTTCCTCGGCGGGATCTCCGCCAGTGATTTGGATTTCTCCAGCGATGGTCAATGGGTCGCTTACGTTACCGTTCCACAAGGCACGCTCTGGCGCAGCCGCATCGATGGTACGGAACGCCTGCGGCTCACTTCGCCGCTGGCGCGGGCCGCGCTGCCGCGCTGGTCCCCCGATGGCAAGCAGATCGCCTACGTCGTCGTCGAACCTGGAAAACCCTGGAAGATCTTCTTGGTTCCCGTCGAAGGCGGAAAGCCCCGGGCGCTGCTCTCGGAAAACCTCCCCGAGATAGACATGAACTGGTCTCCGGACGGCAACAAAATGATCTTCGGCCGTGTGTCTCAGTACAACCCCGAAGGGCTCAGCATCAAGGTTTATGATCTGAAGTCGCATGAGCTCTCCACGATTCCTGAATCGGACGGCCTGTTCAGCCCGCGTCTATCGCCGGATGGCCGCTATATCGCTGCCTTCTCGCCGGCCTTGAGCAAGTTGATGCTGTTCGACACCCGCACCCGGAAGTGGTCGGACTGGCTGTCCGAACCATCCGGGGCCGTGAACTATGCTGTCTGGGCTGCGGATAGCAAGTACCTTTACTTCGAGGATCTCGTGAGCGGCGAGGCGTCCTATCGCCGCTTAAAGGTCGGGGAAACCCAGCCTGAGGGTCTGTTGGTCATAAAAGGCATTGAGCGCTACCTGGGCCCATTTGGACTTTGGAGCGGCCGCGCCCCGGACGGTTCTCCTCTGTTCGTTCGTGACGCCAGCACCCAGGAGGTCTATGCGCTGGACGTGAACCCGCCGTAGCTGCGTGACGCACCTGGCGGTTTCACTCTGACCAGAGATCCCTGCGGTGTGGAAGTTGGGTAATGACGATGGCGATCTTGCCAGCACGGTCTTCGAGCTTCTCGCTCCACAGAGGTCCGGGTTGTGCCTGGCAGGGGAGGTGCCTTACCTTGAAAGCTCTTTCCTTTATCCTTCTGGTGTGTCTCTCGATCTTGATTCCTTCATTCGCACCCGCATTGCATGCGCAGACGGATGCGAAGAACGATCGAAAGCTGCTCACACGGGTAGAACCCGTTTACCCTCCCGCATTGAAGATACGTCAAATTGGCGGGACCGTGCGACTGGAAGTCACGATCTCGGCCGCAGGGAAAGTTGAAGACGTCGAGGTGCTTGGGGGAAACCCGATCCTTGCCCAGGCCGCTGTCACCGCCGTCAAGAAGTGGAAATACGCGCCCGCTGATTCCCGCACGACGGCTGAACTCAGATTCATATTCAATCCCTACCGCTGATCCGGACCCCCATTCTCGTCCGCGCATTGCATGCGCTCATCCGTCCAGCCACCCAGCTCAGAGTTGAACCTTCTTCTCGCGCCGACTAGAATGATTGTGCCGCTCTCCTCCAACTCACCAGCCTCGGAGGAAGGCAGGCAAAGGGGAGAAGGAGGAATCGCATGGGTGTCATTGATGAAGTTTTGGCAGCAAACGAGATGTACGCGCGCAGTCACGATCTGGGGCATCTCCCGATGCCGCCGGCGCGCAAACTGGCTGTTCTGGCTTGCATGGATGCTCGGCTCACCGTCGAGCGCATGCTGGGATTGGAAACGGGTGACGCGCATATCATTCGCAACGCGGGTGGCATCGTCACAGAAGACGCGCTTCGTTCATTCGTGATTTCTCACCATTTGCTTGGCACGCAGGAATTCCTGATCATCAACCACGCCGATTGCGGCATGCTGACGTTCAAGGACGAGAGCTTGCGCGCGAAATTGCTCGCCGAAACCGGAGCGGCTCCGGTCGTCCCTGCTCATTTCGATGCCTTTGGCAACGTCGAAGAGAACGTGCGCCAACAAATCCAAAAGCTCAAATTGCATCCCTGGATTCCCAAGCACATCCCGGTCCGGGGGTTTGTGTACGATGAGAAGACTGGCAAACTGAAGGAAGTCGCGTTCGGCGCCGCCTTGGCAGCCAGCTGAATCCGCCCAAACCGTTGGTCTTCCCATACGGTGGCCTGCCCAAGCCGAACTGCGCCTGCTCCTCTGCTTTCATCCAGCCGCGGGTTCATGCCGCCATTTTGTCTCTAGATTTAGCGCGGGGCGAGTTGAGAAAGCCCTGTGTCTTCGCCGTGAAGAGCGCGGCGGCCGGAAGTGCCGGGGTGAATGGCAGCGGCCGCCGCGAGACATTCATCACGATGGGGCCCTTAGAGGGACTGCGCTGGCCGTCATCGCGGGTTCTTCTTCCCTTTTGCCGGGCGAAATACCATGTGCACCTGGATTCCGTCTGTTCAAAATTGAACATAAGCCCAATGAGCGGCCTGACAGGATATATCCTTGTTACCTATGGCTTAAGGAGGGTCGTCGAATATTTACCGTAGCGGCCGCTAAGAGTTGTGCTATCCAAACCAAACCGCGACCCCTTCTGTGGAGGTCACACCATGGACACTTCTGAGCCTGAGGCGAATGGGGCATCTTTGTCGGCGCGATTGCAGGCAGTCAGCAACGAGCTGCACGAGTTGGAGCAATTGATTCAGTCCAAAGACTTCGATTCTCGCGTGCTGCGCGACTTTCGCGGCGCGGTGGACCGCGTGCGCTCGACCGCCTGGGCAGTTCAGCGGTGGATCGGTCTGCAGAAGCAGGGTGATCCCTACGCGGTATTGCCCGCTTTAGCCGCGGAACGCGTGCGGAGCACGACTCAACTTGCCAGGGATTTGGTCCTCGACCTTCAATCCGTCGAGGTGGGCATCGAGACGGAAGGGCTGGAAGAACTCTCCCAAGCCGTCGAGGATTTGCATCACTGTTTGGGGCGGCTGTTCAAACGCACATCGTAGTCCGGTTTGGCCTGCGCCGGCTCTTGTGCGCGCAGGGTAGCGGCTGACGCTCCTGCATTCGGAGTCGGCATTCAGAGTTTGTAGCCAATCTTGCGCAGGAATTCCTTGCGGTGATGAACGTCGCTCGGCCCTTCAACGCCCTTGGGCGACGCTCCGTCAATCACGCCCAGCACCCCTCGGCCTTGCGCGCTTTCCGCCACGATCACCTCGACCGGATTGGCCGTGGCGCAATAGATCGAGCAAACCTCGAAGCACTCCTTGATTCGTCCGAGCACGTTAACGGGATAGGCCTGGCGCAGAAGCACCACGAACAAGTGCCCGGCGCCAACCGCTTGCGCGTTCGCGACCGCGGCCTTCCGCAGCTCGTCGTCATTCGCCTCCACCCGCACCAGGCACGGCCCGGACGCCTCGTTGAACGCAATGGCGAACTTCGCTCCCGGCACCGTGTTCACCACGGCCTCGTAGATATCCTCCACGCTCTTGATGAAGTGCGTCTGCCCCAGGATCAGGTTCGCCCCCTCGGGAATCTCCATCGCCACACTCTTCAGTTCCATTCGCCCCTCCTCTACGCCGGCATCTTCGCATTTTCCGCCTTGCCTGTGTAGCGCTGCCCGCGCGTCAGACAAGCTCGTCACGCATCCGGTGATTGGAGCGACCCCCAGGTGTCCTCATGAAGATGTCCCGATTCGGCTGTCTCGAAGTCAGCAATGGTAGTGTTCCAGGCGAAAAGCATTAATATAGTTGTCGTTCCGGCGCGCTACTGGAAGAGATACCAAGGAGGAACTCGTGCGTACCCCACGAACGGTTGAATGGTTGCTTGGCGTGACCTTGTTGGCGTTGGCTGTCCACCCTCTGACCCGCGGAGCCGGTCAAGCCGCACCTGCACGTGTAACTGCAAAGACAAACAGCTCGCCTCCGCCGGTGCAATTGACCGCCGAGCAGGACCACCAGCGACTTATGGATCTTCTGCACATCACCTCGATCCGGCGCGGTGCCGATGGCGATCCCAAATCGCCCTATGCCGCGAACTATGACGAGTCCAATGCCACCCCTTACCCGATCCTTCCCGACCCGCTTGTTCTGAAAGACGGCAAGAAGGTCGCGTCGGCGAAGATCTGGTGGAAGCAGCGCCGCCCGGAGATTGTCGAGGACTTCGACAGGGAAATCTACGGTCGCGTCCCCAAAGTTACGCCCAAAGTGAATTGGGAAGTGGTCAGCACGACCAGAGAAATGCACGAAGATGTCCCGGTCATCACGAAAGAAATCGTCGGCCATGTGGACAATTCATCCTATCCGCTCATCGCCGTGGACATTCAGTTGACGTTGACCACTCCCGCCAACGCGACGGGGCCCGTACCGGTCATTATGGAGTTCGGCCTCAGTCCCGAGGTGCTGGCCGCCTTTATGCGGCGCATGCCTCCGCTTCCACCGGGCGCGCCAAGTCCCAATGCTTGGCAGCGGCAGGTGCTCGCCAAGGGTTGGGGCTACGCCATTCTCATTCCCACCAGCGTTCAGGCCGACAACGGTGCCGGCTTAACCCAAGGCATCATCGGTCTCGTCAACAAGGGCCAGCCCCGCAAGCTCGACGATTGGGGTGCTCTGCGTGCCTGGGCCTGGGGCGCCAGTCGCGCGCTCGACTATTTTGAAACGGATAAGTCCGTCGACGCCAATCAAGTGGGCATTGAAGGCCTTTCGCGCTACGGGAAAGCAACGCTCGTCGCCATGGCCTATGAGCCACGCCTGACCATCGCTTTTGTCGGTTCTTCGGGTGAGGGCGGCGCCAAGCTCTTCCGCCGTAATTTTGGCGAGCAGGTGGAAAACGTCGCCGGATCAGGCGAATACCACTGGATGGCCGGCAATTTCCTCAAGTATGCGGGTCCGCTGACACCGAACGATTTGCCCGTGGATTCGCACGAACTAATTGCCTTGTGCGCCCCGCGACCGGTGTTCATCAGTAGTGGTTCGCAGCAAGTGGAGGGAGGCTGGGTCGATGCGAAAGGCATGTTCCTGGGCGCGGTCGGCGCCGGACCGGTGTACAAGCTCCTGGGCAAGAAGGACCTGGGAACCACTGGCTTTCCTCCGATCGAAACCGCGCTGATTGACGGCGACATCGCGTTTCGGCAGCACAGCGGCGGCCACACCACTGGACCGAACTGGCCCACCTTTCTTACCTTTGCCTCTCGCTACATCAAGGGCCCGCCCCTCAGCGTAACTCCGGCCCCCGAAACCGAATCGCACCCGCCAGCCGCGACCCCGCAAGTCGCCCTTACATTTGACGACCTGCCGGCACACGGTTATCTGCCTCCGGGACTTACTCGCGTGGACGTCGCAAGGAACATCATTCAAGCGCTTCAAGCCGCACACGCTCCCCGGGTCTATGGCTTCGTCAACACGAAGAGACCGGAAAATGGACCGGACAGCGCGCAAGTGCTGCAACTTTGGCGCGATGCCGGCTTTCCTCTAGGTAACCACACCCTCTCACACATGGATCTTCATGCGAATTCGGTGGAGGACTACGAGCAGGAAATCCTCACGAACGAACCGATCCTGCGCACCCACATGACAGATCAGGATTGGCACTGGTTTCGATACCCATACCTGCGAGAGGGAGACACGCTCGAGAAACGCCATGCCATCGCCGCCTTTCTCAGGGAACGCGGATACAAGGTCGCCGAGGTCACACTCAGCTTTGGCGACTACGCCTACAACGAACCTTATGCGCGCTGCGTCGCCAAGAACGATCAAGACGCGATTGCCTGGATGAAGGAGAGTTATCTGGCCAGTGCGGCGGATGATCTTTCCTTTGCGCAGAAAGCGTCATCTCTGATTTACGGACGAGACATTCGGCACGTCATGCTCCTGCACATCGGCGCGTTTGATGCGGTGATGCTTCCCCCGCTTCTTGACCTTCTCAAGCAACGCGGCTTCAAGCTGGTCACATTGCCGGAGGCGGAAAGTGATCCTGCCTACGCAATTGATCCTGACGTCGCGCCGAAAGGCGGCGGAACACTCTTGCAGTTGATGATGACGGCGAAGCACATCGAAGCCCCGCAGCGTCATTACGAGGTTCCGTTCGAGAAACTCAATGCGCTCTGTCGCTGACCCATGGCGCTCGACTTTCCAGGCGTCGGCATGACATTCTTGGTCTCGCTGGTTTGCTGAGAATGGAGGAGGTTTCCTTGAAGACGAAATGGACTCTTGCCGCGCTGCTCTTTGCCATGCTGTTGGGGCTGGCGTCCGTCGGACAGTGCCAGCAGCATGCGAGCGCCAAACACGCTCGTTGGGTGGGCACCTGGGCCTCCTCGCCGCAGTTGGGAGATGCGGGCAATGCCCCGCCCGCGCCGGGTTTCCTGGATAGCACCCTTCGCCAGATCGTGCACGTCTCGATTGGCGGAAAGCGGCTGCGGGTGCGGTTCTCCAATGCTTTTGGAGCCGCGCCCCTCGCCATCCCTTCCGCTCACGTGGCTTTGGCCGCGGGTGGCGGCGCGATCAAGCCGGGTACCGACAAGCCGCTCACGTTTCACGGCCAGCCATCCGTAACCATTCCTCCGGGGGCGCTGATGATTTCCGATCCCCTCGACTTTGACCTGGCTCCGCTCTCTGACCTGGCTGTTACGATCCATCTGGTTGGCGTGCCGGCTGGCATTACGGCCCATCCCGGCGCGAGAGCTACTTCGTACCTGCAGGCCGGCGACTTGGTTTCGGCTGCCGACCTGCCAACGGCCGCGCATACCGATCACTGGTATTTCCTGAACGGCGTGGACGTGTTGGCCAAAGATTCTGAGGCTGCCGTCGTTACCCTCGGCGATTCGATCACCGACGGTAGAAACTCGACGACGAACGGAAACGGACGCTGGCCGGATGCCTTAGCTCGCCGCCTGCAAGCTAACAAATCGACAGCCGGCATCGCTGTGTTGAATCAAGGAATCGGGGGGAACCGCCTGCTTCACGATGGCCTTGGTCCGAACGCCCTGGCGCGCCTGGATCGTGATGTGCTCGCGCAAACCGGCGTGCGCTGGTTGATCGTCCTCGAGGGCATCAACGATCTGGGCACCCGCCCAAACGCCCGCGCCCACGGCGAAGAACCCGCGACGGCGCAGGAACTGATCGCCGCGTTCGAGCAGATCGTTCTTCGCGCTCATGCCCACAACATCCGCGTCTATGGCGCCACGATTCTGCCCTGCGGTGAATCGTTCTATTCCAGCCCGGATTTGGAAGCCGACCGCCAGGCGATCAACAATTGGATTCGCACCAGCGGCCAGTTTGACGCGGTCATCGATTTCGATCTGGCTACTCGCGATCCGAAAGATCCCGCGCATCTCTCGGCCGCCGCGGATAGCGGCGACCATCTTCATCCCAACGATGGTGGCTACAAAACCATGGCCGGCGCCATCGACTTGAAGCTGTTTGCCGGCGGACACTGACGCGCCTCGCCTTTCGCTTATCCTTCTCAACGCAACGGCGGTGGTATCATTTGTCGGCGCGCCGGCGTCAAGAACGGAACTTGGAAGCCGACCGCCGGATTGGAAAGGGACGCATCATGAGTAAGACCAAGGGTTACGCCGCGATGACCGTCAAGGCTCCGCTGGCGCCCTATTCGTTTGAACGCCGCGAGCCGCGCGAGCACGACGTGGTCATCGACATCAAGTTTTGCGGCATTTGTCATTCCGACATTCATCAAGCCCGCGATGAGTGGGGTGGCTCCATATTCCCCATGGTTCCGGGCCACGAAATCACGGGAATCGTCACGGCTGTCGGCGGCAAAGTTCGCAAGTACAAGGTCGGAGACAAAGTCGGCGTCGGTGTCTTTGTCGATTCCTGCCGCAAGTGCGCCCAATGCCGGCATGGGGAGGAGCAATACTGCGACACGGGTTTGGTCTTCACCTACAACGGCCGGGAACCTGACGGCGCCCCGACTTTCGGCGGTTATTCCGACAAGATCGTGGTCGATGAAAACTACGTTCTTCGCCTGCCGCAGAATCTGCCCTTGGACGCCTCCGCGCCCCTGCTCTGCGCCGGCATCACGCTCTATTCGCCGCTGAAGCATTGGGGTGCCGGCCCGGGCAAGAACGTAGCGATCCTCGGCCTCGGCGGTCTCGGTCACATGGGCGTCAAACTCGCACACGCCCTGGGCGCCGAAGTCACCGTCCTCAGCCATTCTCTGAAAAAGCAGGACGATGCCAAGCGCATGGGTGCTCACCACTTCTACGCCACATCCTCTTCGGACACCTTCGCCAAGCTCCGCGGCTCTTTCGATCTCATTGTGAACGCCGTTTCCGCGCAGATCGACTGGAATCAATACCTGGATCTGGTGAAGGTGGACGGCGCCATGGTCCTCGTCGGCATTCCTGATAAACAAATCCCGCTCGGAGCTGTTTCGCTCATCTCTCGCCGCCGCAGCCTTGCCGGCTCCATGGTCGGGGGCATGCGGGAAACGCAGGAGATGCTGGACTTTTGCGGCAAGCACAATGTCGCCAGCGACATCGAAGTTGTCCCCATTCAGAAGGTCAACGAGGCTTACGACCGCGTCGTGAAGAGCGACGTGCGCTATCGCTTCGTGATCGACCTGGCCTCTCTCAAAGCCGGCTAGAAGGTCTTCGCCTCTCTCTGTCATCCCGAGCGAGCGTAGCGACGAGGACCGCCGCCCCATCGCTTGCGCATTTTGCATGCGATGAATCCCTCTTCATGTAGCGCCGGGCTTCAGCCCGGCATGGTTGGTAGCGCGGGATATGGAAAGGGAGGGGGACACCCCCTGTTTCTCGGAAGAGTGTGATTCGGCGGGACTTTAAGTCCTTATGTCCTGTAAGAGTGAGATCTACAGGACCTACAAGCGCAAAACCCGTAAGAGTAGTATCTAAAAGATTTGTCAGACAAATCGTTGGATTTGAGAGTCGGCGGTTCGCAGCGGCGAGGTGCAGGCGGGCGCGCGCGCGGCCGAGGAAAAGGTGGGGGGAGCCCCCCTGTTTTCTGTAAGTGTTGATTCTACGGGGTTTTAAGTCCTTATGTTTTGTAAGTGTTGATTCCAGAAGGGTTGCAGGCGCGTTTTGCGTAAGTGTTGATTCTAGAGGGGATAGGACGAAGTTGGGCTCGACTTGCACGAGCCATGTTAGCACACCTATTACCACAAGTCAATAGGCATGTTGTAGTTATCCACAACCATTTTGCGGCCCGCAGCCCTTTGCGACCGCGTGCGGAGATTCCCTGCCGTCTCGCCGCTCCCCCAGCACAGCGGAATCCCCGACAATTCGTACCTTGCCGTTTACCCCGAGCCTAGTCGAAGGGCGCGCCGCGCAATCTTCTCCCTCGATGCGGTGCCATTTTCCTGAGCGTCTTGCCGAACGGCATCCGCATCGAGTTCTTCTCGATCTGCCCCAGCCTAAGTCCCTGACAACCCCGTCGCCACCGGAACGGCCCGCCGAACGCCCATCTCCAGCTAGATACAATTGTTCAACAGTTATATGATCCCTAGTCAATGGCTTTGCCTCAGCCACTCATTGAAGACATTGAGGGGCGTCGCTGTCTCCCCTTCATCGGAGCAGGCTTTTCTCTAAACGCTAAGCTACCGCCAGGTCGAGAAATGCCCGCGTGGGCCGGGCTCACAACGCTGTTGGCGAAAACAGCAAATGTTCCTAGTGATCTCGGAGGACCAGCTGTAGCGTCGAGTTTTGAGAAATTATTCGGAAGAGTTCAACTGATTGAAACTGTTCGCAAAGCTCTCCATGCCGACTACGCAGAACCCGGAGAATCGCATGTTGCATTTGCAGAGCTACCCTTCGACACAATCTATACGACAAACTTCGACTTGCTTCTCGAACACGCCTTTCAAAGACTCAAGAAACCATTTCGCTCCATTGTCGGCGAGTTGCAGATGCCGTTTCACGGCGATCGGTTGACGACAAGTATCGTCAAGATGCATGGTGACCTGCGGCACGAAGAGCACGTAATACTTACATCTGAAGACTACGGTCGCTTTCTGAACGAATACCCCGTCATCGCGACACACCTTGCCGCGCAGCTCATCACTAGGACGCCACTATTTATCGGCTACAGCTTAACTGACCCAGACTTCAAACATATTCGGGAAATCGTAAGGTCCCGTCTCGGCAAGTTCCAGAGGATGGCCTACGTCCTAGCATTTGATGTCGACTCGAATGAGATCAATTCAAAACTCGAAGACCATCTCCATGTCATAAGCCTGCCCACGGGTGGTGGGGTGACCAAGGATCATCTGCTCGCTCTTTTCTTCAGGGAAATTCAAGAACGAATGGACTTTGAACAAGGGGCAAAGCTTCGAGCACTGAGGCCAGATGCCTTTGAGGAGCTATCAGTAGCAAATCTGGAGAAGTCGTCGCGCGAAAAAGACGCGGGAGCTCTTCTCACAAGTTCGTCGAATTTGTGCTTCGTTATGATGCCTTTCGGGGATAGATTCGAGGCTGTCTATCGGACACTTATCAACCCCGTCGCTAGCCAATTCGGCCTGACGACCGTTCGAGCTGACGAGATGTTTTCGAGTGGATCAATCGTGGAACAAATTCGTGTCGCTATCCAGCAGTCTAGACTATGTATTGCAGATGTATCGGAGCGCAACCCGAACGTTTTATATGAGGTCGGCATAGCGCACACGCTTGGCAAGCCTACGATCCTTCTTACACAGAACATCGAGGAGTTACCTTTCGACCTGAAAAATCTCCGTACGATCACTTATCAACCGTCAGATCTGGAGCGAACCAGGATCGGGCTGTCTAAATTCATGGAAGCAGCTTTAGGTGGGGACCGGGTCGAAGAGGCTCGGCGGCTAATTGCGGGAGGAATGTACCGCGCGGCTGCCGCATTACTCGGGGTCGTCATGGAACACGATCTGCGTCGGCTGATTGACATGAATAGCAGTGCAATCAAAGTTCGTATTGGACGGAGACCCTTAGCTTCGGGACAGGCCGTTCGTTTGCTGCACGAAGGAGGACTGCTCGCAAGCGAGGACGTGGTCCTCCTGGAAAGAGCTTTGGAAGTCCGAAACCGCGCCGTTCATCATTTGGAAGACCCGAGCCGTGATGAGGTTCGGATGTTACTTGATGCAGTTCTGACCTTCAGAGGACGGTACCTAGGAAATCAGAATATGAATCCATGATGTCGAATTCACAATTTCAAGCGAGCTTTATTGAGCACGGAGAAAGGAGTTAAGTCTTCGAATCGGGAGACACTGACGCAATGGTTTATAGACCGAAGATCGATGTCACAAGTTGCTTTGTTTTGATGCCTCTTCGTGAGCCCCACCTCGAATACTTTACTGGAATTATTCAGCCGGCGGCGAGGGAGGCAGGACTGACAGCGGTCAAGGCGGACGACATCTACGGAACTGCCCCAATTATCCAAGATATTTGGAATCAAATCTGGAAAGCGCGAGCCGTGGTCGCTGACGTTACAGGTCGTAATCCGAATGTGAATTATGAATTGGGCATCTGCCACGCCTTGGGTGTCCCCACTGTCTTGATTACCCAAAATCGCGGCGACGTACCTTTCGATTACAGGCATATCCGATGCATCCTCTATGACACCAAGCGAGTGAATTGGGAAGACAAGTTACGCCTGGCCATAACCGCAACTCTCAAATCTCTTCTAGCGGGATTTGATGTTTACGAAGACCTCCGGTGGCCTTACGACACGCACGCGCTCCAAGCGATGAGGAACATCAATTCTCTAGTTCCCGCCCAGGAAGGAACAGTCTCAGTTATAAAGGGCGCCCGCTTAGTTCGTGATGCCTGCGCCACCGCCCTCGGGCCGCACGGTACCAATATATCTGTGAGTCCGACCTTTGGACTCACTCGATTCGACCGGAGTGGTGTCGTCATTGCAGGGGCAACTACATCCTCCGATCCGTTGCAAAGAAAAGGCATTGAACACGCCAACCGACTGGCTCAGGAGATGAACGCTGTAGTCGGCGACGGTTCTAAAACCGCGATCCTAATGTTTCAGGAGTTGGTCGAGAAGGGATATAAAGCGTTGCAGGCCGGAGCCGTGCTTAGAGACCTCATACATGACATGGACGTTTCGGTCGAAGCCGCTGTTCATGCGATTCAAGCCATGTCGCGAGCACCAAGTGGCACGGATATCGCCTCAGTAGCGCGGACAGCGGCGGCGGGAGATGCGCAAGTGGGGAAGATAATTGCACAGGCCCTGGCTAAGACTGGACCGGACGGAGTTGTTTCACTTATGGAGAGCAGCGAAGCCGCGACATCGGTCGACGTGCGTGAGGGCATTTATTTTGACCGTGGATTTTTGTCGACCCGGTTTATCACCGACGAAACCCGACAAGTCGCAGAGCTCTCGGATGCGCTCATCCTGATATACGACTCGAATATAGGCTCAATGACGGAACTACTACCGATACTTGAGCAGGTCGCGAAAGCCAAGATACCTCTCCTCATCGTTGCCGAGAATGTTGAGGGAGAGGCCCTCGAAACGTTGGCGCTGAACAAAGAACGTGGAACGCTGAGTTGTGTCGCTGTGCGCGCACCCATGGTGAATGAGAATCGGCAATTCATGTTGGAGGACATCGCAGTCGCGACGGGTGGCACCGTAATATCGCATTTTTCGGTGAGTCTTGAAACGGTGCGGCTTAATCAGCTGGGCCGAGCTAAGCATATCGAAGTCACGAAAGACGCTTGCTGGATTACAGGAGGTGCGGGCGATCAACGGGCAGTGGAGGCTCGTGCGGCCGGAATCCGGCAACAGATTCTAGTAGAAAAGGGGGACTACGAGGTTGAGAGGCTGCAAGAGAGACTGGCCAAGCTGGTTGGGAGGGTGTGTGCGATTCGTGTTGGGGGAGCTAGTTCTCTCGACAGGGCCGAACGCATGTATAAGATGAGATCGGCCCTGCACTCTGCACGAGAAGCAATCATCTCGGGTATTGTACCTGGGGGCGGGTCAGTCCTTTTTAGAGCTGGCCGAGAGCTGAAGGCGGGTTCTGAAGCGGCTAAGATGATCGCGACGGCACTTGAGGTCCCCCTGCGACAGCAGATTGTTAACGCTCGTCAAAACGAACCTGAGGCTTTGGATCAGATCGAAGCGTCGGCATCGGGGTCGGGGGGATTTAACGCCGAGTCCCGACAAGTTGTCGATATGGAACAGTCGGGAATTGTTGACCCGACGACGATGTGTATCAGCGCGTTGCAGCTAGCATTCGTACATGCGCGAGCAATTCTTCAGACAGGCGTCTGGGACGTATCAGAGAGAAGAGAAGCGCAATTCGGAGCTGATCCTGAAAGTGCTCTAAAAACGCCCCAATAGTAAGATCATCCCTTCAGCATCCCTAGCGTTTTGCGAAGTCCCCAGACCGAGATCTACGCTTCGTCAGCCGGTGACCCGTTCAATTCACTTAGGTCCATACCACTTCACCTTCTCGCGCCCATCTCGAAAAACCTGTTGAAAACTGTAATTTTCCTATTGAATAAAAGTACTATACGTGCTACAATAGGCTGTGAAAAGTCGCCTCAGCCCCGCTAACCCCTTTAGAATGCGCAGATCCGAAAAACGCACCTGTAACCCCTTTATAATGCGCAGTTCTGAAACATTGGACTTAAAACCCTTTAGAATCCGCAGATCCGAAAAAAGGCGGGGGTGTGGGGGGAGTACTACCTCGCCTCAAAAGCCGAATGTTCTCTTCTTCTCTGACGGCTGGGCCCGGGTTCCCTACAGCTCATATTCCTGTCTCCCCCGGCGAATGCCCGCCAGAGAAGAACGGGTGATGGAGAGCCATCACCCGTCGGACGAAAACACGCCGGAAGGCCGAAAGCCTTCTGGCCCAGATACGTTTTTCGAGCGACCTGTAGTCCTAGTGCCTATCGGCTTCCAGCGCCTCGTGCAACTCACGCAGCGCCTGGTCGATATGCCTCACCGCTGCCGCGCGGTGGCCTTTGAAGTCGCGGGCCGCATCGTGCACCAAAATGTCGCGCGTATGCTCGAGCTGCTCGATCGCCTCGTGGATCACCGGATGCCTCTCCTCGGGCGCCGGCGCCGCTGCCGCGCGCCGCACCGCGAACGGTATCGCGATTCCCACCGCCACGAGCAATGCCACTGCAAGGACCGTCTTGCGAGTTACCATGACCGTACCCTCCTGATTTTCTTGTCTCTGGTTTGGGATTCTTTCCCCGGCGAGATTCTGCCATTTCTCGGCGCATTCCCGGCCAGGCATTCGCTCGTGGCGCGTCCGAAAAGTAAACGCGCCTTCTTCTGTTACAATCGCGGCTGGCATTTCCTGGAACTTCTTCCGACGGGAGGTCCCGCATGACCGAGCAGAATTTCTCCAACCACGCCAGGTTCGTTCCCGCGTATCACTTCTTTGCGCTTCCTGTTTTCCTGATCAACCTCGGCTGGGCTGTTTATAGCCTGATTGTTTCGCGCTTTTCACTGGGTTCCATCGTCGCCCTGCTCCTCGCCGCCGCCTTCCTCGTGCTCCTCCTCTACGCGCGCATGTTTGCCCTGACCGCGCAGGACCGCATCATTCGTCTCGAAGAGCGGCTCCGCTACGAGCGTCTGCTCCCTGCGGATCTCAAGCCTCGCATCGGCGAATTCACGCTCGACCAGCTCATTTCTCTCCGCTTTGCGAGCGACGCCGAACTGCCGGAGCTGGCCCGCGCGGTCCTGAACGAAAAGCTCACGGACCGCAAGGCGATCAAGCAGCGCGTGAACAAGTGGAAGGCTGACTACTTGCGTGTCTGATTTTAGTTGACGGTGGAAGCGGCCGCGAACGCGGCGTCGAGCGCGTCGCTTTCGCCGTCCGGGTTGGTCACGACGATTCGCTGCGGCCCCGCGCTCATCGCCGGCGTGGTCACTTCGAGCGTGTCCGCATCGATGAAGTTGACGCTCGCCGCGGTTCCGCCGACCGTGACCCTGGCGCCGCTCAGGAATCCGCTGCCGCGGATCGTGACGACGGTGCCGCCCGCTGCCGGCACGCTCGCCGGACTCGCCGCGCCGATCCCCACCGGCACGCTCGCGAGTTCCACGACCGTGAGCCCGGATTGCGTTAGCGCGAAGATCTTCTGGCCCCACTCGTCGGTCGCCAGGAAACTGCCGTGCAACGCGTCCGCTGCCGTCAGAAATGGCTCAGGCAAATACACGCGCAACTTCAGCGCCGCGGTCCACGCATTCACGATATCTACGCCACCGCGCGTCCCCGGATTTCCCGGCGCCCCGGTCTGGAATGGCCGGTACAGCAACGCTCCGCTCGGATGCAACGTCAGCCCCGGCACGTTTACGGAGCCCGGGATGTTCTGCTTCTCGGACACGGCGGCCCGCAACGCCAGCTTCAGGTCAATATCCCAGACGTCGGCCGGCGTGGGTATGCCTAGCGCGCTGATGGTTGCGAACTTCGTTCCGTCCGCGGCAGCGGCCAGGTCGGCGGCCGAGGAGCTTCCCACGGCCGAGACGAATCCGTTTGTCGACGCGTTCCACACCGCCACCGGGCCTCCCGGCGAGGCGCCGAACGCGAGAAACACCTGATTCCCCTGCGCCGCACTCTGCACGAGGGGCGTGCCCGTGAGCGCCGAGATTTCGGGTTGCGAGGCCACCTGCACCTGTATCGGCTGCGTGGTGAGATCGAGTTGCCCGAGGCATTGCGAGCATGCGCCGGCGCTCTCACCGGACATGCCCACGAACACTTTGCCGGTGCTGGTCGCGGCGACACGCACCGGCCCCGAATTCAGGAATCCCGGCACTCCCCCGACAAACACAACATTCTCGTTGCCCGCAGCGTCCGGACTCAGCAGATACACGTTCTGCCCGCCGAAATCGGCCACAACGAGCTGCGAGTTGTCCGCGGTCAGGGCCATTCCCCGGAGGTCCGCGACTGGCGGCCATCCGCCCGCGGGCGCGAGCGCAGTCGAGAATTGTCCCGCAGAAACATCGAATACGTCCAAGCGACCGTTCGCGCTCAGGTACGCGCGCTTCCTCCCCTGGTCGTACACGATAAACCCATAGGGACCAGGGAGTGCGAATGTCTGCATGTTCCTCAGAAACTGCACCGCCCCGCTTGCTGTCGCCGATCCGGCGGGCGAAGTAACCTGCAGATCGGCCTTCCCGGCAGTGCCGGCTGGCGTGCGGACCGTGATTTCTTCCAGCGGAAATGGATACGTCGGGTCGAGTCCCAGCGAAGGCGCGACACCCGACAAGTCCTCGACCTGCTCGATAGACGCTGCCTTTCCTCCGATCGCCACGCTGATTTTGCCGGCGTCGCTCCCGAAACCGTACCCGAGTATCCGGATTTCGTCCCCGCCATCGCTGCGCAGCGCGTTCGGAGATGTTTCCAGGATCCGCGGGCCGTAACTGAACCCGTCCGGAGCCAGAGCGAGCCAGCCGTTCGGGAAGTAGGCAGTAAGGTTTATGCTCGCGTTCGTCTGGCTAGGCGGAGAAGTCGCCTGAACCTGCGTTCCGCCAAGCACGTTCACGGCGCTCGCTGGGTTTCTGCCGAAGGTCACCTGCGCGCCGTCTCGGAGATTCTGTCCAATGAGGGTGATCGTCGTGCCGCCCCCCGCCGGTCCTTCGGAGGGCGCTGCCGCCGGTGTCTCCGAGAAGACCGGTGGAGAATCAAGCAGCGACCCAGGCGTTGCCGCATCCAGGAAACTCACTCCGCGATTGACGATGCCGAAGAGCAAACCTGTGTCATCCGCGTCCTCGATCTCCGAGCGAAGCCCATTCAGTCGCAGGTCCGGGACCTGCCCCAACAGCAACAGGCTCGACGCATCGAGCACCGAGATCGCCGGTGGCAAGTCATCGTTTTCCGACAAGTAGAGACGTTGCCCATCGGGAGAGAACGTCATCCCGTGAATGGCAGTGGCCCCGCGCGCGCCAGTCAAATTGAGACCGCCATCGAGCAGGTACAAGGCCGAGTTGATGCCCGCGGAGAGAAACACAGCAAAGAGGCTGCCGTCTGCGTTGGCCGCCAAGAGCGGAATCGTGCCGGCTCCCAGCGAATTCCCCTGGACGACTAGATTTCCGGAGGCGTCGAATACGGCGTATGTTGCGCTCGAGTCATTCGACGCCACAATCACCCGGGTACGATCGCCGGAGCGCGCTATCACGCCGGCTCCATTCTGGAAAAGTGCAGGCGCCCGGGGCGTCAGATCAGTAAACGCGTTCGTCGCGGGATCCCACAGCGTCAGCATGGACATCGCTGCGTCCGTTCTTAGCAGCCGCACGAACAGCTTGCCGTTGGCCAACGCCACGACTTCCGTCGGAAGGTTGAAGAGCATGTTCGGCACAGTTGGGACCGGGGTAAGACCGTCCACGGGATAGCGCGCTTGTACCGTGAGGGTTTCGGGGTCGGCCGCGACGATCTGTTCGACCTCGCTTCCGATCCACAGCGTCTTGCCGTCGATCGAGAGATCCACGCTTGTCGGCGCCGGAACGGCTATTTGGCCCAGGCTCGTCTGGTCACCCGAAGAAAACACCTCGACACGGTTCATCGCGCGGTTGGCCACGAACACCCTTTGACGGGCCTTGTCATAGACGATCCTGCGGCGGTGCGGTTCGCCAGGGGGATCGTCACTCGCGGGCAGCGAATCGGTGCGTGCGTACGTCGTCCGCGGGAGGGAGGGCGGTGGCGCCTTTGCTGTCACCGCCAACTGCAGCGACGCGGAATGTGAAAGCCCCGCGCTCGCGCCCTGCACCGTGACGTCAAAGCTCCCCGGCGTCGCCCCGGCCGTTGCGCCCAAAACAACTGCTTGGCTGCTCCCCGCGGCGACGTTGAACGGACCGGAAGGATCCGAAATGACTCCAGTCGGAAGACCGGCGAAGGTTACTTGAACGCTCCCGGCGAATCCGCGGATGGCCGTGACGGACACCGAAAGCGGGGCGGCCGTGGCTCCCTGAGAGACACTCACCGTTGTGGTCGAGATGGAGAGAGAGAAATCTGGGCTGGGCGGGGGCGGTTGCACCGGCGAATCAGAGCTACCCCCACCACAACCCGCAAGAGCCATCCCAAGGCACACCGCTACACCCGGGACGCGACGACGGCTAGGCCCCATCGCAAGTCTCCACGTGCCCTGCCGGCAGCTTGCTCGGGCTCATTGCCTCTGGCTGCGCAGCCCGACCTGAGTTGCACACCCGCCGGCGTTCCTGAAAGGGGACCAGCCGCTCCTATACTCCATGAAAAGTTAGTTGTCAAGCTGAGGAATACTTGAGCAGTACGCTGAAGAACAGATTACGAGAGGGCGGTGTGAGATCCAGCCATCGCACCGCCCTCCCTGCAAAAGAAAGGCTACGCCGGTTTCTGCGGAGCGCCCGGCGAAGTGCTCGGGGCCGCCGCGCGCGCGAACGCGGGCTTATCGCGGTCTTTGCCGGCCTCGCTTCCCTTATCGATTTCGATCGCGCCCTTGAAATAGGCGCCGTCTTCGATCATGATCCGCGCGGTCGTCAGATCGCCCACGACGGACCCGTCCTTCTTAATCTCGATGCGGTCTTTCGCGCGGAGATTCCCCTTCACGCTGCCGTAAACGACGATCTCGCGCGCGATAATGTCGGCGGTCACCTTTGCGGTCGCGCCGACCGTTAGCTTGCGGTCATCGAGTTGCACCAACCCTTCGACGGTTCCGTCAATACCCAGGTCTTCGTTGCCGGTAATCTCGCCCTTCACGTGCAGGCTCGAACCCAGCCGCGCCATCGCGCGGTCCGCAGTCGCGCCCGTCGGTCTCATCGCATCGGTACTCATCGGATTGTTACCCTCCCAGTTCGCCGAAGCGTGCTTCGGCGGAAGATTTGCCGCATTGCGGGAATCGGGCGTGGTCGTCGGCGACGATTCCGGCTTCTTATTTCCCCACATGGGTCCTCCCGGGGACAAGACACCCTTCGCAATGGTTTGGCCGGGATGGTTCACACTGTAGCCTGCCGCCCCGCCCCCGACAAGCCCAAATTCACGTAATCGTGTTCCTGAGAGTAACTATGAACGGCAATCCATTGCTTAGCCCGCTCAGACAGCCTGGTAACTGCCTGCGGCATCCTTCCCCGGATGCGATGCCGCGCCTGGAACCATTCCATCGAACACTGTACACTGCGCAAACGATGGAACTGCCGCAACTGGACGCGGAACTCGCCCGGCGCATTGAACTCGCCGAAGCGCAGGTCGGCGTGGACTGCGCAGAGAGTCTCAAGCGTTCACAACCACAGATCGGGGCGGCCGTAGAGCACGTCGCGGGCGGTTTTGCTGTCTATTGCGGCGCAAACTCGCCGATCACGCAAGCGGTAGGGCTGGGCCTCGATGGACCCGTTGGTGATGTGGAGATGGACAGGCTGGAAGAGTTCTACTGGAGCAGGCGTGAGGCGGTGCGCGTGGAAACTTGTCCGCTGGCCCACGCCTCTCTCATCGATCACTTCGGCCGGCGCGGTTACCGCGTGACGGAATTCTCGAACGTGATGGCGCGGCAACTGGATGCGGGGGAGGCATGGCCGGCGCCCGTCAGGGGCGTCACTATCAAGAGGATCGGCTCCAATCAGATCGACCTGTGGACGGTCACGGTCGCCCAGGGGTTCGCGGAGAGTTCCCCAGTGCCTCAGGAAATGCTCGACGTGATGGGGATGTTTGCTCGGGGAGCCGCTTCGGAATGCTTCCTAGCCCGAATCGATGAAGAAATTGCCGGCGGGGGTGCATTGGCGTTGCGTAATGGCCTGGCAGGTCTGTTCGGCGCAAGTACGCTGCCCGCGTTTCGCGGTCGCGGCGTCCAAACCGCGCTCCTCCAAACTCGGCTGGCCCGCGCCGCGGAAGCAGGCTGCGACCTCGCCGTCAGCTTCGCTCCGCCGGGGAGCATCTCTCAACGCAACATCGTCCGGCAAGGGTTCCGCGTCCTCTACACCCGCGTCAAATTCGAGAAAGCCTTCGCGGCGCAAAGACCATAGGTGCGGTTCCCCGTTGAGGTGGACACAGCGTTAGAATTGAACTTCACCCGACCGAAGTGACTGCGGTGTTGCTAGAGATGCCGCGCTAGTATTTTCTTAGGACGCCGATGACGCGGCCCTGGACCTTGACGTCAGCGGCCGGAACGATGATGGGATTCAATTCGGAATTGGCCGGCTGAAGGCGGACTTTCCCCCCAGACTCGCGGTAGAAACGTTTCAAAGTGGCTTCTTCCCCGTTCACCAGCGCCACGATGATGTCGCCGGCGTTGGCCACCTGGGTCTGCTCGCAGACGACGAAGTCGCCGTCGAGAATGTGGTCCTCGATCATGGAAGTGCCCTTCACCTGCAGAACGTAGGAGTTTCCGCCGTGCGTGAAATCGCCGAGCGAAAGCGTTTCGCGATCTTCGACGGATTCGAGCGGGCGGCCGGCGGCGATTCGTCCGACGAGCGGCAACTCGTGGACTCTCCTATCCATCACCTGTTCCTTGACCGGTTTCGGCAATTGCAGGATCTCGATCGAGCGGCTCTGGTTGTAGCCGCGACGAATGAAGCCCTTCTTTTCGAGCGTGCTGATGTGCTTGTGCACGGTGGCAAGCGAAGTGAGCTTCACGCCCTTGGCGATCTCCTCGAAACTCGGCGCGTACCCGTTCCTGGTTTCGAAGGAAACGAGAAAATCGAGGACTTCCTTTTGCCTCTTGGTCAGGGTCACAGTGTTCCCTCCAGGCACTTATGCCGCAGGGCCACTCTAGGCGAAAAGAAAGCGAACGTCAAGTCTAATTTGTTTTGGGTGGTGGGTCAGTTTTCGGTAAGCGCGTTAATCAGGACCTAGACGCTTTTGCACGCTCCCCGATGGACTCGATTCGACCGAGCTTCGGATTTGTACGGTACCCTAGACGCTTACAAAGCCTATTTGCATCCGAAGCCGCGCGGATTCACCGAATGGATACAACGGGCCACGTTTGAAGATAATTGTGACGAAAAGCCTCCTTCCATTGTACACGTGATGCTCCCCGACCCACCCGAGACCGTGATTGAGCTCTTCCGGCTTGCCCAACAGTTTGGTGGAGAGTACGATGGCCGGCAGATTCCCATCATGAAAGCCTGAAATCAAATAGGATGTTCGCACTCCCGTTGAAACTCACTCTGCTGCTATCGGCATGCTGCGCGGTTGGCGTCCAGGCGCTTGCGCAAGAGGTTGATCTCACTACCGCTGCCGCAAACGGCGACCTGAATCGCGTCCAGGCGCTGCTTGCCGGCGGCGCAAGCGTCAACGCCGTGACCAGCAAAGGCGACACACCACTGATCGTGGCTGCGCAGAACGGCTACCTGGATGTGGTGCGGGCGCTCCTCGACAGAGGCGCCTCGATCGATGCGTGCGAACAGGACGGCGAGTCCGCTTTGTCCGTAGCCTCGCAGCGCGGCCATTCCGATGTGGTGGCAACGCTGCTCGCGCGAGGCGCAAAGATCGACATCGCGGACCATGAGGGCTGGACTCCGCTCATCTGGGCCTCCCAGGAGGGTCAACTCGCGGTCGCTGAGGTGCTGCTTGCCAACAAAGCTGACGTCAACACCCAAGGCAGGAAAGGCGCCAGCGGGCTGCTCCTGGCCACTGAGCACAATCATCTGGAGCTGGTGAAGCTGCTCCTGGCACATGGCGCGCACATCAGCGTCCGAAATGGCGATGGCACAACCCCGCTGATTGCCGCCGCATGCTGCAAGCGTCTGGACGTGTTGGAGGAGTTGCTCGCCCACGGAGCCGACGTGAATGGTAGAAGGAATGATGGTGCCTCCCCACTGGCGCTCGCGTCGGGCAACGGGCGGCTCGACCTCGTCTGGGCGCTCTTGGCCCGCGGAGCCACCGTCAATTCCACCGACAACGATGGCGTCAGCGCGCTGTACATGGCCGCAAAAAATGACCACGTCGACGTGGTACAGGCACTGCTCTCCAAAGGCGCCGCGGTCAACATCCGTTCCAACGATGGCACAACCGCCCTGATGGCAGCTTCTCTGGGAGGACACCGTGACGTGGTGCAGGCGCTCGTTGTCGGGGGGGCGGATGTCCAAGCAAGCAGACTCGATGGCGCAACCGCTCTGATGGCCGCCTCCCTCGGTGGCCACCCCGATGTGGTCCGGCTTCTGCTCGTCAACCACGCCGATCCCAATGCCCGAAGCCAGAATGGCGGGACAGCACTGATGTTCGCCGCACAGCAAGGCAATCTTGAGGTCGTGCGCGCTCTGCTCGCTGCCAGGGCCGAGGTGAACGTCAAAACCACCGACCAGGGCACGACCCCGCTGATCTTCGCAGCGTCTCATGGAAATCTCGCTGTGGTTCGCGTCCTCCTCGATGCCGGCGCCGAGGTGGACGCGAAGAAATTCGATGGCGCAACCGCACTGCTCACAGCCGCGCAGGATGGACAGCTAGGCGTTCTGCAAGCCCTCCTGGCCAGGGGCGCGAACGCCAATGCCGGCCTGAACGATGGCACAACCGCGCTGATGGTAGCGGCATACAACGGCCACCTCGATGTGGTGCAGGCGCTGCTGGCGAGAGGGGCCGACGTTGGCATAAAGAACGACCGGGGCGGGACCGCTCTGGGCGCGGCGACGGCACAGGGTCACATCGAAGTCAAAGCGGTCCTGGTTCAGGCTGGCGCCAAAGAGTAAGCCCCAGCTTTATTCGTACTCTGGCTTTCCGGTACAGGGTTATTTTGCGTCGAATCGTTGACTACTGGTTAACGTAGTGTCAACTCCCGATTAGTCGGGTTACCGGAAACTAGCCCACTACCTTGTTTTGCACCTTCTTCACGGTCCCCGAACTTCCCCTCGATGCCGTCCTTGCTGGCACCCAGTTGCTACGCCAACTCCATGACTTAATTCATCACGGCTCAGGCAGCGCTGGAGGAGGCTGACGGCAGGCGAGCGCCACAGAAGCCGCAGTTGGACCACGCAGGTTCCACGGCCTTTCCGCAGTTTGGACAAGTGGCCTTCAATGCGGCTCCGCAGTGCGGGCAGAACGTGAACTTCGCCGGAATCATCCGGCCATCGACCGGACAGGCGCGCGGCAGCGGGTCGCGCAAAATGAAATAGACGATGATACCGATGGCATACGGAACGAAGATGGCCAGCAGCGTCCACAGGACGTGGCGCATCCCGCGGCGCTTGGCGTCACCGCACACGTAGCCGATCAGGGCCACGTATGCAAACAGAAGCACCGGAAGACCTCCCGCAAACAGCACCTTCAAGGGCAACGGCAACGCGGACATTTGGGGATCTCCGCCATATTGGATCGCGCAAGCGACTCCGATGGCGACCCCCACGTAGATGATTCCCGCCGCGACCCACGCGCCACGCGGGATGACGCGAAGTTCTTCGCGAAAGCTGCTCATGCCAGCCTCCTTTCTCTCCTCTGCTGAGCGGCCAGAACCGCAGCCGCGATGCCAGCGATGAGCCACCCGAGACTCGTCCAGACAGCGAAACCCATCCAATTCCGAATGAAGCTGGGCCCATACCATTCGAGCATCCCTCCGGCCAGGACGCGATACACCGGCCAGCTCGCCAGCATGAGTACCCAAGCGAACACAACCAGAAAAATCATCATGCGCAGGTACCCACGGTCCTCGGCGGCTTGCCGGAGGCGCGCTTCTGCGATGGCGCGCGCCCGCTCCACAGTTTCTGGCCGCGGCTGCGGTGTCGGCAGGCGGCGCAGCTTCTGGGCAAGTGAGCGCCACACCTCCATTTCCTGGGCGCATTCCGCACATGCTGCGGTGTGCTGCTCGACCCGGCGGATTTCATCCGCCGCGAGCGCATCCCCGGCAGCCAGCGCCAGAAGTTCGCGAATTCGCTCGTGTTCCGTCACTGCCACACGCCTCCCGGATAGCGAGTTTCCAACTCGGACCGCAGGCTTTCGAGGCCGCGGCAGAGGCGAGACTTCACCGTCGAAAGGGGGCAGTCCAGGACCGAGGCGATCTCTTCAAGCTTCATCTCCTCCTCGAATCGAAGAGCAAGAACTTCACGGTGTACGAAGGACATCGCCTCCATGGCCCGGGCGACGCGGCTGGCGCGCTCTCGTTGGAGCGCTCGTTCAAAAGGCGGCTGAGCGGCCGACGGAAGCGTATCGCCCATCGGGGTGCCCGAGGGCAACGGTTCATCAAGGCTTTGCGGCCGCACGCGGCGCAAGTGGTCGATCGCCAGATTGCGAGCCAGGGTGAAAAGCCAGGCGTCGAAATTCCGGCGAGGGTCATATTTTTCGATCTTTTCAACGACGCGCACCCAGGTCTGCTGGAATAGGTCCTCGGCTTCGTTCGGCTCGCGCACCAACCTCAGCAGGTAGCGATAGAGCCGGTTCTGGTAGCGCGCCAAGAGCGGCTCCAGGGCACTCGGGTCCCCTCGGCGAAGCTGAGCCACATCGGCGTCCGGCTCCATCCAACCCTCCCGCGCCAACGCGAGCGTGCTCATCATATTCCCTATACGGCTAGCGCGCGAAAAAAGACTCAATGCGAAGGGGCGGGGGCGGCAGCAGCCGTGCATGGGATGTGCGCCTCGAAATGGAGCACAAGGGCGCACGGCTTCGGCATCCGCTCCGGCATGACGAATCTCATTGTGTTATGCTTTTAGTTGGTGGCTTTTGCTTGGGTGCGTACAGGGGGACCAGGCGGGGCCCACTCCTCCACGTCGAGGAGACTGTCCACGTCGATAGGGGTCAGAAGATAGAATGGGCACGCTCACCGAAGTTCCAGTAACGCCAAAACGCAAGCCGCAGCTCCTCGAACGGGCAGTGATCCGCTTCGCCGGCGATTCCGGCGACGGCATGCAGGTCACCGGCACGCAATTCAGCAATACGGTGGCCCTGTACGGCAACGATCTCGCCACGTTTCCCGACTATCCGGCCGAGATTCGCGCGCCCGCGGGGACGCTACCCGGCGTGAGCGGCTACCAGGTTCATTTCGGCGCGGGCGACGTCTACACTCCCGGCGACAGCGTGGATGCACTTGTGGCCATGAATCCCGCGGCGCTCAAGGTGAACGTCGCCGACCTCAAAGCCAACGGCATCCTCATCGTCAATGCCGACAGCTTCAAGGAGAACGATCTGCGCAAGGCGCAGATGACCGCGAATCCCCTCGAAGACCATTCGCTCGACAAGTTCCGCGTCTTCCCCGTCGAGCTCCAGCGGCTGACACGCGCGGCGCTGCAGCAGCTCGGCCTCGACGCCAAATCGATGGATCGCTGCAAGAACTTCTTCGCCCTGGGTATGTGCTACTGGCTCTACCACCGCCCGATGGACGCGACGATTCGCTGGATCGAGGACAAATTCAAGAGCAAGCCGCTGCTGGTCCAAGCCAATAAGCTCGCGCTCCAAGCGGGCTACAGCTATTGCGAGGCGACGGAAGCTTTCCAGGTGAGCTACGAAATCCCGCCGGCATCGCTGGCTCCCGGCATGTACCGCAACGTCAGCGGCAACCAGGCGCTGGCGCTCGGATTCGTCACTGCGGCGCAGAAGGCCGGCCTGCCACTTTTCCAGGGGTCTTATCCGATTACGCCGGCTTCCGACATTCTCCACGAGCTTTCTCATTACAAGGATTTCGGCGTCATTACCTTCCAGGCGGAAGATGAAATCGCGGCCATCGGATCGGCGATTGGCGCGGCCTACTCCGGCGCGCTGGCCATCACCACGACCTCCGGTCCCGGCATGGCGCTCAAGACCGAAGCGCTAGGCCTCGCCGTGGCGGTCGAGTTGCCGCTGGTGGTCTGCGACATCCAGCGCGGCGGCCCGTCCACCGGCTTGCCCACGAAGACGGAGCAGGCCGATTTGCTGCAAGCGCTGTTTGGGCGAAATTCCGAGGCGCCGATCCCGGTGCTCGCCGCTGCGACTCCCGGCGATTGTTTCTGGATGGCGCTGGAAGCGTGCCGCATCGCGCTCAAATACATGGTGCCCGTCATCCTTCTTTCGGACGGTTATCTGGCCAACGGCGCCGAGCCCTGGCGCATTCCCGAGTTGAGCGAATTGCCGGACATTCCCGTCCATTTCGAGACCAAGGCCGAAGGCTTCCTGCCCTACAAGCGGAACCCGCAGACCCTGGCGCGACCGTGGGCCGTGCCGGGTACGCCCGGTCTCGAGCATCGCGTCGGCGGCCTGGAAAAACAGGACGTCACCGGAAACGTCAACTACGACCCTCTCAATCACGAAACCATGGTGCGGCTGCGCGCCGCCAAAGTGCAGGCCGTCGCGCAGGACGTTCCCGAGGCGGTTCCGGCGGGCGATCCCGACGGGGACTTGCTCATGGTCGCCTGGGGCTCGACGTACGGCTCGCTGACCGTGGCGCTCAAGGCTCAGCGCGAGAAGGGCCGCCGGATCGGCCATTTGCACCTGCGCCATCTCAATCCGCTGCCGCGCAACCTGGGCGAAGTGCTGAAGCGCTACCGGAAAATCCTCGTGCCCGAGCTGAACATGGGCCAGCTCCTCTACGTGCTGCGCGCCAAGTACCTGGTGGACGCCGTCGGCCTCAACAAGATCCAGGGCCGCCCGTTCAAACAAGCCGAAATCGAAGGGAAAATCGAGGAGATGCTGGGCTACTAACCCAGCCTGAGGGGATCAACAGTATGACCACGGCTACGCTGCCACCGCTCACGAAGAAAGACTTTCAGACCGACCAGGAAGTCCGCTGGTGCCCCGGCTGCGGCGACTACGCGATTCTCTCGGCGGTGCAGTCCGTTTTCCCTGAGCTCGGCATCCCGCGCGAAAAATTCGTCATCGTCAGCGGCATCGGCTGCTCCAGCCGCTTCCCCTATTACATGAACACCTACGGCTTCCACTCGATTCACGGGCGCGCGCCGGCGGTCGCCACCGGAATCAAGGCCGTTCGCCCTGACCTGGAAGTCTGGGTTGCCACCGGCGACGGCGACGCACTGGCCATCGGCGGCAATCACACCATTCACATGCTGCGGCGAAACGTCGGCGTCAAAGTCCTGCTCTTCAACAATCGCATCTACGGCCTCACCAAGGGCCAGTATTCACCAACCTCGGAATTCAACAAGAAGACCAAGTCCACTCCTTACGGCACCGCCGACCGCCCGTTCAATCCCGTTTCGTTGGCCATCGGCGCGGAAGCCACTTTCGTGGCGCGCTCGGTGGACATCTTCCAGCAGCATTTGAAGGACGTTCTGCGGCAAGCCGCGGCCCACAAGGGCTCCGCGTTCGTCGAGATCCTGCAGAACTGCAATATCTTCAACGATGGCGCCTGGGATTCCCTCACGGAAAAGGACGCGCGCAGCGACAACGTGGTCCAGCTCGAACACGGCAAGCCGCTCATCTTTGGAAAGAATAGCGACAAAGGCATTCGCCGCGATCCGAATGGAGACCTCGAGATCGTTCAGCTCGGCAACGGCAGCGGCTTCACCGAAAAGGACCTGATCGTCCACAACGCGCACCATCCACGCGCGGCTTACGCTTTCCACATCTCGCACATGGAGCACCACGCTGGGTTCCCAACTCCCATCGGCGTCTTCCGCTCGTGGGACGATCTCCCGCGCTACGAAGACGTCATGGCCGCGCAGATCGCCGGCGTGATTGCCAAGCAGGGCCGCGGCGATCTCGCCAAACTCCTCCGCACTGGCGACACCTGGGAAGTGAAATAGGGTCGGTGCTGCCGACCAAAAGAACCGCGTAAGAAACCCCTGCGGCGCGGCAGGACTTCGCGCTGCTCCTCGTGCACGGAAACCCTGAAGACGATCTACTTAGGCTTCGCTGAGGAAGAATCCGGTCCCCCGCTGACGGAGGACTGCAATTGGGCTCGCACCTGGAGAGCCGCGCCCTGCTTGAGCAGAGGGAGCCACTGATCGCGCACAGCGATGAACTCGCTCCAGAGCTGCTTCGCCACGGGTTCGGTGGGCGGCAGCCCGAGCCGCTCGAAATTCAGGTAGACGCCGCGCCGCAGGATGCGGAAATCGAGGTGCGGTCCGGTGGCGAGTCCGGTGCTGCCGACGTAACCGATGGTCTTGCCGATCTCAACGTGTTCGCCCACATGAACGAGCATGCGCGAAAGGTGCAGGTACATGGTTTCGTAGCCGTTGGCGTGGACGATCTGAACCAGATTGCCCGCCTCGCCCTTGCTCCCCGCGAACACCACGCGGCCTGTCCCGATCGTTTGCACCGGCGTCCCCACCGGCGCGCCGTAGTCGATTCCCAGGTGCGGGCGACGGAACTTCAAGACCGGATTGAGCCGCGAATAGCTAAAATGCGACGTGATAGGAGCACCGTATTTCAGCGGCGACCGCAGAAACGCCTTCTGCAAGGACTTGCCATCCGCGGCGTAATAGGCGGGACGCCCCGCCGCGTCGTGGAAAAGCACTGCTTGATACGCTCGGCCTCCGTTGAGATATTCCGCCGCGAAGATTCGGCCGTAGGCAGGGGGTTCTCCGTTCGCGTACTTCTTTTTTTCCAGTACGACGCGGAATGTATCGCCCCGCCGCGTGTCAGTGTAAAAGTCCAAATCGTAACCGAAAATCTGCGCGAGGCGGAGAGCCAGCTCGGGGGACTCGCCCGCACCCTCGACGGCGCCGAAGAGCGAATCTTGTACCTGACCTCCCACCGTAACTACTTCCGTCTTCGACGGAATCTCACGCACCTCGGCGCGATAGCCCGCGCCAACAGGCAAAACCTCCAGCATGCGGTCCGCGTCGATCTGATACTCGACCGACCGCAGCTCACCCACAACCGAACGGCCCACCGCCAGCAGATTTCCCGCGCGCATCTGACGCAGATTGAAGGCCTGCTGCGCCGCCGCGGCGATGCCTGCCGCGTCGTTGCCGCCCAATCCCATTTGCTCGAGCTCCGCCGCGAAATTCGTCCCGGCGTCAATCTTCTGTTTGTGCCAGAACACGACCTGCGCGCGAATCCGCGCAGCGTCTTCCCTTGCGAGCTCGGCTTGCCGCGAAAACTCTGTCGCTGCCGCAGCTCGCAAACGGAACACGTGCGTCAGCACACCCGCCCCGGCGCTGCACAGAATCAACGCGAGCACGAGAAAACTGCGGCTCACGATCCCCCCAAATCAATCAACTGCCTGGCCTTGAACGGTCCGCAGCCGCTGCGAAATGCCAACAAACCCCTGAGCGAAACAGGGAGATTACCCCAGGCCACCCTTTTGGCTCAACTCGGTTCTTTCGTCAAAGCCGCATTTCAGGCTCGGTGGCTCAAACAGCAACTTTATGCAGAGATGCCTCTGCGCTTCGCGCGAAACACAGTTCAGTCTTGTTAAGGCCAGGGGAAGGGAGAATCAGTGGGATGAAGAGGGCGTCAATTGGGGACGTTGAAAGCAGAAACGCTGGAGCGGCGAAGTTGCGCGGTCGCGAAGTAGTTCTGCTCGCGCAGGCGCCGGTAGATGCGGCCAGCGACCGTCGCCGCCGTCGGCCCTTTGACCCGGCGCGTATTGCCGCGCAGCAATACCACCAGAACGATCTTCGGACGCGTCTCGTCGGCATAGGTCATGAACCAGCCGACGCGCGACTGATTGTCCGAGCACGTCCCGGTCTTTCCGAGCGGCGTTTCATCTCCGCCGGTGTCGTAGCTGGTCTTGCCGGTGCCGTAGAGGACCGCGGCGAGCATGCCCTCCCGGACTTCAGGCAGGAGCGTTCCGATGTCCAGTTGCCGCTTAATGCGGGCGGCAAAACTCCCACGGTCATCGTTGGTCCGCGGGTACTGCAGGTAGTAGAGGATTCCGCCGTTGGCCACCGCCACACCCAGCGCAGCCATCTGCAGTGGAGTGATGCGGATGCCTTCGCCGAAGCTGGACATGCGCGCGACGCCGCCTCGCTCGGGCGGCTCCATCGGAAAAGTCCCCGGTTGCTCCTCGGGGATGTTGAAGCCGGCAAGTTCGCCGAGGCCCAGCAGGCGGGCGTAGCGCGAGACCGTGTCAAACCCCATGCGCCGGCCGAGCTCTTCGAAGAACTGATTGTTCGAGTGAGCCATGGCCTCGGTCAGACTCATGTACTTGCGGCGCCCCACGCGGATCATCGTGTCGCGCGAAATCACGTTCTCTTCGAGCGCCGCGAGAGCGATCGCCGGCTTGATCGTCGAGCAAGGAATGTAGCCGGAGGAGAAGGCCAGCTTCTGATTGACAACCGTCAGCACGCGGCCCGAATTCGGGTCCACGGCAACCACCGCGCCGTTGTACCGACCCAGCGCGTCCACGGCCGCCTGCCGCACGACGGGATCGTCATACTGGGAGGCATCATCCTTGGTCGAGTCGGCGAACGTGGGAACGCCGCGCACGCGCGAGGGTGCCGAGCGGTGGCTCGAGCGGCTTCCCGCCGCGTCCATCGGCATGGCACACAATCCTGCCAGTACCAAGGCCAGCGCTACCCGCACACAATTTCCCGAGGTCTTCATTTCCATGGTACCCGTTTCGATGCGCCTAGCCCCTGTGAGGCTACTCGGCCCCGCCGTACCCGGGCGACGCCGGATGTTGTTACGCTGAGGATTGTAGGGGAGGAGACGGGTAAGGGCAATAGGCTGGATGCACTAATTCGCACCTATGTGTTTTGTTTCCAACAACTGTCCGGGGGGCCAGTCATTGTTAGTGCCGGGACACTGTGCCGTGGGGGCACAGTTTTTCGGCCTTTCCTGCGGCTGAGCGCGGCCGCTCCCCTATGGCTTACCGCGCCAGCTTGCCTTTTGATGCGCTGGCCGCGGCAGCGGCACTCAAGGCCTTGTCACCCTGCGAATGCGAGGTCGCAGCCGGCGCTTGCGCCGGGTTCTCGGAGTGTCCGATTGCCGCCAGGCCGAGTTTCTTCCGCAGCGCGTCTTCGATCTTGGCGCGGATGTCGGTGTTTTCCTTGAGGAAAAGCCGCGCGTTTTCGCGGCCCTGGCCCATGCGTTCGCCGCCAAAACTGAGCCAAGTTCCCGACTTCTCGATCACGCCCTTCTCGACGCCGAGATCGAGCAGATCGCCTTCGCGGGAGATGCCTTCGCCATAGAGGATGTCGAACTCAGCCTCGCGGAACGGCGCCGCCACCTTGTTCTTGACCACCTTTCCGCGCGTGCGCGAGCCCACGACCCTGTCGCCCTCTTTAATGGCCTGAATGCGGCGGATATCGAGCCGGATGGAGGCATAGAACTTCAGGGCGCGGCCGCCGGTGGTCGTTTCGGGGTTGCCGAACATCACGCCGATCTTTTCGCGAATCTGATTGATGAAGATGAGGCAGGTCTTGGACTTCGCCACGATTGCGGTCAGCTTGCGCAGCGCCTGCGACATCAAGCGGGCCTGCAAGCCCATTTGCGGCTCGCCCATCTCCCCTTCCAGCTCGGCCTTGGGCACCAAGGCCGCCACCGAGTCCACCACGACCACGTCCACGGCACCCGAGCGGATCAAGGTCTCGGCAATCTCGAGCGCCTGCTCGCCGTTGTCCGGCTGCGAGACGAGCAGGTTGTCCACGTCCACGCCCAGCTTGCGGGCGTAGCCCGGATCGAGCGCGTGCTCGGCGTCAATGAACGCCGCCTGCCCGCCCAGCTTCTGCGCCTCGGCAATCACGTGCAAAGCCATGGTGGTCTTGCCGCCCGCTTCCGGCCCATATATCTCCACCACACGCCCCCGCGGAAACCCACCCACGCCCAGCGCGGCATCGAGCGAGAGGCAGCCGGTGGGGATCACGCTCACCGGCACCAGCACATCGCGGCTTCCCAGGCGCATGATCGCGCCTTTGCCAAATTGCTTCTCGATCTGGGTAATTGCTGCGTCCAGCATTTTCGACCTTTCGTCAGTCATCTCACACCTCGGAGAGGAATTTCGAGGCCAATCGCCCGGGGACGTCGCGTGGGGCGGAGTTTACCACTCTATCCACCCGGTTGCACCTGCTAACTCGGGCCTCAACGGGGCAGCACTCTACCATAGGGCGAAGAAAAAGCAAATACTATTTTGCGCCCGCTAAGGGATGCAGTTCGTGGGGAAAAGGCTACTCTTTCGCTCGTGTTGAAGTGAGCCCGATCAGGGAGTCAATTGAACCGCCTGCGATTCCAACACCTGCCCGTCCAGCGCCACCGTGACTTGCCAAGTGCCCGACAAGCTGCGTTGCGTGATCCACGTGCCGGCGACAGGAAGGGCCTGCACGGTGGCCGTGGCCGCCGGGGAGCCCTCGGGAATCGCAAAACTCTTCTCGAAAGCCTGGTAGAGGTTGCCGTCGGGAAGGAAGAAGCTGACTTTCTGCCCGTGGGTTCCTTCGGGGACATTCTGCCAATTCACGACGACATTGAGGTCGCGCAGCGAATTCAGGCTGAAAGAGCTGGCGGAGGCGCAACCCGGCGTGGGGTTGTCGCAAAAGCCGACCGCAGCCGAGGGCGCGAGCGGCGCCGAGCCTCCCGGCGGCTGATTGTACTGACCGCAACCGAGGAGGCCCAGAGCCAACAGCAGCGCGGCGCAGGCGAATTTGCGATACACATCACGAAACATGGCTGCCCTCCTCAAAACGGAAACGTAAAGGCAAACACGCGGCTGTTCGTGCATCCCGCCATGATGCGGGAAAGCTCCACATCCAGCGTCGGATCGCCGATGGTGTAGTTGGCGCGGAGAAGACGGACGCCGTTGTTTGTTCCGGTGCCTGCGTCAAGCTGATATAGGTTTCCATCGCTGCAGCCGACGTAGATATTGCTGAGCCCTGGAAACCCAAGTGGCGCCGAGGGCGCGCATCCACCCGGCATCGTAGTGCTCCAGGTGCCCGCGCCGGTAGTCGCGAACGTCTTGGTGCTGAGATTGAAGACGGCGGCCTTAACCGTAGTAGCCCCAGCGTAAACCAGCGTGTAGGGAGAAGAGTTGGTCATAAGGAGGATGGACCCCACGACCTTGGTATCTCCTCCGGCGACCGAAGCCAATGTCGTGCCGTCGGAAGGTTTGATGGCATAGAGCGTGCCGGCGTCGTTGCCGACGAACAACACATCGCCCGTGAAAGTCACGGCAGGCGAGTTACTGACATTGCCAAGATTGGCTGTGGCGAGTGCTGTAGCAGTCGGGCCGGCGGTGTTGATATTGATTTTCCAGAGGCTGGGCTGGGTGGTGACTGCGTTCGAGTGACTCGTCACCCAGATGGCGTGGTTCGCGTAGTCCACAAAGGGCGTGGCGGCGACGATATCCATCGCCGGGTTCGTGCCACCCCCCGTGAGAGTCCACACCGTGGCGCCGGTGTTGCCGTCAATGCCCACGACCTGATTTGCCGTCGTACTCGCGGCGTTACGCGTCCCCTCGACAACCAGATCGTGTGATCCCGTGTAGCCGCCGCCAAGGGCGTCGCTGGTTTTCTTGACCACAACGGCCGGGCCGGCGGTAAAGCCATTGGTGGCGAGGCCGGTGGGGTTCGTCATCCAGAGGATATCCCCCGTGAAGGCGTTGATGCCGTAGACGAAACCATAGCTATTCGCATCGGCATCAGCGGTGTAGGCTACGTTCACTCCAGTCGAAGACGTGCTTGCGTCGAGCACCGGCGGGCGCCCGGTAATTGCCCCGGCGACGGAAACCCAGCCGAACATCGGCGTGCCGTCGCTCGGCTTGATACCGCTCACGATGTTCGAAGGCGCGCCGATAAAGACGACGTTGCTGGGGATAATCCCCGGGGCGGACAGCGTCTGCGAGCCCGTGGACGCCAGCCAGGACGCCGCTTGGCGCAGGCTCGCGGTGGCGCTTGGCGTGCCCAAAGTCATGGGAATGTAGATGGAGGGGTTGGTAGCGCCCTCGTTATGGGAGTAGTAGTTCCCGGCGTCTTTTGCAAAAACTTTGTAGTAATACGTCGTGCCGTCCACGGGGGGGCAATCGGGGTTGTCGCCGGCCGCGCTGTCGTTGAATGTGGTAGGCAGGGTGTTGCTGCTAAAAACGATGACGTTGGTGGCGCCGCCAACGTTGTTCGTGCAGGTAGCATTGCGAGAATAGGCCGTTCCGTCAGTGGGCGCGATGGCCGAGGTAACGCTGGTGCCTGCCGCGCGCAGGATGAGGACGCCGTTTGTCGCCGAGACGATGGTGCTTCCGGGCACCTGCGGCGGGTAGGTCCAGGTCAGAGTAATCTGAGAATCGCCTGCGGTTGCCGCCAGCCCCTGAACGTTTTGGATGAACGTCAGCGTCAATGAGGGCCGGTGGGCCGCTGTGGAATCCTCCTTGGAACTGAAGATTGCCGTGCGCTGGGTGGCCGAACTCTCGGCACTGTCCATGATCAAGGTGCCGTAGTTGGCCGAAGGAGTATTCCCGCCGTACCACTGCTGCACGTCAGCGGCGATGCTCCAATTCAGAAAAACCCCGTTCGTGGTTCCGGTTGTCGCTGTTTGGGTGGTGACACCATTGTTGTCACCGCCCCCGGCTGTCCAGGCCGCTGTCCAGGCGGGTGTGCAGGTGGAGCACAATGCCCGGTTCGTCCAGCTCGCGCCCAATTCGGTCCAGAGGCTGGTGACTCGCCTGGCCTGATACGTCCGGGTAGCAGCGGGCGCGGTGGACATCCAAAGCGATAGTGTGGCGACCTTGATCCCTGAGCTGGGAACCGATGAGAGGTCGAACAGGACGAGAGCCCGCTGGTTCCGGTTGTTGCTCCAAGACTGGACCTGCAGGGTCGTGTCGCTGCCGTGGTTCGTTGTCAGCGAGCCTTGATCCAGCCAGGCGTCCGCGGCGCGGGTTTGCGGATTGGTCGCCGTCTTCTGCAGGACCACTTGCTCGCGGGCCAGCGCGGGGGCGGCAGCCAGCAGGAGCGCGCACAGAAGCAGACTCACCGCGCGGATTCTTTCCATCCACCGTCCAAGGATACGCATGGGCAATACCTCACTGTCTCCCGAAGCCGCCATTCGCAGCCCCACCCTCGGAGGCGCACCCCGAGAGGACTGAGAGCGCTCCGACCGTACTCAACAGAAGGGCACCTCTTCGTGTTCCGGGGGGACACCGGTGGTCCACGCGCGTCTCTCGGGCGAGGATTCCCCAGCGCCAGGTTAGGGCGAGACCGGAGGGAATCGCCTCGACGGAGAGGTGGAGACCCACTGATTACGCTACCCAGAAGCGCACCGGGTGTCTATGGAACGAATCTCCCATGTGTCAAGAAACGCACCTGGGGTGACCATCTCGGCATTTGGCGGGGGTCTTTCCGTTCGCGAGCCTGAAAGAACTCAGCCAGCGGAGATTCACTTGCCCGCGAGCAAAACTGAGGCCGCAAACACGGCAAAAACCAGGGCCCCGACCGCGATGAATCGTCTTCGTTTCCACAGCCAGGGCGAAGCTGCGACAGGAATTACCACACCGACGATGAGCCCTGCCTTGCCCAGCGAAAGAGGCCCGGAGACGACCCCGCCACTGCGATAGATCCTGTAGCTGACGGCAAGCAGGTCCGCGAGAGCCGAACACAGGATGGCGAGCAAGAACCCGATAAAGACGTGGAAAATCTTGCGTAGCGTCATGCGCGACTCACCCGCTGCAATTGGGAGGCAGCAGCGCAAGCGTCAGAATGGCAACCCCGCTCATGGATATGCGTAGAATCCGCGGCCGGTCTTGCGGCCGAGCCAACCGGCGGCGACGTACTTCTTCAGCAGCGGGCAAGCGCGATACTTGGGATCGCCCAGGCCGTCGTGCAGAACTTGCAGGATGTCCACGCAGACATCGAGGCCGATAAAATCGGCGAGTTCGAGCGGGCCCATCGGGTGGTTCATTCCCGTCTTCATCACCGCATCCACCGCTTCGGGAGTGGCCACGCCTTCCATCACGCAGTAGGCGGCTTCGTTGATGAGCGGCATGAGGACGCGGTTGGAGACGAAGCCGGGGGCATCGTTGACGGCGACGGGCTTTTTGCCGAGTTTCTCCGCGAGGCGCATGGTCGCGTCAAAGGTGGCGTCGGAGGTCTGCAGCGCGCGAATGACTTCGACCAGCACCATCACCGGCACCGGATTCATGAAGTGCATGCCGACAAAACGGTCGGGGCGCTTGGTGAGTGCGGCGAGTTGCGTGATAGAAATGGAAGAAGTGTTCGACGCGAGGAGGGCTTCGGGCCGCAGGAGCGCGTCGGCTTCTTGGAGCACGGCGCGTTTGATCTCCAGTTTTTCCGGCACGGCCTCGACGGCGAAATCCGCCTTGGCGATGGCGGCCATGCTCGTGGCAGGTTCGATGCACGCGAGAATTGCAGCACGATCGGCGGCTGCGACCGCGCCTTTCTTGATTTCGCGATCGAGATTCTTGCCGATGTTCTCGATGGCGCGGTCGAGGAAGCGCCGCTCGACGTCGCGAAGAATGACGGCGTAGCCCGCCTTGGCAAAAACGTGGGCGATGCCGTTGCCCATGGTGCCGGCGCCGAGAACGGCGATGGTCTTGATCGAGTCAACCGTCATTGGCAAACCCTCCCCGCAGCTCGCCTCATTTCGGCGGCGCACCCTCAACGACTTCGCGCACGATTTCGCGCGCTCTCTTTTCGTCCTCAGGCCGCACGAAAACGGTCACTTGTGGGTCTCGCGCCTCTGTCCGGCTCGGGATTCCACTCTCGCGCAAAGCGTTCGTCAGGAACTCAAGCGTCCGCTCATCTTCACCGGCCCAGACCTCGACCGTCGCCGATGCCTGGTCCCAGTCCTCGGGCACTTCCTCTTCCAAGCGTTCGCCCGCACCAGCTTCGGCAGAATCGTCCGCCGGTAACGAGACATCTTCGGGTTCCTGATCGAGGAACTCTTCCCGGATTCGGCGCGCGGTCTCCAAGTCAGATGACGTCACCATGACGGAGAAAAGAATGGGGGAAGCGCCGTCGAGCCAGAAAAGAGACTCCTTTCTGTAGCTCTTCTGCGGACCCTTGCAGTAGCGAATCCCCGCCTCGTCGAGGGCCTGGGTCAGATTCGTGTAGAGCGCGAAGTCGTCGCCCTCCCAAAGCTCCACCAGGGCCGCGTCAGTTGCGTGGGGTGCTGAGGGCAGCGCAGGAACCAAGGCGACATGGCAGTCGGCGCACACGGTGATTCCTTGCCGGTATTCGGCCTTGCAGACGGGGCAGAACATGTCAGGTGCGGAGTTTACTACAGGTGGGCGGGGTCAGGCAGGCGCCGTGCCTTCGCGGACTTCGCGGATGATTTCGCGGGCGGCATCAACATCGGGCGGCATGACGAGGAGGTGGAGCGTGCCCGGCTCGGTGCCTGCGCGGTGCACACCGATGTGATTCTCGCGCAGGCAATCCTCGAGGACCTGCGCCAGCGCCGCGTCCTCGCCGCTCCACACGTCCACCGTGGCCTGAGCCGACTTCCACTTCTCAGCAGGCCGCTGCTGGGCTCCTTTTGGTTCCGCGACTGCTTCAGTTTGTGTTTCGTTGTCGACGGCAAACGGCAGCGACTCCTGAATTCCGCCGAGGAGGGCGCGCGCTTTCTCCGCGTCTGATTGAAACACTCGAATCTCGTATCTCGGCCGCGGCATCGCCAGCCCGAACACAAGGTGGTCATGCGTCGCCTTGACATCATGGGGAATACCCGCACGGCGCAGTGCGGCAACCGCTTCGCTCACCGCCACCGGGTCGCCGCCCTTCCAAATCATCTCGATATGCTCGCTGCGCTCTTTTTCATCGAGCGGGCGGCCTCGCTTCTCATCAGGCACGAGCGAGACGCCGCACAACGAGCAGCGTTCGTGCTCCGCGGTGTACTCCGCATCACAGACAGGACAATACTTTCTTCCGCTCGAGGCGATTCCTCCCGAAGTTGCGCTCGTCGTCCCCTCCTTGACCTGCTCCACGAGCAGAACGATCTTGCACCGGGGGCAGACGGCCAGCGTCGGCCGGCATTCGCCGCCGCAGTTGTAGCAGTTCTGCAACGTGCCGGGACGCGCCGGCTGCCCGGCTAGGGCCGCGACCGCAACTTCCAGCGCTCGGTCCAAATCCGCTTGCAGCACGTGGACGCGCGACTGCTCCTTGAGGAAGCTGCCAACAATCCCGGTGGCGCGTTCCTGCGCGTACGCCGGGACGCGCGCCTCGCGCAACGCTCCTGCGACCGCGTCGAACTCGGCCGAGTCTTTTCCCATCCACAAGAGCCAAGGCGGGTTCGCGCGCACCTCTTCCGCTCCGAGCGAACCCACCAGCGCGGCTTGGCACGTGGCGCATTCACTCACTTCGTCGCGGTGTTCGGCGCGGCACAACGGGCAGTATTTCATGGTGCGGGTTCTCCGTACGCTCCGTGACTCGGCGGCAAATCCTCGCTTCAATCGCGTTCGACGGCCAAAGCCACCGCGTTCCCGCCGCCGAGGCAGAGGGCGGCGATGCCGCACTTCAGGTTGCGGCGCTGCAATTCGTAGAGCAGCGTGACGAGGATGCGCGCGCCGGATGCTCCGATGGGATGTCCCAGCGCGACAGCGCCGCCGTTTACGTTGACCTTTTCCGGATTGAGCCGCAGTTCGCGCATCACGGCGATGGACGCGACGGCGAAAGCCTCGTTCAGCTCAATGAGGTCCACATCGCGGTCGCGATCCCAACCGGTTTTGGCGAGCAGCTTCTCGACGGCCTCGACCGGCGCCATCATGACCCATTTCGGCTCGAGGCCGCTGACGGCTTGCGCCACGATGCGCGCCATGCGCTGCTTGCCGAGCCGCGCGGCGTTACGCTCGCTCGTAACAACGAGCGCCGCGGCGCCGTCGTTGGTGCCGGGCGCGTTGCCGGCGGTCACCGTGCCGTCCTTCTTGAACACGGGCTTGAGCCGCGCGAGAAGTTCGACAGTCGAGTCGTCGCGGGGCGATTCGTCGTGTCGGATCAGCACGGGCTCGCCTTTCTTCTGCGGCGCTTCGACGGGAACAATTTGCGACTCGAAGAAGCAGGACTTCCGCGCGCGCGCCGCTTTCCGGTGGCTATCGAGCGCGTAGAGGTCTTGCTCGGCGCGGGTGATGCCGTACTTTTCGGCGACGAGCTCGGCGGTCATGCCCATGTGAAAATTCTCGAAGGCGTCCCAGAGGCCGTCGCAAATCATCGAGTCTTTCAGCGTGGCGTCGCCGAGTTGGTACCCCCGGCGCGCCTGCGGCAGGAGATACGGGCAATTGGACATGCTTTCCATGCCGCCCGCCACGACGATTTCCGATTCGCCAAGCTGGACCGATTGCGCCGCGAGCGCCACGGACTTCAGTCCCGAACCGCAGACCTGGTTGACGGTGATGGCGGAAACGCGCGGATCGCAGCCGCCCTTGAGTGCGGCCTGTCGTGCCGGATTCTGGCCGAGGCCGGCCTGGACGACGTTGCCCATGAGCACTTCATCCACTTGCTTCGCGTCGATTCCGGCGCGGCGAATGGCTTCAGCGACGACCTTCGCGCCCAGTTCCGTGGCCGAAAGCGGCGCGAGCCCTCCCTGGAACTTGCCGATCGGCGTTCTGACTGCGCTGAGAATTATGGGTTTTTCCATGCTTTATGCTCCCGCGCGTTGGAGGCGTAATTCACGAGAAAGGATGTTCACGCCGAAAACCAAGTCCAGCATTCGGGCTACTTCTCGTCGGCGCTGGGGCCGTAGATCGCCGGCACCGGAAGGCTGTTTAGCCGCAGATACACGCCGAGCTGCGCGCGGTGATGGATCATGTGGTTCATCATCATGCTGCGCAGGACGTCCACCCGCGGCAGGGTGAAAATTTTGTGGCCACCCGCGAGCAGAGTCCACGGCTGCATTAGATGCTCGTCGGTGGCCGCGGCGATCATCCCGCGCCCGGCGATAACGTGCTTGTCGAAACGTTCCAGCACCTCTTTGACCGAGCCGTACGTGCGCGGCTGGTGCGGCGGCCCACCTACCGGCGCGACATCGAGCTCGGTCCTCTCGATGATTTCCTTCACCCAACCCGGAATGTCCGCGAGGTGCCCTGCGAGCCAGCCCATGGTTCCGGATTTGTCGTGCGGCTTCCAGCCGAACTTCTCGTACGGAACTCGCTCGAGCGTCTTCCTGGTGTTGGCCATTTCGCGATCGAACTCGCCAAGCATCATTTCGCCAATTCTCATGGTTGCGCCACCCCCGAGCCATTCTACACTTGCGCCGCGCTCCAAGTGAAATCCGGGCCGAGTAGAAAGCTGCGGAGCCGCTCCACACTTTTTCCGCGATTTCCGTTACGATGGCAGTGCATGACCACTCTCTTCGATCTCGAGCCGCCTCACAAACCCCGGGCTTCCGTGCTCCTGAACGAAGCGCAGAGGCGCGCGGTGGAGCACAAAGAAGGACCTCTGCTGGTGATCGCGGGCGCCGGCACGGGCAAGACCCGAGTCATCACCGAGCGCATCCGGCACCTCCTCACGAGCGATCCCGATCTCCCCGGCGAAAGCATCCTGGGCCTCACGTTCACGGACAAAGCCGCCGCCGAGATGTTGCACCGGGTGAAGGAGGCGGTGGGCGAGCGAGCCAAGGGCGTCACGCTGCAGACGTTCCATGCATTCTGCAAGGACCTTCTTGGCGAACGTTTGCCGGATCACATCCTGCTGGAAAACGTGGACCACTGGATCCTGCTGCGCCGCAACATGGCGCGCCTGCAGCTTGCGAAGTTCCGCCGTCTGGCTGAACCCGGCCAGTTTCTGAGCGACTTCGTGGAGTTCTTCTCGCGCTGCCAGGACGAGTTGGTCTCGCCGGCGGATTACGAGCGCTACGCCGACTCGCTCCAGGCGCAGCTCGAAGCCCTGAAACCGGCGCTCGACGAGGACACCTTCCGCGAACGCGCCGAGCAGGCTGCGCTGCAACAGGAAATCGCCCGGGCCTACCGCGCGAGCGAATCGCTGCTCAGCGAGAAGAAGAGGCTCACCTTCGGCGCGCTGCTGGCGCGGGCGGCCGCGCTGCTGTCTGCGGACGCGGCGCTTCGCCGGGAGCTTCGCGAACGTTTCCAATACATCCTCGTGGACGAATTCCAGGACACCAACATCGCGCAACTCGAGCTTCTGTGGCTGCTCTCGCCGGACTCGCGCAACGTCGTGGTCGTCGGCGACAACGATCAGGCGATTTACCGTTTTCGCGGCGCATCGTTCGGCAGCCTGAAGCTCTTCCTGGAACGGTTCGGCGGCTGGCGCGCCGGCGCGAACCCGGACTCCCTGCGCCTGGCGCTCACCGAAAATTACCGCTCCACTCCCAACATCCTGCGCGTGGCCACACAGGTGATTTCGCAGAACGAGATCAGCGCGGATTTCCCCAAGAAGACGCTGGCGCCCACGCGCAAGGAAGGCGAACGCGTGCGCATCGCCGAGATCGCCTCGGAGGAAGAAGAAGCCCGCTGGGTGGCCGCCGAGATCGTGCGGCTGCGCGGCACCGGCCGTGCCTGGCGCGATTTCGCCGTGGTTTACCGCCAGCATGCGCATCGCGACGAGCTCGTCGCGGAACTGCGCCGCCGCGGCGTCCCCTTTCACATTCGAAACCTGTCGATCCTGGAACACCCGCTCGTGCGCGACGTGCTGGCCTATCTGCGTCTCGTCGGGTATCCCTCGGACGACATCGCTGCTGCACGCGCGCTTTCCGCCCCCGCGTGGGGACTGACCGCCGCCGAGCTTGTCCGGCTGGCTGAGCGTGCCGCCAGGACGCGCGGCTCCGCCATGCTCGACGTGCTTTCTTCGCCGCAGACCGAGTTGCCGTTTTCCTCCGCCACGGGCGCGACGAAGGACTTGCTCGATTTCCTCGCCGCCCAGCGCAAGTCCCTGCGGCGGCGCACCGCCTTCGAAGTCCTTGGCGAACTCATCGAATGGCTGGAAGTCCACGAACGCGCCGGCGAATCAGCCCGCCGATACGTGCTGCAGCTCGAGAAATTCGTCCGCGAATGGGAGAAGAAGAGCGAGACCCGCGGGATGATGGAATTCCTCGAATACCTCGACTACTTCGAGCAGGCGGGCGGCCGGATCAGCCTCGACGAGGATTTTTCAGGCGATGCCGTCCAGCTCATGACCGTCCACGCGGCCAAGGGTCTCGAATTCTCCCACGTCTTTATCTTGCGGATGAACCAGGGCGCCTTTCCGGTGCGTCCGCGCCGCCGCGTATTCGAATTTCCCGAAGCGCTCATGAAGGAAGAGCTGCCCCGCGGCGACTTCCACATTCAGGAGGAGCGGCGGCTGTTTTACGTTGCGCTCACGCGAGCGCGCGACCGGCTCACCCTCACCACCATCGCCAGTCAGAAGTCGAAGCCATCGGTTTTTCTCGACGACATTCTGCTCGATCCCGCGGTCAAGCGCCGCGACGTTATCCAACTCGCTCCGCGGGTGCCGCCCGCGGAACCGGCCGGCTCCGCGCCGGTTTCACCGGCTCCCGCTGGTCCGGCGTCTCTTTTCCCCGCGTCCTCGGCGCCCCCGCGCGTCTTTTGCAGCGTCGCCGAGTGGGCCGGCGAGTTCCATCCGCCCGTATCCGAGCCGCTGCGGTTGAGCGCCTCGGCGATCGATTCCTACCGCACCTGCCCGCAGCGCTATCTTTTCTCGCATGGCTGGTCGCTGCCCGAGGGCCCGCGCGCCGCGAAGAGCTTCGGCAGCGTGATGCACACGACCATCAAGCGCTTTATCGGCGAGCTTCGCAAAGGCAACGTGCTGCCGTTCGACGAGGTGGCCACCATCTACGCCCAGGAATGGACCTCGGCAGGCTTCGAGGACGATTATCAGGAAGCGGAGTACAAACGGGACGGCCTCGAACAACTTCGCGCGTTCCACGCGTCCGTTGTCGCCGCTCCGCCCGACGCGCGCGAACAGGAGAAGTCTTTCGAGCTGCCTCTCGAGAACAACGTCGTCATCACCGGGCGCATGGATCAGATCAATTCGCTTGGGAAGCGCGACGTCGAGATTGTGGATTACAAGACCGGCCGCCCCAAACCCGATGCCGCCGCGCGAAAGGACTTGCAGCTCAGCTTGTACGCTTTAGCGGCGCGCGAAATCCTGGAGCTGAATCCGGTGCGCCTCGTCTTCCACTACCTCCAGACCAACGAGGCTCGGGTCACGGAGCGCGACTCCAAGCAACTCGCCGAGGCGCAAACCACCGTGCAGGAAATCGCGGCGGACATCCGCGCGGGAGAGTTCGGCGCCAAGCCGGGGTTCGTCTGCCGTAGTTGCGCCTTCAAGCCCATTTGTCCTGCGTACGAAGAGCCGGTGTGAGGCTCCCAGTCCGTTCGCCTGCTGGGAAGCCGGCCGCCAAACCCAAAGAAAGAAAGGGCGCGACCGGGCTGGATAGTCGCGCCCCATACAAATCGCAATCCTCGATTCGGCCTACTTGCCCTTTTTCTTGGTCTCTTTCTTCGCGGGTTTCTTCATCGCCATTCTCCTCCTAGAGCTTGGGCGAGGTCAGGAGCACGGAACACGCGCAAGCGCCTCAGCGTGCCCGCCTGAGCCGTTCTATACGGGCAGCGCGCATCCATGTCAAGGGAATTCGACACCACATGGCAGGTTAGTTCCCGGGAGGCCGACGACTCTTCATTTGGTCGTGGCTCATTCACGGACTGGGCTCAGACCGCAAGAATTGATTTGAGGACTGGCGAGTCACCCCTGGAAAACTCTCATTGCGAGTACCTACGCAGATCGACACTATCTGCCGAGTTCTGCTTCCCAGTTCAAGACCAAAACCAGGGGCGAGGATGGGACTTCCGGCGGGACAGCAACGACAAAGCGCTGACCATCTGGGGTGGCGTCGAAAGGTTCACCGAGAGAGACGACTCGAATGGGGAAGAGTGCTCGCGAATTCTCGACCTTAAACTCGTTCTCCTTGGCGCTGACCGTAACAGCATACAAAATGCCGTCCGGTCCGAGGTAGTAAAGTTCCTTGCTGTCCGCCCGCCAGACTGGAGAATACGCGGCCCCCTCCTGCGACACCTGCCAGCGGCCTTTGCCGCTTGGGAACGCGGTGACATAGAGTTCTTCCCGCCCTGAGTCGGTCGCGTTATAGGCAAGCCAGCGGCCATCGGGCGACAGACGGTTGTAGACGATCGTCGCCTGAGGTGATCCGGGTTTCACGATTAAGAACGGCTTGCGGCCGCCCGAGGTCGGAATCGCCCAAACGGATCCGCCCGTGGGCCCGGACTGTTTCTGATAGATCAGATAACGCCCGTCAGGCGACCACTGCGGCCCTCGCAGCGCAGCTGCAGGATCATCCGAGGCGAGCAGCAATTCGTCTTGTCCGCCGCCGTTCGCGGAAATTGCATGTAGCGAGGAAGTGTACGTACCTGTTTGAGAGTAGAAAGCCAGACGTTGGCCATCCGGTGACCAGGAAGGCAAATGGTGACTGGGGGGGTCAAAGGTCAGGCGGGTTTTCGAACCGCGAACAAGATCAAAAACCCAAATGTCGGGGTTGGGGTTGGCAAATGCAGCGGAAACCGCCAGCCGCTTGCCGTCGGGTGAAAGCCGCATGCCCTGGTACTCAGCAAGTTCGCCAACGTGGCCCAAGAGCTTACCAGTGCGGTCAAGCCAAACTAGACGTACGCTGCCCGAGTCCGTGGGGGCACCGGGCTCGTAGAGCAAGACACCGCCAGCGCTAACGGTGAATGTCGTGCGCAACAATCCGGTGTCATATTGCACGCCACTTGCGACAGGCACAGGATCTCCAGATAGGGTACCGTGGACCGGGTCAAACTTCTGCGCCATCAGCGCGGTCTGCTGATGAAACAGCAGGTGCCCGGATGCGTACTGGGCTGCGGAGTCCGTCGCCAGCACGAGTTTGTCGCTGCCCCCGTCCAAGGAAGCGAAGTAAATGCCATTTTGCTCCGGGACCCCGCCGGAATGATGGGTGGCGAAATACAGAAAGTGCTTGCCATCCGGCAGGAAAACGGGCCAACGGTGGGTCGTGTGCTTGCCAGGATCGAGAACGGTGGCTCGGGCCGACGTGCCTCCGTTGGCGCTGATTTTCCAAATGGTATCGCGGTACTCAGGCGCGTACAGAATGACGTCATCGTCATTCCAGGAACCTCCGCGCCCGCTGTTGGCAACGGCGAGAATGGTCGCAGGTCCTCCTGCGGCCGATATCTTCTTGAGTTTGCCATCCGCGAAGAACCCGATAAAGCGCCCATCGGCAGACCAGAAGGGGAAATGGGCCCCCTCTGTTCCCTGCAAGGCTCGCGCCGCAGCACTGTCGAGGCTGCGGATCCAGATCTTGTTTCGTTCCTGGGGACCGTGCGCGGCAAAGGCAACCCGGGTGCCGTCTGGAGACAGGGCCGGCGGACCGGAAAAATCACCTACGAAATCGAAGGCGGCATCTTGCGGCGGCGGAAGATAAGCACGCACCAAGCGCGGGTGTGGCCGTTGCAGGGCGAACCAAACAGTGACAATCAACAGCGCTGCGATAATCGCGATCCCAATCGCTCGCTCGGGAACTCTCCAGCGATGACGCGCCACGTGAGCGGGACCAGCCTGAGAACTAGAGGCACTGATCCATCGCAACTCGCGGACAATATCGGCGGCGCTTTGCCAACGGGCTTCCGGGTCCTTGATGAGGCAGGTTTGTACCACGTGCTCCAGCGCTGGCGGGGCCATGGGCTGAATTGCGGCGAGCGGTTCCGGCTCCTTTTCGAGAATGGCGGAAGCAACTGAGATCTGGCTCTTGCCTTCAAAGGCGCGCTTGCCCGTGGCCATTTCGTACAGTAACGCGCCAAAGCTGAATATGTCGCTGCGGGCATCGACGCCCTTCCCACTCAACTGCTCCGGCGACATGTACTGAAACGTGCCAATGATGGTTCCTTCAGCGGTGAGCGGACGGCTGGCAACCGAGTCTGTGAGGGTGGCGGTCAGACCTGAAGGCGGCGGATCCACGGCCATGCTTGACTTGGCCAGCCCGAAGTCCATCAACTTCGCACCACTCTTGGTGAGCATGATGTTCCCGGGTTTGAGGTCCCGATGCACCACGCCACATCGGTGTGCCTTGTCCAGCCCTTCGGCGATCTCGGCTCCATATCGGAGCACCTGCTCCAGAGGCATTGCGCCCCTCAGTAGACGCGTGGCCAACGTCTCGCCGTCGAGGTATTCCATGACCAGATAATGGACCCCCTCCTGCTGGCCAACGTCGTAGAGCTGACAGATGTTGGGGTGATTCAAAGAAGAAATAGCCCGCGCCTCGCGCTCAAAGCGTTCGCTGGCCCCCGCCCGACCCGAGAGACGCGCAGGCAGGATCTTGATGGCAACGGTGCGATCCAGCCGCGTGTCGCGGGCGCAATAAACCTCGCCCATACCGCCCGCGCCAAGCGGCGAGACGATCTCATACGGTCCGAGTTTGCTGCCGACAGCCAACCTCATATTTGGCGGGCATTATAACCTCCAAACTCACCATTTCCGAGCGCCGTCAAAGTCTCTAATGAGCGACCTCGGTGGAGCCGCGGAAGTCGCAGGAGACGGGGACAGGAAGGCGGTTTCTCTAGAAGCGTCTGGCCTGCTTGTTGCTGTCGAAAAATCCCCTCCTAACCAGTGAACCTCAGAGCATCGACAGGATCACGCTCGGATTGGCAATCAAAGTCGACTTTAGGTTGAATGAGCTTTGTTCACTTGACCGTATAACGCGCTGACCCGAGACAGAGCCGCTACCCGACACGAGGAAGAACAATTCTCGTGAAGTCTGAGAGTGGTGAGAATCGGGAGGCTGCGGCAAGGAGGGCCACTCCCTGGCGCGGCCCGCGGCTCCTAGTTCGGCCGAGCCGCGCCGGTGTAGTAGCCGCGGCGTGTGAGAATATTCAGGCCGGGGCGCTTCACGCGGACCTCGATCGAGTGGTAGTCGCGAGTGCGGTCGGTGCCCCGCGGGCTGTATGCGAGGGTGTACTGATTGCGGGCTTCTTCCGTGACTTGCTCGTAGAGATCGGAGAGATCATCGCCCTTCGCGGCGTAGTAAACGTCTCCCCCGGTGGCCTTGGCATATTTCGAGAGCACGGTGAATTTCCGGTTGAACACGGCGCCCCCGACGCCCACGCCGTACACGGAAATGTCCGAGGAGAGAAGCACCTTCACGACGTCGTCGAACTTGTAGGTGTTGTTCTTCCCATTCACTCCATCAGAGATCAGGAAGATGAGCTTACGCCGCCCCCGGCCCCGGTCCTTCAGCAGTTGGGCCGCTTCGTAAACGGCATCGTCCACTGCCTTGGAGGACTTCAGCTTGATGGTCCTGGTGACGCCAGTGTCGATCGGTCCACCCGCTGGAGACTGGCCATTGATCGAAGGTCCGTCGGCAAACGGCCCGCCCGGCGGCGGCGCCGCAGGCGAATTGCTCAGTTCGGTGCGCTGCAGCTCGGTGAGCAACTGATCGTTGTCGCTCGTGAAGCCCTTGCCTTCGTGAAGCACGTGGTCGTACCGGCAGACGAACACTTCGTCCTGCGCGCTGAAGCCTCCGGCAATCGCGGCGAGGCTGGCATTGACTTGGCTCGCCGCGGTTTTCGGTAAATCGTTGTCGATCAGCACGACCGCGGAGAGCGGAAACGCTTCATTCGAGTACACTTCGATCTTCTGCTCGGCGTCATCTTCGAAGACTCGAAACTCCTCCTGCCGGAGGTCTGGGACGAGCCGGCCGCTTGCGTCTCTGACCGTAACCGGCACGATCACCAGCTCGGTCCGCGAGCGGATTTTTGCCTGTGGCTCGTCCTGCGCCGCCTGCGCCGAACCTGGTGCTTTGGGGGCCGCTGCGCCTTGTGCCCAACCCGCAGGAGCGGCCATCATCAACGCGCAAATTGCAACCAGCGTTTTCTGTGGACAATTCATAGGGGGTCGCGTCAGTATCGTTTGCGGCTCCGTTCGCTCGCCAGAAGGATGACGGGAGGTTCCATCCCGGCGCCTGACGAGCCCCGGTGCATCTTGCCGGGTCCACGCCGCATCTAGAACTTAGATGCGGATTGCCGTGTCGGCGCAGGTTGCGTGGAAACCTGCGAGAGAGGTCATTATAGTATGCCAACCAGGAAGACTCCTATTGTGGTGTTCGCAGGCGTCATGGCCCTCGCAGTGGGTCTCGCGGGCATTGCCGTAGCGCGTCCTGGCCCGAATCAGCAGCAGCCCTCGGTCCAGCAGCCCCCGGCGCAGGCGCCAACCATCCGCGCCGAGGTCTCGCTGGTCAATCTCTTCGTGACCGCGCGGGACAAAAACAAGCGCATCGTGCCGGACCTCACCCAGAACGATTTTCGCGTCTTTGAGGACAATCAGGAACAAAAGATCGCCTTCTTCTCGCGCGAGACGGCCCTGCCGATCACCCTTGGCTTGCTCATTGACACCAGCGGCAGCGAGGACCGGCGCCTGCCGGCCGAGCAGGAGGCCGCTTCCCGCTTCCTCCACCGCGTCATGCGCAAGGGCGACGAGGCCTTGGTCATCAGTTTCGACATTGATGCGGATCTCCTCGCCGATTTTACCGAAGACGTTTCCCAGCTCGACGCGGCCATCCGCCGGGCTCGGATCAACGCGCCCTATGCACCGGTCACTCCGACCACTTTCCCGACCAACACCGGCGGCACCCATTTCTACGACGCCATTTATGCCGCCTGCCACGACAAGCTTTCCGAGGAAGCCGGCCGCAAGGCGCTGGTCATCATCACTGACGCTTACGACGAGGGCAGCAAACTCCGCGTCGAAGAAGCCATCGAGGCCGCGCAGCGCACCGACACCGTGGTCCACATCCTTCTGGTTTACGACCCCGGCTATCCCAACGGTGGCGGGGTAGCGAAGAAAATCGCCGACGAAACCGGCGGGCGCATGATCGTGGTTGGTAATGAAAAGCACCTCGAGGAGGCCTTCGACCAGATTTCGGAAGAGCTCCGCAGCCAGTACACGCTCGGCTACTATCCCACGAACACCTCGCGCGACGGCCGCTTCCGCAAGATCAAGGTGGAAGTGGGTCGGAAAGACGTGAAGACCCTCACCCGCAAGGGTTACTACGCGCCGCAAAGCTGAATCCGCGGCCGTTCATCCCGCTCAGACCCGGTTCCATTCGGCGATTTACGCTAAGCGCGCCTAAATAGAGCCCCGCGACAAAACGCGCGCGGGCATTTGCAGTCAGACTTTAGATTCCCGGCTTGTTGGCCGGCGCGGCGCCCTTGCGGACGAAGTACCCTTTGCGCGAGCGCACCTGAAGCCCCTTGCGATCGACGACCTCCACTTTGATGCGGTGATAAGGTCCGCCGACGTGATAGTTTGAGGGATTGTAATCAAGCGAATACTGACTCCGCAGCTCGTCGCCGATGTCGAGGAACGACTGGTTCAGGTCGTCGATGTGGTAAGGATAAAATGCCCTGCCTCCCGTTTCCTCGGCGAGCTCCTTCAGCACCTTGTCGCCTTCGGTCAGATTATATTTGAGGTGAGCCTTCGTAGCCTCGTCGGTCTGCGTCATCGAAATCCATTCAGTGTTCGTGCTGATCGTGTAGATGACCACCGAGGCGCGCTGGGCCATTTCAATCGCTTCGCTCTTGGTATGGTCGGATACGACGTCATCGCCGTCGCTAATCAGCACCATGACGCGGCGAACGATGTCCGGCTGGTTGCCCGGAGGCCGGGGCGGATTGCTCAACTGGTCTTGGGAGGCAGTATAGACGGCGTCGTAAATCGCGGTGGTGCCGCCGGCGCGCATCTTCATGACTTCGTCGCGCAGCTTTCCAGCATCGTCGGTATAGTCCTGCACCACGTACGGCGCCTCATCGAAGGTCATCAGGAAGGCTTGGTCTTTGCCCCGGCGAAGCACGTTGTAGAGAAAATCGATGGCGGCGTCCTGTTCAAAGTGGAGCCGGTCGCGAATGCTGTTGGAAGTGTCCAGCAGCAAGCCGATGCGCAAGGGCAGGTCCGTTTGCCGGATGAAGTCGTTGATGTCCTGCGGCACGTTGTCGTCGAGGACCCGGAAGTCGCTCTTGGTGAGGTCGGTAACCAATTTGTTCCGCCGGTCGAGCACGGTGAACAACACGTCCACGAGGTTGACTTCCACTGAGATCTTATGTCCTGGCTGCACCGGCTGCGGCTTTTCCCCCTGCGGCGGAGGTGGAGGCGGGGGATTCTGCTGGGCGTGGTTGAGCTCCGCCGGCACGGCCAGCGCGAGGAGAAGCATTCCGGTCATGAGTGAGTTTTTCATTGCCAGAGATTATAGGTAGCTGCGGATTCGCGCGTCAATCTCGGTTGCCGCGCGCCCAAGAGCTTCTGCCAGACGGTGCAAGTACTCGCGCAGCTCCTGTGGCAAGGGCGCCGTCACCTCGATCCATTTCCCCGTCCGCGGCTGCTCGAAACCGATCTTCGCCGCATGCAAGAAATTGCGCCCGAGGGTGGATCCCGTTAGGATCGAGGCGGGCAGCCCACCCTTCTGTTTGACCTTTGCGGCTCCGTACAGCGTATCTCCTACGACCGGATGACGCAATGCCGCAAAATGCACGCGAATCTGATGGGTTCGGCCGGTATGCAATTGCACTTCGGCGAGCGTGAACCCGCCGCGGGGCGCCTGCTTTGCGCGCATGGTGGTGAGGACACGCCAATCCGTGCGCGCTTCCCGCGCTTTGGGCCCCGCTGGGCGTTTAGGCCCGACCGGCGCCATACGCACGCGGCGCTTCGGATCACGCGCAATCGCCAGCTCGATTCGCCCGCGCGCTCTCTCCAGATATCCTTCGACCAACGCGAGGTAGGTCTTTTTCACTCCGCGCGCGCGAAATTGTTCCGCGAGATGGGCATGGGCCGCGTCGCTTTTTGCCACAATGATGGCGCCGGAGGTTTCGCGATCCAGCCGGTGCACGATCCCCGGCCGAAACGCTTCGCTTCCCCCCGAAAGTCCCTGGCCGCGTCCGAGCAGTGCGTTCACCAGGGTTCCGCTCGTACGCCCCGCTCCCGCGTGCACGGTCATGCCTGCGGGCTTATTCACGACGAGGACATCGTCGTCTTCGTAGAGCACATCGAGCGGGACGTCTTCCGCGCGGGCGTCGAGCTGAGGCCGAGCTCGCGGCTCAATCGATATGCGTTCGCCGGCCCGGAGCCGGTGCGCGCTTTTGAGCCGACGACCATCCACTTGCAGAAGCCCCTCGTCGATCAGCTCTTGGACACGCGTCCGGCTCAGTTCGGGCAGACGGTCGGACACGTACCGGTCCAGCCGTTCCCCGGCTTCCTCCGCCGAAACCACGAGATCCTGTTTCATCCGGTTCGCCGCTTGGAGGAGTTATCGGTGGCTTGCCCCGCACCGAAGAGCAACTCGAGGATCAACAGCACAGCACCCACGGTGATGGCCGAATCCGCCAGATTGAACGCAGGCCAGTGGTAACTACCGATCAGAACTTCAAAGAAATCGGTCACGCCGCCGTGGAGCAGTCGATCGACCAGGTTGTTTCCCGCCGCCCCGCCGATAATCAGCGCCAGGCCCGCGCGGGACATCCACCCGTGGGCGTGCCCCGCCAGAAGCAACCATGAGAGCACGGCAATCACCGCAACCGAAGCGCCTACCAACGCCACCCTCACCCACGGTGACGCTGTGCCCGCGAACAGCCCGAAGGCGATCCCGGGATTGCGGCTGTGCACGAGGTAGATGAAGTTGTGCACCAACTCGTGCCGATAGTTCTCGGGCGTGTAGGCCTCGAAGATGGCTTTGGTCGCGCGATCCGCCAGCACGACGGCGAGCGTCAGCCACAACCATCGCAGGCCACGCTTGTCCATCAGGACGCCGCCGGGGACCGCTCGATTTCCACGAGCGCCGCCGAGCACCGCTCGCAGACGGTCGGGTAGAGCGCATTCTCGCCCACGTGTATGGAGTAATTCCAGCAGCGCTCGCACTTCTTGCCGTCGGCGCGCCCGATTTTCACCGTCAGTGCGGCCGCGCCATCGCTTCCCTCCGCCTCATCCGAGTGCAGGACCTCCACCTGCGAGACGATGAACAGCGTGGGCAGGCTGGCGGCATTTCTCTTCAGCAGGCTGAGGAGTCCATCCCTCGCCCGCAGTTCCACTTTGGCTTCGAGCGCTCCCCCGATTTGCTTGGCGTTGCGCGCCTGCTCCAGCGCTCGCAAGACTTCTTCGCGGACCGAGGCCAGCAGGACCCACTCCTCTATCTTCGCTTCGCCGAGCCCGGTCGCGAGCTCGGCCGCGTCCGGAAACAGGGCCAGGTGCACGCTCTCGGGCTCGCCCTTCTTCTTCGGCAGGTAGCGCCAGACTTCTTCGGCAGTGAACGCCACGAGCGGCGCCACCAACCGCACCAGCGCGTGCGCGATCTTCCAGAGCGCGGTCTGCGCCGAGCGCCTCGCCTTACTGCGCGCCGCGGAGGTGTACAGCCGGTCCTTCAAAATGTCGAAGTAGAAGGCGCTCAGGTCCACGGCGGAGAAATCGTGCAGCGCGTGATACACGCGGTGAAACTCGTAACCCGCGTACCATTCGCGGCACTTGCCCACAAGCTCCGCGGCGCGCTCGAGCATCCACCGGTCGATCTCCTCGAGCTCGGCGTTCGCGAGCGCGTCACGGTCCGGATCGAAATCGCTCAGGTTGCCGAGCGCGTAGCGGAACGTGTTGCGGATTTTACGGTACGCCTCGGAGAGCTGCGTGAGCATGCGCTCGCTGATGCGCACATCGGCCTGGTAGTCCTGCGAGGCCACCCACAGCCGGAGCAGGTCTGCGCCCCATTTCTCGCAGATGTCGCTGGGCAGGATCACGTTCCCCAGCGACTTCGACATCGGCCGGCCCTGTTCGTCGAGCGTCCACCCGTGCGTCACCACGCCGCGGTACGGCGCTCGCCCCCGCAGGCCCACGGCGATCAGCAGCGAACTGTGGAACCATCCCCGATACTGGTCCGGGCCTTCCAGGTACATGTCCGCGGGCCACTCGCCCGCGCCCGTCAGCACCGCCAGATGCGAAGACCCGGATTCGAACCATACGTCCAGGATGTCGCTCTCCTTCCGCCACTTCGCGCCGCCGCAGCCGCACTTCGTTCCGGCGGGGAGCATCTCTTCGGCCGGGTGCTTGTACCACGCGTCCGCGCCTTCCCGCTCGAACCACCGGATCACGTTCTGCAGCGCCGCGTAATTCTCCAGCCGCTCCCCGCACGCTTCGCAATAGAGCGCGACGATCGGCACGCCCCAAAACCTTTGGCGCGAAACGCACCAGTCCGGCCGCTCGGAAATCATCTCCTGAATGCGCTCTGCACCCCAATCCGGGATCCACTTCACATCGTGGATTGCCTCGAGCGCCTTCTGCCGCAGAGTCGCCCCGGCGTTCGGCTCGTCGTGGGCCGTCTGGTCCAAGCGGATGAACCACTGCTCGGTCGCGCGGAAGATGACCGGCCGGTGGCAGCGCCAGCAATGCGGGTAGGTGTGCTTGTATTCGCTCGTGGCCAGGAGCGCACCGCGCTCGCCGAGGAGTTTCACGATCAGCGGGTTGGCCTCGAATACGTTCTTGCCCTTGTACTCCGGCAGTCCCTCCAGGTACACACCCTTGTCATCGAGCGGCGCGTACGTCTCGAGTCCGTACTTCTGTCCGGTGACGAAGTCGTCGGCGCCGTGTCCCGGAGCGGTATGGACGATGCCGCTTCCCTGATCGAGCGTGACGTAATCGGCAAGCACGCCCGGCACCTCGATGGGCAGGAACGGGTGATGAAACTTCAGGCCCTCGAAATCGCGCCCGGGAAACTTCGCCCGCACCCGCGCATCGTGAATCCCACATTCCTGCTGGAACTGAGGAATGCGCTCGACGGCCAGCAGCAGTGCGCCCTTCTCGGTCTCCGCCACGGCGTACTCGTGCTCGGGATGAAAGGCCAGCGCCCGGTTGTGCGGCAAGGTCCAGGGCGTCGTCGTCCAGATCACCGCGCTCGCTCCATCCAGCGAGGCGCCGAACTTTTTCGCCGCTTCCCCCGCGGCCACGGGAAACTTCACCCAAACGGACGGGCTGGTGTGGTCTTCGTACTCGACTTCGGCCTCCGCCAGCGCCGTGCTGTCCTGGATGCACCAGTACACCGGCTTCAATCCGCGATAAACGTATCCTTTCTCCATGAAATCGAGGAAGGCTCCTGCGACGGTGGCCTCGTACTGGTTGCTCATCGTGAGGTAGGGGTCTTCCCACCGGCCGAAGACGCCGAGGCGCTTGAAGTCTTTGCGGTGCTGGTCGACGTAGCGCGTCGCGTATTCCCGGCACAGCCGACGAAACTCTCCCGGCGATACTTTGGCCTTCCCGCCCAGTTCCTTTTCGACTTGGGTTTCGATGGGCAATCCGTGACAGTCCCAGCCCGGCACGTACGGCGCTACAAACCCCGCCATGCACTTCGACTTGACCACCATGTCTTTGACGATCTTGTTCAGCGCGGTGCCGACGTGGATGGTGCCGGTCGGATAGGGAGGCCCATCATGGAGAAGAAACATCGGACGGCCCTTCCTGGCCTCCAGGGTGCGCTCATAGATCTTCTTCTCCTGCCAATCGGCGAGCATCTTAGGCTCGCTCTGCGGGAGGTTGGCCTTCATCGGGAAATCGGTCCGCGGCAGGTTGAGTGTTTGCTTGAGTTCGAGTGGTTTAGACATATCCCTTTCGTTCGGACCCCGCGCGCTTTGCCTCCATTCGGCCGTTACGCTTAGGAAGAATGGGCGGAAAGCCGTCCGGTCCGAGTAAGGTCCGTATGTTACAATGAACCGTCGAGGGTGTCAGCCCACTCTGGCACGACCAGGGACGAATTTGCGCCGTACAACCTTTCATTGGACGCGGGTCTCCAACCATCCAAGAGGTAACAAAAGTGGGTTATTTCGCGTCCAACGGGATGGGCAGCATGACGGATAGGCCTATGACTTTGATTCCACCTACCGGGCGGCAGACAACACCTCCCGTGCGAGCCGCAGCGCCGGTGCCGGCCGGCCGCGTTCCGAAATTCACCGCGTCCAAGACGCTGCTCGACGAAGGCTTCTTCTCGAACTTGAGAGAATTTCTCTTCGCGCGGCCCCTCAAGATCGTTGCCCGCCAGGGAGCGCCGTTCACGAGAACGTCCTATGGCGGCGGCTTCGCCGAAAACGTCAAAGAGTTCTTCCGGCCTGCTCCGCCGCTGCCGAGGAATGTACCGGCGAGCGGACTGGCGGTCAACTGGAACACCGGGTTTGGCTCGTTTGGCCAACGCGTGAAAGAGTTCTTCTTCCCAAAGAAACTGCCCCCTCTCCCGTTCGCGGTCAAGCCTGTGAAAGTAAAGGATATCTGGTCCAAGGACGAGAACTTTGGATGGACGCAGATTACTTCGATCGCGCTACACGGCGCCTTGGTCGCTTTGCTGATGGTTCCGGTGGTGGCGCAGGTGAAGTCGGTGGCAAAGCCGAAGACTTTGGTGGATGTCGTGCCGATTGATATTTCGCCCTACGTTTCCAAGCTCCCTGCCGGCGCCAACAAGGCCGGCGGCGGTGGCGGCGGCGGTACCCGGGAGCTGCTTCCCGCGACCAAGGGCCGGGCACCCAAGTTTAGTTGGACTCAATTCACGCCCCCCGTGGCCACCATCAGAAATCCAAATCCCAAGCTGCCGATGGATCCGAGCCTCCTGGGCCCGCCCGAGCTGAGAGTGGCCAATCCTCCGCTCTCGAATTACGGTGATCCACTGGCGGCTGCCGTGAACTATTCCGGTGGACCTGGCGGCGGAGGCGGCATCGGCTCGGGTGAGGGCGGCGGCATCGGCTCGGGTCAAGGCGGTGGCCTCGGTCCCGGGTCGGGCGGCGGCACCGGGGGTGGCGTGTTCCGTGCCGGCATCAATGGAGTGGGCATCCCTGTCTGCATCTACTGTCCTGACCCACAGTATTCCGAAGAGGCGCGCAAGGCCAAGTATCAGGGCACCGTCACACTGACGATCATCGTGACCACGGACGGCCGCGCCGCAAACATCAGCGTGGTGCAGGGCCCCGGCTTGGGCCTGGAAGAAAAGGCCGTCGAGGCCGTGCGCGGCTGGCGCTTCAAACCCGCCATCGGCCCCAACGGCAAGCCGGTGGCGACTCTCGTTCCCGTCGAAGTCACCTTCCGCCTGTTCTGATCCGCAGCTTGCCGGTCGCCACTGACGTTCGCGGCAATCCGAAGAACACTGCTACATCCTTTCCCCGGCAATCTGTTACGATGTGCGCGATGAAAAGCGTACTGAAAGTGGCCACGCTTCTCGTGTCGGCTTCCCTGGCTCTGGCGCTCGGCGCGCGGGCGCAAAACGCCTCCGGAGCGCTCGAATTCGTTGCGCGCGTCACGCCCACGGCGGCGCGCCCCGAACCGGTTCGCACGTTCACCTTCTATCTCCTGGCGAAGAGCTACGCGGACATCATTCACGAAGTGGAGGTTTCCGATCCGGCGCCCGATCGCGACCAGTACGTCGCCGCGTTGAAGGTTTCACAGCCGCTCAAGGATTGGCTCAAGAAGCATGAAACGCTCGACCTGACTTCGTCCGACATCGACCAGGTCCTCACTCCCGATGACATCATGGCGATCCCTGAGTTCTTTGCCGCCTACATCCACTCGAACAGCGGCGGCGTCACCCCGGGGTTCCCCCGGCCAAAATATGCGTCTCTCGATAGCAAGAAAGAACCGGAGAAATACGAGCGCCTTCACCAGCAGTATCTCGACGCGATCCGCAGGTTCGTTACCGCAAACCCGGCGAGCATGAGCGGCATGGAGGTCCAGCTCGACACCATAAACCCGCAACGGCGCTGGACGCAGCTCCAGAGCGAGCACCGCCGCAGGCTGGAGCATCGTGCTCCGGAAATCGCCCGGACGCGCTACCTGGTGGCGGAGGTGGACACCGATCTGGACGGTCACGGCTCGTTTGCAAACGTTCCCGCGGGCAGCTACTGGCTCAGTACGCTGAATCTCGACGCCGCCGCGGGCGACGTCCGCCTCCGGTGGGACGTCCCGGTCACCGTGCGGCCCGGTGAGACCGCGCGATTCGAACTCACCGACCTCAACGCCGTGGAGTCGCAAGGCTCCTCGCCCTGACTCTCGCGGCGCGCGCGACATGGAAACATGGGCACGCCCTGGCATTGGATCGAGTTCAACCTCTTCGTCATCGCCGCCCTGGCGCTTGACCTCGGCCTCTTTCACCGCCGCGCCCATGCGATCCGCCTGCGCGAAGCCGCCCTGTGGAGTTCCGTCTGGATCGCGCTTTCGATCCTCTTTGGCCTGGGCATCTACTACCGGAACGGAAGCCAGCCCGCACTCGAATTCTTCACCGGCTACCTGATCGAAAAAGCCCTGAGCGTTGACAATCTTTTCATCTTCCTCGTCATCTTCCGCGCCTTTTCCGTTGACGAGCGCGTGCAGCATCGCGTGCTGGCCTGGGGCGTGCTCGGAGCGCTCGTGATGCGCGGCGCGATGATCGCTGTGGGTGCCGCGCTGATCAGCCGGTTCACCTGGATCCTCTACCTCTTCGGCGTGTTCCTTCTGTACGCAGGTGGACGCATGCTTTTCGCCAAGGGGAGCGGCATGCGCCCCGAACAGAGCCGGCTGTTCCGCTGGGCGAGCCGGTGGTTCCCCATCACGCACCAGTACCGGGAACATCGGTTTTTCGTGCTGCAGGAAGGCCGCCGTTACGTCACGCCCCTCTTTCTCGTCCTTCTGGTTGTCGAGATCACCGATGTCACCTTTGCGTTGGACTCCATCCCCGCCGTCTTCGGGGTCACGCGCGACGCCTTCATCGTCTATACCTCGAATGTCTTCGCCATCCTCGGCCTGCGCGCTCTGTATTTCCTGCTGGCCGGCGTCCTGCGCTATTTCCGCTTCCTCAAGGCGGGCCTGTCGGCTGTTCTTCTGTTTATTGGCGCGAAGATGCTCGCCGAGCCCTGGCTGCACCTCCCGGCGCATGTGGCGCTTGCCGTTGTCGGAGGCATCCTGGCCGTCGCCATGCTCGCGTCGTGGGTCGCAGGCCCGGCGAAGCTTGAAACTGGATCGCCAGATTCGTTCCTGCCCAAAGGAGAAGATTGATGGCCGACACGCGCAGCCTGGCTGAACTGATCGAGTCTCTCTCCAAAGCTCAGCAGGCTGGCGAGGCCGCGCTCGCTGAAATCTATCGCCGCGGCCGCGCTCTCGCCGACCCGATTGTTCGCCATTGGGCGGCTTCCGATCCGGAGTTCGCCGCGCTGCTCGGCCCCGAATTGCATTCCAACGTTGGCCTGGCAGTGAGCAACGAAACTTCTTCGAGGATTTTCGCCGCGTGGGGCCCGGCCGGGTTTGCCGATGTTCCGCCGGACCAGGACGCCCTCGAATTCGAGATCGGCGTTCCCGGCGCGCGCCTCGACATCTTGACCAGCACGAATCCCGCCGGCTCCGGCGCGATTGCCCGCTATCTGGCGAAGTTTGGCGAAGGGATACAACAGGTGGAATATCGCGTGACCGATGTGGACCGCGCCACGCAAATCCTCAAAGACAAATTCCACCAGGCGCCCGTGTACCCCGCAACGCGCCCCGGCGCCGATGGCACTCGCATCAACTTCTTCCTGGCATCATCTCCCGGCGGCCTCAAAGTGCTCGTTGAGCTCTACGAATCACCCGCCACTGGTCGCTGACCGGCCGTCGCATCATCCTCATTCTCTCCCTTGGCGTGATTCACTTCCACGAGGCTGTTTCATGCCACGCCCTCAGCACCTCGCCGACTGTCCACGCCTGAGCGATGCATCCGCGCGGGGCAAAGGGCGCATCGCCATCGAAGATTTCTCCGAGCGTCCCCAGACCGCACGCAGCGATGTGCGCTCCGAGCGGCTCGAGCAGCGCCGCCGCTTCAGCCGGCTGGCCATAAACGCGCAGGTGCGCCTGCACGAACGGCCCGATGAGCCAGCCCCAGACGGTTCCCTGGTGATAGGCGCCATCGCGCTCGCGCGGCCCGCCTTCGTAGCGTCCCCGATACTGCGGCTCGTCCGGCGCCAGGCTGCGCAGGCCGTAGGGCGTCAGGAGCCGCTTCGCGCAGATGTCCACCACGGCTTTTTGCTGCTCGGGTGTGAGTGGACTTTCCGGCAGCGACACGGCCAAGATTTGATTTGGCCGCACGGAAGCATCGTTGCCGATGCCGGGCGAATCGATCACGTCGTAGCAACATCCCGCCGCCGCGTTCCAAAACTTCTGAAAGTTCCGGCTGACGAACGCGGCCTGCTTCTCGTAGTCGCTCGCCGGCCGGCCCAGGAGCCGGGCAAACTGCGCCATGCTCAGCAGCGCGTTGTGCCACAGCGCGTTCACCTCCACCGGTTTGCCGATCCGCGGCGTAACCGCCTGGCCGCCAGCCCTCGCGTCCATCCAGGTCAACCGCGCGCCCGGCTCGCCTGCGTAGAGCAGGCCGTCGGACCTGTCCGCGTGGATGTGGTAGCGCGTGCCCTTCCCGTGGGCTTCGACCATGCGCGCCAGAACCGGATAGAGCGTCTTCAGCAACTCGAGGTCGCGCGTCGCCGCGAAGTACTGGCGCAGCGCTTCGAAGTACAACAGCGCCGCGTCCACCGTGTTGTATTCCGGTTTTCCTCCGGCGTCGGGGAAATTGTTCGGCAGCATCCCCGCATCTGCATAGTTCGCGAACGTCAGCAGGATTTTCCGCGCCACAGCCGCTCGGCCGGTCACCAGCGTAAGGCCCGGCAGGGCCACCATCGTGTCGCGTCCCCAGTCGCCGAACCAGTGATACCCCGCGATCACCGTGCGCCCTTCCGGCTCGTTCGCCGGGCTTCGCCGCACGATGAACTGATCCGCTGCCAGCACCAGTTGCTTTACCCATCCGGGCGCCTTGGCCGCCGCTTCCGGATTCGCCGCCGACCAGGTTTCGATGAGGTTGCGCTCGTGCGCCAAGCGTTCCTCGGTCGTTCTCGCGATGTCCAGCAGCGGACGGGCCGCGGCCGAAACGATGATGGTCACGCTTCGCCCCGGATCGAGCCGCGCGCGAAATGTCGCTGCATGGAAATGGTCCTCGCGATCATCGAGCCCGCGATCGCGCTCTGCCGGCAAAAAGAAATCCTGGTACCACTCGTGCCCCGGCTCGCAGGCGCCGACATCGCTGGTCAGCAATAACGGCATTGCGCCGTCGTTCGCCACGACGTGCACGCCGTTTCTGGTGCGCTGGACATTCATCCGCAAATCGCCGGCGTGTGTGTTCCCATGAAAGCCCCTGTAATTCACAAGCGCCCTCAGCTCGAGCTCGGCCGCCGCGCCGCGTAGCAGCGCGTAGCGAACGTAGGTCGTGTTCTCTCCCGGGCGCATCCAAACGCGCTTCTCGACCACGGCATCCCCCAGCGCGTATCGCCACACCGGCGTCGTGCCTTCCAGCCGGAAGCTTTCCATGTTTTGGAATCCACGAGGCTCGATGGCGCCGCTCGCCCAGCGGTTTGTGGAGAGCGGGTAGGCCGCTTCACCGCAGCGGACCGTCTCTTCGATCTTGGCCACGAGCAAAGTGCGCCCCAGCGGCGGCTTGAGCGCCGCGACGAGCAACCCGTGGTAGCGCCGGGTCAGGCTGCCCGCCACGGTTCCCGACGCATATCCGCCAATTCCATTCGTCACCAGCCACTCGCGCTGCTCGGCCGCTTCGAGCGACCCGCAGACCTCCCGCCCAAACTCCACGGGAGCGCGAGCCGGCGCCTTCGCGTCCCTGCGCGGCTGGGGATGGTTGGAAGTTCTGTCAGGCAACGCGCGCCTCGATTCAACGGGGAACTGCCGGGCGGCTTCCGCCCCCGGCACAACGGATTCAGCTTTCGCTATACACGGGAATGGCCGCCCCGTTGATCAGCCGGGCATCATCGCTCGCGAGGAACAGAATCACGCGCGCGATCTCTTCCGGCTTCGGCCATTTTGAGAAGTCCGCTGTTGGCATGGCCTTTCGGTTTGCTCCCGTATCAATGATACTCGGCAGGACGGAGTTCACCCGCACGCCCGTGCCCTTCACTTCCTCGGCCAGCGAATCGTGGAGCGCCACCGCCGCCGCCTTCGACGCAGCGTAAACTGCGGCTCCCGCCGCGTGTCCCAGCGCCGCTTTCGACGCCACGTTCACGATGGCGCCGCGTTTTTGCCGTAGCATCACGGGCACCGCCGCCCGCGCCAACGCAAACCCGGGCTGGAGATTGAGCGCCAGCATTTGTCCGTAAGTTTTCGCGTCGGTCTCCCAAAGTCTCGGCCCGCCGGCGAAGCCGCCGATGGCGTTCACGAGCACGTCCAGCCGGGCGTACTTCTCCACGACGCTTTCGACGAACTGCCGCGCCGCCCCTTCGTCCCCCGCGTCCACCGAGCGCCCGTCGAGCCGCGCCGCGCCTTCTCCCGCCTGAGCCGCCAGCGCGTCAAACTCCTCGGGCCGCCGGTAGGTGACCACCACTCTTGCGCCTGCATCGAGGAACGCCCTGGCCACGGCGCGTCCCAGCGCTCCGGTCCCTCCGGCCACAATTACGATTTTCTCGGTGAAATCCATCGCCGTCCTCCCCTTTATTCTCCCACCTTCTGCTTCTCTCCGTGGCTCCGTGGCCGATCTTCCTCATCCCCCGCTCTGTTCGATGAGTTTGGCGACGAGCCCGGTCCATCCGGTCTGGTGGTTCGCGCCAATCCCGGCGCCGTTGTCGCCGTGAAAATATTCATGAAACAGGATCAAGTCCTTCCAGTACGGATCGCTCTGGAACACTTCCACGCCGCCCGCCACGGGCCGCCGGCCATCCTGCCCCCGCAGAAAAATTCCCACCAGCCTCCGCGAAAGCTCGCCCGCCACGCGCCACAGATCCATGACCTGCCCCGACCCGGCCGGGCATTCGACCTTGAAATCTTCGCCATAGTAGTGATGGAACTTCTGCAGCGACTCGATCAGCAGGAAATTCATCGGGAACCACACCGGCCCGCGCCAGTTGGAATTCCCTCCGAAGACGCCCGTGACCGCTTCCGCGGGCTCATAGTCCACCCGATACCAATGATCGTCCACCGGCATCATGTAGGGATGTTCCAGGTGAAAGCGGGAAAGCGAGCGCACGCCGTGCGGCGAGAGGAACTCCGATTCGTCCAGCATTTTCGCCAGCACCCGCGTGAGCTTGCTCCGGCTCACCAGCGACAATAGCCGCCGCACGCCTCGCGCCGATTGTTCGCTCATCTCGATGTGCTCGGGCATGTCCGGATGATTGTCGATGAACCACTGCATGCGCCGCTTGAATCCCGGCAGGCGATTCACAATCTCCGGCTCGAGGGTTTCCACGGCGAACAGCGGGGTCAGCCCGACCAGCGAACGGATCTTCAGGAAATGGTTGCTCCCGTCGGGCAGATGCAGCGTGTCGTAATAGAAGCCGTCCTCCTCGTCCCACAACGAAAGTCCCTCGGCGCCGCGATCGTTCATGGCGTGGGCGATGTGCACGAAGTGCTCGAAGAATTTGCTGGCCACGTCCTCGTACGCGATATCTTCCTTCGCCAGCTCGAGCGCGATCGCCAGCATGTTCAGGCAGTACATCCCCATCCAGCTCGTGCCGTCGGACTGTTCCAGGTGCCCGCCTCCCGGCAGCGGTGCGGAGCGGTCGAACAGCCCGATGTTGTCGAGTCCCAAAAAGCCGCCCTGAAAAACGTTCATCCCGTCGGGGTCTTTGCGGTTGACCCACCAGGTGAAATTCAGGAGAAGCTTATGGAAAACGCGCTCGAGAAATCCGCGGTCGGCCACGCCGCGCACGCGCCGCTCGATTTTGTACACCCGCCAAGCCGCCCAGGCGTGCACCGGCGGATTCACGTCGCCGAGGGCCCACTCGTACGCCGACAACTGGCCGTTCGGGTGCATATACCATTCGCGGAGCAGGAGCACGAGCTGCTCCTTGGCGAAGTCCGGGTCGACCAGAGCCAGGGGAACGCAGTGGAACGCCAAATCCCATGCCGCGTACCACGGGTATTCCCACTTATCCGGCATGGAGATCACATCCTCGTTGTAGAGGTGGGCCCAATCCTTGTTCCGACCCCACTTGCGCCCAGGCGGAGGCGGCGGCTGCGCGGGATCGCCCTCCAGCCAGTGCCTCACGTCGTAGTGGTAAAACTGTTTCGACCAGAGCATTCCCGCGAATGCTTGCCGCTGCACGTTCTTCGCATCAGCGGAGAGTTCCTCGGGAATGCGCGAGGCGTAGAACTCGTCGGCCTCCTGTTTGCGCTTGGCAAAGAGCGCGTCGAGCCCGCTATCGAAGTCATCGGTCGCGGGAACCTCCTCTCCGCGCTCGGCATGTCCCGGAGCGGTGATCGTTCCCTCGAGGCCCGATCTTCTCCCCATACCCGCGAGCGGCTCGATGTCGGTCAGCCGCAGCTTCAGCGTCACGCTCTGCCCCGGACCGAGGTCGGCCGGATACAGTGCGGCTGCTTTCGTGCCCTGCCCGGCGGGATTCACCGCGTCCTTTCTTTCATGGACGAGGTACTCGTGGAAAGCATCTTTCACGTAGGGCGTGCGATTCGCCACTCCAAACAGCCTCTGGAAATTCGTTTCGTTCTCCGTGAACAGCAGGTCCGGCGCTCCGGCGCAGAGGAGCCAGCGTTTTCCGTAGCGCCAATGCTCGACCTCCACCGCTCGCGCGTCCCCGGTGAAATCGGCGCGTTGCATGAGCGGCCGCCGCGCGTCGTGCCCCCACGACCAGGTGTTGCGGAACCACAGCGTCGGCAGCAGCCACAGCTTCGCGCTTTCCGGGCCACGGTTCACCGCGGTGATGCGGACCAGCAGATCCTCCGCATTGGCCTTGGCATACTCGATGAGCACGTCGAAGTAGCGGTTCCCGGCGAACACCCCGGTATCGAGCAGCTCGTATTCCGGCCGAAGCCGCCCCCGGCGGCGGCTCTCGGCGACGAGATGCGCGTAGGGAAACACCGCCTGCGGGTACTTGTAGAGATACTTCATGTAGGCGTGCGTGGGAGTCGAGTCGAGGTAGAAGTACTGCTCCTTCACGTCTTCGCCGTGGTTGCCCTCGTTGCCGTTCAGCCCGAAGAGGCGTTCCTTGAGGATGGGGTCGCGCCCGTTCCAAAGGGCCAGCGCGAAACAGACGATCTGGTGACGATCGCAGATTCCGGCAATGCCATCCTCACCCCAGCGGTAGGCGCGCGAGCGCGCGTGGTCGTGCGGGAAGTATTCCCAGGGGGTCGCGCCGGCGCTGTAGTCCTCGCGCACCGTGCCCCACTGGCGCTCGGAGAGGTACGGTCCCCAGCGTTTCCAATACACCTTTCGCGCGCGCGATTCTTCGAGCCGGCGGTCTTCCGTCGTCAAAACTTTGTCCACTGCCCTCACTTCCTCCAAGCTGCATGCCTATCCTCGCACACCGCCGTTCCCGGCGCGACGGGCGTAGATCCCGGAGAGCGGGTTTCTGCAGAACGATTGCTGTTGACTGACCGGTCAGTCAGTAGTAACATGCGGCCCATGAGTCGCACGCGCACGAGACCCGCAGAACGCCCCAGCCCGGCGCCGATCAGACGCCGGCGAAAAGAGAAACGCCCCAGCGAGATTCTCGACGCGGCGTTCGAAGAGTTCGCGGTGAACGGATTTGAAGCTGCGCGCCTCGACGACGTGGCCCGCCGCGCGGGGATTGCCAAGGGAACCATCTACCTTTATTTCCGCGACAAGGAACAGCTTTTTCGCGCCATGGTGCGAAAGCTCATCGTGCCGACGGTCGAAGACATGGAAACGTCCGCTGCGGCGTTTTTCGGGTCCGCCGAAGAGTTGGGGCGGCAGTTGATCGGCCGGCAGTATGCGCAACTGGTGGATAACCCCAAGGCCCGCGCGGTCCTGCGCATGCTGATTGCGGAGAGCAACAAGTTTCCGCAGTTGTCGGAGATTTGGTATCGCGAAGTGTTTCAGCGGGCCCGGAGACTCACGCATCTTGTCTTGGCCAGGGGCATCGCGTCCGGAGAATGCCGCAGGACGAAGGTGATCGAGTTTCCCTTCATGCTCGGCGCCCCGGGGATGCTCGCGGTCGTTTGGCAGCTCATCTTCGGCGAGCGGCATCCGCTCGATTTGGACGCCTACCGCGAAGCGCACCTGGACCTGATCTTGAATGGCGTGAAGGCGCAGAAACCCGCCAAACGGCGAAGATCATCAACCTGAAGATTGCGGTAAACCGCAGACGGGAGCCTGGACGGCTCGAAAGCGCGGACGTGACGGGAGAAGAGTCATGAAACGAAATCTGATAACTATTTGCGTCCTGCTGGCGATAGCGGAGATGGGAGCAATTCCCCGCCCTGCCGGCGCGCAATCTGCGGCGCCTGGATCATCGCCGTACCGCCTCACGCTCAAGGACGCGATGGAGAGAGGCCTGCGCGCCAATTTGAGTGTTTTGGTTGCGGGCACGCGCATCGGCGAAGCGCAGGGCACCGTCGAACGGCGCCGTTCGCTCCTTCTTCCGCACGCTCAGTTCCAGATTCCGGCTACCTACCAAACGCTCAGCCTCGCAGCCCAAGGGATCAGTTTTCCGGGACTGCCGGCAGTGGTGGGGCCCTTCTCGACGTACGACTTCAGGCTCAGTGCCAACCAAGCGCTCTTCGACCCCCAGAGCTATCACAACTGGAAGGCCAGCAAGCAGCAGGAAGGCGCCGCGCGCAGCGATTTGCGGGAAGCGCGCGACGAAATCATCCGTCAGGTGGCCGGGCTGTATCTGAATGCCGAGTCGGCAGCCGCTCAAGTGGTTGCGGCGCAATCCCGAGTGGACACCTCGGAGTCCCTGCTGAAGCTGGCCCGCGACCAGCATGACGCCGGCATGGCCACCGGCATCGACGTGGTGCGCGCCCGGGTGCAATTCGCTGCCGACCGCCAGAGTTTGGTCGAAGCACGTAACTCGGCCAAGCAGGCGCTGCTCGTGCTGGCGCGCAACATCGGGATGAGCCCCGGCACGCCGCTCGAGCTGGCCGAACTCCTCCAGTACCGCGCGGTCGAGCCGCCGCCCATTGACGCAGCGCTGAACGGCGCGCTCGCCGGGCGTGCCGACTACCTTTCATTGCTGGCGCAGCGGGCAGCCCTCGGAGAACAAATCAAGGCCTCGCACGCACGGTACTTGCCTCGGCTCAGCGTAAGCGCGAATTACGGAGGCATTGGGGGAAGTGCGGGCGGCTTCAACGGCACCGGCGCGATTCAAGGCTCGCTAAGCGTGACGCTCTTCGATCAAGATCGTCAGGGAGAGCGCCGGGAACTGGACAGTCGCATCCAGCGCGTAGACGACCAGATGGCCGACCTCCGCCTGGGGATCGAGCAGGATATCCGGCAGGCGCTGCTGAACCTGGAATCGGCGGACGAAGAAGTGAAGGTGGCGCAGGAAGCGCTCGATCTGGCGCAACAGGAGTTAAGCCTGGCTCGCGACCGCTTCAAGGACGGCCTCACGAACAATATTGAAGTCGTGAATGCGCAGGATTCGCTGGCGCGCGCGCAACAGAACTCCATCGTCGCACTGACCCGCCACTCCGACGCCAAGGCGGCGCTCGCTTTGGCGCTGGGGAATACGGAAAAGATCTACGAGCCCTACCTGGGTATTCAGTGACGCGCGAACTGCCGCGGAAAACGGCCGGCAAGAGCGCGAGCGGGGATTCTGACAGGAAGGTACAGGAACAATGAGAAAAGCGATCGTTGTGGTTCTGGTGCTGGCCGCCGCGGCCGTGGCCGCCTACTACGTCTACTCGCACTGGAAAGCGCAGCGCCCTGCGGACAACGTGCTGCAACTCTCCGGCAACATCGAGGCTCACGAAAGTGTCGTGAGCTTCAAAGTGCAGGGGCGCCTCGTCGAGTTGCCGGTCGAAGAAGGCCAGTGGGTGAACGCGGGGGACGTGCTGGCGCGCCTCGATAGCGACGACTACCGCCAACAGGTCCAAATGGATGAAGCCGGCGTGCACACGCGCGACGCAGAGCTCGCGCTGGCCGAAGCCGGCAGCCGCAGCCAGGAGATTAAAGCGGCGCAGCAGAGTCTGATTGACGCTCAAGCCGACCTGGACCTGAAGAAAGCCGACCTGCAGCGCTACGAATCGCTTTACCAGAAGGATGAAGTCTCGGCACAAACGAGGGACGTCGCGGCCACGGCGGTGACGCGCGCCCAAGCCAATTTCGAGCGCATCCAGCAGACCTACGCGGAGCTGCTGGAGGGCACTCGGAAGGAACAGATTCGGGTGAACCAGGCCGCGGTGAATCAGGCGCACCAAAACCTGCAAATGTCGCGAGTCCGTCTGGGATACACGGTGCTGCGTGCACCCGCGTCCGGCGTCGTGCTGGTGCGGCAGGCCGAGCTTGGCGAGGTGATGGCGCCGGGCACGCCTGTGGTCACCATTGCTGACGTGGAGCATCTCTGGATGCGCGGGTACGTCAGTGAGACCGATCTGGGCCGCATTCACTGGGGCCAGGTAGCGACGGTGCACACCGATACCTTTCCGGGGAAAACCTATCTGGGCCGTGTTTCGTTTATTTCCTCGGAGGCCGAGTTCACTCCCAAGAGCGTGGAAACGCACAAGGAACGCGTCACCTTGGTTTACCGGGTGAAGATCGACCTCGATAATCCCAACCACGAGCTGAAGCCGGGCATGCCCGCCGATGCCACGATCGATATCGCTGCGAAGAAATGAGCCATGACCGAGCCGAACGCCGCCATCCGCGCCTCCGAACTGACCAAGCGCTTCCCCGGCGTGCTGGCCGTGGACCGTCTCAGCTTCGACGTCAGCCCGGGCGAAATCTTCGGCCTGGTCGGGCCCGATGGCGCCGGCAAGACGACCACCCTGCGCATGCTGGCGGGCGTGCTCGCGCCGGATTCCGGCTCAGCCCTGGTGGCGGGTATCGACATCATTCGCAGCCCCGAGGGTGCCAGGCACGCGATCAGTTACATGCCCCAGCGGTTCGGCCTCTACGACGATTTGACCGTGTACGAGAACATCCGCTTCTACGGGGACATATTCGGCATTCGCCCCGTGCAGCGCGAGCAGCGAGCGCAACGGTTGCTCGCGGCGGCCGGGCTCGGCGAGTTTCGCGCGCGCCTCGCCGGAAAGCTCTCGGGCGGGATGAAGCAAAAGCTGGGACTCGTCTGCGCGCTGATTCACACGCCAAAAGTCATCCTCTTGGACGAGCCCACCAACGGCGTCGATCCGGTTTCGCGCCGGGAATTCTGGGCCATCCTGTATTCGCTGCTCGCCGAAGGCGTCGCCATCCTCACTTCGACGGCGTATCTGGACGAGGCCGAGCGATGCCACCGCGTCGCCCTGCTGCATCAAGGGCGCCTGCTCTTTTGCGATACCCCGGCCGCGCTCAAGCAAAACCTGCCGGGCGCGGTGATTTCGATCGTGTCGGCGGACCCGCGCCAGGTGCGCGAAACCCTCGAAAAAGCCGAGGGCATCTCCAGTCTCGTTCTCGTGGGAAGCGGCGTTCATCTCGTCGTGGATGATGCCGCGCGCCGCATCCCTGAGTTGCGGGCGCGGCTCGAGGGCTCGGGCGCGTCATTCGAGGTCATCGAGCAAATCACTCCCACCATCGAAGATCTTTTTGTCGCGGCCGTTCAAGGCGGAATCGCCGGGAAGCAACCATGACGAACGGCGATCCATCCGTTGTGGTCCGCGATCTCGTCAAGCGCTTTGGCGACTTCGTCGCGGTGGACCACATCAGCCTGGAAGCGCAGCGGGGCGAAATCTTCGGCTTCCTCGGACCAAACGGCGCAGGAAAGTCCACAACCATCCGCATGCTGTGCGGCCTGCTGCACCCGACCTCGGGCCACGCGACGGTCGCCGGCATTGACGTGGCGCGCGAACCCGAAAAGGTCCGCCAGCAGATCGGCTACATGTCCCAGAAGTTTTCGCTCTACAACGATCTGCGTGTGATCGAAAACCTCCGATTCTTTGGTGGCATGTACAAAGTCTCTTCCTCGGCCCTTCCCGAGCGTATTCGCTGGGCCCTGGACATGGCAGGCCTGACGGACCGCGAATCCGCGATTACCGGCACACTGGCCACCGGATGGAAGCAGCGCCTGGCCCTGGGTTGCGCCGTGTTGCATCGTCCGCCGATTCTCTTCCTCGATGAACCCACCTCCGGCGTGGACCCCATTTCCCGCCGGCAGTTCTGGGAACTGATCCACCGCATGGCCGGCGAGGGCGTCACAGTGTTCGTCACCACGCATTACATGGACGAAGCTGAGTACTGCAATCGCCTCGTGCTGATCTATCGCGGACAGATCGTCGCTTCCGGTTCGCCTACGGAACTGAAGCAGCGCGCGATGAAGGGCGAACTCCTCCTTGTCGAATGCGAGCCGTTGGGACCAGCTCTCGAAACGCTAAAGTCAGCCCCCGGCGTAATGGATGCCGCCGTCTTCGGCGACGCCTTGCATCTCGTCGTACCCGAAGCCAGCGAAGCCGTTCACACGCTGAACTCTTACCTGAGCGAGCGTGGAATCCGCGTCAAGAAGATCGAAACGATCCGCCCCTCGCTCGAGGATGTTTTCGTCTCTCTCACCACCACGCACGCTCAATCCGCTCCGGATCGGAGGCCGCAATGAACTGGCGCCGCCTAGCCGCAATGGCTCACAAGGAACTGATTCAAATTTTCCGCGACCCGCGCAGCCTGCTCGTCGTCGTGGCCATGCCCATCCTATTGATGTTCGCCTACGGCTACGGCATCAGCTTCGACATCAAGCACGTCCCCATCTGCGTCCTGGACCGCGACGCCAGCCAGCAAAGCCAAGACCTTCTGAAACACTTCCAGGCCTCGGAGTATTTCCGGGTGGTGAAAGTCGCCAACAACTACCGAGAGTTGAATGCCGCCATTGATGCGGGACGTTGCCAGCTCGCCGTCGTCATTCCCTGGGATTTTTCCCGCAAACTCGCCGCGGGCGGGAAGGTGGAAGTGCAGGCCATCGTGGACGCTTCGGACAACAACACGGCGAATGTGAGCATGAGTTACAGCGAAGCGGTCATACGGGGTTACTCGCAGCAGGTGCAGCTCGAGTGGTTGCAGCGCCATGGGCTGGCCGGAGCGTCCACTGCGTCCGCGCCCATCCGCGTGGACGCGCGCACCTGGTTCAACGAAAACTTGGAAAGCTCGGCCGGCATCGTGCCCGGCGTCGTGGTGATGGTCATGGCCGTGGTCGGCACGTTCCTCACCTCGCTGACCATCGCGCGCGAATGGGAGCGCGGCACCATGGAGCAGCTCATCTCCACGCCCGTCACCTCGATGGAGGTGATGCTGGGCAAACTTGCGCCTTATTTCGTCATCGGGATGCTGGATACGACCTTGTGCGCGGTGTTGGGCGTGCTCTGGTTCGACGTACCTTTCCGCGGCCGCTGGAGCGTGTTTTTCTTGAGCTCCACCCTCTTCCTGATCGTGGTGCTGTCGCTGGGATACTTCTTTTCCGTCGTCGGCAAATCGCAAATGGCCGCCAATCAGATGGCCATGCTGGCCACGTTTCTGCCCACGTTTCTGCTCTCCGGTTTCATTTTCCCCATTGACCAGATGCCTGTGCCGGTTCAAGTCATTTCTTGGGTCCTGCCCGCGCGCTACTTCATGACCATTATTCGCAGCGTCTTTCTCAAGGGCACCTCGCTGGCGCAACTGCAAACGAATTTGCTGGCTCTGGGCGTGTTTGCTGCGCTGCTGGCGCTGCTGGCCACGCGCGCATTCCACAAGAGGCTGGACTGAGGAGGCTGGGATGCTCGGGCGAATCCGTCACATGCTGGTCAAAGAGTTCATCCAAGTCTTTCGTGACAAGCGCACCCGCTTCACGCTGTTTGGACCGCCGGTGGTCCAGATGCTGATCTTCGGCTACGCCGCCACGCTCGACATCCGCCACGTACCCACCGCGGTCCTGGACCTCGACAATACCCAGGAAAGCCGGGACCTGATCTCGCGGTTTGCCGCCAGCCAATATTTCGATGTGCGGGCGCACCTCCAAGACCGGCGGCAAATCGGCGAGCTGATCGATCGCGACCAGGTGCTCCTGGCCGTGCAAATCAACGCCGGCTTCGCGCAGGACTTGCGCAAAGGCCAAACGGCCCCCGTGCAGGTCATCGTGGACAGCAGCAATTCCAACACGGCTCTGGTCGGCATGGGCTACGTCAGCCAGGTCGCCGCGGCCTTCGCCGGCGACTATCAGACCGAGCGCCTCGCGCGCACCGCGCCGTTCTTGACCGCGCAGATGCCCAGCGTGGAGCTGGAACGCCGGCCGTGGTTCAACGAGGACTTGCAGAGCCGCTGGTATTTCGTTCCCGGGGTGATCGGCAACCTCACCACCGTGATGGTGGTCATGCTGACGGCCTTCGCCGTCGTGCGCGAGCGCGAGATCGGCACGCTCGAACAGATCATGGTGACGCCGATCCGCCGGGTCGAATTCATCCTGGGGAAAACGCTTCCGTTTTACCTGATCGGGTTGATGGACGTCGCGCTGGTATCGCTGGTGGGAACGCTGTGGTTCCGTGTGCCGTTTCGTGGGCACGTCATGGTGCTGGTCTTCGGCGCGGCCGTCTATCTGCTCTGCATGGTCGGAATCGGGCTGCTCCTCTCGACGCTGGCGAACACGCAGCAGCAAGCCATGGTCGCGGGCTTCTTCTTCATGATGCCGACGATCATCTTCTCCGGGTTCGGCACCCCCATCAGCAGCATGCCTCGATGGCTGCAGTTGCTGGACTACGGGAACCCGCTGCGTTATTTCATGGTCGTGCTGCGCGGCGTGTATCTGAAGGGCGTGGGACTCGATGTGCTTTGGCCGCAGATCGTGGCCATGGCGGCGCTCGGCGTCGTCATGTTGACGGTCAGCGTCCTCCGCTTCCAAAAATCTCTCGACTAACCCTTTTTGGCTCTTGAAGCAGCCATACTACTTCAATCGCGGGATGCTGAGCAGCACGCGGCAAGGCGCCTGCGCGGCCACGTGTCTCGCCGTCGAGCCAAAGACCGCCTCGCCCAGCCGCCCATGGTGATAGCCGAGGATGGCCAGGTCGATCTTCCTTTCTTTGAGTTCGTCGAGCAGCGCGGCCCCCGCCGAGTGCGCCCTCAGCACCAGCGTCTTCGTTTTCAAGCGGCTGCGCCGCGCCATCCGTTCGCCCGCGCGCAGGATCTTTTTCGCTAGTGCCTCCAGCTCCGGCAACTCGGCATCGAGCGGCGTCACGTCCGGGAGCTCGATCACGTTCACTAAAAGCAGCGTGGCCCCTCGCGTACCGACGCGGCAAGCCAGATCGGTCAGCTCCACGGCGTGCTCGTACTCTTTCAGCGCAACCAGGATCTGCTTCGGTCTTTTCATCGTCTCCTCCCGGCGGTCCCTTGCGTACCTCTCTATACGAGAACCCTGCGCCCAGTCAACATACGCGTAGCGCAGACCGGTCATTCAAGGTCTGCGGCCGTTTCATCCTTACCGGGAAACAACTCTCATCACCACGGGCTCGTGGTCCGAGTCGCGAAATCCCAGCGCCAGCGTGTTCACCGACAAAATCTGTACATTCGGGCTCACCACGAAGCCGTCAATCACCGTGACGTAGTTCTCCCCCGGCCGGTACGGCGCGTCGCTGCGCCGGTTGCTCGGGCGGGACGCGTCCACGCCCCAACGCCATCCGCTCGGCAAGAAATTCGCAGGCAGAGTCATGTTGTATTGATTGAGCTTGCTTGTGGACGGAAACTGGTCCAACCGCACGCCCGGCAGCGTCGCGTTCCAATCGCCTCCGACGATCACGTAATTGCCGCGCTCGTACTCGCCGATGGCCAGGTTTCTCAAGAACTCCAGCTCCTGGCTCTTCAACCCGCCTCCTGCGTCCCAGGCCTCCAGGTGGACATTCATCACCACCCATTCCTTTCCGTCCTCGCGCGGCAATCTCCAAACCAGCAAGCAGCGATCGAGGTTGAAAGACGACACCGGCCAGCGAAACGAGCCCGGAAGCTGGAACCTCGCGGCCTCAGCGGGCTGGTAAGCCGCAAGTGACAAGAGCCCCGATCGCACCCGGCCGATCGGCTGCGTGAATGGATACGGCAGGAACCGCACGTCGAAGTTCAGAGCGGAGGAATAGTAGTAATCGCTCAACGCCCCGGTGATGCCTCCAAACTCGTCCACGTAGTACGACCTGCGCGAATCCGAGTCCACTTCCTGCAGAAAATAGATGTCCTGCGGGTGCTGCTGAAGGAAGTCGGTGATGTTCTCGAGATGCGCGACCACAGTCGCCTTGTCCTTCGCCAGTACGTCATGTCCGCCATCCATGAAGAAGTCCGCTTCTTCTCCCATCCCCGCATAGCCCAGGTTCCAGGTCATCAAGCTCAATTCGCTCGGCCACTTCCCCGCTTTGAGCGAATCGCGATTCCCGCCTTCCGCGCGATCTCGCGCCGCTGCTGAGCCGCGTCCTTCGATCCTGAGCGGCAATATCTTCGCCGGCCGCCGGTGCGCCAGCGCCAGCCCGAGTATCGCCAGCACCGTCGCGGCCAGTACCCCTCCCGCCGTCTGCGCGATCCTCTTCATCACCTTGAGCATCACTCGCTCGCCTCAGCCCTGATCGAAACCCATTCCCTTCGCCCTTCTGGCCCAGCCTTCTAGCACAACCTCACGGAGAACATGGTCAGGTCACAGGACAAGCTCGCAAAGTCATATCGCCTTCGCCGCCCACGCTGCCGTTCGCTGCGTCTCGGGGCAAACCCCAAAGGGGTGGGGCAGCCGCCTAATTATAGACTTGTTATATTAGTTTCCGTGGTATAAGGAGGCCCTGCCAATCACGTTTCGCGCTCTATCGATTGGTTCAGAGAGGCAGATTCCATGCTCGTAGTGGAAAAGCAGGTTCAAACGTTCTTGAGCAACGTAGACGACGCGAGACCGATAGTGTTTTTTGCCGGCGGCGGGATTTCCGTCCAAGCTGGCTATCCGACTTGGGACCGGGCCGCTGAAATGGCGTTGGGCATGGCGAAGTCTAGGGGTCTTGCGCCTGGTGCCGCTGCCTACGCCGAGGAAAAGCGGAAAAGCGCCCGGTTGTACGACCTTTTTCAGATTCTTAGAGAAGAATTGCCGGAACCCACGTTTTACGACATTGCGGCAGACGTTTTTCGGGGAAATGGCAGTGCCGCATCTGATTTGCACAGACTACTCGTCAGGGTGAAATGCCGAGGGATAATAACGACCAATTTTGACGAATGCCTCCTCACGGCCTATGTGCAGGAGTGCGGTAAGCCGCCGATAACTGACACCCGGCATGCAGTGGCTTCGGATGACTTTTTCATTGCGAAACCCCACGGATCTATCAACGCCCCGCGCACTATGGTCCTGACAAACAGCGATTGGCAGAGAGTTGAGAATGCAGGGGACCTCAAGGAACTCTTGGCGCAGATCGTCAGCACCGGCCAGGTAATCTTCGTCGGGTATAGCATGAGGGACCCAGATTTCAATCGGCTCTGGGACAGACTCCTAAAAGAACGCTATTTCAAGGCTCCTGCTCTTTACTGCTGTCGAGAGGGCGATTTGTCAGCGGGGGAGTGTGCGACATTCCGCGATCACAACGTTCAAGTAATTGAGTTTCCTGATGACGGATCTTACGGATACCTGCCTTCGTTGCTCAACACGCTTGTCCAACGAGGAGTCGGCGTGTCCGTTGGGCAACCGGCTCCCAGGGCGGACATTGGCGTACAGGACTTAGAGCGTTACGTTCTGCTCTGTCTTGAGTTCTCACCCTCCAGAACGAGCCGACTTACTCTCGTCGCTAAGGCTATTATCCTTGAAGCTCTCTCGTTGGCTAACACCGGGCAATTGACCGAGCGAGGCCTTTTTCGTTTGGTGTATGTGGCTCTAGGTCAGGATTCAAAGCTGATAAACGAAGCCATCAGCAGTGCTATTCAGGAGCTTCAGGATGCGAAGGTTCTCAGCTTCCAAGGCGACATCCTTCAGCTTGACGCGGCAAAGATTACCGAAATCGCTGACAGGGTTCAGCAGCTAGACAAGGCCGAACAGGGTTGGGTAGGACATGCGTTGGGTGAACAGGCAAAGGAATTGGGGTTAGAGATTGGACCGAGTGACCATGCTCACGTATCCCAAATACTAGATCGGGTGCTGCTTGCTCTGGGGCGCGAGGTCGCCGAGCTCTTCTTGTTCAATCGCCTTTCCCAGGATGAAGCCGAAAGGATTGATCAACTAGTCGAACGCTTTTGCTCTGAAAAGGACGTAGCTGCAAGGTATGAATTGTACCGTAGAACCACGAGAAGGTTGCTGCTAGATCCCTCGGAGTCTGAGGAAGACGCTCTTTTTAAGAGGCTCCAGTCTTCATTCATCGCCAGCGCATACATTCTCAATCCCACAAGTGAAAGACTCCTGGCTCAGTACGCTGTTAACCATTGGGCCTACTTCGACTCTTCCATCGTGCTTCCAGCGCTTGCCACTGCGCATCCCTCCAACAGCGTGTATAGGCGATTACTGTCTCGCACGGCGGCCCTCGGAATGAAGCTGAAGATCATTCGCGAGATGGTCAACGAGGTCTGGGCGAATGCGAGGGAGGCCATAGAAGCGTTCAAGGAATTCTCGCATACGGAAGCGTCATTACAGGATGTTCTGGAAGCATATGTGGTAATGCACGGGTACGGCAACGGCAATGTGTTCCTCGAGGGCTTCCTGAATCAGTTGAGACTCGACCCCTCAACCACCCCTGCAAGTTACATCTCCGGAATACTTGGAACCTCGATGACAAACGTCTCAGAGGGAACAATCATTCGCGCGCTTTCTGATGCCCTGGGAATCGAGTGCGACACCCCTCAGGCCCACGAAATTGATGAGCAGAAGCTGATTCCGATTGTGAACTCCATAGAGCATTTGCGTAAGTTCGCCGGTCGATTCAAGAATAGGCTTCTTTGCGAACACGAAGCGAGGCAGTTCTATCTAATTCACCTGCGCCGGGAACAAAATCCAGAATTGGCTGGAAACATTTGGTTTATCACAACAGATAGATTTGTTTCCGAACTCCAGTGGTTGGAACAGGAGAGATATCCGCTGCCCATAGCCTACTCTCCGCGCCGCTGGTTCCAGTATTTGGATCTGGTAGATTTTGACAGCCGAGGTAGTCGCCACTTTTCTCGCCTGCAACCGAAGATGCGATTTGGAGCTGTAAGCGGGGACTTAGGGATTGACGCTATCCGCACGATCTTGGAAGAAAGGCGGGATCTGCTCAAAAAAGGGGCCGTCACAGTGAAGGAACTTGCCGAGGCTGCCGTGAAAGACTACCACGTTCGACAGGCAATCGCCGACTATGACCGAAGCGCAGGGGCTTTCCGTCAAGATGACGCCTTGAAGACTCAGGCCAGGGATCGTGTCACTACGGGAATCCGAGGAGCAGTGGGTCAGTTCGTCGCGGTGCGCACTCAGGAATTGGAGCGCTTGGAAAAGGAGAAACATGCCGCGCAAACTGAGGCGGAATCTCTGAAAAGAACACTTGAGAAAAAGAAATACGAGCTGAGCACCCTGAAGGCCCAACAGAGGCACAAAAAAACCAAGAAGCGGCGCCACTAGACCTATCCTTAAGGGGGCGCGGACGTTAGCCGCTGACACGAATTTCGGTGTCCTTGTGGCTTTTCAAGGCTACGGGTTTAGAGTCAGCTTCATCACAGACGTATGCCGGATTGAGGAAGTCGCCGTTCGAATCCCTTGCCCACCTCGAAAAACCTGTTGATAACTATAGCATTACTATTGACATGCGCTAACAAGCGTGCTAGAATGGCCCGTGAAAATTGGCCTCAGCCCCGCTAACTCCCCTAGAATCAGCAGTGGCTGCTACCTCGTCTCAAAAACCAATTCTGCCCCCTCGCCCCTTTCTCCGAATGCGGCTGCGCCTGCCCTCCGTAGCCTTGGCGTAGGAGGGTCTCCTGCAGCTAACCCCTTTAGAATGCGCAGATCCAAGAAATGCGCCTGTAAGTCCTTTGGAATGCGCAGTTCTGAAACATTGGACTTAAAAACCTTTAGAATCCGCAGTTACAAAAAAAGGTGGGGGGGTGGGGGGCTTTTCCACAGGTCACGCTCTGCTTCCTCGTCCCAGGAACCGATTGTGTTCTCTGGATTGTCCTCGGGGTCAGGCTGCTCCCCGGCCGTTGAGGAAACGCTCCGGATAGCGCCGCAGGTAGCGCTTCCTTTCGCGGTGGGAGCGGGCCAATTCGAGGTAGATGCCGATGTCGCGGTCCAGGTCGGACTCCGTCCCGTCAAAGTAGAAGTTCCGTATGGGCATGCCGCCGTAATCCTTGCTCAGTTTGGGATAGATCGCTTCGCTCACGATGCCGTTCATGCAGGTGAAGGGACTGATGTCCACAACGCCGTCCACCCCGTGCTTCGCCAGGTACGCCGACCGGCCCGTGCTGATGATCATTTCCCCTTCCGCGCCGGGGCACGGCAAATAGGGACGGGCCAGCTCGACCACTTCGCGAATGTCCGGCTCTTCGTATCCGACAAAATCACCGTGGAAGGGCGCCAGCAAAGCATGGTGATCGGAATTCTGAATGTGGCTGCGCAGCAGGGACTTCAGCATGTCCTTGGAAAACATGCGCCCCTCAAGCCGGATGTCGCCGGCCTCTTCGTAATTCGTGTAGGCGATCCACTCGGCGATGTCCGTCATCCAGCATTCGGCGCCGTAGCTTTCCAGGCGCCGCACCAGATCTTCATTGCTGAAATTATTCAGCCGGCAGAAGATCTCGCCCACGATCCCGATCAGCGGCCTCTTCCGATCGTATCTCGCCGGCACCGCGTGGAACCGCTCCCGCGCGCGCTCGAGCGAAGCGATCAAGGCCTTGAGCTGGCAATCGTAGTCGGAGCAACTGTCCTCCATCGTTTGGCAGAAGTCCTGTACCGACTCCTGAAAAGCCTTGTCCGCCGCGCCGGGCGTGATTTCGTATGGCCTCGTTTGCAGCAGCAGCTTGCGCATGATGTCCGCGGACACCAGCGCGCGCCAGGCCCCGCGAATGAACGGCGTGCCGAGGTTTCCGACTTCGCTGTAGCCGTGCTCGCCGCGCGGAGAGAAGACCTGCACTTCCCCGTAGCCGTTGTCGCGCAGCAGCTTCCGCAGGAAAGGTACGTACTGGCCGAAGCGGCAAGGGCCGTTCGCCGTGGCCATGAAGAAGACCGCTCGCTGAGGATCGAATCCCGGCTGCTCGATGATCTTTATGAAATCGCCGACGGTGACCTTGGCGGGATAGCACTCGTCGCCGCTGGTGTACTTCGCGCCCAATTCCTTGGTGCGCGCATCGGAGGGCAGAGTGGGATGGGCTTCAACGCCCAGCCAGCGGAACACAGCCGCGAACGCTTCGACGCTCCCCTCCGCCATCGCGGGAACGTAGATCACCTTGCCCGCGAGCGGGTGATCCGGGGCGATCTCGGGTTTTACGCAACGGTGTGAAGAGATGCGCATCGCAAAAACCCTTTGCTGTCGAGATAGGCCTCGCAGCGCGTCAAATAGCCCGCGTCGTTCGAGTGCCCATCGAACTGCAGCATCAGCCCGGGCTTCCCCGATGCCTCGGGCAGAAACGACTTGATGTAGGAATCGGGGCCGCACTTGAAATTCGAGATGTGAATCCAGTGCAGGTTCGGATAACGCTGGGTGAGGCGCGCGGCCGCCAGCATCAGCCGCCCGGAGTTCCAGTACATGTTGTCGTTGATCGCGGAAATGTCTTCCCCATCCAGCGGCAGGAAATCGAGCGGCAGCACGTTGACACCGTAGAGAGAGCGCAGCTTGCGCGGAATGTCGCAATTCACGTTTCGGTCGTAAATGTTGTACGGACGCCCAACCAGCACAACTGCAGGCTCATCCGTATCCCGCAGCCGCTCGAGCGCCTGCTCTCCCGCTTGCAGCAACGACTCGTTGAATTTCCCCTGAGCTTCGTAGGCCGCGGTCAACGCGCGATCGCTCGCGCCGCGTCCGCGTCCAATGCTGCGGGCGAAGGCGCGCAGCTCCTTCTCGACCACCTTTCGGCCACTGCGGAAGTGGATGGTGGGAGCAAGCATCTTGCCGCGCACCGCCTCCATCTGCGGAACCGCTCGGATCACGAAGGGCAGGGTCTGGTTCCAGGGGCAGAGCTTCGATTGCACGCTCTGGTCGGGCGTTTCCGAGTCCATCACGTTCGGCACCAGAACGTAGTCCACGCCCTTCTCCAGGAGGGCTTGGACGTGTCCGTGCGCCACCTGCACCGGGAAGCACGGTTGCGCCATCGCCAACTCCTCGCCACTGGCAGCGATGCGGCTGTCGGTGGCGGGCGAAATCACCACGTCGAATCCCAGCTCCTGAATGTACGTGCACCAGAAGGGGAAGCGATCGTAGAAGAACATCGTACGGGGTACCCCGACCGTCGGCCGCCCGCCGTTCTTCGCCTCGAGCGGCGCCTCCAACAACCGGTCGTGAATCTCCATCAGGTCTTCAATCACCGGCTTGCGTTCCGTCCGCGAGCGCTTGCGGAATTTGTCCGAGCACTTGTCGCCCCAATAGGTTTTTTGCCCCTCGATGACAAACACTTTCATGTCGCAGTAGTTCGAGCAGGCCCGGCAAACGAAGTCGCGGCTGATGAACTTCACGCGATGCAAATCGTAGCCGCGGAAATGGCTCGCTTGGCCCGCGCGCTGCATGCGCTCGCGCGCAATGAGCGCCATTCCGATGGCGCCGATCACGCCGTTGTGCGGCGGCACAATAATCCGCTTGCCGAGAATCTGCGAAAAGGCCGCGGCGATGGCGTCGTTGTAAGCAGTGCCTCCCTGGAAATAAATCACCTTGCCGATCTTGCGGCCGCGCACCACGCGGTTCAGGTAATTGATCGCCACCGAGTAAGACAACCCGGCGCACAGGTCGCTCTTGGTCGCGCCTTTCAGCAGCAGGCTGGTGACGTCGCGCTCCATGAAGACCGTGCAGCGCTCTCCCATGCGCAGGGGATCCTTCGAGCTCAGCGCCAAACGCGCGAATTCTTCCTTGATGGCGATGCCCATTTTTTCGGCTTGCTCTTCGAGGAAGGAGCCAGTGCCTGCGGCGCACGCTTCGTTCATGGTGAAGTCCACGACCACGCCATGATCGAGGCGGATGAACTTCGAGTCTTGGCCGCCGATCTCGAAGATCGTGTCCACCTGCTCCATGCCGAGTTCCTGGCAGACGTGCATCGCGCCGGTCTTGTGCGCGGTGATTTCGTCGTTGACCGTATCGGCGCCAACCAGCTCGCCGATCAACTCTCGTCCCGAGCCGGTGGTGCCCACCCCGCGGATGTCGAGCACGTCGCCGAGTTCGGACTGTATTTCCTGCAGGCCCGCATTCACCACTTCGATCGGGCGGCCGGAGGTCGGAAGATAAATTTCCTTGAGCAGGCGCCCAGCCGCATCCAGAACCACCAGATTGGTGCTGACCGACCCGATGTCGATGCCGAGGTAGGCTTCCACCTTGCTGCCCGGCGCGGGCCGCCGCGGCGGCGGAACGCGGTCGCGAAGCAGAACGACGTCCTGCATCGACAGCGGGCCCGCGCGGGCAAAGGTCTCCACTCCGGCCGCATGCTGCTGCAATCCTTCGATGCCTTTGCCGGCGCGCTTGCGAGCTTCCACGGACCCGAACATCGCGGCGCCGATGGCTCCCATCCAGCCATACAGCTCGGGAACCAGGAAATCCTTTTCGTCCAGCTTGAATGCTTCGCGAAGGGCGTTCCGCACGCCCTGGTTGAGCGCCACCGCCCCGATGAAAACAACCGGCGGAACAACTTGACGGCCTTTTACGATGCTGGACTTGAAATTTCGGGCCACCGCGTCGCACAAGCCGCGAAGAATCTGATCCGCGGTGTAGCCCTTCTGCTGGGCATGGATCATGTCGGTCTTGGCAAATACCGAGCACCGCCCCGCAACCCGGGCGGCGCAACTCGCCGAGCAGGCCGCCTGCCCGACATCTTCCACGGAGTAGAGCAGCCGCGAGGCTTGCTGGTCGATGAACGAGCCCGTGCCGGCGGCGCAATCGCCGCTCGATTGGTAATCAACGATTCCCAGGTAGTGCGAATCCGTGGATGGTTCCAGCCGCAAGTACTTGGAGCATTCGCCGCCCATCTCAAAAACCGTGCGCGCCTCGGGATAGAAAATGCGCACACCATTGGCCACCGCGCGAAATTCGTTCTCAAAGGAGATGTCCAGAATACTGGCGATGAGCCGGCCGCCCGAGCCGGTGACGCGGATGCCCCCGATATTTTCTTCGGGAACGGCGGCGTGCAGGTCCCTGAGAAGTTCGAAGCTCGCCTGGATAGGACTGCCCTGGATTCTTCGGTAGGTGGAGAGAGCGATCGGACGATTGGCGAGAGGGCTGGAAGAAGGAAAGCGGCCGGAAAAGAAGCTACGGTTCCGCTCGACCAGCGAAGCCAGGAGTCCGGCGTCGCCTTCCGCGCCGATGGCGGCAAGCTTGAGACTGACGGCGCCGATATCCAGTCCAAGGTCTATGCTCATGGGAGCGCCTCCGAGGAGGCGTGCGCGGCAGAAAGACTCCAGCCCGGTACTGCGTCACCCACAGGCAACGGGGAAACACACCTACGCGCTTGCTTGGGCTCAGACCACTTCATTCGCGAACCCAGTAAGTAAACCAGTCAAGGGAGCGTTTGGCTGTGACGCGCGTCACATACCAATGTTTGTGAGAATCGGCGCCGGACGGGCCGTGTTTAGGCGGCGTCTGCAGGGATTCGTCCCCCTGGGAGCGTCGGCGTGTGAGCGGTCCCGTCACACGCCCTGCGGCAAGACAACACCGCCCTGCTGCGTCTCCGTGGGCTGCTCAAGCCCGTCGTGTTCGATCCCCCGTCATATACGGGGCGTCATGCAAGTGCAGGAGCGGCCTACTGCTTCTCGGCCACAAACTGGCTTGTGGTTCCATGCAGCTTGTCATCGATTGCGATGGTCATGGTTTTCCCGCCGGGAGCGACCGTCATGCGGCCGACGCTGATCACCTTGCCATCGCGCTTATCCGTTTCCTCCATCGTGTTCTTGTCCAGGCTTTTCACCGAGACGCTGGTCGTGCCGGGATCACCTATGTACGGCGCTTCCGTCCCATCCAATTTCGCCGTATAGGATTGTCCGGTCGGAGTGGTCATGGTCAAGCTGTCGCCTTCGACCTTGTAGGTGAACGTAAGCCCGTTATCCGAGAAACTCTCAAGCTTCGTGGTCCGCCAGGAGCCCGAAATGGCATGAGATCCGGCCGGACCCTTGGCCACTCGCGTCGCTTCCCCCTTGCCCGTTACGGGAGCGGAGTTGGTGGCACTGCTGTCGGTAAACGTGAAGGTGAGTGTGCTGCCGTCGGGCGAGATCACCGTCCTTGAAGTACCGACGGTTTTCCCCGCCTTCTTCTCGGTTTCCTCAATCGTCCGGTTGTCCACGACCTTGATACTCATCGTGTCGTAGTAGGGATGTCCGCTGACCTTCTGGTCCTGGCCGTCGGCTTTGATGTCGACGGCGGGAACGCAAGTCTTGCAGTGATACATGCCATCCTGTAACAGGTAAACGTCGGGTTTGGTCGAGAGTTGAGCTTTGTTCAGGTCAATCTTCCACGTACCATCGAAAACGCTCTGCGCCATTGCCAGAACGGGCGTCAGCAATGACACAGGCAATAGAAACCACAGCGGCTTCTTCATCGCTTATCCTCCATTGGCTTTGGCTGGGATTCTTACTGGGCCCTTTGGAACGACAGCCAATATACAACCGGCCCGTCCCGCCAGCAACACTCCTAAGCCCGCCTGCGGCGAGCCGTCGTACCCAACCATGATTTTCCGGAAGTGTGCGTTCTTCCTTCTCCCAGGCATGACCTCGTTCTTCCTTTTAGTCGGCATCAGCGGTCCCTTGCTCTGCGGTCATGGCCGTCAGTGGCCCCACCCTCTCCTCTCGCGGAAGCAAGTGCCGCGGCATATACCAGGCATTAGCAAACACCGTGGGAATCACTGCGCTGGCGATGACCGTGGCCACAAGATGCGAGTATTGCGTTTGGTCGATGATGCCATGGCTGAGACCGAAGAGCGCTGAAATGGTGCCGAATGTCAGGCCCGTGGACATCATCAAGGTAAAGTAAAGGCCTTCCTCTCGCTCGTACTTGAACGCCTTCACCGTGGGAAGGAGGCCGATGATTTTCGAAAGCATTTTCGCGCCGAAGAGGGCCGCAAAAACGAGCGGGGCCGCCAGAAGCGCCGGGACAGAGACAAAGGAGCCCGCGCGGATGAAGTAGAAGGGAGTCAGCAGGCCAAACGTGAGCGTGCGCAGCCGCCGGATCAAGATGTGATCTTTCCCCACGGTTCCGGCAAGCACCATCCCGATGATGTAAGCGGGAAGCACGGCCTCGCTTCCGGACCACACCGCCAGTCCGCCCATCGCGAACAACAGAAACAGCAGGTATTTCGCCTCCATCTCCGAAGTGCGCCCGCCGACACGCTCGAAGAAGCGGTGCGTGAGAAACGGCAAGACAAAGAACATGGCGACACTCACAACCACAAAGATCGTGGTACGAATCGTGAACGGGGAAAAGATCAGCCCGAGCGCGATAACCGTTCCCAAATCATTGATGAAGCATGCCGCGAGAATGGCTTTGCCGAAGTCCGTCCTGTTGAACCCGAGTTCCAACATCACCGCGTAAACCACCGCGACGGATGTGGTCGAAAGCGCCACGCCCGCGAGCCAGCTCGACCTTGCGGTCCAATGCAGAATGTAGTGCGCAATCGCCGTGCAGCCCAGGAAGGGTCCGAAGAAACCGACCAGCCCGACAACGGTCGACTCTTTCCATTTCTCGCGAAAAACCGCCGGATCGAGCTCCGCACCTGCCAGGAAAGTGAGCACGACCGCTCCCGTCCCTGCTAGGAAAGTTATCCAATCTGCCTTGGCACCCAGGCCTGCCGTGTGCGCCGACGAGACGATAATGAATTGGGCCACGACGCCCACGACGATCTCCGTCAGCGCCGTGGAGATTTTGAACCAGATCGCCAGAAGTGCAGCGACGAGCGCCAGGCCGACCCAAATAGAAGGCAGCACCCACACGTTTTGCATGGTCAATCCCGCTCCTGGAATGTTGCGTGGACCGTTGCCGGGGACATGACTCCGCGACAAGATCCTTGTCAGGAGTCATCATCTGTCCCGGCCTAAAGAGGGACAGCGGTTATGAGGCGAACTCCTTCGCCTATTGAAATTTTAGCAGAAAGTCGGGGCGAGTCAAACCAGAGCGTCCCTGCGATCGCCTCTCTTACTCCATTCCTCTTGCGCGAGAGATGAGAAAACATTCATTCTTCAAGATTGGCTTGCGATCGTTGCCGGGGTCCGAGCGGCGCGCCGAAATCCCAAGCGAAGCGAGGAATTTCACACACTCTTCGCTCGCGGGAATGCTGGTCGGGGCGCCGAGATTTGAACTCGGGACCTCCTGCGCCCAAGGCAATTGCAGAAAATCTATCTTATTGGCTCGTCTAGCGTTGTTTTGCGTTATGGTACTCGGTTTTGGACCTAAGTTGTCAGCATTTGGACCCAAGTTGGACCCAAGTTTTGGGATGAGCCCCCATGGTGAGACAAATTCTTTGGGCACACTAGCAGTGCCCTTAAAGAGTTCCCAGAACGCCGTTTGTGGACCGTGAGGGCCACATGTCCGGTTTCCCGACTTACCAGGCCCTTGAGCCGAATCGTGATAAATTCGACTTTGCAATGCGCAGTCTCAAAGTGAAACGCTGGCAGAACCTTGCGGAAGGGTAATCGCAGAGCGGCCAGCGTTGATTCGGGAACGCCGCGGATGCAGTATTGAAGCGAATTAGAGAAGAGCTTAGCGGAGTCCTCTCTATCCGTCGAATCTCTCCCCTCGAGCCACGTGATTGGAGTAATGAACAACATGCACACAGCTCCGCACGGCATAGAACTAATCAACAATCAGACCCTGAACAAAGGCACGGCTTTCAGCGACCGCGAACGAACCGAGCTTGGCCTGCACGGCCTGTTACCGCCTCACGTCGAAACCCTGGATGAACAAGTCGTCCGCGCTTACGGCGCGTTCAACCGAAAAGACGACCCTCTCGAGCGCCACATCTACCTGCGCGCGCTCCAGGACACCAACGAGGTTCTCTTCTACAGACTCCTGCTCGATCACATTGAGGAAATGACGCCGATCGTGTACACGCCGGTCGTGGCGCTGGGATGCCAGCAATTCAGTCACATCTACAGGCGGCCGCGCGGCCTTTTCATCTCCTATCCGTTCCGAGATTCGATTCCCGCGCTTTTGCGCAACCGCCCGAACCACGAAGTTGATGTCATTGTCGTGACCGACGGCGAACGGATTCTCGGTATCGGCGATCAGGGCGTGGGCGGCTTGGGAATTCCTATCGGCAAACTGTCACTCTACACGCTCATCGGCGGCATCCATCCCGCTCGCACGCTGCCCATTGTGCTCGATGTCGGGACAAACAATTCCAAACTCCTGCACGATCCTCAGTATCTCGGTTGGCGGCACGAGCGTATTACGGGGCAGCCGTACTTGGACTTCATCGATCAGTTCGTCGCGGCCGTGCGGCAGGAACTGCCACGAGCTTGTTTGCAGTGGGAGGACTTCGCGAAGGCTCACGCCAAGCCGATTCTGGACCGTTACCGGAACCAGCTTCTGACGTTTAACGACGACATTCAGGGAACCGCGGCCGTGGTGCTCGGCACCATTCTCGGCGCGGTGAAAGCAGCTGGGAATCGTGTCCGGGACCTGCAAATTGTCCTGTTCGGCGCGGGCTCCGCAGCCATCGGCGTCGCGGATTACCTCCGCAACGCCATGGTCTCCGAGGGACTTTCGGAGCAGGAAGCCTGCTGGCGCTTTTGGGTCGTGAACAGCGGCGGCGTTTTGCATACGGGTCGCCACGATCTCTCCGACGAACAACGGGTGTATGCGCAGCCTGAGGATCGCGTTTGTGCCTGGCGGAACGCTTCATCAGATCCGATTGGTCTGGCCGACGTCATAGCAAAAATCGACGCAGCGGTCTTGATTGGCCTCTCCACCGTTCCGGATTCCTTCACCGAACCAATCATCCGCGAAATGACACGCAAAACTAAGCGTCCCATCATTCTTCCCCTGTCAAATCCGACCGAAAAATCCGAAGCCAGGCCGGAGGACTTAATTGGGTGGTCCGACGGCCGGGCGCTCGTGGCGACAGGTTCGCCCTTCTCCCCGGTGCGTTATGAAGGCCGGACCCTGGCCATCGCTCAGTGCAACAACGTGTACATCTTCCCGGGGGTTGGCCTCGGCGCGGTCGCTTCGCGGGCCAGCCGCATCACTGATGGCATGATGCAGGCTGCGGCCCGAACACTCGCCGAGTATTCGCCCGCTCTCGCCGATCCAAGCGCGTCTCTGCTCCCACCACTAACCGACGTTCGCCGTTTGACGCTCGCGATCGCGATCGCCGTTGCGGCCGAAGCGCAGCGCAGTGGTGTGGCTCCGCCTACAAGTGAAGAGGAATTGGTCCACCGCGTCCATGAAACGCAGTGGACACCCCAATATGCCTCGGACCTAGATCCCTGTTAGCGAGTACAAACTCCGCAACGATTTCGCCACATGGTTCGTGGAACATAGAAGATCTTCTGGAAGGAACCCCAACCCCGCAGTTGCGCCGGGATGATTTCCAGGAGTAATAGCCAAAATCTTCGCTGCGCGTCCTCAAACGTTCTTGTTCAAGAATCCAATGCCTGATTCACGCGCAAACCGGATGAGTGAAATCTTACTGACTCCCCGGAAGTCCCGGTGAGGGAAACGCGCCGTAGCTTCCTGGCGTTCGCGCTGAGATTTTCTCGAACCCCGTTTGTGGACCGTGGGGGGCCACATGCCCGGCTAGCCGACTTATCGGGAGTTGACCATCTAACAAAAGGAATTCCCTTGGCGTTGTGTTAGCCTTCCTCCCACTGGCTTGAACCGGACTTCAGGAGGAGACTCGAAGGGCTAACGAGGAATCTTCATGTCAATCGTATATAAGTATCTTTTCCCTGCAATGTGGCTCGGTTACTTGGCCTATTGGTGGGCGATGTCGACGAATGTCAAGGTAACCGAGCGCCACGAGTCCGTGTCGTCGCGGCTTGCACGCCTTGTGCTGCTTGCATGCGCTGCGGCGCTTCTCTTCCTTCCGAGAGTTCCGCTCCCACTGCTGAACGAGCGGTTTCTTCCGCATGGCAACCTGTGGTTCTGGAGCGGCGCGGCAGTTACCGCAACTGGTCTACTCTTCTCTGTCTGGGCGCGTCGTCACCTCGGAAAGAACTGGAGCCAAGCTGTCACCTGGAAGGAAGGCCACGAACTCATTACAAGTGGCCCCTACTCCCTGGTTCGCCACCCCATCTATACCGGGCTTCTGCTGGGATTCGTTGGTTTCGCAGTGGCCCGTGGCGAATGGCGCGGACTGCTTGCTGTAGCCCTGGTTTTCGGCGCACTGTGGCGCAAACTGAGACTTGAGGAGAAATGGATGCGCGCGAAGTTCGGCGAGTCGTATGAAGCCTACTCTCGACGGGTGGCGGCGTTGGTGCCATATATCATCTGAGCGTGACGTACTGAGATGCGCTTGAAGCACTCGCTTAACTTCAGGGATGCCTGAGTAACGCACAAACCGGACAAGTCCGCTCTGCCGAGGAGACATCCTGTAGGTGTATCCGATTGGGGGAGTGCCCCCGGTCAGCCGCGCACATGCCTGTTTCCAACGGTTATTCAGTAGAATGAGGATGGCTCACTATGTTCGCTAAGCGAACGAACTGGAATCTCGACTCGAACCCGCTGAGCAGGGCTCTGGCCCAGCACCGTGCCTTGGGGAGGCCTCTGCTCGACCTGACTGCCTCCAATCCCACGGAATGCGGATTCGAATACGATCGGCAAGCAATCTTGCAGGCGTTATCGAACTCGGCCGCGCTCCAATACAGGCCTGACCCAAAGGGCCTCGAGACAGCGCGTCAAGCGGTTGCGGAATATTATGCCGCGCGCGGGCAGGCGATCCGGGCGGATGACATTCTTCTCACGACCAGCACGAGCGAGGCGTATTCGTTTGTTTTTCGTTTGCTCTGCAATCCGGGCGACGAACTCCTGATTCCCACGCCCAGCTATCCGCTGTTCGACTTCTTGGCCGACATTCATGACGTGAAACTCGTGCGTTATCCACTGCTTTACGACCATGGCTGGCAAATCGATTTTCACGCTCTGGAACAGGCCATCACACAGCGCACCCGCGGAGCGATCGTCGTTCATCCCAACAATCCCACCGGACATTTCACGAAACCTGACAGCGCGGCGCGCCTGACGCGGATCTGCGCGGCCCGGCGGATGGCATTGATTGCCGATGAGGTGTTCCTGGACTTCGCACTGGGCGGAGAGCAGCCCCGCAGTTTCGCAGGGAATACCGAAGCGCTCACTTTCACGATGAGCGGGCTTTCCAAGATTTGTGGAATGCCGCAGATGAAGGCCGCCTGGTTGATCTCGAGCGGCCCGGAAGAATTGCGAGCCTCGGCGCTCGCGCGGCTGGAGGTGATTGCCGATACGGTGCTCTCGATGAGCGCTCCCATCCAGTTGGCGATTCCGGCGTTCCTGGAACAACGGCGCAGGTTTCAGATGCAGGTGATGGCGCGCGTGCGACAAAATCTCGCGGCACTCGATCGCCAGTTGGCCGGGCAGAAATGTTGCAGCCGTTTGGAGGTAGAAGGAGGCTGGTACGTCGTGCTCCGCGTGCCCGCAACGCGTTCCGACGAGGATTTGGCAATCACGCTACTGACTTCCGCGGGCGTGTACGTCCATCCCGGGCACTTCTATGACTTTCCACCGAATGGATATTTAGTTGTAAGCCTGATTACGCCGGAAAAGGAGTTCGCGGAAGGAACGGAACGGCTACTGTTGATGTTTTGAAGATGCCGGAGGGCATCCGTGGACGGAACCGCTCGAACCGAACTCGAGTCGGCTTTCGCTCGGATGAGCGGACATATAGCGCGTCGATATGAACCCCACGATGCTGACCATAAATCCCGTTGGAGGAAATGCGGCGCTTCGGAGTGCTGCTCGCGCTCCGATCTCCGCGAACCCCGTTTATGGCCAGCGAGGGGCACTTGTCCGGTTACCCGACTAGGACTAAGCCGCTGGCGCGGCGGACGCTACGCGTGGGGCGAGCGGAAAGGTGTGGGGTAGCTGACGTAGTGTGGGTCACGGAGAAAGGAGACTCCTGTGACCCGTTTACGCAAAAT